>Ga0209542_10014483_pt1 | contig 13420 bp, 13 predicted proteins | sample RifCSPhighO2_01_FD_184028 | JGI IMG/M metagenome (GOLD analysis project Ga0209542, IMG submission 184028) | Soil microbial communities from Rifle, Colorado - Rifle CSP2_plank highO2_0.1 (SPAdes) (version 2) | ecosystem: Environmental > Terrestrial > Deep subsurface > Rock core/Sediment ... | reverse complement strand
GTCGGCTTTTTTGCGGTTTCCATGATCCAGCCGATGTACTCGATATCGTCAAATATATGAGCGCGAGACGAGGATTTTCAACGCTCGAAGTTGTCATAACGATGCTGATATTCGGAATTATTGTCGCGTTGATCGTTACCGTATATTCTGGTGCGTTCGATAATCAGCGGCTCAATGAAGCCGCGGAAGGAATTGTTGCACAGCTCCAAAATGCGCGGAGCAAGACGCTTGCGTCAAAAGACGATTCCGGCGGATCTGGTAAAAAATATGCAGTGCATTTTGACGATAAAAACGCCACTTCCCCAAACCGCGCAGTTCTTTTTGTCGCTGACGGCGCAGGGTACGCATACAGCCCGACAGATTTGCGGAATGTTGTATATTCATTGCCCGTCGGGATGGAGATATCAAGCATAGCACTCCCGCCTGCAAGCGGCGATAAGCCGGAAGTATATTTCGAGCGGATAACAGGCAATGGGATGGTGCGCAATGCGGTGAATAATCTTGTGTCCCTGTCGATCGGCATTTTTGTGATAACATCGAAACGATCAGGCAATGCGCGCGGGGTCACTATCAATCCGCTCGGAGTTGTTGAGGTAAATTAGCGTAAAAAATTATATGATTGAGTGCGCTGTAAAAACAAAAAAAATCATGCGTGGGTTTGCCCTTCTGGAACTTCTTGTTGCTGTTGCGGTTCTTTCGGTTACATTTACCTCTATTTATGGTGCGACACAGCTTGCAAAAAAAGCGTTGCGCGTTGCTGGCGACCGGATGCAAGCCGCTTTTCTGCTTGAAGAATCCAATGAAGCATTGCGCCATATCCGCGATGAGGGATGGGCTGAGAAAATCCAAAATCTTAAGTTAAATCCATATCCTCCTTGGAGTTTTCAGGCATATTGTCTTGATTTTGGCACAGAGAACTATGGGTTGACTGACTGGTTATCAAACTTTTGGCGTTTTCAATTTGATGAATCTGCTGGTGTAGGTGTTTTTAAAGACAGCTCAATTTATCAAAGAACAGGAACATGTACTGGAACGTCATGTCCTACATCTGGAGTGCTTGCGAGATTCGGAAATGCCATCACATTTGACGGTGTTGATGATTATTTAACAATCTTGGATTTTACAGTCCTAACTGAATATACGATTGAAGCGTGGATTAAGCCAGCTGTTAATACAGACAATAAGAATATCATTGTTCGCGGTGATTCTGGCGGCCCGATCGCGGCATATTCAACTATGTTAAGAACAATTACCAACATATTTGCACATTGGACAAGAGACAGCGGATTTAAGCAAGTTGTAGGAACAACCTTGTTTAATCCCGGAGTTTGGTATCATGTTGTTGGGACTGCTAAAAATAACAATTTTATGCGGCTATATGTGGATGGAACGGAAGAAGGAACGCCAGTTGCTATCGGAACTTTGTGGAATGGAGATCGGTATTATATGGGCAGTAATGCTTTTTTCGCTAATTATTTTAATGGTGATGTCGATTCTATTGCATTGTACGCAAGGGAATTTTCTGCTGATGAAGTTGCGGAACGATATGCTGCCGGTCCTCCTTGTAGAATAATTGATAATAAATTTTCTTTATATTTAAATTTCAGAAACGCGTGCCGTAATAACAGCAGTCAAGATATTACATCTGATTCAATTTCAGCGGGCGGGGTTTCTTGCGGAACAGGGGGGACTGTTAACGCCGATACAAAGATTGCGACGACAACGATTTCGTGGTCCGGCTATCTCGAGCAATCAGCGATTTACTTGACCAACATGTTTAAAAACTGACACACATGAGTACCAATAAAAAAAGCGGATATACTCTCATCGAGCTCATCGTGTATATGGCGATATTCGCTGTTGCGTCAGTACTTGTAGTGGTCGGGATCGTACAGCTGACGGGAGTTTTCCGGCTTGCGCAATCAGAGCGGCGGGTTTCGGACGCCGCAGTCGCGGCGATGGATCGTATAGTGCGCGAAGTGCGCCTTGCCTGCGATATCAGTGTGATCTCCGGAACATCAATGACGCTCATAACGCTCCCAAACCATCTAACAGGGCAGAGTTGCGATACTGGCAGTGTAACGCGCAACTTTGTTTTGAGCGGAAGTACAATGAATATTGACGGAACTGGCATTGTCGAAGCCAATGTATCCGTGACAAATTCAGATATTTTTACGGAAGTGACAGGAGCAGATTCAAAGGCGGTCAGAATCAAACTTTCTCTTTCAAGTGGCACGGGAAAATATCAGGTGTCGCGTACATATTACGGAATGGCAGTGCTTCGGGGGAGTTATTAAAAAATATGATAAGTTTTTTTGGCAGGGCATCAGATGTGAAATATAAAAAGGGGCAGGCGGCCCTTATCGCTTCAATATTTTTTATGCTCGTGTCGCTTGCGATTCTCGGGAGCGTCGGCGTTTTGGGTATCTCGCATCTTGAACGTGCCCGCGACCTCGTCTATTCCCGAAAAAGCTATGCAACTGCAGAATCTGGTCTTGAAGATGCCGTATTTCGTATTGTCGGCGGCATGAATTTTAATTCAGGGGATTATGTTTATCTAAACAACGGCAAAGCAAGAGTTGATTATACCAATAGTGGGGGCGAGAGATCCGTTTCCGCATACGGAGATGTCCAAAAAAGATTACGCAATGTATCCACTCGTTTTACGAAGAACGCAAAAGGGAGCATCCCTTTCCCAAATGCGCTAGGATCAGGATTTTTGGGCGTTGTTCTTGAAGGAAATACAACGATAACCCACGTTAATTATCCTACTGAAGTTGGGAACGTTTTTTCAAACGGTTCGATTAACGGGAGCAACGGGAACTCCGATTTGATTACAGGAAATACGATTGTAGCGCATCCGATTGCCAACGATTCAGGATCAAACCTGGAGAGCTTCGGTCAGTATAATCCCGAATTTTTAAATTTTAGTGGGGCTCCTTCTAATTCGCGTGTTGTGCATGATGTTGTGTCTCGTGCTGATGTAGGTCAAAGTTTTATTTCTCCAATTACTGCATATGCCGTTCAGGCAAAAGTTTATATGCGCAAAGTTGATTCGTCGGCAAAAAACTTTTTCGTCTATATTATTCCGAATGATCCAAGCTATAATTCTCCCGGCGGGAGGCCTTTTAATTCCGGAGCTTCTAAAAGAATCTCAAGTGCAAATATATCCGCGTCAAGCATTAGTATGGATTGGGAATGGGTTACGATAAATTTTTCAACACATCGGTATGCATTGGAAAACGAGAAATACTGGCTTGTATTTGATTTTGAAAATAGTTTTATCGGGCCGAACTATCGATATGAAATAGCTGTTTCACCGAACGATACCGCATATGAGTATGGACAAAATAATTGTTATGGCCAGCAACTTTGGTGTAATTCAACAAAAGATGGAGATAATAATTTCGGGAAAGGCACCATTAAATATACGCAGGAGCAAGACGTGATTGGTCAAACGTGGACTCCTGATGCGGCGCCGACAGACATGGCATTTAAAATATTTATGGGGGAAAGTACGACAGCATATGTCGATGGCGGTGCATCGACGGCATATGTAACGCAGGCATACGGCATTGATGTTTGTAAAGATCTCAAGGCAAACACGATTGTTGGGACAACTGATATTGCTGGTAACGCCTACTACCATAATATAAGCGGGGTCGTTACTGCTGATACAGTTGCGAGCGGCAATGGTATTGGATGCGGCGATATCTCTAGTCAACTTCAATGTCGAGACGATACAAATCCAACCGGATCGCCGTGCGATGATACGGATGGTTTGGAAGAAGGCCCGTTCCCAGATCCGATAGTTTTTCAAAGCGATGATGGAAATCGCTGGCAACGATCAGTATATAAGTGGAAGGGGGCAGCCACTTCAACGCTTGAAATTGGCCATACGTTACAAGTTGGCACAACGACAGTTACTATTAATAGTTCAGCATATATCGATGGAGGGTTGCGCTGTTACAATAACGGTATATTACGATTCACCGGAGTTTTGTATGTAAAAGAAGGAGGAATTTTCGAGGGTGATTGCAAAGTTCAACCGTACGGGACATATGTGGATCCTGATGATATGCTTACGAAATCATCCGATGCGTATATCATTTTTGAAGGTTCCGGCTCGTCGCCGTATAACCAAGGGAAAATTTCAGTCCTCCAAAGGGCAAAATTTTATACAAACACCGATAGCCCAAATCGCACCGGGTATGTATATGTCTATTCTCTTTGGAATGATATAACCAATTTTGATTCCCAGGAGCCACAGGAAACAATTGTTCTTGATTCAAATGATAATTATGGAGGAGGAGCGTTTTTCGCTCCGTATGGGGAAATTCGGATTCGCGGAAATGCAGAAGCAATTTCTCTCAACGGGGCGAGATTAAAGGCATTGCAGTCATCGACAGTGAATTACGAAACTGGGGTTTCAAGCCCGGTTCCTCCGCTTGATACTATAACAACTGGATACATCCCGAAATTTATTGAATTTCACGAGATAGAGTGAGATACTATGAGTAATGAAGCCGTTTTTCTTTCCTGCAATTGGTCTTGATATTTCCGACGAGTCTCTTAAATTTGCGCATCTGACGCATGAGCGTGGCGTGCGTCGGATTGATTTTTTTGGCGAAGAATCCATGCCCGCCGGTTTAATTGAATTTGGGGAGATAAAAGACGTGGACGGTGTCGCGAAAGTGATTCGCGGCGCACTTACAAAATATAAGTCAAAAATTCCCTATCTCGTTATGTCTTTGCCAGAGGAAAAGGGATTTTTACGGATCATTAAAATGCAGCATGTGAAGCCCGAAGAAACGCGCGAGGCGCTCGGGTTTCAGCTCGAAGCGCATATTCCTCATCCGGCGTCCGATCTGGTTTTTGATTATGATATTGTCGGCTCCTCTCCCGAGATCGATACGGTTGTTACGGCGTATCCGAAGGGAATTGTCTATTCGTATGTGGGCGCTGCCCAAAAAGCGGGCTTTATCCCTATTGTCTTCGAGCTTGAATCGCAGGCAATCGCGCGTGCAGTCGTTCCGCCACACTTTGACGGAGCATGTGTTGTCGGTGATATCGGGAGAACGCGGACTACATTTTCAATCGCATTCCGCGGTTCGGTGCAATTTACTTCAACGGTAAAAATCGGCGGGAGAGATATCGATTTGGTTCTCATGAAGTCACTCCATCTATCAGAAAAAGAAGCGGCCGACGTGAAAATCGGGCGCGGGTTTGATTTTAGTTCCGAAGATATTATCAAAAGCCTTTCGCCGCTTCTCTCGACACTTAAAGATGAGGCGGATCGCCAGCTCGGGTTTTGGGAACGGCGGTACGAGGATACGGGCGTGCCGTTATCAAAAGTGTATCTTTGCGGAGGAGATGCGCTTTTGAAGGGACTCCCGGAATTTTTATCGCGGGAGCTCGATATACCGGTAGAACGCGCACGCGTGTGGGAAAACTTATTCGATATCAATCAGTACATTCCAACAATGAATGTGCGTGATACGCTCCGCTACGCGACGGTGTTCGGGCTTGCGCTTCGGAGCGGTAATATTTTTTCTCAAGCACTATGAACCTTCTCCCCGAGCCGTATAAAAGAGAGTTGAGATACGAAGCATGGCGGCGATTTACCATTGCCTTCGGTTTGTATTTGAGCGTTATACTCGTCATTGCAAATGTGCTTCTCCTGCCGCCCTTTTTTTTCATACTTTTTCAAGCAGACGCCTCGGCTGACCGTCTCAAAACACTCCAGTCGAGCTCGGAGTTTAGAGAAGTTTCTGACAGCGAAAGCCGCATAAAAAAAATCAATACATTGCTTCGCGTGCTTACTGCGAGCGAAAACGAGAACAAGCCCGTCACGCCGATTCTCGAAGATATTATGGGGCGGGCAAGCACAAGCACCTCGCTCTCATCATTAGCATTTACGCGGACCACGAAAGGAACCGACGCAATACAAATTTTTGGGGAAGCGCGCCGCGACAGCGACCTTCAGGCATTTGAAGACGCGCTCAAGAAAAGCCCGTATATCACAGGAGAGCCGCATTCTCCCATCACAAATTATCTCAAAGAACGCGATTTAAAATTTACCATTACGCTTGATCTGAAATTATGATTTCTCTCAAGAAAAAATTTTTTATAACGCTTGCGGTTGTACTGGCTGGCGAGGTTGTTCTCGCCGCGCTTTTCGTCTTGTTTCAAACGCAAATTATCCAACCCAGCACGGAAAAATTTATCAGCACAAATGACGCCATTACTTCTACAGAACAAAGCATCGCGGATTACATAAAGGTTGTTGCGCCCGCGTTCCAGCGCAACAAAGATTTTCTCGATCATCTCGAAGAGCTCTTTTTTTCTGAAGCACAAGGCAGACAGTTTCTTAAATTTCTTAAAGAAGTTGTCAGCAGAAACCATCTCACGCATTCCATTACTCTCCCTCCGAGCAAGGGAAGTCCCGCTATCGGGTTCCGTGTCGAGGGGAACTTTTCCGATGTGTTGCGTTTTCTCCGTGAAATTGAATACGAGCAATATCTTCTCACTATTAAAGACGTTTCAATACAAAGAAGAACCGATGGCGCGGTGGCGGCCATTATCCAGGCTAACCTTGCAACACAATGAAATTGCCAAAAACATTGCAGTCATTTCATTTCTCGCTCGTGAAGAAAAAGCGCAAGCCCGTTCTTCTCTATGCCGATCGTATCTGGCTCGGTGCGCTTGTGTTTCTCGGTATTCTGTTCGTTCTGTTGGTTCTATTCGATGGATATATATTTTTCTTCCAAACCCAGCGTGCCGGATCCGGGGCTCTTCTCGAGGGAGGGGATGATAAGGCCGCACGTTTTAGCGAGCGGCTGCTCGATGATGGGAAAAAAATTCTTGAAAAAAGAGAGCAAGCCCGCCAAGCCGCCGGAGAAGGGCTTCCATCCAGAAACCCTTTCGAGTACTATGGCGGGGAGGCGCAAGAGACGGGCAATCTGTCCCCGTAGCCCCGACGCGCCACACTTTGGAAGCTCCAACGTAAAGTCGGAGAGCCGACCGAAAGCGTCAGCTTTGGGGTTCTGACTGAGACGTCGGGATTCAAATTGCCCGCCTGTTATGCCCCCGTAGCTCAATGGATAGAGCAGGGGACTTCTAAGCCCAAGATGGGGGTCCGATTCCCTCCGGGGGCATAAGGACATGGCGGGTGAAGATAGAGCAGGGGGGTTCTAAGACGGTTCGATACTTTTAGGAAAGAAAAATTTAATCATATGAACCAAAAAGGATTTGCAAATATAGCCATTATTGTGCTCGTGGTTATTCTTGTCGGTGTAGTGGGATATTTTATTTTCAAGAATTGGCAAGTCCAAACTACCCCTCCAACACCATTAACGCCACCCGAATCGATTAATGTCGTAGATAATAGTTTTTCAGCCAATATTGATGGGTATTTTGAGACTTGTATGGATAACGCGGTCATGTATAAACGTACAAATAACTCGTGGGGAAAAGTATCGAATGAGTTGCCTGGGAAAGGACTTTACTATTTGGACGATAAATTTGTTGGGTATGGGATGTGCGATGTTGTTGTTTGTACTGCATTACCAAAGCCCTACACAATGCCACTCGTCGAATATAAAAATGTAGGCGAAAAAGCTACACCGCCGGATAGCGGCGGTACTACTGCCAATACTTTGCCTGTCTATCAAGCTGTTCCATTAAGCGGTGATATTAAAATTGACATTCAATACTTCAGCGATAACAATTGTCAAAACAAGAAAACTTTTTCCACTGTCATAAAAAGATAGTTTCTATATTTTTTGTGTTACAACTCCCGCAATTTTTTATAGAGCGCGTGGGCTCGTTCGGCCCCGTTGATTGCGCGGTGCGGCATCGGCTCGCGCGGGATGCCAAAGTGCTCGCAGAGACGCGAAAGGCGGAAGGTTTCTACCGAAGTGTCTGCGCGCAACTTTTCATGAGCTATTGAAAAAACATCGAGTGTGTGATAATCGAACGGATTTTTCATCTCCGTTTTTCGGTATGCTTCCGAGAGGAATGTCCAATCAAACGGCGTGTTCCATGCGGCAAAAAGCGCACCCTCCGCGAGCTCGGAATATTTAGCGAGCGCGTCTTTGAGCAAGATCGCGTCTTTCCAGTCCTCTTCCTTGTATCCTGCAACTCCGAGCGCTTCTTTTTGGGCGGTTTCAATGTGTTCCGGTTTTACCTTTTGGTCGTAGCGCGCGAGAATTTCGAGCAACTCTTCGTCTGCAACGACAAGCCCAAATTCAATAATCTCATGTTTGAGCGGATCAAGCCCGGTCATCTCAAGATCCGTAAATGCGATTTTCTTTGGTTTCATAGCGGGATACCCGTGATGATTTGAAATAGAAATCTTGTCAAGATACTTACAATGGGCGAGAGAAACATAATGAAAAAAATGAGGAGCATAAACCCCCACATTTCAAGAAATTGCTGGATCCAATAGAGCCGGTATGGCAATAGCGCGAAGAGAACCTTTGATCCATCGAGCGGCGCGATCGGTATGAGATTAAAGACGGCAAGCGCGATATTGATAATGACGATAATGATACTTATCGAAAGAAAGCCCTGAAGGAACTCGGGCGGGAGGCTACCAAGCATGCCGCGAGTACCGAGCCGCAGAAAAACTCCAAAAATAACGGCAATCGTGAGATTTGACAGAGGTCCTGCCGCGCCAACAATCGCGGGCCCCCATTTTTGGTTGCGGAGGTTATATGGATTGTAGGGAACCGGTTTCGCCCATCCAATCAGAAACGGGCTCCCGAGAAGCACGAGTATGAATGGTAAAAAAATTGACCCAAAGGGATCGATGTGCGGCAATGGATTGAGAGTAAGGCGCCCTGTATATTTTGCTGTTTTGTCTCCTTGGAGGTACGCGGCAATTCCATGCGATACTTCGTGAACAACAACAGACATAACGAGAATCGCGATACTGAACAGAGTGGAAGTTGCATCAGTCATTGAAATATGATATACAATATATGTTTTCTCAATGTAACGTATGACAAAAATTTGTGCAATTTGCGGGAAGGGTTCGATGATGGGCGGGAAGCGCCGGCTCTTGCGTGCCCATTATAACCCGACCAAATGGGAACGGAAATACCCTAACTTGCAGTGGGCGCGTATTGGCGCGGGACCGCGCGTAAAAGTATGCACGACCTGTATCAAGAAAAACCGAGCGCTTGCTACCAAAAGCGCGCGGTAAGCCCCGTACCATGCCTTTAGGGGAGTACTACGCTTCACGGATTTTCTACGCATTCATCCTCACCTTTACAGACGGGGCTTTCTGCATGGTATGAGGTAAGTTTTTTGATCCCGTTAGAAATAATACCCCGCCGCTCTGTGGCGTGGGTTGCTACTTAAGACAATTCACGTGAGGATTTAAATACCCCGCTGGAATTTCTGACGGGATTGATCCCTTCTCTTGGAGTACAAAACCGCCTACAATACCCGTACGTATGTAGGCGGTTTTCGATAGAGTGTATCATTGGGGTGTAGCCCCGACGTTTCATTTAAAATATAGTAAAGGTGTCGGAGTCCCGACCGAAGCATCGGGATATCCCGGCTCGCTTTGCCAAAGCTTAGCGAGGCGAGCAGTACCTCAATACCAAATACAGGGCGCGCGAATGCACTTGCCAGCCAAAATTCTTATCGGGCCATCGTATAGTGGCAGTACGCAAGGCTGGGGGTCTTGTAGTCTGGGTTCGATTCCCAGTGGCCCGAAAATTATATTACGCGTGGGAATCGAACGATATGCCCCGACGGCATATCGCGGGGTTTGCGATGGGCAAACCGATTCCCAGTGGCCCGACAATTTAGGCGGATGTAGGGTGCACGTAGACCAGGTTTCCGCCCGAGGCGGATCCGCCTTGGGCGGACGATTCCCAGCTCGCCTCGCTGAAGTTTCTGCAAGGCGGACATCCCAAACAAAAGGGGCGTGAAGAAAAAGGGGGCTTTCTCAAGAAAAATTGGCGAGATTGGCCGATGTCACCAACAATACAATTATTAAAATTGAAGCTAGTAAAAACCAGAACCCAACACTTGGTACCCCAAGAAAATAGCCAAAACCCTTGAGGTTAGCGTTGATGATTTAATACAATAAAAATATGAACTTTGAAGGCCCGCCAGAACTGCCACCAGAAGAAACTGAAGTGGCGGCAAAACAACAAAAAACTGAAAAGCCCGCAGATATTCCCATTGAATCTGTTCGCGCAGAAAAGGAGGCAAAATTGCAGTCTATAAGGCAGGAGGTTGATAGCTGGGGCGACCGATTGGGCGAAGGAGTTGATGAAGGCATAAAAGAAACAGTAGCAGTTTATAATGCTATGGAATTGCCAACTTCGGCTTCTTGTGAAGGTCACTTCGGTAGTGAATCTGAACATGGATTTCCAGCCCCGTGGGTTGAAGTCGAGGCTCCGGATAAACCACAGTGGCGTTTTGAGCACGAAGGGGAAATATATGAGCAAGTGGCAAAAAAATACGGTGTGACCGTGAACGCAGTATTGCATGCGGACAATGATGAAGCATGGAGAGAGGCTACTCAATCAAGTGCGGAACAGAAGGAAACTGCCGAATATAGAGCATGGAGAGAAGAGAATGAAAAACTTCTTAAAAAATCGGAGTCGTTGCTTCAAGAATTTTACAGGGAACGAAACGTGCAAAACGATATTCGCATTATTGCGGATAGGAATGTCGGCGGTTTTCGTGTGCACAATGGAGGCAAATTTTATATTCCTAATAACGCCAAAGAGCGCCTGGAAAATGAGCTTACCGAGGAGGAACGTAAACGTATTCCAGACATTTTAAGAGCTTCCCAAGAGGAAATGAAGTCATTTACGGACTTCCTCAAAGAGAAATATTTTGAAGGAGACCCGAGTGCAGAACACCAGCGGAAACTCGATAGCGACCCAACTCGCCAATTTTTGCGCGACCAAGGTTTTCAGGGGGATCCAGAAGTTTTGTATTCAATGGATGTAATTTCTGCGAAAAATAATAAGGGAGAAAGTTTGATGGGTAGTAAAACCTTTGATAATTTTGAGGATTTACAAAATTTTATTAAAAACAATCCTGACGCGCTCACTCAAAAACAAAAAGATCAAATGAAAGAAGGTATGCCGATTTTTGGCACCGGATATAATAAATCTGTTTATGACTGGTCTGGTAGTTTGCCTCCTGGAAAATCACAGCAAATGGATGAAGCTTTTGATAGTTTCGCCGCAGAAAATTTTGATACAAGGAAATGGGTCTCAAAAGAGAAAGGACAGGAACAAACTACGGAAAAACCAAAAGAAAAAACACCACAAGAGATTAAACAAGATATCGGTAGAACCGAGAATGAAAGCTTGTCTTGTTTGAATAATCCCGAAATATATCAAAATGTCGCCGACCCAAAAGACCTAGAAGAAGTTATTCGTGAAATGGGCGGTAATGCTAGACAATTCGAAGACCCTGAAAAGAAAATTTTAGCAGGCATGGCACAAAAAGACTTAGAGCAATTAAACCAGTTGCTATTATCTGGGAAACCCGAAGATTTAATAAGCGCCGACCAAGTAGTTGCAAATTATCTTTATCGGAGCTTATCACAAGAACTGAAAAAAGTTTTTAACATGACCGAACTGCCAATATCGTTGGAAGATAAGAAAAAACTGATATACCAATCTTTGCTGGCAGATAAAATCAGCAAAAGACCAGATATACTCAAGAGCAGAGATTTAATTTCGGTACGAAAAAGAGTCGGAGAACAAATCGGTCAATATTTATCAAAACAAGAACAACCATCGGCAGAAGTATCGGAAGTAGAAACTTCTGGGCAAGCAGTAAAAGTTGAACCTGAAAAAGATAAAACTACAGAGAAAACCCCAGATGCTAAAATTAAATTCGGGGTGACTTTAAATAACTTTGTTAAGGAATTTCGAGACGGCACCGTTCCACAGTCCTTTACAGATTTTATTAGAAGCAATCCTTCTTCAGCACAATACGAAGCGGCAGCTACAAAGTTGAGCAGATTGTATGGAGATTATTTGAAAGATAAAAGGTTCCCTAGTGATAAAATTCCAGAATTTACAGATAAAGTGCGTGATGTAGCTGAGCTATTGAACCCTGATAGATTAAAATTTAACGACGCTCTATCTCAATTGCAAGGCGATCTAGGTAACATTGAGGGATATGGTAATATGGCACAAGCGTTTGAATCGTTATATGGTGACAAGGCCAAGCCAACGGCCGAACAGTGGAAAAACGCGGTAGGAAAAATTCACCAACTGATGAGCGAATATTGGAAAGATAAAAGGTTGATAAGCGACAAGTCTGGTGAATGGCTTGAAAAAATTAAAGCATTAAGCAAATCTCTTTAGCCGCGTAGCGGAAACCGCGGGGACAAGCCCCCGCGTGGTTCAGCGGGCGCGTATGCCCAAGTGTTTTCCGCCTACTTTTCATGGTATGCTGTTTTTGATGAGTGAATCGCTTGAGAAAACAATCGAGCTCCGTGGCGTGCGAAAAATCCGGCGCCATATTTTTTTGTGCGCCGATCAGACAATACCACAGTGCTCTACGAAAGAAGAAAGCCTCAAGTCCTGGGAGTATCTGAAACAGCGACTCGATGAGCTTGGGCTTGTCGACCAGGGCGGCATCTATAGGACAAAGGTAAACTGTCTCCGTATGTGCCAGCAAGGTCCTATTGCCGTGGTGTACCCAGAAGGGACGTGGTATCACTCGTGTTTTCCGGAAGCGCTCGAGCGGATTATTCAGGAGCATCTCATCGGAGGCAAACCCGTCCGCGACAATATCATCGTCGAGCATTCTCTCCCGTTATGAAAAAAGAAACCAGAACTCATTTCAATAATAACCGTTTATGACCAGAACCCATCTCAAAAATCCAATTTCTGCTGCAATGACGGGATTTTCGGCTGCAAGCCGTTCATCCCTCCTCACAATAGCCAAGCTATTCCTCATCGGGCTTCACAGCTTTCGCTCGAAAATCCCACATTTCGCTACGAAAGCGATTTTTGAGATGGGTTTTAAAAATACAAGAATTGCAACACTTGGGCGGCTGCACCGGCAAAAATCCTGCTGCGACTCTGCTTTGGCAATCTCATTGTACCTCCAGTACGCTTTCAACTGCCTCATTGAGTCTCGCTACGGATTTTTACCGGTTCGCACACCATTATTATTGAAATGAGTTCTATTATTATTTCGCTCGGCGGGTCGCTTATAGTCCCTGGCGATATTGATACAAAGTTTCTACGCTCTTTTAAGAAATTGATTGAAAAACACGTCAGACGCGGCAGGCGCTTTGCGATTATCTGCGGAGGAGGAGGCACCGCGCGCCGTTACCAAACATCTGCGCGAAAAATCGTACAGCTGACAAGGAAAGATATTGATTGGATCGGGATTCACGGGACGCGCCTCAATGCGCATC
>Ga0209542_10014479_pt1 | contig 13422 bp, 13 predicted proteins | sample RifCSPhighO2_01_FD_184028 | JGI IMG/M metagenome (GOLD analysis project Ga0209542, IMG submission 184028) | Soil microbial communities from Rifle, Colorado - Rifle CSP2_plank highO2_0.1 (SPAdes) (version 2) | ecosystem: Environmental > Terrestrial > Deep subsurface > Rock core/Sediment ... | reverse complement strand
AAGAAAATCAGGCCGATTTTCTCGATTATGTAAAAAGTACATGACCGATATGGCCACAACGAAATTTTCTCGCCGCCAATCTTCAGCAATTTTTATGTATTCCGCGGGCGCATTTTCAATAATTGACGTGATGTCTTTGTATTCCCCACCATCACGAGAATTATATAAAAGCTTTCGTATTTCCCGTGCCGCTTTGCGGCTCCGATCCTTATCGAAAGTCAGAATAATTTTGAATAATTCAGTAAATGTCATTTTGATTTTTAGTATAAACCTTTCTAAAGCCCCTCGACAATCTCGATCGCTTCGTCTTTGTCCAGACCCTCATCCATAGTAGTAGTCAAATTCGCAAGAACCGTTCTTGCGGAGACATTAAATTATTATTTGACTGATTTTTCAATTTCTTCTTCTACTTTCCTCTTAGTTTCCTCCAAAAGCTCTTTCGCCTTTTTCCGCGCCACATGTGACTTTTGCACCAACTCACCAATTTTATTTTGTTTCTCAAGAGACAGAACAGGAATCAGAATATTTTCGACATCTGCATCTGTAATTGTTGGATATGACGTCCCTGTTGTAGGCCTCTCTATCTGAAGTTTACCTATAACTGAACGCAGTACTACTTGCAAATATTCACCAATAGGATATTGGACATCAAATACGGAGAAAGCTCCACTAACTATATAATCTTTTTTCCAATCCATAGGAATTATCGTAACCGCACCACGAGTAGGACGTACTTTTGATACCAGTAATTCTCCTCCATCAATTTTTATCTTTGCGTTTGCCGGTAATTCTTTACCTGGAATGGGATTACTTGAGACTTCCCCATTCCCTGCATTAACATCACTAATTTCGATATAGTTATATTCACGTTGTGGAATAATTTTGACTCGGTGTTTTACTCGTTTTACAAGCTGGATGAGCGGTTTTGATTTCTTCAAAATTTCCAGTAATTTTTTATACTTCAACTGGAAATATTCAGCATCCATCCGATTCACCAATTTTACATCTGAGAAATCGACTACGCTGTATAAATCCTCATCAGCTTCAAAGTCTTTGAGTCCCAATTCTTCTAAAAGAATTTCCTCAGCTTGGGAGTAAAGGGATTGAGAATGTTCAAGTGCTTTAAGAAAATTACGATAACTATTTTCTATTTTAGTCATGGATTCTTTATCAAAAATAGGAATTTTGAATTTCTTAATCGGGCCAAGAAAAATATTTGCCTGAACACTACTCACTATTTCTCGTTGCGTTTGTAATTGGCCATACTTTGAGTTAAGAAAAGCAGCTAGATAGTACGGAGATAAATCATTAATTAGTGTTATTTTTGCTATCGCCTGATTAGCGTTCATGGAACGTGGCACATTATGCGCGACGGCAGCATTACCGATTGTGCCTGCCATAGTAAGCAAGACTTGGCCGTTATTTACTCTTGATTTTTTAAGAATTTCGTCAACCTTCTCACTAATATATTTGATATTGCTCGTATCAATATATCCGTCATGAATATCTCCGACATTCACATATGGCACGCCAGATTCTTGCCATTCAATGTAGCTAGTTAAGGAATAGGCTCCAAAGCTCACTACGGATTTTGAAATCTCCTCAATAGTTTTTGTTTCAACTGAATTAAACTTTCTTTCTAAATCCAAGTACTCAGGCTGATAATACTCCGCATCCAGCCGCCTAGCACCTTCAAGTTGAGATTTTTGTATTATAGAGTAAATGATCATTTTTGTTCTGGCAACTTGAAACCCATCTGTGGCTTTTCGTCAGATAAATATTTGATCTGAAAATAAGTTAGCAGGGCATCAATTTTGCTAAAAAATAAGGCGCGTTCACAGTATCTATCTTGAGAATAAGTCTGCCCTGCCTCTTGGTCCAAAGAAGGAATGGCGGGCCAAACTGATGTTATTGAGTATTCAATCTCATTTTCTGGCACCTTAAACTCATTTAGGGATGTACCGACTTCATTTTGAAGTAAATTTAAAATTTCATGATAATCTTTTACATATTTCTCATTAATATCATGAGTACTTGGTAGATTGTTTTTTAATGCGGTGAGTCTTGTAAAAATTCTCAATATTGTATCTTGATTCATAATATTTATTTTTCACTGTCTCTTTTCTTAACTTGTTCCTTTGCACTAATAGGAAGTTTCTCATAAAAACCACTAATCTTCTTTGGTTCTGTTATCATTTTTTCTGCAATGAAATTGATCAGTTCAAAAAGCTTAAGAACTTTGTCAGGCTTTTCTTCAAGATTTATTTCCCCCGGATGAATAGCATTGTTTCCAGTAATTCGTAAAGAATCTAAAGATTTTTGTACTAGTGGATTCAACCCTTTCTTTACCATTGCCCCAATGTCGTCATTTATATTTTCTCCTTTTTCACCAAGTTGTTTACAAAGCTTTTGAAGTGCTAATCTTAAAAGAGCCGCAGAAGACCTGACTGAATCATTAAATATATTAGCCGCTTCTAGATAATCTTTTTTAATATCTTCCTCTAAATCATCATTTGGTAATACGACAGGAATACTCCTGGGGTATATTATATTTTGATCTAACCAAATAACTTTTTTCTTACAGTGCTCACAATTTGATATAGTCCAACTACCATCAAGTGTTTCGTCAAATTTTGTAAGACTATGTATAGATGTATAGTTTACGTAATTACCTGCATGTAAATGCGCCCAGTATTGTTTGGCATATACTCCACAATGGGGGCAATGGAACTGCTCTGTGGCTTGTTTTGGTGGAAAATGTTTTTCTTTACTCATAGAATTTACTTGATAAATTTTAATTTCTCCTTTTCGATAAACTTCAAAAATCCATCCGCGATTTCGTCGAGATCATGGTCAAGGACTTTGCGACCTTTGGCGTCATGGACATACTCACCGCTTGGTCCTTTTTTATAGATATAGTCACCTGAATTATCTTTGCCACCTTTTTTCGACACGGCCATAAAGATTGGGTAGTCCTTTCTTGGATCACCTGCTTCGCTGCCCCACTTCTGCAAGAAAAGTACGCTTGTCTTCGTACCTGTATGTGGCTTGAAGGTATTACCGTGAAGCCCCACTACAGCGAGTATACGAGCCTTCTCAAAAAGATATTCTCGTATATTCTCCATGTTGGTATTGTTGAGCACGCCTTGCGGGAGAACAATCGCCATACGACCGCCAGGGCGGAGTATATCAAGCGTACGTTCTATGAAGAGAATGTGTCGTTCGATCTTGTTAACGAGCTTACCCTTTTTCTTACCGAAAAAGTATTGTCGTAATATACCTTGATCTTTTATCTCTCCGGCAAAGGGCGGGTTCGTTAGTAGGACATCGAAATTCATATAGTGAAAGGTTTTCTTGTTCTCGGCGTTGTCAGCGCTTGACCCCATATCAAGAAGTCTCGTTTGTAATTTGGAACGTGCGTCAAGCAGTTGTGGATCTTCACCCTGCCATTCACGAGGGTCAAGTGAATTAAGTTTAAATAGGTGTGAGCGTCCATCGCCCGCAATGAGCATTAGAGCGCGAGAAACTTTTGAAATTTCTTCAGCAAAATCGTTCCCCCATATATAATCTTTTGCATATTCACGCATTGCTTCTTCGGAACCTCGTAGATGTTTTTCCTTAGCCCAATACATCGCGCTGATTAAGAAGCCTCCCGACCCTGCTGCTGGATCAATTAGATACTCGTCTGCTTTTGGGTCCAGCATCTTCACTGCCATACCTATGACATGCCGAGGTGTGAAATATTGACCCTTTTTACCCTTTGCTACCTCCGGAATAAGATGCTCAAACGCTTCGTCAATGATGGAAAGATCAGAGCCGAAAAGACGTGTCCGTTCTAATTCGCCCACAACGATAGATAGATGTTCAGCAGATAGATTGATATTCTCTTGCTCATAGAACGTTCCTGGCCATCGCTTTATAGCTTTTTTGAAAAGCTCATTGATAACAGAATATGTTTTTGAAGGGTCACGGTACTTGCGGAAGAATACTTCATTATCTTCACGATGTAATTTCGCTTCCTGTTCATCATAGAGCTTGGCGTACACCAGTTTAAACACTTCTGTAAACACATCATCTCCCGAATTAGCCAGGATTAATTCTTCCATAGACTCCACAATGTCCTTTAGACTTACCTTTGTTGTTGTGTACTCAAAATACGTTTTTTTCGATTCGAGTAAGTCATCTATTGTCTTGTCGGCTGCTGGTAAGTCAGGCAATGTGTCATCAAACTCTTTTGGGTATGGACGATACAAGATGACACGCTTTCTGCCGTTGGACCACACACCAATTTCCGACCCATCAGCATTCAGATAGCTTTTCATCTGATCAATACCTTTGCTCTCCGTCGGAGCTTTTACTTCAACAAGTATGTACGGCGTAATTTTGTCGTTTTTGTAAACCACAATATCTACGGCCTTACTATGTATCTCACGTCCAAAGTGAATATCTTTTTCTGTATCCATGCGGTCAAGCGGATACTTATAATGCACATTAAGTTTATGAAGCCATAATTGGCGTACAATCTCTTCCGGCTTCCCAGTACCTTTTTTCTCATCAAACACAAAGCGCGACTTGCCAGATTTTAGATCTTTAAGATAATAGCGATCTCTTTCTTCCTCAGTAATTTCAAGAACCTTGTATATATCGACACCCTCAAACTCTTTCAGACCAAAAGCCATTTCAGTATCACGAAAGATTTTACCTATAACTTCTTCTGTGCGATTTGGTTTCTTTGTAGGCATGGTTATTTCACTGATTGCCAGCGCTCACTTTTCAGTACAGAGATAACCTTACCCTTAAGCCTCACATCGTCAGTGAAAAGAATATTTTTATAATTTGGATTCTCTGGCTTGAGATAGACATAGGGTGGTTTATCGTCTGACATGAAGCGTTTGACTGTTCCCTCCTCGCCAACTTCGGCAAAAACAATATCACCCGATACAAACTCTTTCATTGTTTGTACGAGCACAGCATCGCCATCATCTATACCTGCATTGATCATAGAATCACCGGAAATCTTGAGCATGAATACATCCTCTGCAAATTTTGCTACATCCGAAGATACATGGTGCCATTCTCCAGCAATTTCTATAGATTCAGCAGGAAGACCGGCAGTAGTAGTGCCAAGGATTGGGGCAAGAGCTGGACGACCAATAACGTTGTATCCTAAGGGGAGAATGGCTATGCTACGAGCTCCGCTACTTTTCTTTATAAAGCTCCCCGCATTTAGTTTTTCTAGCAAATCTACTATAGACTGATTGGAGGAAACTCCGAGGTTCTCTTTCATCTCTTCAAATGTAGGCGGATAGCCAGTGGTAGTAAAAAACTCATAAATAACGCTTAAAAGCTGTTTCTGGCGCTCTGTGATTGCACTTTTCATTACACTCACGATACCCGACTATTTAGTCTTGTCAAAGATAAGACTGTGGATAACTATGGAAAATTGGCTCAAAGGCCTACCAAAAGTCTCAATGAGGAGGTGAAAGAGAATCGAGACAGGCGACGAAATCCTACCTTCTCTCAACTAGCCTGTTACTCGAACAAAAGACTGCCGAAAGGCGGTCTTTTGTTGTCTATCCCCTATTTTGAAACTCGTGGAGTTACATTAGATAACTATAATTATAACTCTTTCCGAGTTGGACACTCCCTCTCCCCTAGTCATCTGATAAGGTTTCAAAATGCACCTCTGGACCATCAAACCAACGATCACTTACATGCTTTATTTGCATGTGGCAAACATACGAATTCCTCGCCTCTTTTCTTGATTCCTCATAAGTGAACCTGAATTCCTTTACATGTCTGCCCGCTCTCCTAAGAGGAGCGTCAATAAGCTCGTCTACTATGTGTTTTACAAATAAAGCCTGTTTGTCGGTGTTTAATTTAATATTCAAGCTGGATAGCTCTTCAAATAGTTTATGGAATTTAAGTGGAGCTTGAATCCTTTGTGTTGCAACCTCAATGCCAACCCCATTACCAATATCATCAAAAGTTTGGTCTAGCCCTTCAAAGAAATCCACGAGAGCTTTATTCCAATCAAGATCTGTATGGACAAGCCAATCACGGTAAAGCCTAATAGTTGGAAATTCGGATTTTCGCCCTCTATCCTCCACAAACTTGTTTAACTGGACCAGAGTATATAGAACTGAAACCCCATTAATACTTTTATCAAGTGCGTCTTTAGCTTTTTGAAGTAGATTGTCCCAGTAGCTTTTCATATTTTTCTATTTATCTATTCCCAAATAACTTCCTGGGAGGCGGAATCCTAACCTTAAATTCAAACGGGATGCACTTTGCCGGAGAGATATCGCGCATGGGGTTATCTAGTCTAGGATGTTGTCTTGTGTTCACCTCATGCCTATGTTAAGAGCAGAATATGACATAGACTAAAGGTAGCTAAAAAATGATTGAAAGTAAAATTATTACTTACGGCTTTATATAATGATTTTATAAAAAATAACAGGCGCGTGATGAATCACGCGCCTGTGGAGGTAAGTAAGTGATCCAGATCCTTGTATTTGCGGAAGTACGTTCCGAAATGGATCACCTTGAAATCGAAACTCGAGACGCCGTAGAGCAACTGCTCTCTGGGAACCAGCAGGCAATTTCTGATACGGTAGTGCGAAAGCACTTCTTGATTTACCTGATTGTCGAGAACTCTCACCTCGCTGAACAGACCAAACACCCGAGAGAAATCCTCGATCTGCAACGAGACATTCTCTTCGCCAAAATTGAACTCAGCGATCAAGAGAATGGATGTGGAATATCGGTTTTCCGCGAGTGCCGACATCCGACCGGCGTGCGTGACGTCACCATCAAAGAGAAACTTTTCTCCCCGGAGAGTGATCCACCCGATCCTGTTTTCGGCCGGTCTGAACTGGTTAAGGACCTCGAATATGGCTTCTGCTGAAACACCCAGAAACGAAGCGGTCAAAGCCGACGCTAGAAACTGATAGTAGAATAAATCAGTTCTAACATAAGGCTCAAACCGGATCGACTGGCCAGTGAAGTTCAGGCGCATGCTGACCACATCACTGTCACTTTCTATGAAAGCATCGGCATTGTGGTCAGTGAACGAGAACGTGAGGTCCCCTCTCCTCTTCAGAGACACCGCCAGTGGATCGTCTGCATTGAGAATGGCGGTTTCAGCTTTATCGACGAGCGACCGTTTGGCAGCCAGGATATCAAGAAGAGTATTGATCCCGGAAACACCGAGATGAACTCTCTTGATATTGAGCAGAACGCCGATACGTGGTTTGAGGATACGAGTCAAGACCTCAATATGATGGGGGCGATACATCGAGTACTCAAGACAGAGTACTCGATGTGACGGATCCAAGTAGTTAACTATCCAAGACGAAAGATTGAGTGGGGTTAGACGCTTTGAATAAACACGCCCGCATTCAAACCGCATGGACAGAATACTCTGGATCATGCTAGCCGTTGTCGTCTTGCCGACGCTTCCGGTGACTCCCACCACTAGTGGATTGGCAGTTGAAAGTACATGCTCGCGCAGTTGATCGATCGCGAGAAATACATCCTGAACACGGATGTATTTCAGGCCGTGCATGTCACTGTCGGAGACTCTGCCATCAACCACGAAGACGATATTGTTTCTCTGTCTGAGTTTTGGTATGTTTCTGATACGATCAAACGCGTTGATGTACCAGCCCTCTTTTTTTGGATTGTCTTCGTAGACGACGAAGTAGAGCTCGTTTCCATCTCTCACACTACCAGTCTCAAACTCCCTGATGTGGGCGACGTTGAGCCTGTTGAAAGAGATTCCTTCACTGACGTTATGAACCTCTGCTTCCCAGATGGCTCGGATGGTTTCGATGCTTATTTGCACTTTGCCCTCCCTAGGTTAGGTTGACGACGACGGAAACCAGCTCATTGGTGTGAGTATTGGCGATGTCGTGCCCGCCTCCCTCGATGATACGAAATGTGTGATCGTTCTCGTGCGAAGCGAGAAAGTCTTTCACCGTCTCCTGTGGAGTAGCGGTGTCTTTCTCTCCGTAGATTAGAACGAGTTCGTCTGAAACTTTCAGCAGGTCTTCTCTCAGGTCGAGACCAACGATGTTACGATAGGTCTCTCTCATCACTGTGCTTGCTTTAGCGTAGTAGGGGTTTCTCACTACGCTTACCAGATAGAAGTCTCTAGCAAGTGCGATGATCCTCCTCGGCAGAACAGCTTTAAACCAACCAATCGAGACACTCCTGTTTTCATACCGACGAAGAATAGCTGGAGAGATAAGAAACGCCTTAACCCTCCTGTCGCCAGACGTAGTTTTCCAGTGGAGCAAAATTGCTCCGCCGAAAGAGTATCCGAGCGCGATGTCCGGTTTCTCCCTCTGGATCACCCGATCCAAATACCGGGTAAAATCGGAGAGAGTCCATGGATGTTCTGGCTCCTTCTCCCCGCAGAATCCAGGAAGGTTGAAGCGAATTACTTCAAAGTGTGCCGAGAGTGTTTCCGCGAAGCGCGAACGATTTCTCCATGCATCAGTGCATCCTGATTGTGTGTAGTTGTCGTGATTCCAGCCGTGAATGAGCAGAATCTTTTTCATGTTTTCACCTCTTGTGAGTTTGTTGTCAAGGATCTTATGTCTGTGGCGGACATTACATTAAATAAGTACATTAGTCAAGATATTTTCAATTCCAACAAACTTCAACTAATATTTACTAAAATCTCATTATTCCATAAATAGCCCTGTTTTCCAATTCCCTCTTAAGGATCCCCGAACAATTTCCGTGGAGGAGAAATCCGGACCTTGAATTCAAACGGGATGCACTTCACTGGAGAGATATCACGCATAGGGTTGTCCAATATAGGATGTTGTCTTACGTTCACCTCATGCCGATTTTTAAGGTGCTCATGCTAGTTTAGTTTTTACCCGAAGTTGTCCACGGTAGAAAAATTTTCTTATCTCTTCGACTACTACGATAGATGCCGCGATTGCAATAATCGCAAGCCAGTCGGAAGCTTCGAGCGGTACTGTTCGGAGGATTTTTTGCATTAACGGATTATAAACGGCAAGAAGTTGCAATCCAATAACGGCAAGTGTTGCCCCAACGAGGAATTTATTAGAAAAAGGATTCATTTTGAATATTGATTTGTCTTCTGAGCGGCAATTCCAGGCATTGAACCACTGGAAGACGGCAAGTATGGTAAGTGACATAGTCCAAGCTTTCGCGATATTGGTCTCATAGTATTGAGTGAAAAGATAAAGAGCGCCAATCGCCATTGGAATAGCCATAAGAACCATACGGTACGCCATCAGCTTATCAATCAAATATTTTTTAGGCCGCTCAAATCTGCCAGAGAGAAGCCCTTTTTCCTTCGGTTCCATAGCAAGCGCTACGTCCAAAAATCCGTCGGTTACGAAATTAAGCCAAATAATCTGCGCAGGCAGAATCGGAAGAGGAATACCTATAAAAAGAGCGCCCGCAATTGTGAACACCTCACCCGTACTTGTAGAAAAAAGGTAGAGAATGACCTTTTTGATAGTTTTGTAGATTCCTCTCCCTTCTTCCACGGCAGATACGATGCTCCCGAAATTATCATCGAGAAGCACTAAGTCGGACGCCTCTTTGGCAACTTCGGTGCCGATTTTTCCCATAGCAATGCCAAGGTCAGCAGCGACCAAAGACGGCGCATCATTTACGCCATCTCCGGTCATTGCCACAATTTCTCCACGTAATTTATATGCTTCAATAATTCGAAGTTTATGCTCCGGTGTTACCCGCGCAAATATCGATACAGATTCTAATTTCTCCGAAAACTCTTTTTCCGAAAGTCTGTCGATATCCTGTCCGGTGAGAATCAGATCACCATCCCGATAAATGCCCGCGTCCCGGGCAATAGCTTCCGCGGTCATTTTGTGGTCTCCCGTAATCATCACAACCCGTATGCTTGCTGACATGGCTTTCTCTATGGCGTCCGCCGCTTCCGGACGGAGGGCGTCTCTCATGCCGAAGAATCCAACAAATACCAAGTCATTGATATTTTTCGGTATAAGCATTTCCGAAGAGATACTCCGCTTGGCGACGGCAATGACACGCAACCCTTTCTGCGACATGGAGAAAAATATCGATTCGAGTTTCTCGCGCTCTTCTTTTGACAGAAGATATTCTTTTCCTTCGCGCCATACCTTATGAGAAAGCCCAAGAATCACTTCTGGCGCGCCGATGACCGAGAGAAATCGGTGATCGTTTTCGTAATTGAGAGTCGCGTGATATTTGAGCCGGTAGTCGAACGGGATTTCCGCCACTAACGGTGACTCGCGGAGAAAATTGTCTTTGTGGAAACCGAGTTTCTGCGAAAGCACTAATGTGGCAGCTTCCGTTGGGTCACCGCTTATGCGCCACTCTTTCTTTTCCTCCAAATACATCACTCGGGCATTGGAACAAAGGGTGGCAATCTTGCCGATAAGCAAAAGTTCTGGATGGTTAGCGGCATCAACCACAGCTTTCTCTAAAAATATTTCTCCCTTCGGCTCATAGCCGATACCTCCTATATCAAATGTTTTTCCGTCAATGTAGACTTTCTGGATTACCATCTCATTTTTGGTAATGGTTCCAGTTTTATCAACAGCGATAACGCTTGCCTGACCTAAGGCCTCAACAGCTTGAAGCTTTTTAACGAGCGCGTTGCGCTTCGACATCCGCCAGACGCCAGAAGCAAGCACAAGCGTCATAACGATCGGAAGACCTTCGGGAATGATAGAAACAGAAAGAGACACGACCGTGGTAAACATTTCTACAACGGTTTTTCCAGAAGACACTCCGATAATGAAGATAGATACGCCGATGACGGCAACTGTCGCGATAATGAAGCGCGAGAGATAGCGGATGTTGGCTTTAAGAGGAATCTCTGATTCAACCGTGCTGATTTCCTTGGCAATCTTGCCGGCTAGAGTATCAAGAGCAGTTCCCGTTACGACTGCACTGCCATTTCCAGCGACAATGTGCGTGCCCTTGAAAATCATATTCCGTTTATCCTGAACACTCGTATCAGAATCAAGTGTGTCGGCGATCTTATGAACCGGTTCTGATTCGCCCGTGAGCGCCGCTTCATCGACTTTCAGATTTTGGGACAGAATGACACGCGCATCTGCCGGAACTTTCTCGCCTTCTTGGAGAATAATGATATCGCCAGGAACGACTCCCGTGTCCGAAATGATTATTTCCTTTCCGTCGCGGAGCACTGTGGCATTGGTTTCTACAAACTTTTTGAGCGCAAGCAAGGTGTTCTGCGCCCTACCTTCTTGTATTGCTCCGACAACCGCGTTGAAGATAAGTACGGCAAGAATAATCGAGCCGTCAATAGTCTCTCCCATCACAAAAACGATTGTACTTGCGACTAGAAGAATGTAGATGAGTGGACTTTGAAATTGGCGCAGGAAGATAATGATAAGATTGTCGGCTTTAGCTTCCGGTAGCTTATTCTGACCATATTCTTTGAGTCTCTGACTCGCTTCATCAATGGTTAAACCATGCTCGCTCGTCTGAAGCTTGGTAAAAACATCTGGAAGTGACCATGTATGAAAGTTATTGTTCATTTTGTCTGTGTCTTTCATACCATTTCAAGACTATTCTCCCTTATTTTCCAATATTTTCCAATACTAAAACTATTGAGATAAGCTAAAGATTCCCGAACAGTTTAGGCGGAGGCGGAATCTTAACCTTAAATTCGAACGGGATGCATTTAGCCGGAGAGATACCACGCATGGGGTTGTCTAGGATAGGATGTTGTCTTGCATTCACCTCATACCAATTTTTAAGGCCATGACACTAAGAGTATCTCATAATGATGAATTGGGCTAAAATGCGGTTTAATTTTTATAAAAATACCACGCTTACAATAAAACTAGTCTGACTAACTAAACACTTGCACAGGTTTATAAATTGTGTTATTTTTGCGCCAGAAGAAGCCTGTAGTGGGTTTCTAAAACTGAACATTTGCAGTAGAAATGGAGAATTAGTGATGAAAGATGTGTTCAATAGCGTCATCTTACAGCCAACATCCCTCTGTAACCTCAACTGCAAGTATTGCTATCTTGCCGATAGAGATAAGAACTTGAAAATGGTACCGGCGGTGGTTGAGAAGGTTGTTGATGCAATGGAAGCCTGCGGCCACTTATTCAGAGTCACATGGCACGGTGGAGAACCCATGAGTTCAGGGCTTAAGCACTTTGGGTCACTAGTGTATCCCATGCAGGGTCTCATGTCACGCAACCTTATCCAGCAAGTGATCCAGACGAACGCTACATTCATTAATAAGCATTGGTGTGAGTTTTTTCGCAGAACGCGTTTAATGTAGGTGTAAGCGTTGATGGACCAGAGTGGGCCAACAGAAACAGAGTTAACTGGAATGATGTGGAGTCCTACGAAAAGATTCTTGTAGGAATTCGGTTTCTCCGAGAGGCAGACATCAAGTTCAGTGCCATTTGTGTGGTGACAAACTCCACAATAACAAGACCAGAAGAGCTTTATGAATTCTTCTGCAATCTTGGGTGCTTTTCTTTGGGAATCAATTTCGAGGAAAAGATTGGCATTAACTCCACTGCTGTTGACTCAAATGAGCTTGTCATTGATTTCTGGCAGAGACTATTCTGTGCATGGAGACAAAACCCACAGATAGAGATCCAGCCCTTCAGGAGAACACTGTCGCGGCTTGAGGATATCTCTTATAGCAGACCGACAGTGGTAGAGCGTGCGGTTGACGAGATTGATCTCTTTCCGAGCATCTCGTATTCTGGAGATGTCGTTCTACTGTCTCCAGAATTCTTGAACACTAAATCAGTGGGGTACGCGGATTTCATCGTAGGAAACGTATTGTGTGAGCCGCTTCTTGACATCCTAGATAGGTGGCGTAGTGTACACTATGTATCAGGCTTTGTAGAGGGAGTGAAGAAGTGCCGAGAAGCCTGTCAGTACTTTTCAGTTTGTGGAGGCGGACAAGCGAGTAACAAGTTCTTTGAGCATGGAGCCGTAAATGTTACGGAGGCCAGCTTCTGCAGAAACACCTACCAACATCTCGCAGAGGTGGTAATAGGTGAACTTTAATCCTCATTAAACGAAAGGAGGTGAACAAGATGACGACGCAAACTGCAACTCTTCAGGAACGCGCCACGGAGAAGAAAGACTCTCTAAAGAGCCTGAAAGCCTCCGTCGGCCAACGCCACTTCAACGGCCCCGTTTGCTGGCCCGAAGGATTTCGACAAGAACTGGGACAAGGGCTGGAACAAGGATGGCCACTAGGCTCCCAGAATCTGGGATACAGAATGGCACGACCAACAGGCAGATATCCAATGTGTCTGCCTGTTTTTTAAAAAATGAAAAAGAAACTTTTAATGCCATATAAGAAATACCGTGCGCTTGAGCATTCAACCCCGTATATTTTTCATATACAAAAAAATGGAC
>Ga0209542_10014475_pt1 | contig 13425 bp, 17 predicted proteins | sample RifCSPhighO2_01_FD_184028 | JGI IMG/M metagenome (GOLD analysis project Ga0209542, IMG submission 184028) | Soil microbial communities from Rifle, Colorado - Rifle CSP2_plank highO2_0.1 (SPAdes) (version 2) | ecosystem: Environmental > Terrestrial > Deep subsurface > Rock core/Sediment ... | reverse complement strand
AGAAGCGGGCAGTCCAAAGCGCGGACGGCTTGGCGGAAAAGCTAAGTCAGACGGGTGCATTTTAGTGACGAGTGGTGAGCAATGAGTTATGCACAAAAGTGTTCTTTTAAAAGAAATAATAGACGGTCTTTCAATCAAGAAAGGCGATATCATCGTTGACTGCACCTTAAACGGCGCAGGACACAGTGAAGCGATATTGGATCGATACGGCAAAGGGGTGGAAGTAATCGGGCTTGATGCGGACCAGGACGCGATTGCTAAAGCGAATGAAAAAATCGGAGCCCACAAAAATTTTACCGCGGTGTGCACAAATTTCCGAGATCTTGATAAGGCGCTTGCAAACAAGGAGATAAACGAAGCGCAAAGATTCATCTTTGATTTAGGGTTTTCTTCCAATCAATTGGAAAGTTCAGGAAGAGGATTTTCATTTCAAAGGGATGAACCGCTTCAAATGACATTTAATGCAAAACCAAGTGTAGATGAGGTTACAGCAGAGATTATCGTGAATGATTGGGCGGAAGAAAATATTGCCCTCATCATCAAGGCATATGGTGAGGAAAGTTTTGCAAAAAGAATCGCCAAAGCGATAACGGAAGAGAGACAAAAGCGGCGGATCAAAACTACAGTAAATCTTAGACAAATAATTGAGAGCGCAGTACCAAGGTGGTATCACAAAAGAAAGATCCATCCCGCCACCAAGACATTTCAGGCGCTCCGGATTGCGGTTAATGACGAGATAGAGACGCTTAAAACAGGATTAGGAAAAGCATGGGATTTGCTTAGTGCCGGCGGAAGGATAGCAGTGATCTCATTTCATAGTATTGAAGACCGCGCAGTGAAATTATGGATAAAAGAAAAAGTAAAAGGGAGTTATGCAAAGGCGGTAACTAAAAAACCAATAACACCAGCAGATGAGGAGTTAAAAGGGAATCCGAGGTCAAGAAGCGCAAAGTTGAGAATTGTTGAAAAACTATGACAAAAATACCATCACCATTTAAATACGAAAAACAAGTTTGGTCCTTGGCCGGCTCAATAGGTCTGCTTCTTGCCTCATACATTGTCCTGGTTGGTATGACCGTTCACAATACCTTTCTTCGACAAACCGCAGAGAAGCAGATTTCCTCCCTAACTGCAGAGTTAAGCGAGATGGAATTTTCTTTTTTATCCATAAAAGCAGGCATTAATGCAGATTTGGCGCTCTCTCTGGGTTTTGTTGAGTCAGACACGGTCGTCATAGCTAGAAAGGGTATTTCGGAAACCGCTTTTGTGCGTAATGATAATACTTAGTATTTTGTCCCGTTCGAAATTACATTGTTTGGGTTCTGGATAATGCAAAATAATGAATAAAAAAACCAATTTGCAATTAAGGTTGGTAATAACTAGGGAAATGCGGAGACATTTCCTACCCCATACCACAAATCCTAAAGAGGATTTGGCTATGGGACAAGCAGCAGGCAACTTTACACTTATTAGACATAATCTCGCCCCGTTACATTTCGACTCTAGGAGAAATGGTTCGGGGTTTCGAGCGGGATGACCGCTAAGTCTCGAATACAGCGACTCCGTATCATATCGCTCCTAATAGTCTTTTCGGCTCTTGTCTTTACTGTAAAGCTTTACTATATGCAGGTGGTTCAACATGATGAATTTGTAAATCTTGCTGATAAGCAATATGTAAAGCAAAACAGCACAATATTTTCTCGCGGAACGATTTACTTTGAGGACAAAAGTGGTAACTTAGTTTCTGCTGCAACATTGAAATCGGGATTTATTCTTGCCATCAATCCAAAACTAATAAAAGACAAAGAAACAGTATTTGAACAAATATCAAAAATTATCCCAATAGACAAAGTCGTTTTTCTGGCAAAAGCTTCTAAAGTAGATGACCCGTATGAAGAATTAGCAAAAAAGATTCCAGAAGACATGGCAAGTGCCTTAAAAAGAGAAAAAATTGCCGGTGTATTGCTTTTGAAGGAGCAGTGGAGATTTTATCCAGGCGGTAATTCCGCGTCACAAGTGATAGGACTTCTAGGATTTAAGGGCGACGAATATGGCGCTAGATATGGTTTGGAAAAACAATATGACAATGTCCTTTCGCGCAATCAAAACGACATATATGCTAATTTTTTTGTTGAGATATTTTCGAATATAAAAAAATCTGTCTCCGAAGATGCGTCATTTGAAGGAGATATCGTCGCGACTATTGAGCCGTCCGTCGAGACATCACTTGAGGATACTCTGCAAAAAATTCAGGAAAAGTGGCAGTCAACGGAGACTGGAGGCATTATCATGAATCCGAAAACTGGCGAAATCTATGCTATGGCAAGCTATCCTTCATTTGATCTAAATGACTTTCAGGGGGAAAAAAACGTTAATGTTTTCTCCAATCCGTCTGTAGAGAATGTGCATGAAATGGGTTCAATCATAAAGCCTCTAACAATGGCAGCGGGCATTGATGCGGGCATCGTGACGCCTAAGACAACATATATTGATGAGGGTTCCATCACATCGAATAACAAGACGGTTTACAATCATGACCGCCTAGTAAACGGTAAAACAACTATGCAGGAAGTGCTCAACAAATCTCTTAACACAGGAGCGGCGTTTGTGGAGACCAAACTCGGCAATGATAGGTTTGCGGATTATATGTTCGGATACGGACTTGGTGAGAAAACCGGTATTGATCTGCCTAACGAAGCATCAAATATAGTGGGCAATCTCAAAAGCCCGCGCGATATTGAGTATATTACTGCTTCATTTGGACAGGGAATCGCGCTTACTCCGATAGCAACGATTAGAGCACTTGCTACACTAGCGAATAATGGAACTTTAGTCACTCCACATGTTATTAAAAAAATAAATTACAGTAGTGGCTTTTTCAATAACATTACATTGGAGCAAGGAAAGCAAGTTATAAAACCCGAAAGTGCTAAAAAAATCACCGAGATGCTAGTATCGCTTGTTGATACAGCACTTCTGGGCGGCAGAGAAAAAAATGAACATTACTCTATAGCTGCAAAAACTGGTACAGCTCAGATTGCAAAGCCTGAAGGCGGAGGATACTATGATGACAGGTATCTACACTCATTTGTGGGATATTTTCCGGCATACGATCCAAAATTCATTATTTTGCTTTATACTTACAATCCTAAGTCAAATAATTTTGCGGCGGATACATTGTCAAAGCCATTCTTTGATCTATCCAAATTCCTTATCAATTATTATCAGATTCCGCCTGACAGATAGGTACGACACCAATACACGAATGAAAAACGAATCTACAAATAAGAGCTTTTACATTTTATTCGTGTCATTCGCATGAATTTGTAATTAGTGTCGCACTTTTATGAAAAATATTGTAAAAAAAATAATCATATTCATTCTTACCGTTGAATCAAAGCTCGTACTTAAAAAATACAAGCCTAAGATAATTGCGGTTACGGGAAGTGTAGGCAAAACTTCTACCAAAGACGCCATTTATACAGCGCTTCTGCCTTTTTTTCATGTCAGAAAGAACGCAAAAAGTTTTAATAGCGATATAGGCATTCCACTTACAATTCTCGGTCTGGGCAACGCATGGAACAGTCCGGAAAAGTGGCTTTTGAATGTCTGGCGCGGTTTTTTGCTTGTCCTTCTCAAAAACGATTATCCCAGATGGCTCATTCTTGAGATAGGCGCCGATCATCCGGGAGAAATAGAAGCTGTTATGAAATGGATACACCCCGACATTTCTGTTGTAACGCGTATAGGAGCAGTTCCTGTACATATTGAGCATTACCGTTCTGCCAAAGATGTTGTAAGAGAGAAATCCTTTTTAGCTCGCGGTGTGAAAAGCGATGGCTTTCTTATTTTAAATGCCGATGATGAGGACGTAATGTATTTTAAGGAACATACAAAAGCAAGAGTTGTAACATTTAGCGTGGCATCAAAGGCTGACATTCAGGCGTCATACATAAATCCAACATATGATGAAAATAAAAAGTTAGAAGGGGTTTCTTTTAAAGTAGACACAAACGGTTCAAGCATTCCAATCACGGTCAAAAATGTGATTGGTATGAGTCATGTTTTTCCTGTTCTCGCTGCTTTTGCAGTGATATACGCGCTTGAATTAAATCCTTTGGAAGCATCACAGGCATTCACTACTTACGATTATCCTAGAGGAAGAATGAATATAATAAGCGGAATAAATAACTCAACCATAATTGACGATTCTTATAATGCTTCTCCTGTGGCAATGGACGAAGCATTTCGCACGATAGAAAATCTAAAAGTTTCGGGAAGAAAGATCGGAGTTCTCGGCGATATGCTGGAGCTAGGCAGGCACTCATTAGAAGAGCATACTCGGCTCGGAGAATCAGCGGCAAAAATATTTGACTGCTTGGTTACTGTTGGCATTCGCGCTAAGGATATGAAAGAAGCGGCAAAGAAGGCGGGAATAGACAAAAAATCACTTTTTTCTTTTGGCACCTCTGTGGAAGCAGGGGATTTTTTAAAAAATTTTGTTAAGGAGAATGATCTTGTATTCGTGAAGGGTTCTCAGGGGATAAGAATGGAGCGTATTGTGGAACAAATTATGGCTTATCCGGAACTTAAAGCGAAGCTTCTGGTTCGTCAGGAACCGGAATGGCTTTTGAGGAGCTAGCGAGCTTGTGAGCTAGTCAGCTTGCGAGCTTTTCAGATAAAGAAAACACAAAGAAAAATGATTGAGAAAATCAAAAATATAGCGCACTATCATATTGGCAACATTATCTATGGGGCAAATGATGGCATTGTTACCACTTTTGCTGTCGTTGCCGGCGCTTCCGGCGCGAATCTCTCATCATCAATCATAATCATTTTAGGCATAGCAAATCTTGCTGCAGACGGATTTTCTATGGGTTCGTCACGCTACATTTCACTTAAGTCCGAGCATGATTCACAAACTCATCAAGGTTTTGGAAAAGGAGTAAGAAGCCCGTTAGGGGACGGTCTTGCTACATTTTTTTCATTTGGTATTTTTGGTTTTATCCCACTCATTCCTTTTGTTTTTTGGAGTGGGAGTGACAATTTATTTCTTATATCTTCTCTTGGCACTGCCGCCGCATTCTTTATTATGGGGAGCTTGCGCCGTCTTATCATTCCCAAAAATTTCATAATGCTTGGTCTCGAGACCCTTCTCGTCGGCGGCATCGCATCTTTCATTTCTTATGGGCTGGGATACTTTATTTCACTCATTTTACAAGTGTGATAGTATTTTAGCAACTAGTCGTTTAGTGATTAATAGCTTTATATTTAAAAATAATGAATAAAGAAAAAGGATTTAATTATGATATTCCTCCAGAAAGAAGAAAGAAGCTCGACGATTTGACAAACGAGCCCGTCGCTAGGCCACCAGGGAAGCTCAGAATACCAGTAACTGATGCAGTAGATCCCTATGAAGGAAGAATCAACCAAGACGCTCTTGTACAAAAGAGAAATGAGTATATTGATAAGGCTATTACAGAGGCAGTTGCAGAAAATCGAGACGCGATAGAGGATGTTCGAAAACGATTTCGCGATGGAGAATTTGATGTGGAAGTGGCGAAATCTGCGCTACATAGCAGATTACAAAATTCAATTATTGGCAACATTGCTCGTGCTCAAAAAAAAGCTCTTGGAGACCAGCGAGGTTGGACGGCAAGGGCAGTAGAGGCATCAGAATTTAACCCTGAGATTATTTTGACACGATTTATGGAACGGAAAGATTTGTTGAAAGACTTATTGGGAGATATAAAATAAATCCTCAAGGATATGATTGATCAAAAATTGGCGGAAAGCGTTGAGAGGCCAAAAATAGGTGAAAGGGTCACCGTGCATAATTTCTGGGTGAGACATGCTCAAAAAACGAGCGGGGCAATAGCCAACAAGGAAGCGACTGCAGTATCCACATCTTCGATTTCAGAAAAGGGGGTAATTCAATCGCACGATTTCGGCCTAAAAGTAGAGGGACAATCGGATGGCGCCAAGGCTTATATAAGTGACTCTAAGCGGACATCTGAGACTGTTGAGAATATTCTAAAAGGTTATCAGGAAGCTAATAAAGATGCACCGATTAGGGAATCATTTCGTGTTAAAAATGAGCTGTCCATGTCATTTCCTCCAGATTTTTTAAAACTTTACGATGAGAAGTTTGTGGTAGAAAGGAAAAAAATAATGAAAGAGAAAGGTATATCAGTGGAATTTTCCACTCTTTCACCGAATCAACAAGAAGAAATAGCAGAAGTTGCAGAGGAGCCTGTGATAATGGAATGGCTCTCGGGAGATGATAATGAACTGGCAAGACTTTATCCTCCGGAGAAGGTAGCTTCAAAATTTGCAGTGCTTTTTAACAGACGCCATGAGCGATTAGCTACTAAATTATATTCAGATTCAAAGTTGGATCTATTTCATATTACCCACAAAACAATTACAGAGCCATTCCTAGTTTCTGGAGTTCTTATCAGGAAATCAGATAATCATCGTATTACACGAGTTGAAGAATTAGGAGGAAGCCTGGAAGTATTAGGCAATTGGGAGAGCACGGTGAGCACAGATGAAGCAGGTGAGTCTGCAGTTGCAGTAACAATACGCGGGATTGAATATACAATAGACAATAACAGATTGAGAGAGCTTTTGAATTATGGAAAAGAGGAAACTCATTCTTAAAGGCATTCCTGCAAGCACTGGCAGTGTGCAAGGTAGAGCAAAGATCTTTATGCCGGGCGAGGATAATGTCGCGTTTAGTGAGGGAGATATATTGGTTACCTCGCTGACTGATCCTACGATGGTTCAGGCAATGGTTAAGGCAGCGGCCATCGTTACGGATACCGGCGGAGTCACATCGCACCCGGCAATATTGAGCCGTGAAATGGGGATACCTTGTATAGTTAACACAAAGGAGGCTACTAAGATCATCAAGAATGGGGATTTAATTTTAGTAGATGGCACAACTGGCGAAATCTATGAAGTGGATTGACGAATTCGCAAAGGGGTCTTTTGGTCTGTTTGCAGGCAACACAATTGCAAATTTTCAGCCAATCGATTTTTATCGTTTTTTTCCGATGTGGTATGACATTTGGGTAGGGAGAATTGCAAAGTGTATCCGTGCTCTTGATCTCCAAAACAAAAGTTTTAAAGAAATAAAACATTTATTGCCTACGCCATCAAATATGAGGGCGATGTTGATAAAAATTATCGCAACTTATCCTGCGTGGCGCGAGAAAAAAGTTAAAGATACCAAATTGGTAACTGATTTTTTAGCTAGAATGCTCATTGAATGCTGTCCAAAAGATCCTTTTGCCATCTCTACAAATCCTTTTCATAACGAAGATGAAGTAAAAAAAATCATTTCTAACATTTCTCTTTCCCAATCAGAAATAGAAGATGCACGTCTTTTAGGTAAATTAAATACAGCCGCCGGATCGCTTGTTCATGGCATTTACAATGATGTGGTTACCGATTTTGCATGGGATGTTTATGGTCCTTATGTTTTAGAAAAAGATGAAGAGCAATATACAATGCTCATAAGGCATTTTCCTGATCTTAATCCAAAAGAGTTGTGGCCTTTGGAATTTTTGTCGCGAACAAAAGAGCTAGTAATATATAATTTGTATCAGGGCGTTACTTGGGAAATATCCGCAGTCGGCTGCCATACCATAAGCAAAATCGGCAATCCTGTTGAAGGGATGAAATTATTTGCTGTCTATGGCGACGGTAAATTGCTTTCGGAAACAGAAATAAAAAATCTTGTAGTTGAATTATCGGAAAAAGCCGAAAAAATATACAAAAAGATAAGAAGCATGAATTTTGAAGAGTTGAAAGAAAAAGTCATGCTACAGGTCTGCTACCAATTAAAAAAGCTTTTTGTTGAAGCGGCAGTTGATTGGAAGCCGACAGGGGAGATGATTGAAAGGATTAAAGATAGACCGCTTCCAAAAGGTCTGCTTCCGAATGACATAATGATGACAAGCGTTAAGCAATATAGGGAAGTATTCAATATACAAAAATTTGAAGATGAAGTGCTCAATTCTAGATAATCATGAGTAATGAAATTGTACTGAAAGGGATGGGAACTTCTGCCGGTACAGCGGAAGGTGCTGTTTGTGTCATTAACAGCAGGGCCGATTTTAATAAATTTAAAGAAGGAAACGTGCTTGTAACTAAAATCACCGATCCCACAATGGTGATGATAATGAATGAGGCATCCGCTATCGTCTGCGATATTGGCGGCATTACTTCTCATCCTTCAATAATCTCGAGAGAACTTGGCATTCCATGCGTGGTGAATACAAAAGAGGCAACGAGTAAATTACAAGATGGCCAAAAAATAATCGTAAATGGAACAACAGGAGAAATTTTTGTGGCTTGATGAATATCTTGACGCTCTTCAAGAGTCGATTGGCTTTATGGATTTGTCGACTCTGCAGCCGACGTCATGGAGGCATTTTCAGCCATTGATAGCAAAAGAGTGGTTAGATTGGCTATGGAATATCATAGGAGAAGCAGAAAGACAGAAAGTGTCTTATACAGAACTCGCAAAATGTTTTGAACCGGATTTATGCAGGGAACATTTATTGTTTGTAACAGAGGATCTGAAAACAGCAAAATGGCCGATTGAGAAACGCCTTAAAGTCGCGGACTTTTTCTACCAATTGCTAAAAGCTCAAATGCCGCAAGGGGATTTATTCGGCCTTAACGGCAGCACCAAGAGGCATTCTTCTCTAGCAATAAAGCAGATTATTAATGAAGGAGAATTCAATAAAGGGACGCCCGAAATCGCTCGCGAATTCGGCAAGCTTTATAATTCTGCTTACAATTTAGGCGCCGCACTCTATCTGGATTTTTATATGGGCAAGGCAGTGGAGAACTGGGGACCATATGATTTAGGCAACGGGAAAATCTTGGTTATAAAGGAAATGCGACATCTCAAGCCAACTGAAATCTGGCCAAATGTAAATTCTAAATGCGAAAAAATTGATCTCCTAGTAATATATGAAGGAGTGAAGTTCAGAACTGATCTTATTGCATGCCATACTCAATACGAGGGAGATGTGATAAGTGGTTTGAAAGAGTGGAAGATAATAATTGATGGAAAATCTGTGACTGATATGAGTATCATTAAAAACTTAACCCAAAATCTTGGGGAGGAAGGGTCAAGGCAATGGATTTACCTAACTGAATTACCTGAAGAACAGTTGCTTGAAAAGGCCGTTTGGATAAGATGTTTTTGCTTCGATAAAGTTTGTGATTTACTTTCTTTGGATTGGAGGCCGACACAAAAATTGCTTGCCGCTGTTAAAGGCAAGACTTTGGACGAGGGCTGGCGGACATGGAAACAGTTTACCAATAAAGATGAATATAATGATTACTGGAGAAAAATCTGGGACCCTCGTGAAGAATTCTACCCATAAGCTTATTTTGAAAATCTCCCCAAATTTGCTATAGTTTTTCTGCTTTTGGTATTTCCTAAAGCTCAAATGTGGCCTCATCGTCTAACGGTTAGGACACTGCCTTCTCAAGGCAGTAATCCGGGTTCGATTCCCGGTGAGGTCAAAGTGTAAATTTGCGAGATTTAAGATGTTGTTATTGAGGAAGTGATTAAATAATTTTAAACAATTTTTATGACCAAAGAAGAAAAATTTGTAGTAAATCCTCTAGAAAAATATTTTCAGAGCCGCAAACTGTCTGGAGCTTATTGGGAGGTAAAGCATAAACCACGTACGGGAAGATCAGCGACCGGGTGGGATTTGCAAGTTGAACACAAAAATAGGGTTCTACTGATAGAAGCCAAGTATATCAGAGGACCATCAGCTGCCGCTATTGCCGGACTGACGGTAGCACCACTTGTGTATCGTCCGGAAAAAATGAAGAATAAAAATTTTTATCGGAGCCAGTACTTTTGTATTTGTTGGGCAATCGGTTGTGGCTATTGGGGAGGAAAAAGGGACCAGAAATACAAAATGAATGGCATTTATCAGGTTTTACTTGACTGCTTTATTTTGAATTTGAATTTTTGGAAACAATATACAAAACTCTGCAGAGTAGAGTATATTTATTTTATTAATAAAAAAAAAGAAGTCGCCAAGATTAGATTTAACGGAATCATTAATTTAGCAATCAAATATAGGATTCAGCTGGATAGACATTTAAGAAATAGCGGAAAGGTTGGGGCGATAACAGAAATTCATAGAAGAAAGGTAAAAATCAAAGCAAAGAGATTGATGGCAGAAAATTTGATGAAAAATCTTAAATTTAAACAAAACTAAATAATCTAAATGGAAAAATTTACAAAGTACAGTTGGTGGTTATTGATTGTATTTTTTTTGTTACTAGCTCTTTGGGTTTATATAAATTTCAATGATAAATTAATTAAATTAAATCAAGAAATAACATACACGCCTGAATGGGCAAAACAATACTTTAATTCAAGAGTTGAAGAGCTTGTGGGAGATACAGAGTATAAAGATATAATTAGAAACTATACAGATAAATATCCTAAAGAATTTCTAGGATGTGAGGACTATCTATTTGAACCCAAAAGTGAGAGTGCTAATGACCTGGAGATCTCGCGTTTAATGGAGGAAAAGAAGTATGAGGAAGTAATAGCAATGGGCGATAAATATTTGAGTGATAGTGGTGTGTGGTATTGCGATCCCTATTTTTGGACCCAGAGAGCTAAAGCTTTTCTTAGCTTAAACAATTGCTTGCAAGCAGAGGTAGAAGCTGCCCATGCTTTTGCAATAGCTCCTAGTGATAATGGAAACGATGAACCAGAGAAAGAGCTTTATTTCTCAATACACAACAGTAGTGTCTGCAAAAAATAAAATTTAGGGTTGACATGTTTATCTTGATTTATGATAAAATACCAACACTATGGATGATGAGGAAAGTCCAAAAGAGGACCTCGTTGCGTGTCCTGAGTGCGGCGGTAACATGCTTGAATCTATTGATAATGGAAATGAATTAGAATGTGAGAAATGCGGATTTGTAATGTCCATTGACGACGCTAAGGACTTGGACTCTGGAGTTGAAGAATAAATGGGCTTATGGTAGTGTTTGCTTTTCGTCCTTTTCTGACCTATTTTAGGTTATATTAAAAGATAAATAAGCTTATGAAAACATCATATATTTACGCGACGGTTCTAACATTAGTATTACTCACATCTGGAGGTTTGGTCTTAGCGGGAGGAGGTTTTGACGATTTTGGAGGCACTTCAGGCTCTTCACAGGGGCAAACGAGTGTTACTTCAAACACAAATGCTGGAACGGCAGGCAATACAGTTGGAAGTGCAAACTCAGGAGACACACAGATACAGGACGATTCAGTAATGCTGGAAACGGAGGGCAGCGCACTTGCAAGTACAGATAAGAGGGTATTGGTTCTTGGAGGCGCGGCTGTCGTGCTTCTCGCGTGGCTTGGATACTGGTTCTGGAAAAGAAATCAGACTACTCCTACCGTTTAAGTTTTTAAATTGAGCAAGAAAAGACACATACACACATAACATGCTATAGCATGTTATGTGTGTATGTTATTTAATAATCAGTATCATGATTAAAATAATGACTCAACCACATTTTTCACCTCACTACCATCAGCTTGGCCTTTTAACTCTTTCATAACTGCTCCGACAAGAATACCGATCTTAGATTTATCAGTAACACCAAGCTCAATTTTTTTGGCTTCTGCTACCTTTTTTATCTCATCTTTGCCGAGCATTTTTGGGAGAAGCGTCTCTATTATCAGAAGCTCAGCCTTCTCACTATCAGCTAGGTCTTGCCTAGCCCCCTTTATGAATTGCTCTATTGAATCCTTTCTTTGCTTGGCGAGGCGCTTTAGTACCACTATACAATCTTCATCAGAAAGAGCGTCTTGCGGGGTCTTGCCCTTGGCCATCACTTCGCTTGTGAATGCCGCAGAGATGCCCCTATAGACATTTAGCGCCAAAGTGTCCTTGGCTAGCATTGATTCCTTTATTTTTGCCTTGATTTTTTCTTGCATGCTATAATTCTATCATGAATATTACGGTTTTATTGCTCATCGTAGTCGGGATTCTTGTCGCACTCAATATATTCATAGTCCTACGCGTGCAGCTCCGCAAAAAGCCGGAGGATGAGCATATGGGCTTCAAGCTCCTCCAAGACCAACTAAGCTCTCTTTCAAAGGTGGTGGACGACAAGATGCGAGATACCACAGTGATGATGCGGGACTCTATGAAGACCCAATTTTCCGAATCACAAAAGATGATAAAGGATGTGACGGTAGGGCTCACCAAGCTTGACGAGACGAATAGACAAGTGGTGTCTTTCGCGGACCAATTGCAGAATCTCCAGGATATTTTCAAAAATCCAAAGCAGAGAGGAATAATAGGGGAGTACTATCTGGAGACGCTTCTCAAAAATGTCCTGCCTCCTGACTCCTACAAAATGCAGTATGCTTTTAAAGATGGCTCGATTGTAGATGCGGTGGTATTTGTGAAGGACAAGATAATTCCCGTCGATTCCAAATTCTCGCTTGAAAATTACAATAGAATCGTGGAAGAGAAAAATCCAGCCGAGAAAGAGAAGCTCCAAAAGCTTTTTGAAAATGATTTGAAGAATAGAATCGTAGAGACATCCAAATACATAAAACCATCGGAGGATACGATGGATTTCGCTTTCATGTTTATCCCACACGAGGCGATTTATTATGATCTGCTTGTCGGCAAAGTGGGCGTGTCCGAAGAAGAAAATCTCATCCAGCGCGCGGCAGGGAAGTATAGGGTTATCATCGTCTCACCCACATCCTTCTTGGCGTATCTCCAGACCGTGCTTCAGGGCCTCAAAGCAATGCAGATAGAGGAAACGGCCAAAGACATCATAAAGAGAGTAGGGGAGCTTGTGATGCATCTTCGGAAGTATTCTGACAGCCACGAGAAGCTGGGGCGCTCGCTGGGGACAGTAGTAAATCAATTCAACGATTCAAGCAAGGAATTCAAAAAAATAGACAAAGATGTCATGCGCATCACTGACAAAGAAAAAGGCATCGGCTTTGATGTGGAGCTCATAGAGAAGCCGGAACAAGAAGAAGCGTAAATGCCTAAAAAGCCGATAATCATCGCGGAAGTTAAGCCAGAGTCTCCAACTTTTAGGTCAGATAAGAGCTGGGACGAACTTTTTGATATTGCTGACACAGTAGGCGATTGGATATCAATCCATACCAACGCGCTTTGGGGAGGATCATTTGATCTAATAGCCAAAACTAGGGCTCGTACTGAAAAGCCGATACTTGCCAAGGGTCTGCATGAGACAGATGACGATGTCAGGCGCGCAATTCAAATGGGTGCTGATTATGCGCTTGTTGTTGGGCGGATTCCAGAAGTACATCAAGACAAATGTTTGATAGAGCCGTATGATATTGCAGAATTTTTAAATATTCCAAAAGAATTCAAA
>Ga0209542_10014474_pt1 | contig 13425 bp, 16 predicted proteins | sample RifCSPhighO2_01_FD_184028 | JGI IMG/M metagenome (GOLD analysis project Ga0209542, IMG submission 184028) | Soil microbial communities from Rifle, Colorado - Rifle CSP2_plank highO2_0.1 (SPAdes) (version 2) | ecosystem: Environmental > Terrestrial > Deep subsurface > Rock core/Sediment ... | reverse complement strand
GCTTTTTTGCGCGCCCCTTTTTCGTATTTGTCTTTTCATCGTTCTCCTATTATAGCACAAAAGTGTCTCTTGATCCATCGTGCATGTTGAATACATCCGCTTCGAGGATGCCCTGCCCTCCGAAACGCCGGAAAAAAATGAAAACTCCCATGTACAAGCGGAATTTTTTGTGGGAAAATAGAGAGGTCGCTATGCAATATTGATGATCTAATGCAAGAAAAAAATATGAAAAAAGAAACCATCATCTATCAAGCGAAATCCGGGGCTATCGAGCTCAAGGGGGATTTCAGCAAGCAAACTCTATGGGCGACACAGGCGCAAATTGCCGATTTATTTGGTACGCAGAGGCCGGCAATTACGAAACATTTAAAAAATATCTTCAAGGAGAAGGAGCTTGAGGAAAAAGCAGTATGTTCCATTTTGGAACATACTGCCGCAGATGGCAAAACATACAAGACACAGTATTATAATTTAGATGCAATAATCGCTGTTGGTTACAGGATCAATTCAAAGAGAGCGACCCACTTCCGTATCTGGGCAACGAAAACTTTGAAGGAGCATCTGTTGCAGGGTTACACGATCAACCGCGCTCGGGTCGGAAAGAATTATGATGCCTTTATGCAGGCGGTTGCCGACGTGCGCGCGCTTCTGCCCAAGGGGATGAAGGCCGATACCGGAAGCATCCTCGAGCTGGTGCGGATGTTCGCCGATACGTGGATGTCGCTCGATGCCTACGACAAAGAAAAGCTGGATATCAGGAAGCTGACCAAGAAAAAAGTGACGCTCACCGGAGCGAAGCTCGCGGAAAGCGTCGCCGTGCTCAAAGGCGAGCTCATACGGAAAGGCGAGGCGACTGATCTCTTCGCTGCAGAGCGGAATCGCGATGCGCTGGCGGGGATAGTCGGCAATGTGATGCAGGCATTCGGCGGTGCTGATGTCTATCCGAGTATTGAATCCAAGGCGGCGCATCTCCTCTATTTCATCGTGAAGAATCATCCGTTCGTCGATGGCAACAAGCGCACGGGCGCGTATTCGTTCGTCTGGTTCTTGAACCGGGCGAAGGTGCTCGATATGACACGCATCACTCCGGAGGCTCTCACTGCCATCACGCTCCTCATCGCGGCAAGCGATCCGAAGGACAAAGACAAGCTGGTGAAGCTCGTCATGATGCTCATCAGCAGGAAGTGAAATGGAACACTATGCAGATCAAGGAACTCGGACATGTCGTCTTGTACGTATCGGATCTCGGGCGATCCGCTGATTTCTATCGCGACACCCTCGGATTCTATGAGATCGAACGCCGCTCGGGGATGGCGATCTTCTCCGCGGGACGCACGCACCATGAATTGCTCCTGATAGAAGTGGGCGGAGAACCGATAGCGAAACATGCGCCGATTCCGGGCCTCTACCACATCGGCTTCAAGATCGGGGACAGCCCAGAAGATATCCGTGCCGCGTATCATGAGCTCCGAGACCATGGCGTCACGATCATCGGATCAGCCGATCATACCGTCACGCACAGCCTCTACATCATCGATCCCGACGGCAATGAGCTCGAGCTCTATGCCGACGTCTCCGACGTCTGGAAAACCGACCCCCGCGCCGTCCTGAACCCACCCGACCTCTCATACTCGGGGAAAAACACTGAAAACTCCGCTTTCGCCAGCCGGCGGGACAAGGCGGAGTTTTTTTCGAAAATTGTAGGTATTTGTCGGCGGTGGTAGAATAAGAAAAAAACGCGTCACTGATCACATATCATATGAGAAAAAAGAAGCACAAACCGGTCGCCAACAATAGTTTCACGGAGTTTTTGCTGTACACTACTCCGAATGGCAAGATAAAAGTGGAAATTTATTTGCATGATGAAAACATCTGGCTGACACAAGCGAAAATTTCCGATTTATTCGGTGTGGAAAGAAGCGTGGTTACCAAGCATTTGTTGAATATTTTTAAGGATGGCGAACTGAACAAAGAGGCAACCTGTGCAAAATTTGCACAGGTTCAAATCGAGGGTCAACGAAAAATAACACGAGATGTAGAATTTTATAATTTAGACGCGATTATTTCTGTCGGCTATAGGGTGAACAGCGCAGCAGCAACCCGTTTTCGCATTTGGGCGACCGAAAGACTGAAGGAATATATCATCAAGGGATTCACAATGGACGATGAACGGCTCAAAGCCCCGGACTATATTTTCGGTAAAGATTATTTTGAAGATAACTCGGATGAAAGTATCTACAAGATTCAGGAGAGGGAGCAGATTGACCGATATATAGGAGAAGAGTATACTGAAGAAAAGCTTGAGAAATACCTATGAAATTACTTGATTTTTTCAGAAAAACCGAGAAAGCTGATAATCCTAGCCGTTTTTCGGAGTTTTTCTTGCATGCCTCGGAAAAAGAAAAGGAAAAAGTATTCAAGGAGGTGGCGCGCAAGGCGAACGAGGAACAGCGAGAAGTATTCATGAGAGCCAATCTCAAGACAAAGGCCGGGTAATGAAAAGCGCCGGAAGGCGTTTTTTTGTTTTGCTTAAAAATTTTGAGAGAAAAGAAAAGGTGCTCCTCCACAGGCGAGTAAACAGACACCTTCTTTAGAATTACGCAACCACCCCTGTTACATTACAGAGCACCGACGAAGTCGGATTTTACGGGGTAAATTACGCATATGAAAAAATCACAGGAGCACTGGCTGGAGAGTACAAATAAATTTGGAAGCCGAGCTTCCAAATATCAAAAAAATCGGTGAAAAAGACCGAGAATCCGTGACAGTGATCCACTCGTAGTGCAAAAATCGTTGACACTTTTTTGAAAAAGTTGTATGGTATGAGCGTGAAGGGTTGGGTGTGGCGTATGGGTCGACCCACTGTTGTTCCAATCTTCATTTTTTCTAATCGGTTATCTGAATTACTCCCATGACAGAGCAGAAAGAGCGGGATGTACAGTTTATTGAGACCGTCGTCAAAATGCTCGTTGATAATCCGGACGATGTGAAGGTGCAGCGTCGGATTGATGAGATGGGTGTGCTTATTACGTTGGATGTGAATGCGGCGGATATGGGCATGGTCATCGGTCGGGAAGGTGCGACAGCAAAAGCGTTGCGTACGCTTCTGCGTGTGATTGGCGCTCGCAACAATGCGCGCGTGAATCTCAAGATCAACGAACCCGAAGGATCGACGCGCGGCGGTGCGAAGCGTGAGGAACGCGAGGAAGTCGGTCGCAAGAGCTTGGACGAAGTGGTCAATGACATTTCCGTATAACGTTGGCATGCATTTTTCTTCGGCGCGCATTACGAGTACGAGTGGCGCCAGTTTTGACAAAAACCACACAATCGTGTGGTTTTGTCTTTCCGTATGGTGGTGCTGTATAATACGGTAGTGCTGTCTAATGATGACTTTAGTGCTATGCATTTTGATCTCATCACGATTTTTCCGAAAATCTTCACCTCGTATATGGACGAGTCCATCATGAAGCGCGCGCAGCATAGTGGCGCGATTGCGATCGCGGTGCATAATCTGCGTGATTTCACGACGGATCGGCATCGTACGGTGGATGATACGCCCTATGGCGGCGGCGCCGGGATGGTGTTGAAGATCGAGCCGATATTTCGATGTGTCACTGCGGTAAAGAAGAACAAACCATTGTTGTCAGGCAGGGAAAAACAGAAATCAAAGACGCGGACAATTTTATTTTCCGCGAAAGGGAAGCGATTGACGCAGCAGGATGTCCAACGATTCGCGCACTACGAGCGCCTGATCCTGATCTGCGGACGCTATGAAGGCGTGGATGAGCGGGTCGCGGAACATGTCGCGGACGAGGAAATTTCCATCGGCGATTTTGTGATCACCGGTGGTGAGCTCGCGGCAATGATCGTCGTGGATGCGGTGACGCGGATTTTGCCGGGCGTCGTCGGCAATCCCGAAAGCATTGTGGAAGAGTCGCATCGCATCGAAGGGTATTGCGAATATCCCCAGTACACCAAACCGGAAGAGTTTCACGCGTGGCGCGTGCCCGATGTGCTTTTTGGCGGCAATCACGAGGCGATCGCGCGCTGGCGACGCTCGCAGGCGCAGAGTGAAGACACAACAACAGACGCATGATGAATCACGTACAACAGAAAGGGGATCGCATCCTGCTCGGTATCGTCATTCTCTTGGTGGTTTTCGGCTTGGTGATGATCGCGAGTGCCGGCGTGGTATATTCCGAAACGCGTTTTGATGATCACTACTTTTTTTTCAAGCGCCAGTTGCTGTTCGGCGTGCTGCCCGGTTTTGCCGCGCTCTTCTTTTTTCAGCGTCTCGACTATAATCGCCTGCGTCAGATTTCGGTTCCGTTCTTCGCCCTCACGATTATCTTTCTGATCCTCGTATTCGTTCCGGGAGTCGGTACGGAGCTCTATGGCGCGAGCCGATGGCTGCAGTTCGGATCTTTTTCATTTCAACCATCCGAAATGGCAAAATTCGCGCTCGTGCTTTACCTTGCGGCATGGTTTGCGAGCAAGGGCGAAAAAAAAATCCGTGATTTTTTCGAAGGGTTTTTACCGTTTCTCGCGATTCTCGGCATTGCGAGTTTTCTGATTATCAAGCAGCCGGATATGGGAACGATGATGGTCATTGTGCTGATCGCGTTCTCGCTCTTCTTTGTGTCAGGTGCGCGGCTTGCTCATCTGATTGGTATGGCGCTTGTCGGCAGCGCCGCTCTTTTTTTTCTGGTTAAAAGCGCGCCGTACCGTTTCGATCGCTTCATGGTTTTCCTTCATCCCGAATTGGATCCACAGGGCATCGGCTATCAGATCAATCAGGCGCTTCTCGCCATCGGGTCCGGCGGATTGTTCGGGTTGGGGCTCGGGCATAGTCGGCAAAAATTCAACTATCTGCCGGAACCGGTCGGCGACTCGATCTTCGCGATCATTGGCGAGGAGCTCGGCTTGATCGGCGCGGCGCTTGTTGTGGTGCTTTTTGTCGCGTTTGCGCTGCGGGTGTTGAAAATCGCCCGTCGCGCACCCGACATGTTCGGACGGCTCGTGGCGATCGGCATCATTGCATGGATCATCGGGCAGGCATTCGTGAATATCGCCGCGATTACCGCACTCATCCCATTGACCGGGATCCCGCTTCCGTTCATCAGCTATGGCGGCACATCACTGGTCTTCCTGCTCTCCGCTGTCGGTGTGCTGCTCAATATTTCAAAGCAGACGAAGCTGGGGGAATAAAGTAAAGAGTGTCTCATGTGGAATGTCGATCCGATTGCCTCGCATCGCGTTTTCCTATAAACTATTCATTATAAACGGTTCACAGAAACCTATGCGTATCGTTCTGACAGGTGGCGGAAGCGGCGGGCACACGTTTCCGCTCATCGCGGTTGCGCAAGCGTTGCGCGCGAAAGACCCGTCCGTCGAATTGTTCTATATCGGCGTTCGCGGACAACTGTTCGCCCAGACGCAAAAGGCGTTCGAGACGGAAAAGATTCCGGCGCGATACATTTTTGCGGGCAAACTTCGTCGCTATGCGTCTTTTTCCCATATTACCGATCTTTTTTTCAAGATGCCGATCAGCATGATCCAATCGCTCTGGCATGTGCTGTGGCTGATGCCGGATGCCGTTTTTTCAAAAGGGGGTTATGGGTCGGTGCCGGTGGTGATCGCCGCGCGGCTCTATCGCATACCCGTTCTCACGCACGAATCTGACGCGCGTCCGGGATGGGCAAATCGGATCATTGGAAAAATTTCCACGCGGGTCGCCGTTTCCTATCCGACGGCGCGGGACTATTTCCTTGCGGAAAACGTCGTGATGACCGGCAATCCGATCCGCGATGACATCATGGGCGGCAGCGCGGATGCCGCGCGCACACATTTCCATTTCACGACATCAAAACCGGTCATTCTCGTCATGGGCGGGAGTCAGGGATCGCAACTGATCAATGACGCCATCCTGTCGATTTTTCCGGATCTTCTCACGCATGCGCAGGTGATTCACAGTACGGGAGCGCAACACCATGAGACGGTTATACACCAGGCCGCGGAGCAAGGGATCAAGGAGGGGCGGGAGGGATATGTTGCCGTGCCGTTTCTTGAGCGGGACGCGCTCCGCGATGCCTATGCACTTGCCGATCTTGTGATTACGCGCGCAGGGGCCAACACCATCACGGAGATCGCGGCGAATAAAAAACCGGCGATCATCATCCCGCTTACGAATGCCGCGAACGACCATCAGCGCATGAATGCCTATGCACTTGCGCAGATCGGCGGCGCACTCGTTTTGGAGGAAGCCAACCTCGGCAAGAATATCCTTCTTGAAAAAGTCACAACACTTCTCACCAATCAGGATTTGCGTACGCGCATGGTGGAGAGCATGGGGACGTTTTATCACGCCGATGCGGCGGAAAAGATCGCGCGCGGGCTGGAAGAGATCGTGCAGGGCGCGTGAGAGCGGATTATTTAGCGCGATGGTCATGACGTACGAATACTTCTCCACGATCAAAACGGTTTACATGATCGGCATCAAGGGGGCCGGTATGGTGGCGCTTGCGGAGTTGTTGCACACCAAAGGGATTGTCGTCAGCGGGTCCGATGTTGCGGAACGGTTTTTTTCCGATCCTATTTTGCAAAAATTGCACATTCCCTATGCGGAGACGTTCGATCCGAAAAATATTCCCGCGAAGGTCGATCTCGTGATTCACTCGACTGCCTATAGCGCGCAGAATAACGCGGAAGTGGCTGCGGCGCTGGAGCGGAGTTTGCCGATGGTCAGCTATCCAGAAGCGCTCGGTCTTCTCATGAAAGAAAAATTTTCGATCGCGGTGTGTGGAACGCACGGAAAGACGACGACAACCGCATTGGCGGCGCATGTGCTTGCCTGTGGTGACAAGGACCCCAGCGCGATCGTGGGAAGCGCCGTCATGGGGTGGAATGGCGGGGCGCGCGTCGGCAAAGGACAGTATTTTGTCGTGGAGGCGGATGAGTATCAGAACAAATTTTTCCACTATCATCCGATGGCGGCGATCGTGACGAACGTCGATTGGGATCACCCTGATTTTTTTCCGACGTTCGCGTCGTACAAGGACTCCTTTTCGTATTTTCTTAGGAGAATTCCGCCCCATGGCTTTATCATCGCGTGCGGCGACGATGCCGACGTCGCGGATGTTGTGCGCGCGGCGCAATGCACGGTCCTGACCTATGGATTCTCGCGCGAGTGTGATTTCATCATTTCCGCTCCGGAGCAGCATCGCGAGGAAGGAAAAATCATACAGCGATTTTCCGTTTTTCATGAGGGCGAGAAGTATGGAACGTTCAATCTTCCGCTCGTGGGACGGCACAATATGTCGAATGCGACGGCCGTGATTGCGCTCGCGTTCAAACTCGGCATCCCTCCGGCGGCCGTGCGGGAAGGCGTGGAGACGTTTCGTGGGACGGCACGCCGATTCGAACAACGCGGCACATTTGAGGGCGCGACGCTCATCGATGACTACGCGCACCATCCCGCGGAAATCGTCGCAACGCTCACGGCGGCGCGTGAGGCGTATCCCGATCGAAAGATTTGGGCTGTTTTTCATCCGCATACTTTTTCGCGCACGGAAGCGCTCAAGGAAGAGTTTGTGCAGAGTTTTGACAGTGCGGATTATGTGCTCCTTTTGGATATTTATCCCAGCGCACGGGAGAACGGCGGTACGATTGGTTCCGGCGATCTTGCGCGCGCCATCAATGCCTATGTGCCGCAGAAAGCCGTTCACACTCCTACGATCGCGGACGCCGTTGAACTGTTGCGCAGGGAAGTACGCGAGGGATCTGTCATTATTACGCTCGGCGCGGGCGACGTGTGGAGGGTGCATGAATACCTGACAAAAATAAAAAACCCCGATGCGATGAAGGAGTCGCACGATGTAAAAAATACGCCATGACGCTTCACATTCGTGAAAACATTCCGCTCGCGCCGCTCACAACGTTTCAGATCGGCGGTCCGGCGGCCTATCTGGTTGAGGTCCGCAGCGAAGATGATTTGCGCGCCGCATTGTCTTTTGCGCGGGAAAAAAATCTCCCGTTTTTCGTTCTCGCGCTCGGCAGTAACGTTTTGATATCAGACAAGGGTTATCATGGCGTCGTTTTTCTCATGCGTAACGAGACGATTTGCATCGGCGAGGAACGGATCGAAGCCGGCGCGGGCGCGTCGCTGCAGTCGCTTCTTCGCAGCGCGATGCGCAGCGATCTTGCGGGTATGGAAAATCTTGCGGGCGTGCCGGGGAGCGTCGGTGCGGCCGTGCGCGGAAACGCGGGCGCGTTCGGTTCCGAGATGAAGGATTTCGTTCTCTCCGTGCGCGCGTTGAATACGGCATCGGGGCACATGGAAGAGTTTGCGAATGCGGATTGTCAATTTGGCTACCGATGGAGTATATTTAAGAAGAGATCGGAGTTGATTATCACATCCGTGATCGTGCGCCTTCGGAAGGGTAGTGGCGTTGAGAGCGAACGAAAGATGAGCGCGATCATCGCGCAGCGCAACCGCAAGCAGATACAGGACATCCGGAGCGCGGGATCGTTTTTCGTCAACCCGACGGTTTCCGATCCTTCCGTGCGGGATGCGTTTGAAAAAGACGCGGCCACGCAGAGCAAGGAAGGGCGTGTGCCGGCGGGGTGGCTTCTGAACCGTGTCGGATTGCGCGGCACAAAGATCGGCGGCGTGCTGGCGAGCAAGATGCATCCGAACTATTTCATCAACACGGGTAGCGCCACGGCGGAGGATGTCATCATGCTCTCCGGTATCGCAAAAACAAAAGTACGCGATCAATTCGGTGTGCAGCTTCATGAGGAAGTGACGCTTGTCGGATTCTGAAAAAAATAATTTCGAGACCTAAGATATAAAACACTATGCACATGCGCTATTTCATCCGGCAGATCGATTCCATCGACGATCGCACGTATGACTATATCGAAAAGCGTGTCGGGACGCTGTCGAAATTCCTGCAGAAAATTCTCGTTGCGGAAGTGGAGATCGAGCGCACGAAGAAGGGGCTGTTTCGCGTCGAGGTGATGATCAAGACGCCGCGCGCGCTCTATCGGGCGGAAGACACGACGCACACCATCGAGGAATCCGTCGATCTGGTGGAGAACGAACTCAAGCGACAGGTGGTGCATGTGCGCGATAAACGGCGCACGCTGATCAAGCGCGGGGCGCAGTCCATCAAGAAAAAAGCAGTGATCGACACGGCGGCGCGCTTTCGGCGCTAGGTGAAATACATGCGAAGCATTTTTTTATCGTTAAAAACAATATTGTGAGTGATTGTCGTGCCGCATGTGACGCATTAGAACATAAACTCCTGCGCCTGCAGGACTCTCTTTGACATTGGCGGAAAGAAAAATACGCTTGCGGAGCTGGAACAGGGGACGCATGCGCAGAATTTTTGGCAGGATCATACGCATGCCGGGCGCGTTATGCAGGAGATGGAGGCGCTCAAAAGGGAAATTAATGAATTTGAACGCGTGCGCGCGGCGATCGAAGAGTTGAAAGAACTGTGCGTGATCGCATCCGCGCCGGAAGAGGAGAAGGATCTCGCGCGGCACCTTGCGGAAAGTGAAAAAGCGATTGCGGCCATGGAGCTGCAGGTGCTTCTGGGAGGAAAGTATGATCGGAGCGACGCGATCGTAAGCATCCATGCCGGCGCGGGCGGCGTTGACGCACAGGACTGGGCGGAAATGCTCTTGCGGATGTATCTGCGCTGGGCGGAACTGAAAAATTTCCGGGCGGCGATTCTCGATGAGTCGCGCGGCGGCGAGGCGGGCATGAAAAGCGTCACGGTTGAAATACGCGGTACGCACGCGTACGGCTATCTGAAAGGGGAGGCGGGCGTGCATCGCTTGGTGCGTCTGTCGCCGTTCAATGCGGATAATCTTCGTCAGACATCCTTTGCGCTCGTGGAGGTCTTGCCGGTGCTTACGGATCCGTTGGAGAATCAAGTCCGTCCGCAGGACATCACGATCGACACGTTTCGCGCTTCCGGCGCCGGCGGACAGCACGTGAATCGCACGGAATCGGCGGTGCGCATCACGCATGTGCCGACCGGCATCGTCGTCACATGTCAGAATGAACGATCGCAGGCGCAGAATCGGGAGCACGCGATGAAGGTGCTGCGCGCGAAACTGTTCCAGCGGCGCGCGGAAGAACAGGAAGCGGAGAAGCAGAAGATCCGCGGGGCGCGGACAGAAGCCGCATGGGGCAATCAGATTCGTTCCTATGTGCTTCATCCCTATCGCCTTGTGAAGGATCATCGCACGGGATGCGAAACGAGCGATACGGAGAGCGTGCTGGGGGGCGACATCGCGGCATTCATTGATGCGTATCTTCATTGGCGCGCGCAACGGACGTAGGATATCTTTATCACTTTCCATTTTTCGTGTATAATGAAAAATATGATTCGCTTTGAACATGTCACAAAAAGTTATCCCGGTGACTTCGTCGCGCTGCAGGATGTCGATTTCACGATCGAGAAGGGAGAATTCGTTTCCCTTGTCGGACAGAGCGGCGCAGGAAAGTCAACGTTGCTCAAACTGATCTACGCGGAGGAGCAGCCGACGGAAGGACGCGTCTATTTCAACGGTCGTCCGCTGGATGAAATCAAGAAAAAACATCTCCCGTTCTTCCGGCGCAATATCGGTACGGTCTTTCAGGACTTCAAATTGCTGCCGCAAAAAACCGTCTTCGAAAATGTCGCCTATGTGCTGGAAGTGTATGGCAATACGACAGAGGAGATCAATGATCAAGTGCCGAAAATTTTGGAGATTGTCGGATTGGAAGCGCAGATGGAAAAATATCCCAAGCAGCTGTCCGGCGGCGAACAGCAACGTGTGTCATTGGCGCGCGCGCTCATTCATCGTCCCAAGGTGATCATCGCGGATGAGCCGACGGGAAATTTGGACCCGATCTCCACGTGGGACATTGTGCAGCTTCTTCTCAAAATCAACGATTTCGGGACACCTATCATTTTGGCGACGCATAACAAGGGAATCGTGGACAAGATCAGTCGTCGTGTCATCGTTTTGGATCGCGGACGCATCGTGCGCGACCATAAGAAAGGAAAATACGCCCTATGAAATGGCTCAAATTGACCCGCACATTCAAAGAAGGATGGCATAACTTCAGGCGCAACGGGTGGCTCACGTTCGCAACTGTCACCGTCATCGTCGTGTCACTCTACATCTTGAGCATGACGGCGATCATTGGCGTCGCATCCTATGCCGCACTGACAAACGTGCAAAGCCGCGTCAATATCAGCATGTATTTCAATCCGGAGGTCAGTCAGCAGGATATTTTCACGATCAAGAGCGATTTGGAAAAATATCAGGAAGTCAAGTCCATCCGCTACGTATCGCGCGATGACGCGCTGAAAGAGTTTTTGGAAACCGAGGGCGATGATCCCGCCATCACGCAGGCCCTCACGGAAATCGGTGAAAATCCCCTGTTGGCGTCGCTTGTGATTCAGGCGCAGAAACCCGAACAGTATGACACGATCGACCGCGCGCTCGCGCAGGCATCCTTTCGTGACAAGATCAGTCGCATCAACTATGGCAAGAACAAGGAAATCATCGATCGTCTGCAGGGCGTCCTGCGCATGATGCGCGCTGTCGGTCTCGCGTTGGGACTGGTGTTCACCTTTATTGCAATCCTCATCACGTTCAATACAATCCGTATCAGCATGTATGCGCATCGGCAGGAGTTCGAGGTGATGCGGCTGGTGGGCGCGTCCAATATGTATGTGCGCATGCCGTCGGTGTTTGAGGGCGTGTTCTATGGGTTCTTTGCCGCGCTCGTCACAATGATTTTTCTCGGCGTGAGCGCCTATGCCGTCAACGCGTTCACTCGTGGTGTGCTCCAGCAAAGTTCTCTTTCGTTTTATGGGCATTATTTCTTCTTCATTTTCATCGGCGTGATCGTGATCGGCGTGACGCTCGGCGTGGTCAGCAGTTTCATCGCCATCCGCCGCTATTTGGAACGCAACTAAAAAAATACAATCTTGTCTATGATGTAGATCTCTCTCGCTATTTTGTGCGTAATTTTATACGCCGACGGTTTCTTCGCAGAAAGGCGAGGATTTTTTTTGCGCTTCATAGTCCACGCACGCAACAGAAAAGAATACACTGTAGATATACTTTTGACAATTTCTCATATCTCTAATTCGCGCGAATGGGGGGATGGCGCGAGGATGGGATAAATGAGAAATGGAAAATGGAAATTGAAAGGGAAAAGGAGAAGAGGAAAAAAGAAAAATAAAAAAGGAGAAGAAAAGAGGGAAAGAAAAAAGCGCGACACAGCATTTTTGCTTCATCAGAAGGATTTTTGACTCCGTATAGTCAACCATTAATGGTGACACTTTCCAGTCTCTCTTGAGGAGTTAATCCATTCAGCGTTAGATGTATTCTTTCGAAATTGTAAAACTCTAACCATTCGTAAGGGGTTTTCCAAACTCGATACGGATTCTGATAAAACTCATCATCAATCGTTTTGTGGATTCTCTCCACGTGTGGATTCCAGTTGGGAGATGATTTTGGAATAAAATAGTGTGTGATATTGTTTCTCGTCAACCAGCTATGATAATTGCCTCTATTCTCTGAACCATTATCCGATTGTACCGAACTAATTGAAAATCCGAAATATTTCTCTGCGTTTTTGTGAGCCTCGATGGAGTTTTTACTTTCCTTGGTTGGAAATATCTGAAAGTAATATTTCTCGGTAAATACGTCTAAAACTGAAAATTGATAACGTCTAAGTCCTCGTTCGTTGTAAACATATTTCACGTCCACCTGCACACCTTCCCCTGGTTCCGTCACAATTAAACGTTCTTTCATTGGCTGATACCAGGGCAATTTCTTCTGGGGCTTTCGGATTAGTTTCTTTTTCTTGTAGTATTTGTAAATCGAGGTGGGCGAGATATCAACCCCTAATTTCTTTTTAATCAGCATGCTCATTTTTAATGGTCCGTAATTGGTGATTAATTTCTGTTTCTCAATGAATATTTTGAGATCGGAAGTTAGTTTCAAATGAGGATGAGGCTTTCTGGCAACATACTTTTTCTTCACCAGCCCATAGTCCTGATTGTGCCAGTAATAGTAAATCTTCCGCCGGATGCCGAATAGCTGGCAAGTTTCTCGGACTGTATGATTATGCCTTTTAACCCAGGCGTACCACTGAAATCTCAATTCTCGGGGATATTTGGCTCTCATAGGCACTTATCTAGTTAGTAGTTAACGGTGTCACCATTCTACTAGATGAGTGTCACTATGTAATGTAAACTATACGGACTCTGGACAAGGATGTCAAAATATGCTATGATTCTCCGTTACGGCATTTTTCAATGAAGTAGCAGTGCCGTAGCAAGTTCCTACCAACCAACCCCCCCTAAAGGAGGGTAACATGAAGAAAATCCTTTTGCTGGCGGTGCTGCT
>Ga0209542_10014473_pt1 | contig 13425 bp, 15 predicted proteins | sample RifCSPhighO2_01_FD_184028 | JGI IMG/M metagenome (GOLD analysis project Ga0209542, IMG submission 184028) | Soil microbial communities from Rifle, Colorado - Rifle CSP2_plank highO2_0.1 (SPAdes) (version 2) | ecosystem: Environmental > Terrestrial > Deep subsurface > Rock core/Sediment ... | reverse complement strand
AAAAGAAAGTATGGCGGTTATACTTTAGCTAGGGATTGGAAAGCAATAAGAACTGAAGCATATCTTAGGGCAATATCACACAATTTAAGGCTTAGTTCAATTGAGATTTTCAACTAAGCCATGCTTTTCGAAACATTTAAAAGCAACATACTTTCTTGAATATATACATTAAACCATATATAAATGGTTAGACTACAAAATAAAATGAAAGATAACTTTGATATCTTTTTCAGGAGAAAGCCTGCTCTTATGCTGGTATCTCTGAAAAAGAACACGAGGATGAGGTATGGTAGTCTTTTGGCTAAAGAAGTAGACTGTACTTATAGCCATGCAGTAAAAATACTGCAGACTCTTGAGGAATTGAAGTTGGTTGTTTTTGAAAAAAAGGGGCGTATAAAAATTATACAACTAACTAAGAAAGGCAAGGAAGTTGCTGATGCAATAGAAAATATCCAGAAACTGATTAGATAATCAAAAAATCAAGAAGTCTGATACTATGCCCCTGAATAAAACCTGAAGGGTTTAAAGAATTGTTAATATTAGTTATTAGCAAAATGTCTTATTTTTTATTCAGCTAACCCCACATTCTTTTAAGTTATCATTTCTAATATTCTTGAATTAATAATAACAAGTAATGATCATCATATATTATTTTATGGTTCACACTTTACAAGTTGACATGATTTGAATTTGTTCAAATCAAAAATGGTCCCGAGGGGATTTGAACCCCCGACACCCAGATTTGTAGACAACCTACGGTTTTCTGACAGTCATTTTTCCTTAGGTGTTTTCTACGTTGAAAACATAAGAGTCTGGTGCTCTAACCGGGCTGAGCTACGGAACCCCATTACAATAAGTGAGTTTGCATTTAAAAATAATCTGTTTTCTTATAAAACCGACAAGAAAAGCCAATAAACAAAAATATTGATTATCGTCATAGGGATTCCTATTTTTGTAAATTCTAAAAAAGTTGTTGTCTCCCCTGATTTTTTTTCAGCATTTTGTATTATGATTATATTGCTTGCTGCGCCAATTATAAATAAATTACCAGATATTGTGCTTCCTGCTGCAAGAGCCATCATACCATTTGTTGAAATTCCAACATGAAGAAGCATTGGAAGGTAAAGTGCGACAAGAGGAACATTTGAAATCAACTGGCTTAGCAAAACACTAACTAATAAAATCATATTCATTGATGTTATTCTTAAGTTCGTTGAATTTATTAATGATTGAAAGAAACCAGAATCCCAAACACTTTCCATAAGGATAAACATTGCAGCAAAGAAAACAAGAGTATGCCAATCCATTTTTTTGACTATCCTGTAACTGAGATAGCAAGAGGCAGTAATGTAAGTTATAATTCTCTTAAATTATTTTTTCCTAATTTCATTAAATCTTGTATTGTTGTTAAGACAAGAAAAATAGGAAAATCTGATTATTTTAAACTTAATTTAGACAACCAATTTGTAAAAAATCTGATAAAGCTTGACTGGAGTCTGACAAAAAGGAATGTTTTAGCAGAAGGAGAGAAAGTCTATGCTTAAGAACATATTTAAGGAGAATAGAAAAGAGAGTTGAATATTTATAAGTTAATTTTATCAAGAATCTCCTCATTTAAAACTTCTGGGATTTCTCTGTAAAAAACATCTTTTATTGAACTGACATGAGTTATAGAAGGGTGAAAATGCATTAAAGAGCGTTTATTGTATTTTCCTACAACATAAATCTTTTTTGGAAAATTTTTATTCAAGTGATTATTAATCGCAATTCCAAGCTCTACAAACATATCTGTTCCATCTGAATCACTAATTAAAACAAATATATCAGCATCGCTAACAGATTTTGAGATTTTTTCAAAAATTTTCTTGTATCTTCTATAATCATCAATAGATGGATTAAAACCATCAATAGAGGTCCAGTCAAATGTCACAGAATTATTATTGTCTTCTAATATCTTTTTTAATAATCCTATTTTTGATTTATGCCGAGTTCTTGAAGCAAAATACCATTTCATGACATATTAGATTAAAAGTTCATTAAAAATATTTCTATGATTATCTACCTATACTCTCTCCATGTATATTCGCATTTTGGATTTGTGCATTTGAAGAATTTTGTTTCTGCCTCGTCTCCAGAACGTGTCTGGACTGTCCAGAAATAAGCATCAGGATTTCCGCATTTTTTGCATTTTTCCTTAATAATCGGAAAAATTTGCATGTCTTCTTTTGAAATTAATGTTACTGGTTTTTTTCCCTCTATTTTTTCAGAAGTCTTTAGTTTTACTTTTCCTTTTGAAGTATAACTGCACCTCGGGCATCCGTTTTTTTTTCTCTTTTGGACAAGCACTGCTCCGCATTTAGGGCAAAATTCCATCTTACATTTACTTAAAAATCATTTAAAAAGGTTTCTAAATTGTTGCTCTATCCGGAATGGACTTTTTCAAAAATAATTTGTTTCTTTTAAGGCTTAAAAGACAGGTCAACCGCTAAAATATGCTGACTCCGGACAAAACATAAATTGTTAAGTCTAATAAAAGTTTGATATATTAGTTACTAATCACCTCGCAGATTTTTTAGTAATTAATCTATACAAATAATTTATTAAAGTTAACAAGCATTACGATAGGAGCACAAATTTCTGTATTAAGATTTAAGGTTTGGTTGAGATTTTTAATTCTCTTCACAAAAACCTTTGTTTGATGCAGGCTGTTTGTATTCAAAAAATATAAGTTTTACCCATCCTAAATAAGGAGCAATCTTAAAAACAGCTTTTCCAACAATCTGCTCTTGTTTTATGCTTGTTTCAGCAGACAATTGCCCTTGATTGTTGTCTCCTATTGTTGAAAAAATTCTTTCTCCATTCTCTTCTTTAATATTTATTATTCTATGAATTACTGGATGTTGTTGATTAACCTCAAATATTACCACATCTCCTATCTTAAGTTTTTCTGGTTTTGCCCCAATTACAAATAAAATGTCTCCTTTTGTGAAGCCGTTTTTTAAAATAAAATTTTTAAATTCATTTTCATTTATTGAAAATTGAGTATATTTATTATCATGTTTCTGCCACCAATTATCAAAATTTGGAATAAAACCAATGGATTTTTCATGATGCATACTACAAGATTCAACAATTGCTAAAGGAAGAGAGGTTCTTGTTATAAAACCTAAAACAGGAAAGAAAATGAACTTAATAAAAACAAATAAAAAAATAATTGATAATAACCATCCTTTGAAGCTGTCGTCTTTCCACAAAATAAACCAGAATTTTTTCCAAACCTCTTTTAACTTCATGAGGAATTATAGGAAAAATGTGTTTTTAAGTGTTTTCTTGAATGGTAAATATTATGAATAATAAAATAAAAGTATTTTTAAGCAACTTCTCTATTAAAATACATGAGTGTAGTGAATAAAATAAGGGAGATTGATGCCGGAATTTCTTATTTATTGCAAACTAAATTATTCAACAATTCTATTTTCTACATTAATTTGTGACATATTATTCATTTTTCTTCTGGTTTTCTTATTATGTTAATGATTGATAAAAAATTTAAAAAATTCAAATATAAATATATTTTATTATTTCAATTACTTATTTTATGGGAATTATTTAAAATGTTTGTTAGATATATGAACATTAATTTTTGGGATTTTCTTGTATTTAAGGTAGAATTTGTACATGACACTTTATTGGATATTGTTATTGGTATGTTTGGAGGTTTTTTATACATGAAATTTTTTAAAGGATTAAAAAAAATATTACCGAAATATTTAAATAGTATACATATGTCTGTATATACACAAGGTGTATACACTTTATTGTATAAATCTCTTTTCAAACCCCGCCACATCATTATTGGTGTGGCTTTATGATTAACAAAAAAATGACACAGATAAACGGATTAATAAAAAAATTGGAGTTAGCTTGGCTGATGAAAAAACAATGAAAAAATATAATAAGCAGTTTGATTTAAAAGTAAATTCTTTATCAATTATAGATATAGCAAGATGTCCTATAGAATCTTTTAGAGATATCTACGACACGGTAAAATATAAAATTAAATATCCTGATAAATAAAATGCACGATATATTTGACAACACAATTCTATGTAGCAAATGTAATGTAAAAATGCAGAAAGCGCAAATAACTAAAAATGGCTTTGTATTTAGGGCAATGGTTTGTCCAAAGTGTAATGAAAAACTAATACATCCTGTAGATGAGCAGGAGTACAATAAGTTTATAAATTTAAAAAATAAAGAATTTAGAGTAAAAATGAGACTTGTTGGAAACAGCTATGCTGTATCAATTCCTAAAGAAATTGTATTGTTTATGAATGAGCAGAAAAAGATTATGGATAATATAGTTAGGCTTTGTTTTGAAGATTTTGGAAGATTGAGTTTAAGTTTTGGAAAATTTGATAATCTTAATGAAATTAAAAGAAGAAATGAATTAAAATGAAAGAAAATGAAGAATATTTTGAACAGATAAGAGTTATGCCAAGAGAAGACGAACCTTATTGTGTTCATTATAACTCAAATCTACTACATGGAAAATTAAGAAGATTATTAAATAAAGAAACTTTAAAGGTTGCAAAAAATCTTTGTAAGAAACTTGATGAAGATATGACTGTACAAATAACCATTGAAAAAATGTATTAAACTTAAATTAATAAAATTTATAACATACAAAAAATGCCAGCTAAAAAAGAAATTCAATTAAAAGTTGTTGAAGCATTGCAAGATGATGCATATAAAGGAATAGCAAGAATAGATGGAGAAGTGATGAGAGATCTTGAAATCAGAAGAGGGGATGTTATTTTAATTAAAGGAAACAGAGAAGCTGTAGCCATTGCTGACCGGGCTTACCCTGCAGATGTCGGAGAGGGAATTATAAGGATTGATGGTATTTTAAGAAAAAATGCAAAAACAGGAATTGGAGATGTTGTCAAGGTTTCTAAAGCAGAAGTTAGAGAGGCAAAAAAAATAACAATTGCTCCTGCGCAAAAAGGAATAATGGTTCAGGGAGATTCTGAAGGCCTTAGAAGAGGACTTTTAGGAAGAAGTCTCATGAAAGGAGATATTGTTGTTTTAGGGGGGGTCCAAAGAAGAAGAGACTTAATGTCAGAGTTTGGAGATATGAACGATATTTTTGGTAATTTAAATGATATTTTTGGGGGAATGGGTTTTGGAAATTTAGGGGGAGGAGTTACCCAGATTAAATTTTTGGTTGTTAATACATCTCCTAATCAGCCTGTTATTGTAACAGAAAATACACATGTCTCACTGAACCCAAAGGCTGTTGAATTGGTTGAAGAAAGCATTCCAGAAATAAATTACGAAGATATTGGAGGATTGAGTGAGGAAATTAAAAAAATAAGAGAGATGGTTGAAATTCCTCTGAAACATCCAGAAATTTTCCAGAGATTAGGTATAGAGCCACCTAAAGGTGTTTTATTGCATGGCCCTCCTGGAACAGGTAAAACTTTATTGGCTAAAGCAGTTGCAAATGAGTCAGAGGCTAATTTTATATTGCTTAATGGCCCAGAAGTAATGTCAAAATTCTATGGTGAATCTGAAAAGAAAATTAGGGATATATTTGAGGATGCAGAAAAAAATGCTCCAAGCATAATTTTTATTGATGAGCTAGATGCAATAGCCCCAAAAAGAGAAGATGTTAGCGGAGAAGTTGAGAGAAGGGTTGTCTCACAGCTTTTAGCAATGATGGATGGACTGAAATCAAGAGGAAAAGTTATTGTCATTGGAGCAACTAATAGGGTTAATTCTATTGATCCTGCTTTAAGAAGGCCAGGAAGATTTGACAGAGAAATACAAATTAATGTTCCTGGAAAAGAAGGAAGACTCTCAATTTTAAAAATTCATACAAGAGGAATGCCTTTAGTTCCAACCGTAAAAAAGTCTTATATTCAAAAAAAAATAAATTTATTAAAAGATTCTATCAAAGAGATGAACTCAGGATTGAATAAAAACAAAGAAGATAGTAAAATAAAAGAAATAAACAAAAAGGTTGAAGAAACCAAAGAAAAATTAAAACTCATTGAATTTTTAATTAGTGAACTAACAGAAGATAATATAAAAAATGAATTAATCGTTAAAAAAATGTCCTCTAAAGAAAAAGACGAGATTAAGTCAATCCTGATGGAAGCAATGATGGAGGAACTTGCAGGTTTGACTCATGGATTTGTAGGTGCTGATTTAGAAGCTTTAAGCAAAGAAGCTGCTATGAATGTTCTTAGAAAACATCTTCACAAAATAAAATTAGACGAAGAATCAATTCCTCAAGAAGTTTTAGAAAAATTAGTTGTTAGTCAATTAGATTTCATTGATGCTCTAAAGGTTGTAAGACCTTCTGCTATGAGAGAGGTTTTAGTTGAAACACCGAATATTGGTTGGGAAGATGTTGGAGGACTGAATAAAATCAAACAGGAATTATTAGAAGCAATTGAATGGCCTATTAAATTTCCAGAGGTTTTTACTAGAATGGGAATAAGGCCCTCAAAAGGCATTTTACTCTATGGCCCTCCTGGAACAGGTAAAACTTTATTGGCTAAAGCAGTTGCAAAAGAATCAGAGGCTAATTTCATACAAATTAAAGGCCCTTCATTGTTAAGCATGTGGGTGGGGGAAAGCGAAAAGGGAATGAGAAAGGTTTTTGAGAGAGCTCGCCAAGTCGCCCCTTGTATTATATTTTTTGATGAGATTGACTCTCTTGCAGGAAGAAGAGGGGTAGAAGCAGGAACAAAAGTAACTGAAAGAGTTTTAAATCAATTGCTAGCTGAAATGGATGGATTAGAAGATTTGAATAATATTCTTGTTATTGGTGCAACAAACCGCCCTGATATGCTTGACTCTGCTTTGTTAAGGCCAGGGAGATTTGATAAAATTTTACTTGTTAATGCACCAGAAGAAGAAGGAAGGTTGAATATTTTAAAGATTCATACAAAAAAAATGCCTTTGGCAAAGGATGTAAATGTTAATGAAATCGCAAAAAAAACAATTGGCTATACAGGGGCTGATATTGAATCTTTAGTTAGAGAAGCAGCAATGCTTTCTTTGAGAGAATCCAAGGATGCAAAACAAGTCAGGAAAAAACATTTTGATGATGCCCTAAGGAAAATCTCGCCAAGCGTTACTAAAGCAACAATAGATGTTTATAAAAAGGTTGAAGATAACTTCTTAAAGACAGCGAAAGCAGCTGTTTCTCCTGAGAGCACTTATTTAGGTTAGAAGATTGATGTATTTTCTGTACATTATCTACAACAATTGAAATAACTCATAAAGAATATTGCTCACTTGCTTTTGCTCGTTCATATTAACAATATAGTTAATAATTAAATTTTGACAGTGCAACCCTTAAAATAATAGCAGTCAGTTGCTCACCACTTATTATACTTTGGTTAATAACTACAACAGATAATGCCATAATAATAACATAAATTTTTATCTTAAGATTTAGGGTTTACTTTCATCAATCACTCTTATTATTAATTTAATTAAAATCAATTCATAAATAATACCTCTTAACACACAAAGAAGTTTGGGGCTACATTTTCAGTTAATTGTCTTGATAATTACAATCTTTTTTTATACAGAAATTTCATGTAAACCTCTGCCAAACACAGAAAGTTTCTGATATATAATTTATATTAGATTCTGTATAATTTGTAGTTATTAATCTATTCATAGATAACCTTTAAAACTTAGTGTAATTAATTCAAATCCAAATTATAAAGCCCTCTTATTTCTTTGTCTGAGAGTGCTCTGTTGTATATTTTCATCTCATCAATTGTTCCGTTTAAAAAATTAGAAGTATCATTTGCAGCTCCGATATATAGAGTATTACCATAGACAGAAGGTGTGTTTTGAAGATTAGAGCTATTTCCTCTTATTACTCCATCAAAAAAGAGTTTTGCCTCTAATTTTGATTTGTTATAAGTTGCTGCTATATGATACCATTTACTATTAGAAATAACATTATATTCTACAAGACCACCATTAGAAATAAAATAATTTATATCCTTTGAATTATTATCTCTTCTTAAAGAATGAAAGTCTGATGGAGATCCTATTCTAAGAATATTTCCATCTATTGAGGGTTTTGTTACAGGAAGCCAAACCCAGGTTTCTATTGTTCCTTCAAAATCACTGAATGGAAATGAACTGACATTAATATAACTATCAACACCATTAAAACCGCATGCTTTTCCAAATTTTCCTTGTATGCTGCAATTAACACTGCCTCTCAAAGTTCCATTATATATTCCAACTTCATCTTTTACATTTCCATCAGGACTTTTATCATCCATTTTCCACCACGATATTAATCCGGGAATGTTTTTTACAGATTCAATGTCTGAATATTTCTTTTTATCAACTATGCCCCCAGTAATTGTTTGTCCAGAGCTTGTTTTGAACAAAGGAGCAATTGAAACCTCTTTTACCAAACCATCATAATTTAATGTAATTGTTTTTTCTTCGAGTTCCTTGATTTCTGAGTTGTATTCAAAAGTCTCATAAGTTAGTCCATCAAAAAAAACAACCTTTATTCCAGAAACATCTCCAATTCCTACATATCTTTTTATTTTTAAATCAACGCTATTGGGGTTAAATTTCACATCCTCAATGTTTATTTTAGTTGTAAATTTTCCTATGTTTATTTCTTCAGAGCCACTAAAAATAACATTCCTTACAGCAATCCAGACAATTACTATTGCAATTACTGCTAAAAGAATAAGAATTAATTTTATGACAATAGAAGATAAACCCCTTTTATTCATATAATATTAAAATAAATCATATTTATAAACTTATTTTGCCTGTAAAGTAAATCTTAAATCTTGATACAGAAATTTTATTTTATTCTTGTAGGAAATTAATATAAACTGTTAATACAAAGAAAAAAAGATTAATTATTACATTTTTTATATTATAGTCAAGGACACTGATAATTTTCCTACTGTGCCTTGACTACAGAAAAAACTTGGCAAATATAGTTTTTTCTGGATAAAAAACTCCAGTAAAGCACAAAGAGTTTTTTATATCGAGGGAAAGACACACAATTTTAGTGAGCTGTTAAGTTAACGTCACCCGTTTTTTGGATTAGGGAAAGTTTTATTAATCAGTATAGCATACATGTTCGTATGTGGGTAGCGAAACTAAAATTAAAACACGATTGTATTATTGGAAATAGATGCAAGGAGTTTAATATAATGATGCAGTCTCTAGATCTGAACGAAGAAAAAAAGAATGGTAAATTTCTAACTTCTTCTATCCATCAACTTATAGGAAATGAAAAAGATGTTGATTCTTGTAAAGGAGGTCAGTTTAGTGTTAATGAATTGGAAAGAAGAAGTTTTGAATCTATGTTAAGGGAAACTGGTTTTTCAGTAAATTATGCATGGACTAGATAATTTTAGTTGAGGCCAATTTTATTAGATCCAGTCATCAAACGACAGTTAAATTGTCGTAACAATAACTCCTTCTTTTTCAGAAATTAATAGTGTATGTTCTGCCTGGCTTACTCTGCTTCCTGAATTTTCAACAAGCTGCGGAAAATGATGCAAATTTCCATTGTCTTCTAATTGCTTTAAGTCAAAAAGAGTCCTTGCTCCTAGTTTTTTTGCAATCCATCTTGAGCAGAACGGAAGGGTTTTGTAATTTTCATTTATAAATTGCAGGGTTTTTCTCGCACTTGGACTTCTAATGTTTTTTGAACTTACTAGCATATAAATCCCAGAGGGTTTTCCATCATGAACCTTTCCTGAACTATTGGATGCAAATGGCTCTATTGCATAAATCCCGTTTTTAAGAATAATGTTTTTTTTGTCATCAGTATTTGGAATTGTAATTCCTGCATGCAAGTCATATTGTTTCATTTCATGTCCTGATAAATTAATTACAGGGTTAAATCCATAAGATTCAATTGTTTTTTGAATAACAGCTCCAATTTTATTTGATAAAATTTTACTTTTTGTTATTTTTAATGCATTTTCAAGAGCTTTTTCAGAAGATTCTATTAATTTTTTGTTTTCTTCAAGATGTTCTAAATCAACAGAGAAAGCAGTGTCTGCAACCCATCCATCTATGTGAACTCCAAAATCAATTTTTAATAATCCATAAGCAAGAGTTTTATCGTCATAACCTGGAGTGTAATGGGCTGCAATTTCATTAATTGAAAGGTTCACAGGAAAAGCTGGCTTTCCTCCTAATTCTTCAATTTTATTTTCTATTTTCTCAGCAATATCAAGCAGAGGCATGCCTTTTTTTATGATTGTCTTTGCATATTCCCTGACCTGTGATGCGATTTTCCCTGCTTTGATTATCTTTTCTCTTTCTGTTTTGTCCATAAATATTGGAGCTAAGTTTATCTTTTAAATTTTTTGGAATAGATAAGTCAATTTTATACTATAACATAAGTACTTATCAACTTCGTATAGCAGATTAATGATATAAATTAAATAATTCCTAAAAACTCGAGAATTTATGAGCAAGCAAATGTTACATTAATTAGTTTTGCTTTATAGGAATAAAACATTTTTAACTACACTGCGTCATAAATAATACTCTCAATTGCTTATCCTCCAATAATAAATTCAAATATTTCAATTATACACTAAAATTTATCGTCAATAATACTATATTAATAACATATATTAAAATTGTAGCCCCTAATTTATTGGAGGAAAGTATTATGATTTAGTGCACTTAACTCTAATTATGTGAATGAGCATATACTTTTCTTGTTCTATTGATTTACTTTATCTCAAAAATCCCCTAATTTCATCTGTTTTTTACCATCAATTATTTCCTGCAAATTAACTCCAAAAACCTGAAATATGTTCTCAACTGCTGGAAGAATCTGCCTTTCAAGATAATACTGAATATTATATTCTCCTTTTTCTTCTGGAAGTTTAACTTTCTCTCTTACAAGTTTTGTCTTTGTTCCAGGTTTTGTTTCTGCAATATAATACAATATCAAATTTCCCTCATCTATTGGAATCTTTTTTTCTATCATCTTCTTTGCAGCAATAACATGAGGGGAAATTGCTTTATATTCAGAAAGAGATTTTTTTAGCTGTGTTTTAATTATAATTGAGATCTTGTCTATTTTTCTTTCTTTTACTCTTTTTATTGTTTCTTTAAGCAGGATTAAAGCTCTTTTTTCATCTCCATCTTCAAGAATTTTTTTAATTATCTCGTTTTGGAGATTTCTTGCTAACTGGCACCAGTTCCTTCTAACTGTCTCAAATCCCCTTATTTTTAGTTTTCCACTCTCGCTAATTAAAGCATATTTCTTTTTTGCCCCAATATCATCTGTTCTTTTTGTAACCCACAACCCTCTTTTGAAAAATCCCTCTAATTCAAGCTCCATAATCCCAGGAAGTTCTTCATTGAGTTCGTTCAGAAAATTTAAAGTTTGGGATTTTGTTTTTTCTTGAAGAAGAAATGCAATACTATCAGTATCACTGTAAATTGTTTTATACCCTGCATTATCTATTTTTTCAATAGAATCTTTTATTGCCTTTCTTGCAAAAGCTGCTGTTGCTGCAGCTGCTTCAAGACAGTAATATCTTGCTCCAAAAAAACCCTGATAACCATAAGAAGCATTAGCGAGCAGTTTAAAGGCATTGCTTCTTGCTCTTTTAACATTGTCCTCGTGTTTTGAAGACTTTAATTCTTCCTTATATCTTTTTCTTTTTTCAATTATCTCTTTTAACATTTCTGGAAAAAATCCTGGTTTTTTTGTGAAATAAACCTTTTTTCCAAGAGCTTCAATGCTATAAGAATTTTTTTCTGTTTTATCCTGTTTTGCTGGTTTTTCTAAAAATGTTGATTTTGATAAATTAAAGGTTACAATAGTACTTCCATAGCTTGAAGTAAAATCAAATACTGCTATATCTTCGTAAAGTCCTGGAATTGGCTCAAACACAAATGCCCCTTCGTATTTTTTAGCATTTCTCCTTTTCCCTATCTCTTCGTAAGATGGTCTTTTTTCAGGTATTTCATTGAATTTATTTAAATTATGAATTATGTAATCCTCGACATTTCTTGACATTCCATTTCTTGAAACATCAAAAATTGGCTCTTGCATTATTTTCGTGAATTCTATCATATCTGGCCAAAATTTTTGAAAAAGATTGTATGTCAGAATAGAGTCATAAAGATTATACTCAAAGTAATCATCCCAGTCCTTTGCTTTTAGCTCTCTTGAATTCTTGAATTCAAAATCTTTCTTTTTGTCTCCCAAAAATTCCTTGGCAACATCATTTAAAGAAAGAGTTTCAGATTGCATGTATTGTAAGTAAGCTGTTTGGATGAACTTTATTAAATCAATATGAACAATTCCGTTGATTTTTCCAGTGCCAATTCCCTTCCCAACACCAGCTCTATGAAACCTCGGTTGAGAATCATCAAGCCCAAGATTCAATTTTATCTGGTATTTTTCTGAACGAGCCTTTAAGTACGGCAAGTCAAAACCATCTGAAAAATAACCGACAAGAAAATCAGGAGATATTTTTTTCACATATTCAGCAAATTTTTCTATTAATTCAGTTTCATCCTTTACATACTCAACATAATCTTTTTTTGAGTCAGCTTTCTTCCATGTTATAACTCTTTTGAGGTTGTCTGAAACAAGGGAAATCATTAATATTTCTCCTTTTCCTAATTGTATCTCATCTGTTTCTATATCATAAGCAAGAATTTTTGGAATGAATTTTCTTTCTTGTAATTCTCTTATTTTTTCAATTTTTATGCATAAATCAACATCCAAACCAGAATCAATGCCATTAAACTCTTGGGAATTGTTTAAAACTTCCCCTTCAATTTCATACCAAAACAATGGAATAAGATTTTTTTCTATTATATAATGAGTTATAAATCCCAAGTCATAACTCCTTCTTTTTTCTATCTCACTCATTTCTAATTGGTCAGCAATGTCATGCAAGTCCTTGTAATTTGTTGCAAAAACTTTCAGTGCTCTTACAGGATTTCCAAGAAAATTTTTTTTATGCAACTCAACTTTCTCAACTTTTGTTTTTCTGCCTTTTAAATCAAGCTCTATTTTTGATATTTTTTTTATGAGTTTGTCTATTGCCTTCTCCTTTAATTTTTCTTTTAATATAGCCCATAAATAAACATCACATTTGTCAATTGCACAAATTCTCTTTCCTGAGCTGTCTCTTCCTATTATTTTTATGTAATTCCTTCCTCCAAAATCAAAATAATCATAATCTACTGGGATGAAGTCTGTTTTCATTTTATATATTATCCAAAGGAGATTTTATATTCTTTATTGATGCTTGGCTTATTTGAGTATAAATTTGTGTTGTTTTAATGTCGGAATGCCCCAATAATTTTTGTATAATTCTTAAATCAGTGCCATTTTCAAGAAGATGAGTTGCAAAA
>Ga0209542_10014472_pt1 | contig 13425 bp, 16 predicted proteins | sample RifCSPhighO2_01_FD_184028 | JGI IMG/M metagenome (GOLD analysis project Ga0209542, IMG submission 184028) | Soil microbial communities from Rifle, Colorado - Rifle CSP2_plank highO2_0.1 (SPAdes) (version 2) | ecosystem: Environmental > Terrestrial > Deep subsurface > Rock core/Sediment ... | reverse complement strand
TGCATGTGGTTTTGTATAAATTTAAGAAAGGTGATTTAAATGAAAGACACAAAGAAAATTGATAAATTTCTTAATAAGAGAGGACCAAAAACATTAGTCTTGACTATTATTCTTTTTGCAATAGGTGTTAAGTAGCTACTGGATTGAGAAATCTCTTGAAATGGGTGGTTGGGCAATTCCGACTGGAATGATTTTAGTATGGGGATTACTATATTTTACTAAAGTTGACCAGTTCCTTTTAAGATAATTTCTGTGAGTGCGCCACTTAACCATTGTCTTTGTATGTGCACAATTAACCGAAAGTTTTATATATTATGTGCCCGTACAATACTATATGACTTACATAGAAACCATAAAACGAAACAATAAAGAGTATTACTATCTTACAAAAAACGTAAGGCTCAGCTTAAACAAATGGAAGAAAATCAGAATTTTCTTAGGGGATAGAAAACCTACAAAAGAAGACCTGAAAAAATATGCTAAAGAAATAGAAGATAAATCAAAACCATTTTTAAAATTATCAAATTATGCTTATCTCTCAGAGCATGACGCAGAAACTTTACAGGATTTAAAAGAGAGCTACAATGTATGGCTAAAGCACATTCCTAAAAGTGTAAGAGAAAAGCTAAATGAAGATTTTGTAATACGTTTTACCTACCATACTAATGCAATTGAAGGCAACAGACTAACTCTAAGACAGACTGCCTTAATCTTGAAAGACAAAGTAATCCCAACAGGTGTACGAGCAGAGGATTACAATGAAGCAATAAATGGAAAAGAATGTTTAGATTATATAAAAAATTACAAAGGAGACTTAAATACAAAATTTCTTGAAAGGATCAACGGAATTCTTACAAAAAATACAGGGGTAGTCTATGGCGGAAGAATTCGGTTTTTTGATGTAAAAATACAAGGATCAACACATGTTCCGCCACCACACTCCGAAGTAAAAAAACACCTGCTTAACTTCTTTAAATGGTATAGTACAAATAAAAATAAGCTGCATCCTTTTGAATTAGCTACAATGATTCATGCAAAATTAACATGGATACATCCATTTGAAGATGGAAATGGCAGGTCTGCGAGAGCAATTATGAATTTTATCCTAATCAAAAAAAGTTTCCCTATGTTTTTTATTCCATTCGAGAAAAGAGAAGAATATTACCAATCGTTAGAGATTGCTGACAAAGGAGAGTACAAAGAGTATGTTTCTAGAATTTTGCAGTTGATTATTGATCAAATAAGAAGTTACGAGCACAACAAAAAAGAATAAAACTTTTATTGTGCACATACAATAATTTCTACAATAAACACCTCGATTTTTACTACATTTAACGTGAGTGTGCCCCTTAACGATTGTCCTAAATGTATCGCTGTCGCTCATTTGATTGGACGACTGTGCCCCGAGTAATAACTTTTCGGACGAAATTTTCCCACACTTCGTATGGAAAAAGATTTTAACAAGAATTAGGCGGTTCTGAACGACCGCTCCGCTATTTTGCCAAGCAAAATTCGTTCCTCTCCCAAATTTTTGCCAGCTCTGAAAAATTCTCCAGCTCTGCAACGTGTGGGTTGCCTCACGTTTCGAGGGGAATTTTTCGAGGGCAAAAACTTCGCCTAATTCTATAAGTTAGGTTGCGAAAACTCGTCTCCGTTCCTTTCACTCGCTACGCGCTTCACATCTCTGAAAAATCCAGCCCTATTCGCTTCGGTTGTCCACTCCGCTAAAATAGCCAGAGCCCAGCAATTTCCTTAAGTCCTTAAGCAAAAGGCTTATATAGTAGTTATGACTATCAATTAATAGTCAGATTAACGAGAGGATATTATGTACTGGGAGGATATTAAAAGAAGCGACCATTTTGAGAAATATCACAAAGGGACATTAGCTTGGAGCGACGTTGTACATTTAATCTACACAATAAAAAATAAGAGAAAGAAGGGAGACAAGATTGAGATTGAAGATGATAGGTTTTATATTTTATGCGAATTGAAAGAGAAGATATTGTATGTAATAAATGTTAAAAGAAAATAAAGGTGATTCAATATGAAATGCCCAAAGTGTAATTCAAGTATGAAGGAAGTAAAAGTAAAAATTCAAGATGCCGATAGTCCTGTAACTAGCTATCAATGTGGTGAGTGCGGATATTTTGACTTCGAGGAAAAGTCAATGAATAGGGCAATTGGTGAGATTAAAGCTAAAGAAGCACCTTTAAAAATAAAGCAGAAAATAATAAAACTTTCTCATGATAGATTAGGCATGTATATAAATAGAGATGTTGCAAGAAGCTTGAATCTAAAAGGCGGGGAAGATGTGTATGTCTCTGTGCCAGACAAAAATCGTCTTATTGTGAATTTAGTGCATTCTTGAAATTGCTGGAGAATTACAAATCTCTAAAACAGATGTTAGAACACACCCGCCAGTTTTTTATGTATGCCAAAAATAATGCGTGCTCAAAATTTACTCTGCGAAAAATCAAAGATTCTCCTTGCCACGTTGCGCTATTACTTCTTCCGAGACAGATAATAAAGATTATACGCAATTGAGGTGGCTCACTACTTCCTATCAAAACTTGAAAATCATAATTTTTAAATAAGTATACCTTCTAGTACCTATATCTTATGGAAAAAAAGATTAGCAAATTTGTATATTGGACACCAAGGATCTTATCTATTATATTCATATTTTTCCTGGCATTGATGTCATTAGATGTTTTTTCTGCAGAATTAAGTTTTTGGGAGACGGTAGTTGGGTTGTTTATGCATAATATTCCGGCAATGATTTTATTAATAGTTTTAATTATCTCTTGGAAACACGAGATTGTGGGAGGAATTGGTTTTGTCCTCGCCGGGATTTTATATATTGCATGGGTTTTAACGAATATTATTACAGAGGGTTTTGAATGGTATTACTTATTGTGGATTCTTCAGATTTCTGGAATTGCTTTCTTTATAGGAATTATGTTTCTTGCGGGTTGGTTCAAAAAGAAAAAGATCAGGTAATAAAATTAATAAAATTAATTCTTGATTTGAATAAATGAGATGTGTGATGGCGGAAATGATTAAACAAGGATTAAACCTCTCTCAAGTATCCCCAGTTATGCAGCTTGTCGCTGTCTTCAAACCATCTATCGCCTATATCGGTCCTGTAATACATGTGGGGGATCATGATATTTTTTATTCTGCTGTAAACCTGGTTTTGAGCCTGCTTCATTGTCTGGCCGCTGCCGCAAACAATTAATACAACACCTGAATTTCCTGTAACAACCCACTCTCCGTTTACTAGCTTAACATCTTCCAAATGAACACCTTCAACAGATTTCTTGAAATAAATTAGGGAATCCTTTGACTTGACTTCGAATGTTTTTTTATCAGTAAATGGAAAAGGAGGAACAACGAGCCTTATTCCTATGTGGAAACCGCTTTTTACTTTTAAACTAGGCTTGTTCCCCCTTGCAATCTCGTATAAGAAATCTCCAATGGGAGTTATCATGCTTTCCTGCAAGATGCTTATGTGCGGGTATCCAAATCTTGATGTAAATTCAAGAGGATAAATCCCGTTATTATTGACAATGCAGTTAAGATCAATGTAGCCGACATAATTTTCCTCGGCAAGTTTTGATTCAAATTTTTTCAAAGTCGAATTGAAAAGACGATTTGGTTCGCTATGAAAAACAACTGTCCCCATCTCTCCTGTTGAAGGCCCTAGATTTCCTGGAAATAATTTTTTGTGCTCGAAGTTTACATTAATAGGGTAGATAAATTCTTTTCCATTAAAGAATGCGCCGACGGCAACCTCAACGCCAGTAATCCTCTTCTGCAGCTGAAAAACAGGAATCTTCTTGGCCCATGCCTTGCTATAATCCCCCAAAACTTGAATAACATCTTTTCCATCTTCTTCTTCGCCGATGAATAAAAGCCCTTTGATATTCTGCGCCTGCCCGCTTGGCTTGATTACGTACCTCCCCGGATTATCCTTAACGAATTGTATTGCATCATCAAAGGAAGTAAACTCCCTATAAGGAAGTATTGGAACGCCGAATTTTTTCAATTCCTCCTGACCAAATGATCTGTCATCTTCTAACTGATCTGTATAGGGGGCTCCACCAACTATGATTTTTCCCTGCTCTCTTAATTTTTTAGCTTTTTTCCCCTGCCCCAACACATCATCAAAGACTATTATGTCAGCCCATTCAACTTCTTCCTTCCAGTCGTCAACTTTTGGGACAAATCCATCGGTTACTTCCTTGTCGTCGGGATTTTCAATATAATATTTTACTTCATGCCCCTCTTTAACAACCTGCCATGCAATATCCCCAATCAACCCGTCTATGGAAATAAAAAGGAATTTTTTAGGATTCACAGTTTTAACTACTCCGTTCTTCTTAACTTCTTTCGAACTTAAATCCCCTTTTTGATTGTTAATTGCTGAAACTTGCGCCATAATTCTTAACTTTTGATTTTTTTAGCTTGTTTAAATTGTTTTCGTTTTTTAAAAATATATTCATTGATTATACTTAGGAAATAGATAAAATAAGAAAAATTACCCCATTAAGTTATATTTCAGCAAACTCTCTAGACTAACATCTTTGCCCATGTTTAAATCTCTAATTGCTTCTCTAACTAACTTGCGAGCGGCAAGATTGGTATTAGGGTATATTGCCAAGACCTCTGGCTTAATTTCAGGCGACAAATCCATTTCCAAATTTCTATGCATCTCACCAAGTGAAGGTCGAACCCATAAGTAGTGCCCGCTGCTATCTTTTAGAATTGCAACAGTAAGCCCGCGTTCCTCCCGATATTCGAGGTCAACTCCCATATCCTTGGCATGACAAGAATAATCTCCATCCATATTTCCTAAATAAGAATTGGCATTTATAAACCTTTCTATTTTTTACCACTTAATAATAATTAAGATATTCATCAATTTGGAAACAAAAATCTTTAAATATCTTTAAGAAATACAATTCTTATATGCTAAGTATGCCAAATAAATTCCAGGAATATTTTTATTTTGCTTTCAGGGTCTTAGTTGGATTGTTCTTCCTGCAGCACGGCGGTCAAAAATTATTCGGGTGGTTTGGCGGCCTTGGAGGAAACCCTGTTGAATTAGTTAGCTTAATGGGGCTAGCAGGGATAATAGAATTCTTTGGAGGGTTGGCAATTTTATTGGGGATATTTACAAGATTGGCAGCTTTGATTTCAGCAGCGGAGATGATAGTAGCATTATTTATGGCGCATTTTCAACAAGGATATGTCCTGATAAAAAACGGCGGAGAACCCGCTGCATTATTTTTTGCTTCCTTCTTAGTCTTGCTGGCATATGGTGCTGGCAGATGGAACTTGGGCAAGATGCTGTTCAAAAAAGAAATCCTTTAATTTTGGTTTTGGTTTTTCGCGAGCCGTAAAGTAAGCGACACCTAGAATCCAGTAAAACCTCTAAAAAAAGTATTAAATTTTCTTATCTTTGCAAATTCTCTTTTAAGAAATCAATTATTATTTTACTTAGCTCTTCTTCCCTACCCTCAAAATCATGGTTGCAATTTTCTAATTGAAAACATTTTGATAGACTATTCTCCTTTTTAAGAACGACAAGAGCTTCTTTTACTGGAATTACAGTATATTCTTCTTGGTCACCAATTGCTATTAGGATTGGAACTTTGATATTTTGATACATTTTAAGATTTTTCCCTTGTCTTAAAGGGAACACCTTCGATAATTCCGAGTTTTGGTTAAAAAAATTCAGGAATGAACCAGCACCCTTTGGTAAAACATTTCCATGACAAAGCCATTTTTTTCTTAAAAAAACTTCTTTATCGCCTCTGCTTACTAACATTTTAGCTTCTTCAAACAGTTCACCAAGTTCTTTTTTATTCAAACACTGCTCTGTTGTGTATCCATAAGAATCTGCTGGAGATAGAAGAATTATCGCATTAACTTTCTTTGTATTTTTACCTTTATTCATATAATATACTACTTTTTCAGTTCCTAAACTATGACCTTGGAGAATGATATTTTTATAACCTTGTGATAGCACATAATCTATCCAAGCATCAATATCTAAAACACAACCCTCAAAATTTTCTATTGCAGCTCCAGCATGAGGGTAAACTTGCATAACAGAAGCACCTCTATTATTTGTTGATAGCGTAGAAATACCTTCTTTTTCTAAAGATTCGGCTAATGTGACCATAAAATAATTTTCATAGAAATTACTAGCAGTTCCATGAACGTTAATCAAAATAGTTTTACTTTTATTAATCTTATTATACAATCCAAATAATGGCAGATTATCTGGTGTTTCTATCTCTACAATTGTATATGGCATACTATTACATAAAAACAACTATTATTAAAACCTTTCAGTTTTTCGATAAATTTATAACCTGCTGATTTCAATTCCTTCTTATGTTAGTTATAAGAGACAATGTCAGAGGCTGCAGTTAACCATTAGATTTAATTCTATCTTTATTCAATAAAAATATTCAATAAAATTTTTGAGATTACTATGTGGGTTTGGAATAAAAAAACGAAAGCAGAAAATCACCTTAAGAATTATCTTTCTTTAGAGGGCTTTCCAAAGATTCAGGGCTATAATTTTGAAAAGGAGTTTAATTTTGAAGACTTTCTGCAGTCTTACAAAAATGTTGGCTTTCAAGGATCAAATTTAGGGGTTGCAATTTCAATCTTCAAAGACGTTATAGAAAAAAGAATCCCGCTTTATGTTTCCTTTACTGGAAATATGATAAGCTCTGGAAATAGAGAACTGATAACTTATTTAGTTAAAAATAAAAAAATTAAAGTTATTGTGACAACGGCATCATCTATAGAAGAGGATATTATAAAATGCATAAAACCTTTTCATCTCGGAGCATTTGAAGCCAAAGGAAGTTTTCTTGCAGAGAACTTTATAGGGAGGATAGGAAACATATTTGTTCCTGCTGACAGGTATGTTTATTTTGAGAAATTTATTAATGAAGTGTTTAAAGAAATTTACAACAAACAAAAGACCAAGGAAAAAATTTTCTCAACATATGAAATTACAAATGAAATTGGCAAGCATGCTAAGAAAAGCGAATTAACCTCTGAAAAATTTGAGGAATCTTTTTTGTATTGGGCATGGAGAAATGAAATCCCAGTTTTTTGCCCCGGAATCACCGATGGTGCTCTGGGAGATATTTCTGTTTTTTTCAAGAGGAATAACCCTGACTTTGCGATTGACATTACTGGAGATAATAAAGCATTAACTTCCATGCTGATGAATGAAGATAAAACAGCGTCACTTATTTTAGGCGGGGGGATCTCAAAACATTTTTTGTTGAATGCCGCTATTTTCAGAGATGGATTTGAATATTCAATTTATTTAACAACTGCGGCTGAGTTTGACGGCTCTGACTCCGGCGGCAACCAGGAAGAAGCAATTTCATGGAACAAAATAAAAACAGATGCTAGGCGTGTTAAGGTGATGGCTGATGCGACCATAACTTTTCCCATACTAGTTTCTTCTATTGTTTCTTCTATTGCTAGGAAATAATTATTGAATATCCTGCGCTAACCCTCTTTCTTTTGAATAATCAAGTGTTCCCTTTCCGCTTATCCCTATGAAATTTTTTGGCGTCTTTAACAAATAATCTCCTGTAGAAAACTCTTTTTTGTTTAATACAAGCTCATGAAATTTCTTAAAGTCAATCCATGTATACCATTCATTATTAATTTTGAATTCATCTTTAGCTAATAAAACTACTCTGCTTGGAATGTGCTCTGAAACAATTTCATAATCCTTCAAGTATTTTACAAGTTCTTTGGAAAATTCTACAACGTCCTCGTGCAGAGGCATATTGCTCATTTCTAACCTTTCTCTTGAAGCGCCTACAAAGACATATCCTTTAACCTCAATGAAATCAGGCTCTGCCTTCATAATCATACCAGCATAGTTCTCAGCATCTTTCATGTTAATCCCTTTTATCATCGTCAGCCTTATGCAGGTTCTTTGCTTTTTTTCTCTCATATACATCAAGCTTTTATTTAACCTCTCCCAGTAATCAGAAAATAAGGGCTTGTCAATATTTTTCAGCAGATCTTTTGTAGCTACATCCAAGCTGATATATAACTGCGTTATCGGCTTCAAATTTTTTATCTGTTCGGGATACTGCGCGTTGGTAACTAGAAACGTTGAAATTTTGCCTTTATGAAAATTATCAACCAGCTCATTTATCCTCGGATACATAATGGGCTCGCCGGTTAAAGACAGAGCAACGTGCCTTATCTTCCTGCTTTTCTCATAAGCTCCTTTGCTCCTTTTTTCATATCCCCCATACCCCTCTAATAATTTATGATGCGCTGATTTGCTTTTTTCCAAAATAAATTCAGGGTCATCAACCCGCCATTTCCATTCCTTTGAAACAGGAGCTTTCTCATCCCGCCAGCAAAACGTGCAGCGATTTGCACAGCTCATGCTTGTTGTCATCTGCATGCACTGATTCGACATTATTCCGTAGAAAGCCAGCTTATAGCAGCTGCCTTTTCCCTTGATCATATTCTTTGTCCAGCCGCACGCCTTGACAGCTGAATGGCTTCCAACTATCTTGTAGTGCTGCTTCTCCCATAATCTCCCCTGCAAATGAGATATCATTGATTTCACTGATGCCTGCATATCAAGACAGACAAAAACAGCAGTTAAAAATTTTTTGGGGAGAATTTGTATATGCAGTATCCTGAAATATTAAGAGAGATAATTTGAATTAAATATTGCAACAATCTTCCACAAGATAACTATAAATTTCCCCGAATGTAGGATGGATGTGCTGCATCTTAGCCAAATCATAGATAGTATTCTTATTATACAAAAGAGGAACCGCCTCATGAATTATATCGCTTGCTAAATGACCAACAATGGCAACCCCCAAGATCCTTTTACTTTTTTTATCCATGATCATTTTGATAAAGCCTTCAGTCTCGCCCAGGCAAACTGCCTTTCCAAGATCTTCATAATTTAATTTTGCAATTTCAACATCCAATTTTTTTTCTTTCGCTTCCTTCTCACTAAGACCTATCCATGCTATCTCGGGATGGGTAAAAACAGCAGCAGGAAATTTATGGTAATCGATTTTCTCCTTTTTCCCAAACATGTTTTCCGCTACTACCCTGCCCTGCTCAACAGCAACATTAACAACCTCCATCATTCTACTTGCATCTCCTGCCACGTATATATTTCTGAGGGAGGTCTGGAGATATTCATTTAATACAGGAACGCCTTTATCATCCAATCTCATTCCAGTTTTGTCTAAATTTAATCCGTCAAAATCCGGAAACCTTCCAAGCCCGACTAATATTTCTTCAGCTTTAGTTTTGAAGCTTTTATTGCCCTGTTCAAACTCTACCTCTTTCATAGCACCAATCTTAGAAACTTTTTTTAAAGAGGTTCCAGTGTAAATCTTAATCCCTTTTTTCCTAAAACTTTCTTCAATCACCTCGGCAAGGTCTTCATCATTGCCACTGATAACATGGCTACTCCTTTGAATTATTGCTACTTCAACTCCAAGATTGAAAAAATAATAAGCTAATTCTAAAGTAATCGGGCCTCCGCCTAGAATTACTAATGATCTAGGAAATTTTTTCAGCTCGAGCGCATCGTCGCTAGTAATATAGCCTGCTTCTTTTAGCCCGGGAATATCCGGAATGAGTATCTTGCTCCCTGTTGAAATTAAAAAGTTCTTACCTTCAATTATCTTTCCTCCAACTTGAACTTTATCTTTAGAAATAAAACTTGCTTTGCCCATTACAAGATCAATATATTTATTTTTCCTTATGGAACTTAGCCTGTAATCTGCAAACCCCTTTATTATCCTGTTTTTCCTCTCGACAATGTGTTTTGCATCAACTTTGATATTTTGATCAACATGGATTCCAAAATCTTTTGCCTTCTTTATTAATTCAAAAATCCTTGCAGAATAAATTAATGTTTTGCTTGGCATGCACCCCCTCAATATACACAAACCGCCAAAAGGGCCTTTCTCGACAATGCAGATCTTTTTCTTATAAGAAGCAGCAGTCTTTGCAGCAATGTATCCGGCACTTCCACCGCCTATAACAACTAAGTCATAAACCATAAACTTGAAGCATTGAATGAAATATAAAAACCTTTCTTACAATAGAAATTTAATAAAGCTATCCTGTAGATTAGGATTTTAAAGTGAGAACAATTAATTTATAAGCGTTTTTCAGGCAGGTTTAAATACTTTATTTCATTGCTAGTTATAGGGGTGAACTATTGGTGATGCAACTTTCTATGCAGTTTGCTGGAAAATTAGAAACCTTAAATCAGTATGACCGGGAAGCTGTTAAAAACTGGGTAAAGGGATTTCTTGAGAAGCATAGTAGGCTTGTGAACAGCGGGGATTTGAGCTTAAGGCTGGAGCAGAGAGAAATGAAGTTTCGTGGGATACCATTGTTTAGCTGCAAGGCAAACTTCTTTACAGACAGAGGGAAGTTTGTTGCGATAGGCGAAGAGTATGGAATAAGGCAGTGCGTTAACATGGCCTTAAATAAAGTTAAAAAACAATTATTAAAGAAGAAAGAAAGAGTATAGTGATTAAGTATAACAGCTTGGGTCTTGATAGTTAAGGTTTTGACATTGTGATAGATAGATTTTTATTTCTTGACCCATTAATTGGGTTGTTTTTTATGGCAAAGGAAATATCTGCGGGCATGATTGTGTATAATCCTAGATTAAATAAGTTCCTGGTTTTGGAATACAGCAACTACTGGGGATTTGTCAAGGGGAATATCGAAGCTGGAGAGGATGAGAAGAAAGCAGCAAAAAGAGAGCTTAAAGAGGAAACCGGAATTGAGAAGTTTAAGCTTGCTGATAGCTTCATGGAGAGGATAGATTATTTTTATAAAAAAGACGGAAAGACTATTTATAAAGAAAATGTGTTTTTTCTTGTTTTAACTGAGGACGAGGATGTAAGGATAAGCGAGGAGCACAAGAGCTACAAGTGGTGCGATTATGAAGAGGCTTATAAGCTTGTTAAATTTAAAAACTCTCGAGAAGTCCTGGAGAAAGCTAATGAGCATATAACAAAAGAGCTTAGAATTTAAGCATGGACACGCAGTTTCCATCCATCTTCCCTTCACACTTTCTTTTAAAAAAAGAAATCGTGTCCAAAGAAAAAGATTATTGTATCTTAATGATTATTTTAGAGTAGTAACATTATAGAAAGCTTTATATATGATAAAATTAGAAAAACTCGAGAACAATCACAGGAATCTAGATGAAAAAAACATTATTTTTGCTATTGCTTGTATTTTTAGCTAGCCAAGTTTATGCTAATTCAATCACTATAGAGTCAGTTACATCAAGCCCAAGTGAAACCCAGCCAGGAGAAAGGGTGTACATCAATGTAAGGCTTGAAAACCAGGGGACTAAAGACATCAAAGATGTAGCAATAGGTTTGGATTTAACTTCGGCGGACTTACCATTCATTCCAGTTGGAAGCGCTGCAAAAAAAACAATTGAAGAAATTGAAAACGATGAATCAGAAAGTGTTGAATTTATATTCATGGTCAGCTCAAATGCAAAACCAGATACCTATAAAATTCCAATTGTTGTTAGCTATAAAGATGATAATGAAATTCTAGAGGAAAAAAGTGTTATAGGTTTAGTTGTAAAAGCCCCCCCTTTTTTGGAAGTTGCAATTGAGGAAAGCGAAGTATTTAAAGTAGGACAAGTAGGAGAGGTAACTGTAAGATTTGTAAACAAAGGATTAGGAGACATAAAATTTTTATCTGCAAAAATTGAAAAAAGCACTAATTACGACATTGTTTCTTCAAATACAGTCTACGTCGGGAATATAGGGCCCGATGATTTTGAAACAGCTAGTTTTAAAATGGGATTCAGAAATAGATTTGTAAGCATCCCTTTAGAAGTTGACTACAAAGACAATAATAACAAGGAATACAAGCAAACTTTTAGTTTAGAATTGCCGCTTTACTCTCAGAAAGAAGCTATAGAGCTTGGCCTTGAAAGTAAATCCAGAACGGGTGTTTACATTGGAATTGTAGTCATTGTTGTTTTATTTTTCTTGATTAGAAGATACAGAAAAAGAAAAATGATGAGAGGATAGATGATAAATGATTATTTCTTATTGGCTTTCAACAGTATTCGCCACAGGCAATTAAGAAGCTGGCTTACAATAATTGGAATTATTATAGGCGTTGCTGCTATTGTAGCACTGATATCTCTTTCACTTGGCTTGCAGGCAACTATTGAAGAGCAATTTGAGGCTTTCGGCACTGATAGATTGCTTATTGCAGCTCAGGGATTTCAAGGACCAGGAACACAATCTGAAGGGATAACAGATGAGGATGTTTCTGTTTTGGAAAGAATGAGTGAATTTAAAGCAATTTCATATGGTTCAACCCGTCCTGGAGAAGTTGAGTTCAAAAAAGAAGTAAAATTTCCGGGGGTTTTTGGAGGAAAGAATGGAAAAGAATTGCTTGAAAGCTCGACGGATATTGCAGAAGGAAGATACATTGAAGACGGAGATGATAATGATGCCTTAATCGGAAGCAGGGTTGCAAACGATTTGTTCGACGATAAAGTAAGATTAAGAAATAAGATCAAAATTGCAGGAAAAGAGTTCAGAGTTATTGGAATATTAGAGCCTGTTGGAAACCAGCATGATGACAACACAATATATATCACCCTAGAAGCTTATAGAGAAATATTCGGAGAAACAAACAAAGTTGATTTTATTTCAGCGCAAGTAAAGCCTAGCGTAGATATCTTATCTTTACAAGAAGAAGTTAAAAGAGAATTCGAAAGGCAGAGAGGAGACAAAAACATTGATGTGGTCACGCCAACACAAATTCTAGAGCAAATAGGAAATATACTTGGAGTTGTTCAGGCAGTTTTAGTAGGGATCGCAGCAATCAGTCTAGTTGTTGGCGGCATAGGAATAACAAATTCCATGTACACAACGGTATTGGAAAGAACTAGGGAGATAGGAATTATGAAATCAATAGGTGCAACAAATTTCGACGTGCTTTCAATATTCTTAATAGAGTCTGGTTTGATGGGATTAGTTGGAGGGTTTTTTGGAGTTATTTTAGGAACTTTAATCTCGCTAGGAATAGGAAAACTCTCAACTGATGCAGGATTTAAATTGCTTGTAAAAGTAAATCCGGAGCTTATGATATTCGGATTGTTATTTGCATTCTTTGTTGGAATGATTTCAGGAAGTTTACCTGCAAGGCAGGCTGCAAAATTAAAACCTGTGGATGCTCTAAGGCACGAATAAAAAATCAAGAACCTCGCCCTAAAGGGCGAGGTATGTTGTGAGGGCTACGCCCTAAGCGTAGTCTGATGTTGGAAAGTCCAGCCATGTTGGCTTTGGTCAATGTAATGCTGTATAGTATCAGCAGTTA
>Ga0209542_10014471_pt1 | contig 13426 bp, 10 predicted proteins | sample RifCSPhighO2_01_FD_184028 | JGI IMG/M metagenome (GOLD analysis project Ga0209542, IMG submission 184028) | Soil microbial communities from Rifle, Colorado - Rifle CSP2_plank highO2_0.1 (SPAdes) (version 2) | ecosystem: Environmental > Terrestrial > Deep subsurface > Rock core/Sediment ... | reverse complement strand
AGGCGCAGCGACAGTGATGTCCATCTTACGCATTATGTCTTTAATCTGTCCTTCTTCCAATTCCTCAAACACCAACATCTTTTGCTCGTCAATAAGCGACATAATGTCTATTTGGGAAAACTTAGCTGTATCTTGAAAACCTACTGCTTCCATATCAAATATGTTATCTGCCTCTGTAAGAATGAAAACTCCTCTACTAATCCGCATCTGACCCAACATCTCCTTAAGCAACCTCTGGGCAATTTCCTTCAACGATATGTTCGTAGCCATAATCCTAGTTAAACGGTTAAGTAAGTCATCGCTATCATAAGCGCCCTTGAAAAATATTTTATCCGTTATAATCTCTAAGTATCTACGAAGAGGTTGGAATGTGAAGGCAATTATAAGTGTTATGAATGTTGAAATAACAAGTTGGTTAGCTCTCAGGGATTCTTTTAGTACGAAGGAACTAACTATAAATGTTGCCCCAGAGTAGAAAATACCTAGCAGTGTTACTAACATCAAATATGCAATAGATCGAGCTACCACTAATCTAATATCCATTAAGCGATGTCTAAGGATTGAATAGGAAATCGAAATACCAGCAATTAACAAAAAGATAGGACTTATGGGAAGGAGTATTGTTACATTAAAGACTAATGGGAGTAGTAACGTAGAAAAAAGTGTAAGGCCAAAGCTACTTAAGATTCCAAAAGTGATATATCTCAACTGTAACCTCAGCAACCCTCTAGATTTCCTATACTTAGTGATCAGAATTCCCGCCCCTACCAGTATAGTTAGTACCTGAAGTATTCCAAACGAGGCCACCGCATTGCCAGGCTGAATCTGAGGAGCCCCATTTTCTATTCTTACAGAGCTAAATATTAAGTTTAGGTTTGTGAATATTAGGTTCAACACAACCCATAAAGATACTAGATAAAAAATTCTCCTATGGATTATAAATTGGGGATTCGGAAAAGAGGTCACAAAAAGATAAAAGAGGGGACCAGCTGGGATAGCAGTATAAAGTATAAACTTTGCCCAAAGAAATGAAGACGCGTCAGTATCTGAATGTAATGATAGGTAATTAAACACAGGGTACAGACTAATAGCTAACAGCAGTAAAGCGAAGTAAACATTGGTGGCACTTTTACGATTTTTCAGGTATGCGAAAGATGAAAGGATAAAACCCGTGAATGCTGTTATGGCAGTTATTAGAAGTTCCATATTATATTACATTAGCTCTTCTACGTGGGGTATGATACTCTTTCGCATTACTATAACCAATTCGAAACAATAACTGAACAAATTTGTTCTTGAGCTGATGTATGTCCTTAAGCTTACTCACAGAATCAGTATCCTTCGATATCGCAGCAATTGGAGTCATATAAAGTTTGTTCTTAATTGCTTCTAGCGCTATATATTCATAAACTCTTCCGGCATTTACCCAATCTTGGGGCGTATTAGAAGTAGTCGTTAATACCCCAACCGCGCTCGAGGATAAAACCAAACTTTTTTCCTTCTCACCCACTAATTTGCTTGGCAAAATGCCAATAATACTCTTGCTTAGAATCGAAGCAAATGCACTAGCACCCATAGTAAATCCAGGCATACCATCATAGCTTGCGGAAAAGTTTGTTCTTAGCCAATTAGTCAGCTCCTTCCTGAAGTTTCTGTTAGTAAACGCCTTTACTGTAGCATAGCTATGTAATACAGCAAGAGACTTCAGAGTTTCCTTGTTAGCAATAATATCTACCCCAACATCTTTACTATTGTAACCAAGAAGCTTTTTAAGGGCTTCAGGACTTATCGCTTGCTCTAAATAAGGCATCTTATTAGAAAATCTATACGGTATGAGCTGGAAAAGATCTACATGCCCTTCAGTTTTATTTTTTTCTTCAAAACTTAAGGTTATATGGCATCCCTTCCTTGGTGTTTCTTCTAATTTAACACTAGTACTTAGGTCAAAGTATTTTGAAGCCAATTCAATATTGGTAGTGCAACACCCAAGGCTAAAAAAGAGACTACTATCAGATGGATCGGATTCTTTGAGTCGATAATTCCAATCGGGGTGTATTTCAAGTTTTTTATCTCTAATCTTAAACACCCAGGGTTGGGTATTATGTGTTGAGGGGGCTAGAATTCCGTACCCAATGATAAATTCAATCTTTTTTTCAATGCTTTCCTTTTTTGGAAAGTCAGTCTCTTTAATATTCCAAGCGTTGTAGTTGTCTCCTTGCATATTAAGCACCAAGAACTCCTTTAATTTTTTCTATAAAACTAGTCCGCTGGGAAGTATCTTCAGTAAGATCGAAAACTTCATTTAGAGAAACTCGTCTCCGACCACTCTTCACGTTCTCACCCATAGCTATTTTTCGTACCAAATAAGCCCCTACTCCACCTGAAATTGTAACTGTACTATAAAGCTGGGGTCTACTAACAATTGTCCTATTAATCTCCAAAAGAGACCCAAGTGCTCGAGTAGGTACATTATCTAACCCAACAAATTGAATAGCATATTTTACTTTATCTTTTTCAGTTATAGATACTTTAAGAACTTCTTCTGGTACATTCCCTAGTAAACCATTAAAAATTTCAAGTTGGGGATCTTGGTCGTAGCGCTCCACATCAACCAAGAAAGAGTCACCTAAATTAGTTAGCATTATTACAGGTACTCGAAGTTCTCTTGCCTTATGTCTAATCCTAATCTTCATCTCAAAGTCATCTATCTCATCGAAAACAAGACGTATTTTTGGGCTTTCTGTGAAAAATGCATCTAAGGTATCCTTTTTTAACCCATGTGAAAATAATTCTACTTTTGAATAGGGACTGATCTCATAAATTTGCTGTGCGGCTAAATTGATTTTAGGTGACCCCATACTCATTAATGGAGCACGCAATCGATTCAGATTACTAGTACGAAGAGTATCATATTCAGCTAGCTTGATAGTCTGGGAAATACCACAATATGCAAGTCCTACAGCCACATTATTTCCAACTGATAACCCAACCACCCCTACTTCAAAATCTTTTAATTTTCTCTGCTCATCTTCGGTGATGAGGTTTCTATTCCTATTGGTTCGTACTCGTTCATAATCTTCCTCAGGTAGGATATGGATAAGAAATCCATTCCACGGAAAATATACCCAATTGCCCAATACCCGATCGCCATCTCTAGTTTTATCAATAATAAACTCTTCGACCTTGTCTTGAAAATTGGGTTCTACCCTCAAGTGGGGGTTCTGAGTCTCAAAAAGCTCGAATAACTGCTTTTTGTAAATATCTACTATTTTCCAAATCTTGTTCTTAGACTTAAAAGCTTCTAGGTCAGCTTCTGTATAACTACCTTCATAGAGAATTAATGGCTTGATAAGATTACTCATATTAACCTTTACTCACCCACTTCTGTTTTGTGCCCGGACGGAAATAGGTTGGGTCCTCGTATGGCCAGAAAACAATTTTTGGTATAGTTTTACCTGGGAATTCTTCAGTAGTTTTACGATACTCTGAGCTCTCTTGAAGAAGTCTATTCATAACAAGGTCTCTAACAAGTTCCTTGATTAGGTCGGTTTCTGTAATATTCTGCTTAAGCTCGACATTGATTTCCAAGTACTGATTCTTTTGCTCATCGTATTTGACCATCATTGTGAACTTACCCGTTATGCTCTCTGCAATAGATGGGTCTTGGATCGCTTTTCGCACTGTTTCCGGATAAACCTGAAATGCAAAGAAACTAACCGAAAAATCACTTCGTTCATACACATGAACAAACGGGAGATTCCAGAGAGTTGAGTTGATATTACCTTTGGCACACACATCTTTTAAGTCAACCCCACTCGCCGTTACTTTCTTTTTTACATCTTCTAACTTTATAACCCCACCATGATCCTTAAGATCGTAGCGAACTAGTGGGTAGCCACTATCAGCAGTGCAAATCAAGTCATCACCTACATCTTCAAAATAAAACATCTCAGGGATAAACTGAGTAAGTGTGGGAAGTTTGAAAATATCTCCAAAAAGCTCAGAGAAAAGATCTTTATTATTAACGGCTAATCTTCGAATAAGCACTGATAATGGAGTCTCATGTGCCATTGTTCCAAGATCCACTGTCCCATAGATATTAAGAGTGTCCTTGTACTCATTTGCTAAGCCCATTTTCTCTACTATATAGTCGCGAAACTCTTCACTAAACCCCTCAGCAGCAAATATCACTCCAAGTTTGTAATCATTCCAGTTAACACCCTTATTGAGACCATCATCAACCACATCCTTGAGAAACGGACCGTAGCTGCCTATAATAATCTGGTCAAACTCTTTTCCAAGGTTCTGGACCGCTTTAAGTATCTCTGCCTTGTTGATTCCTGGAGTAATTATACTAAGCGGACACTTGGAACGACCTACCACGGTGTGTACTGCTTGATAGGAGAATACACCACCAATCCAGACACCCATAGGAAATCCAATGATGTAGAGCGTACTCTTGTTCGCCACATCAAAGTTGCTGCGCAGAAACAGCTCGGCCGTCAGGGCATATTGGAGTATTTGGGTGTTGTTACGAGGAAAATAAAACGGTTCTCCGGTAGAACCTGAAGTGGCAGATATCGTCCATTGAGATTCCTTGAACTTCCCGTCCCAACACAGTTGTTCCCGAGAATAAGCTCCTATGTAGTTATTCTTATCAACAGTGGGTACTGACTTAAAATCAGGCATCGTCTGGATTTTGGTATGATCTATAGTATTCTTGGCAAGAAAATCTTTGTAGGCGGGAACGCGTTCAGCTGCTGCATGGAAGAGTTCTAAGGCACGTTTTTCACCCCTCTCAAGCCAAAAGCTCTCGGGTTGAGTGCGTAAGGCATCTTCTAGTTCTTCTATACTCTGAAAACCTAAGTACATAATTATACAATCTTATTAAAAACCTTCTCTGCTTGTTCATCTGCGGTGATATTGGTAGCTTTGTTTTGGCTTTTGCTAGCTGCAAAGACTACTCTAAGTGTCTCTTTGATATTCTTCACCTTATCAAGGATTCTCTTTTCAGAGTACCGAGGGTTTTCATACTCATCAACTACTGCAATCACTCCACCAGCATTCACTATATAGTCAGGTGCGTAGAGAATACCAATACGATTAAGCACCTCACCAGTCTCATGACCCTCCAATTGGCTGTTAGCACTACCTACAATTGCTTTACATCCAAGTGAGGAAACATTGTTCCTGTTGATAGCGTTACTTAAGGCACAGGGAGAAAAGATATCTACTTTTTGTTTATGAATCTCTTTAGGACTAGTGATTTCTACATTTGGGAACTGCTTCCTCACCATGTTAAGACGACCACGATCAATATCAGAGATATAAATCTTCTCAGCTTGAGAATCAAGCATTTTGAGTAGTTCTAACCCTACCTTACCTACTCCCTGGATAGAGAAACGCTTTCCTGCAATGTCTTCAGATCCATAAAGTTCTTTGAGAGTTAACTCAATAGAGTAAAACACGCCCAGAGAAGTGAATTTTACCGCATCTGTTGTTCGACCAACAATTCCTTTATATTCGCTAGCTAAGATCTCTAGGTCTTTTGGGTCAATCCCTACGTCAGCCCCAGTGATAAGGTGTCCGGCGAGATAATTTAGCCAATTCCCATAGGACCTAAGTAGTATCTGTTTTTCTTTTGCTTTGAGGTTTGGACTGATAATAACAGCCTTTGCTCCTCCATATTTAAGCTGAGCCATTGCAAGTTTATAAGTCATTGTTTTTGACAGTTTGAGAGAGTCCTGTAGCGCTTCTTCCTCCGAGTCATAGTGCCAAATTCGAGTGGCACCAAAAGCTGGTCTGGTCAAGCCACCCCTATGAATAGCCACAAACCCTTTTAGGTTTGTTTTAGGAGAATAAAAAGAAGCCACGAGCTTATGATCGTCATACGATTCAAGTGACTCTAGCGAGAAATGTTTTTCTTGCTTTATAAAAGGTAAGTTCATACTATCATTATACTATAGGTGTTCAAATGGTGCTACCTAAGGAGCATTAGAAAAGACTATCTACTACACCCTTCTCGTAGTATACATTATTTAGCCTCTATGTTAAAACTCCTTTATCTCATCAACACCCTACAGTACCAATATGAGTTTTTCTGAGCAACTGATTACCTATTAAAAACTAATCCATAAAAGAACCCTCTCTTTAAGGAGAGGGTTAAAAGTTATTCAGGCTGATAACAAGATTTATTTACCAAGGTAATCTGTAAAGATCAAATGCCTTAAATAAAATCAGCGAAGCGACTAGGTAGTATAAAGGTCTATACAGAATAAAGACTACAAGTATTGTAACTATAATTGCAACTACAATTTTATTTCTGTAACTTTTTTTTGATAGCACCTTAGAATTTTCGATCATATATTAAGTTACATATTTTCCATGTTAGTTATTTCTTTGACCTCTATGCGGTTGCGAACTACTTATAAGTATATCCCTTAAGTCCATATAAGGCTGCATATGTGTCATTAACTGGCTATGTCCAACAAGTTTGTTAATGTCTCCTCCTGATTCAATTATACGAGTTATTTGCCAAATCTCGCCGTTGTAGATCCCCTCTATCAGTGAGCATGAGGACACAGGTACACCTGGCAAACCTCTCCCAAGATTATAATACAGCATACCAGAATTCGGCAGGAGACTATCTTTAGTAGGGTAGTCATATGAATACCTTACTACACAATCATCGAAAGACCCAAAAGTAAATACATCTATATTACGCAACTTAGATTGCTTATAAAATGCAAAGTTTTGTTCTGCAGTCAGTCTCTGCGTATATCCGTCTAATGCCTCTATATTTAATTCTTTAAAAGCCTCCGTGTCAAGTATCTCAGCTACTGACAGCTCGTTAACAAGCCGCATGCTAAGCAACGAGTGGTACACCGCCATCACTGTCTGGATTTCAAAATCGTAGTGAACACCGTTGATTGGGGCGGCTAGGGTTATAACTTTACCAATACTAAAAAGGTCTGGGGGATTTGCGGGTTTTATATTCAAATACAGCTTTAAGGATTCCCACATTACCTTCCCACCAAGACTATGGCCCAGAAAGTCATAAGTCACACCTCTATGCACGGTCGCATATTTACTAAGCATATTAACAAAGGTGAGTACGCTAGCCTGGATGCTTTGGAAACTAGCATCTGGATCACCCTTATTGGGTACCCAACTGCCTCCTTCCATCTGCCCACTGCTGTAACTATAGACAATCACATCTTGGTAGATACCTCTGTTAACCGCTTCTCTAATAATCGGCCAAAGTTCGGGAAGAATATCTTCCGGTGTTGATCCATCAAGAATCTGAGTACCGATTCCTTGCGCTAGGACTAGGACGCGGCGGTTTTTGTATTTATGCGCCGGTATCCTCGGTTGGATGCTGATAATACCATCCACATTCCCCGAAACGATTTTCTGCGTAACCCCACCGTTTAAGCTGGTAACAAATAATCCCGGTTTCCTGTACCCGCTATATGCAACCGTCTCTCCCACGAGGTCAAACTTGGAAATCGAGTCAAGGGCTAAATTAGTAACTCTGCCAGTCTCAATGTCATAAACATAGACGCCATCTCTTAATTTGTATTGAGGGGCGTTGAAGCTAACCGTCCCAAAAACTACTTTTGTGCCTGCTTCGGCCAACTTAAACATGCCCTCAGGGATACCCTCTGAGGGGTAGTACATCTCAATCCCCTCAAGCATGGTCGTCTGCCCAGTTTCCAGATCAGCAATCCCCGGGATGTTGTTGATAGGAAAATAAAAGAGTTTACTCCCATTTTTCAGGAAGCTAAGCGGGTAGTTAATCAGGCCTTCAAATTGGGTTATACTACCCGTCTCTAGGGAATAGACATTGACAAATTGCTGGCAGTGCTTAGTTCTATCTGCACAGTCCGGGCCCATGGTAAAAAAGACCAGCTTGTCCTCTCTATCGGACCAGGTTACGCCTACATATGCCCTCTGACTCAGCTCTCCAATCAGCTCCCCGTTTTTCCTCTTTACCAACACCTGATGGATAAAGGTATCCGGGAGCCCAATTGTCCAGAGGGGTTCTGAATATTCCGTCACCTCAACATAAAAGTTGCCCCGAGGCGATGGCCAGGTGTAGCTACGCGATGGGGAGGCTGGTTTCCTTAGTTTGCTGAGCAGCTTACCACTCTCCTCAAACACATAATCATAAAAACCTATCTCTTGTCTCCCGGCTCCTTCGAACATAAAAGTAGTTCCCTCGTTACCCCACTTAATATCGAAGATATCCATATTAGGTAAAAGCCTTGTTAAACCTTCACCATTCTCGCCGACTATAAAAAGATCATTATCTCTCTGGAAAACAATCTTGCGACTAATATTTTCCACTACCTCTGATGGGGCACTGTATCCAATACTCGGAACCAGTAAACCGAGTAAGACCAAACAAAGAAGCACCCACTTGGACCTCTCCCCTATTTTCACGATATTCACCTTTCAATGTGCGGATTTAGAGTGTAGTGATCTTTCTTCTATCCTGATCGATGAACTCGAAGTTCATCCAGAATGTGTTTGGTGGAAGTAAATCTCGGACTTTTTCAGCCCACTCTATTACTAGTACCGCTTGCTCATCTCCTAGCAATTCCTGCAAACCAATCTCAGACGCGCTTTCCTTATCAAGTCTGTATAAATCAATGTGATATAGTTTCATCGACCTCCCAAGTTGGTCGTCAAAAGGGTATTCCCTGGTAATCACGAAGGTGGGGGACAGAATTCTTTTTTCAATGCCTAGGGATGCGGCCAGAAACGACACAAAAGTCGTTTTACCAGAACCAAGATCTCCAGTTAAACCAACGACATTAGGAAAATTTTTCTTTTTTATTCTCTTGGCGATTTCTTCTGCCAAAAGTTTGGTTTGTTGTAGAGTGTAGGTTTTGTCCATATGATGCTAAAATATCTACATGGATCTTACCAAAAATGGCTGAAACAATCATATCTGTTAAAAATTTAAACAAGGACTTCTTAGTCAAGCGTAAAGAAAGCGGTTTTGGGGGAGCTATCAGGACTCTTCTTAATCCTAAGTTTGAAAAAGTCTCGGCAATCAACGATATCTCCTTTGAGGTAAGTAAAGGTGAAATTATAGCCTTTATTGGCCCGAACGGCGCGGGTAAATCTACAACTATCAAAGTCTTAACCGGTATTCTCTACCCCACCAGCGGTAAAGTCTCGGTCCTAGGGATGACACCTTGGGAAAAAAGACAAACTTTGGCTTTCAAAATCGGTTCAGTCTTCGGCCAACGACCCCAACTCTGGTACCATCTCCCACCTCAGGACACATTTGACCTTTTTTCCAAAATATACGAGGTGGACCCAAAAGATTACCACGAAAGGCTTGATTTCCTGATCAGTGCTTTCGAAATTCAGGATTTCTTGACCATTCCTGTACGCAAGCTTTCCTTAGGGCAGCGGATGCGCTCCGAAATTGTAGCCTCCCTTATCCATAATCCGGAAGTACTTTTCCTGGACGAGCCCACCATTGGCTTAGATATAATCGCCAAGCAGACTATCCGTGAAGTCCTACGCAAAATAAATCGCGAGCATAAAACTACTATTTTTCTCACCAGTCATGATGTGGCTGATATTGAAGCGTTGTGTGAAAGAACAGTTATCATCAACCACGGCCAAATTATTTTTGACGATCAGACCGAAAACTTAAGAAAACAATATCTTTCCACCAAGGTTATCAAAGCTGATTTTGAAACTCCGATTAGTGATTTCAACCCCAAGTTTGGCAAGATTCTAAACAAATCGAAGTTCTCTATAACTATTGAGATCGACGCCAAAAAGGACAGTGTTAATGAGTTGTTGGATATTTTTCTCTCTAAGTACAAGGTGGCCGACTTAGTCATCACCGACACCCCACTAGAAGAGATAATTTCTAGCATCTACCTTGAGGCTAAACATGACTAGTGGCGTGGTCAGAAAATACTCAATCTTCAATGAAAGTTTTGGCAAGTACTACGCCATATTTGCCATCAATATCAAAAGCTCAATGGCTTACTTTGGCGCCTTGTTCATTGGGTTTGTTTCTTCTTTTGCCAAATTACTAACTTACTCCTTAATCTACAAGGCAGCCTTTGAGGCCTTTGGTCCCGATAAATTCCCGGATCTAACCTTAGCTCAGGTTATCTGGCTGGTTGTTTTCACCCAATCAATTTACATATCCCGAGACACCATGCACGAAATATCCGCCTCGGTCAAAAGCGGCCAAATCGCAGTCTTTCTCAACAAGCCTTTTTCTTACCCACTATTTCATTATTTTAGTTATCTAGGCAAAACTATAGTTCCGACTGTCACAGATCTAGCTTTTGGGAGCGTCATTGCCTATTTCTTAGTCGGGCCAGTCCCCATCGATATTTTCAATGTTTTCGCAGTCCTTCCGCTAGCTTTAGGAGCTTTGACGCTAATCTTTTTTCAATCATTTATTTTTGGTTTGATTTCCTTCTGGATCGAAGATCCGGATTCGGTGAGCCGGATATATCACAAATTTGATATGGTTTTAGGCGGGCGAATAATTCCGATTATTCTCTTTCCCGAACCACTTAGAACCATCGCCTTATACCTCCCATGGGCGCAACAGTTCTACAGCGTGGGTAAAAATCTAATCATTCCTGATCACTCCGAAATAATAAGGTTTTACCTATTACAAGGATTCTGGGTAATATTTTTTGGTTTGGTCTCAATCTGGTTATTCCGCAAAGGCGTCAAAAATATTGCAACTAATGGTGGCTAATATGGAATCTTACATAAAACTTTCTTGGGAATTCTTTAAACGCAACTTAAGCGGTCATATGGAATACCGCACTGCTTTTTTTGTCGAAGTTTTTGGCATGGTCATTAACAACTTCGCTTTTGTGATAGTATGGGTCATTTTCTTTGCCCAATTTAAACAAATCAAGGGCTGGGGATTGGACGAAATTTTGTTACTGAACGCTCTAGCTGGAATGTACTATGGACTGATGGTGACCTTCCTGGGTGGCTACATGCGAATTGGCAAACTCATTAGCGAAGGAGGATTGGATTATTTCTTAAGTTTTCCCAAAGACCCACTGTGGCACATAGGAGTCTCTCGGATGCCCGCCTCGGCTCTTGGGGAGATACTCTATGGACTTATCACCTTCACACTCTGTAAATACGCTACCCCGGAAGGTTGGGCTATTTACTTACTAGTAGGGATCCTATCGGCGATTATTTTTAGCCAGTTTATAGTCCTAGCGCACTCTCTTAATTTCTTTTTCTTCAATGCGACCGAAGCCAGTCAGGAGATCATCTGGACAACTATGTCTCTGTCCATGGCGCCTCAAAGCGTGTTCGAGGGAGGGGTGAAATTTATAATGCTATTTATCTTCCCAAGTCTTTTGATCGCTGGAATACCAGTTGACGTAATCAGGAATTTTAATGTTCAAAATGTTTTGATTTTAGTCGGTATTGCTATTTTAATAACACTCCTTGCCCAATCGGTTTTTCGCTACGGTTTGAAAAAATACGAATCCGGTAACCAAATCCAAGCCAATATGTAAACTTTAGCTTCACACCCTTGGGGTGGGATTATATTGACACCTGGGAAATAAATAAGAAACCGGATCACGTTGTGTACTTAACCCGGTCAAATTGCGGAAATTCCGATTCATATTTAAAAACATCTTTATGGATCCCTAAACTTAACTGGCTCATCTGGGTACATTCCAACAACAGCTTCCAGTATAGCTAAGTATCTTTCATTCTCAAGCCACTCCTGAATAGAAAGATTGTGCCTCGTTACTATGGCTCTCTCACTATTATAACCAGTACCTTTGCTCCACACTCTCCCGAAACCTTTAGACGCTTCTCTAGAAGGGTCGAACGAATAGGTAACTACTCTTTCACCATATATGCTTCTGACTACCGAAATCTCAATAAAAGGTCTCAAACCAAAACCAAATTTTATGTGAGCGGAGGACCTTATTACATGTACCTCGCCTCTAACGGTCCAATTTGCTTTATCCTCCACGTGTTTTCCGACGAAGATAGCTAAAGCTTGGGGCACAAAACCTCGCTCAGCTGCTTTTTCCACTTGCTTAAGCTCTATAAGGATTTCCCTAGTTCCTTCTAAACCATAAAGAAGTGAGTAAGTCGCTCCAATTGGATCAGCAGGGTGTTCTCGGAATTCGGTCACAAGGCCTCTAAGTAAGACCCCACTTTTACCGTTATAGAACCTTAAGCTGTGACTGAGGGAAAGATTTCCAGACGTATCGGTAATAAGAACAATCCTACGTCTCTTACCAGTTAACATTTCCCAAAGACGTGCTCTTACACGTACAGGTTCGTCCCATTGGTCTAAGCCTCGTATCTTTGCTACCGTTGCGGAGTATAGCAATCTTGAAAAAAGTGGCTGCAGTATTTTCGTTATCTGACCGAATAATGAATGTGCACTTCTTTCAGCTAAAGCGTCGAGCCTTGCCATATCTTGGGCGTGAAACGGCATTAGGCCTCTGAGAAGTCTTATCTCATCCTTACGAACCAAGTCCTCGTCCCCATTAATTTGGTCTGATGAGCTCACTCCTAATTGTCTCCGATCTCGATGTGAATTATAAGCTTTAATTATCCCTAAGTCAACAATTTTTCACACCTGGGAGGTGTGGTAGATAGAGCACCTAGGGATTTTGGAAGTTAGTTAATCTTGTCAGGACCTCGTCCTGACCCAAGACCAACATGGTATCGAAAAGGGGCGGAGTAGCGGTTTTGCCGGTTAGGGCAATGCGTATTGTCATAAACAAATCCTTCGGGGTCCAGTTTTCTTGTGACGTAAACTCGCGCAGGGCGTGCTCGAGATCGTCATGGGATTTCCAGAACTCAGCGTTTTCCAGATACTTGGCGGCTTTTTTAAGAATCTCACGAGAATCCTCCTCTGTTTTTCCTTTTTGTACAAGAACACCCATATCAACACTCGGTTCTTCAAAAAAGAAACCTACGAGATCCGTAAATTCGCTGAGCTTTTTCATGCGCTCTTTAATCAGCGGAAGGACGCGCTTCACTTTTTCCTCGCTCCACTTTTCTTTGATAAACGGCTGTAGTAGTTTCAAAAGTTCTTCGTCAGACTTTTGCCTGATATATTCTCCGTTTAACCACTCCAACTTAGTCAGGTCAAACACTGGACCACTCGGACTAACCCTCTCTAGGGAAAACTTATCCATAAATTCTTCCAAGCTAAATATTTCTTTTTCCTGCGGGTGGGACCAGCCCATTAGAGCCAGGAAATTAAGAATGGCTTCAGGCAAGTAGCCTTGCTCTTTATACCAGAGAAGAGAGGTCGGGTTTTTGCGTTTGCTGATTTTACTTTTGTCTTGGTTACGAAGAAGAGGAACATGGGCAAAAACAGGCAATTTCCAACCGAAAGCTTGATAAAGCAAAACGTGTTTCGGAGTAG
>Ga0209542_10014470_pt1 | contig 13426 bp, 13 predicted proteins | sample RifCSPhighO2_01_FD_184028 | JGI IMG/M metagenome (GOLD analysis project Ga0209542, IMG submission 184028) | Soil microbial communities from Rifle, Colorado - Rifle CSP2_plank highO2_0.1 (SPAdes) (version 2) | ecosystem: Environmental > Terrestrial > Deep subsurface > Rock core/Sediment ... | reverse complement strand
ATTTTTTTCAGATTTTGAGATAGAAATTTGATAGAACTTTTAAACTTAGCCACGCATAAGTTTAAAAGTTATAGCGAATTTGTAGCCAAAATCTGGGAAAAAGACCCCGAACTCATTTTCAAGGTGAGTTTCGTAATTCAAAGTACCTAATAAATAAACCGTCCAGCCGCAATTTTTGGCACTCCAAAAATTGCGGCTGGACGGTTGACAGATGGGTTTTTCGGTCTTGCTGCGGCAAAAAATAGCGGGTTGATTATCCGCTTCAACTTGCTATTTTGCAAGACCCAACCTGAGTTTGCCAACTGCCCAGCATTTTTTCTTTTACAAATCAATCGCCGTCGTAGCTCAATGGGAGAGCAGCACCTTAATGCCTTCAACTGTTCTTTAAAAACGGCTAATGACCGCCATGGCAGAACAGGGTGTTGGTTAAGGGTTCGAATCCCTTCGACGGCTTTTGCTGGACAGCTAGTAGTCTTCCTTAGTGAGTTCTTCTGATGAACACAAGCGGCAGGTTCACTGGTGAATTTACAAGGGATGCTTGTCCCTGCTAGCTGTCCAGCATTTTGTTCTTTTGATTAATAACCGAAGCCAGTAGCTTAAGGGAAAGCTACATCTTTACGGGTTTTACCATCGAACCCGTCCGGGCAACAAAGATGTGATGTGGGTTTGACCCCCATCTGGCTTCGACCTATTTTCGAACGGTGGCGTAATTGACAACGCACCTGGATTTAAAATCCAGGAGATTGCGAGTTCAAATCCCGCCCGTTCGATTCAAGCTACTTTTATAAGTGGCTTTTTGTTTCCAAAACTTTTTATTTTGTTGACAAATATATTAAAAAGTTTAACCTTAGCATAAAAGTTCTTTTATAACATTGGGGGTGCCAAATGTCTATTTGTCCTCATTGCAATAAAGATATGGGTTTTAGTCCATGGGAAGATCATGTTTGCGGCGTTATTGGTTATGTAAAAATAACCGATGAAGCATACCTATGTAAAATATGCGGCCACATCCAAAACCAATTGGGAATATGCGAACAATGTAAAAATAAGCACAATAAGTCACATGGCCACTGCGCATGCTGCGGATGTTGTAAACCAACTTGTCGTTGCGCATGTTGCTGTTTAAGTTCTTATCTTTAGAAAGGAAAGAACTATGCGTCACACGCCATCGATTTTTTTAGACAAAGTTGATTGCTATGTCAATGAAAATCAGCTTAGGAATTTTTGCATTCAAGTTCTTCCTGAAATTTCGGCAGAAAAAAGCTATACCATTGAAACCAGCAATGAAAATTATCACCAATACGGAGTTGGCGGTTACTTAAAAGTAACCACAAAAATTAGTAAAGACAGAGAAATTTTGATTTTTAGCGTACATTATATTGAATGGGAGACCTATTCCGACGATTCCATGGATTTTCAGACCGTTAAATTCAACGGAACGTTTCTTATTAAAGAAACCCCATTTTCCAGAACCATTTTTGATCTTATTAAAGCTTTTGTTCAAAGTTGATGTAATCGCATAGTCCCCATGACTGCGTCAAGGGGATTTTTTATTGCAAAGGATAGTGCGGCTCATAAACATAAAGTACTAATTGTATTATGCGACAAAGTACGCCTCATATTGAAAAATTATTATATTACGGGTAATATAAAAATTACTATGGCTCAATATTTAACCCGTGAAGGGTTGCAAAAACTTAAAAATGAGTTGCATGAATTAAAAACAGTAAAAATCCCTGAAAACATCAAGCTGATTAAATATGCGGCGGCGGAAGGGGATTTGAAAGAAAATGCTGGTTATCACGATGCCAGAGAGAGAAAAACTTGGCTGTTGCGCCGAATTGAAGAACTGGAAAACGCCATTAATGATGCCGTGATTTATGAAAAGAAAGATTCGGACAAAGTGCAAAACGGTTCCATAGTAAAAATTTTAATGGACGGCAAAAAAGAAACATATGAAATAGTAGCGCCAACCGAAGCTGATATTTTAAAAAATAAAATGTCCTATCAGTCACCGTTGGGACAACAGCTGATAAACAGGAAAGCGGGGGAAGAATTTAATTACGAAATCAAAGATAAGAAGATGAAAGTGAAGGTTTTATCTATCAAATAAAACCTTAACCGAGTACTCAACACATTGAGTGCTTGGGTGAAAATTCTGAAAATAACCTAAAGTTTGAAATTTAGCATTTTATTAGAAATTAGATATTAGGAATTTGAAATTCCCCGCACGCTCCGGTGCGCGGGGCTTGGGCTCTTGGTATATTGGTAGCACCTGCCTGCCGGTAGGCAAGCACCTCATTTGTCCCGATAAATTTAATCAAAATTAAATTTATGCGAGGATCCTCGGTAATTTTGTTTCTTGTGAAAATCTTAAAGCCCTTGGTGGGCCTTTGGTATAATGGTAGAACACCTCATTTGCAATGAGGAGATGCGAGTTCGATTCTCGCAAGGTCCACCAAGGGCTTTAAGAAAAGATTTTGAAATTATCGAGACAATGAGGAGAGGCGAGCTCCCTGCCTGCCGGCAGGCAGGGATTCTCGCAGGGTCCACAATTTAGCTTCGCTCAGTGCAAGCCAAAATTACTTAAAAAATCAAAAGACATGGAAGGAAAAAATAAAAGAATTAAATAAATAAAGGTAGAAATAATAAATTCATTGAATAGCCCTTTGATTTATACGATCATTTTTATTATAACCGGATTACTCCTGGCTTATTTTGTATATATTTTTGGTTTATATCCAAAGAGCCCTGTATAATTTTAATCTATAGCACTTTCAATAGGAGTCCCCAGAGCACAACACCACATTTAGCTTTACTTGATAGCGGTAAAGCGATGCCGTTCTTTAGCATAAAACTTCCGAGCAAAAGACCGTAGGGGGCTAAACTGCCTCTTTTCGCTTTTAAGCTAAATGTCTAACTATATAACTTTCATTCTTTTGACTAACTTTATAAAGTTTAGTAATATGGATTTAAATCAATATAATCTGTGAATTACGAAATGCTTTCGAGGTATTTTTTTCAAATTTGGGAATAGAAATTTGATAGAATTTTTTAGGATGGGAAAAACTAATTTTACTTATTATTACTTTCTTGGCGATCATGGGGTTTTTACCATATAAATTAATAGCCCAAGATTCTTTTAAAATTAGTAAATAAAATGGCACTATCAATAGGAAAGCTCAGGGAACAGCACCACATTTAGCTTCATTTGCCAGCGATAAAGTAGTACCATTTTCATTTGAGATAAAACTTCCAAGTAAAAGATAGTAAAGGGGGAATGCCCCTTTTTCGTTTTAAGTTAAATGTATAGCTTTAGAGTATAGTTGTATAGCTTTAAAAAATGTGGTATGATTGATCTAATATGGAAAATGAAGATTTAGTCACTATAGGTGACGCTGCAGAAATATTAGGCGTTTCAATAATGACGCTTCGTCGTTGGGATGAAAGTGGCCGTCTGAAGGCCATAAGAAATAAACCATCGGGTGACCGTTATTATCGCCGAAAAGATTTAGAAATTTTTAAAGACGATTTATTCAAGCTTGCACAAGAGTGGGCAGTAACAGAAACAGAACTGCCAAAAGATTTTTATTGCCAAGATAGTTCGGTGTTTCTTGCCCGCATCACGAAAATGACGGCACTGATGATGCAAAATCAAGATACGGAATATTTATTTTCTCTTTTGGGATCTGTGGCCGGAGAAATTGGTAATAATTCCTATGATCACAATCTTGGAAAATGGCCCGATGTCCATGGTATATTTTTTGGATTTGATTTAAATAAGCGCCAAATAGTATTAGCCGACAGGGGAGTGGGTATTTTAGAAACATTAAAAAGAGTACGGCCAGAATTGAAGGATCACAAAAGAGCTGTGGAGGTAGCATTCACCGAAATTGTTTCCGGTAGAGAACCTGAAGCCAGAGGAAACGGATTAAAGTATGTAAGAAATGTTATTTCAAAAAATCCTATCAATTTAGTATTTCAAACTGGTGATGCAAAAGTTAATTTGCATAGTGGCAGTCGGGATTTAAATATAGAAACTGCACAGCAAAGTATCAGGGGATGTTTAGCGTTAATAACGTATTAAAAATTTCGTCGTCATTGCGAGCCGCAGCGAAGTAATCTAATCAATAAAATTATATGATCATAGAATTAAAAAAGTTTGGAACTACATTAATCTCCCGCCAAACTGGAAAAGAGGCGGCTTTGGCATCTCAATCTCTTTTTGCAGGTGTAAACGAAAGTGAGTCCATTGAAATTGATTTTGACGGCGTTTTCACTTTTTCTCCATCTTGGGGCGATGAGTTTTTGACCCCATTATTAAATAAATACGGCGATAGGTTGGTTTTAAAAAATACCAGTAATCCTTCGGTGAAGGCCACTATTGATATATTACAAACTACTATTGGAAAGCAGTTTAAAACTATTAATTAAGTTCTATGGAAGAAAATCCATTTTTTAATATTAAAAAAGGAGCCGATAATTTTGTCGGAGAAGATCTTGAATTTCAAGTGGTTGGTAAGCATAAACCAATTGCTAAGACGGAAGCAAACAATACCAGCTTCAAGGGAATAAAATATACACAGAAGTCTACTAGTGAATTGTCGCTTAGAAAGATAGAACAATCAGATGAGAAGGATAAAGAAATCATAAAACTATCTCCCGAAATTTACGGAGTCGGAATAAATCTTAAATTGCTGTATAAAAAAATTAAAAACTGGTTTATTAAGTAGAAATAAATTATGCCAAGTTCAAAACTAGCAATAGGAATCGTAGGCCTTCCAAATGTGGGCAAATCAACCTTATTTAAAACATTAACCAAAAAGCAGGTGCTGATTGCTAACTATCCGTTTGCTACCATTGACCCCAATGTCGGGGTTGTTTTGGTTCCCGATGAACGGATTAATAAATTAGCAGAATTTTCAAAGTCAGCCAAAAAAATATATGCCACGGTGGACTTTGTGGATATTGCGGGACTAGTAAAAGGTGCTAGCGAGGGAGAAGGCCTTGGTAATAAATTTTTGGCAAACATTAGGGAAACCGATGCTATTGTGTATGTTTTGCGGGCATTTAAAAACGCAGATATTATCAATACCCAAACGGAAATTAACCCTCTGGCCGATAAAGAAATTTTAGATGTGGAATTAATTCTAAAAGATTTGGAAACAGTGAATAAAAGGGTTGATGGTTTGGCTGGGGACATTCGCGCAGGTAAAAAAGAAGCTATCAAAGAAAATGAGGCATTAAAAAAAGCGCAGAACTTTTTGCAGCAGCAAAAAATTCTGGTTGATCAAATTTGGACAGAAGATGAAGCAATAATCTTGAAAAACTTCCAATTGTTAACTTTCAAACCACGTTTATATTTATTAAATGGAAATCCAGAAGAAATCTCTTACGATTTATCAACGTTGACTAAAGATAAGATATTGATGATGGATATTAATTTGGAATTGGAAGCGGAGAATCTCTCTCGGCAAGAGCGTATTGAGCTTCAGTTACCCGAATTGTCTGGCACTGATCTCTTAATAAAAAAATCCTACGAATTATTGGGCTTACAAACCTTTTTGACAACCGGGGAAGATGAAACAAGAGCCTGGACAATTCACAAGGGAGATAAAGCGCCGCAAGCGGCGGGCGTAATTCATTCAGATTTTGAACAAAAATTTGTAAAAGCGGAAGTGATTTTTTGGGAGGATTTATTGAAGGCCGGAAGTTACGCCAAAGCTCGTGAAACAGGATTAATTCGGACGGAAGGCAAGGAATATGTTGTTAAAGATGGGGATGTGGTGGAATTCAAACATGGTTAGATAAAAATTCCACCATCCTGAGCGAAGTCGAAGGATAAATTGAGTTTAAACATGGCTAAAAATATAGAATTTTGAAAATAAAAAACCAGTTACTGGGCATAACTGGTTATAGGGTTTTAAAGTTCCGGATAGGTTCCCGGATCGAAAGGATCGCACCTTGGAGAATAGAAAACACCATATTTTCCTTTAGATTCTTTTTTCCAATCTCCCGAAAGTATTTCTTCGATATCCTCCTCTGTTTCGGTCAAGCAAGTCGCCACTGCGAAAATTCGCACTATTTTACGATTTAAGTCAATAGAAACTCCTTCAACTTCGGCGACATATTCAGATTCTTTACCGAAAGTTACAGCCCATCCTATCTGTGGGCATGCTGGAAGATTGATTTTCCGAGTAAAAAGAGCTGGCTCTTCTCCACCTTCATCTAAGACTACCGAAAGATACATGTGGATTTCCATGCGATTCCTCTCCTTTAATTTTTTCGGGCAAAACATTTGCCCAGTGTGCTAAACATAGGTTAATATGTAAGCAATCTTTTGTCAAATTGATCCCAATGAGAAGAATACAGCAAAGGGGTAAAACATTTGGAAAATGTATTACGTTGCGACAAATTATATAACATGCAATTTACTATCAAGAAATTAAATAAGAGCATAAGTTATATTATGCGACAAACAGGATACCTGCCTGCATATTTTCAAAATGAGGGGGAATTTAGCGTTGTGAAAAAATTAACACGCAATGACTATCCAAGGTTTCACTTGTATATTATCCAAACTGGCGCAGATTTTATTTTTAAATTACACCTGGACCAGAAAAAGCCTTCGTATGAAAAAAGCGGAGCCCACGGACACAGTGGGGAGTATGAAGGCGATGTGGTTGAAACTGAAGCAGAAAGGATTAAAAGTTTACTGGCATAACGTGAGAAGTCCCGCCAAAAATCATTTTTGGCGGGACCTTGTGCGAGGTTAGTTTACCGAGAGGACAAAGGTCTCTCTTTCCATTTGCTGGTGGAAGGGAGCCAAGCTCGCATATCCTCAATTGGCACCGAGTATTCAACTTCAACTCGTTGCCCTTCTTCTGTAACCCGGGCATCCGTCACTACTCCTTGTAACAACCCTTCGTAACTCCTGTTAAAACACGCGAAGGCGATTTCCTGACCGATTTGCGGGAGAGCAGATGACTCGCCGACATCAAAGGGTTTTTCAAAACAGCTAGTCATCGCTCCGTTTTGCAAAGACGAACGGAGTGAAAACAGACGGGTCATGCGTTTCCTCCTTTCCTAGGAAACAAAATGGTTTACTAAAAGGGCTAATTTACTAATAACACATCTATGGTAAAAGTGCTATATGAAGACAATCATATCATAGCCGTAGTAAAACCTGCGGGTATTTTGAGCCAGGCCGACAAATCCGGCGATGTGAGTATATATGAGATAGTTAAAGATTATATAAGAATTAAAAAAGGAAAACCATCTTTATTTGAAATCGGGAACGCAAAGCCCCGTACTAAAACCGCAGTTTTTGGTACCGGGGTGTTTTTAGGAATAGTGCATCGATTAGATAGACCCGTTTCCGGCATTATGCTTTTTGCTAAAACCAGCAAGGGAGCTTCGCGATTATCAGAGCAATTTAGAAACCGTCGGGTGGAAAAAACATATCATGCTATTGTTTCAGGGAAACCAAAAAAAGATAAAGGGAAATTAATTAACGTTTTAGGTAAAGATGAAAAAACCTTAAAGGCCAGGGCATTTACCGATGGAAAAGAAGCTAGATTATATTATGAAGTAATAACATCAAATGGCGAGTATTCTTTAATGAAAATAAAAATAGAAGGCGGTCAATTTCATCAAATCCGTTCGCAATTATCGTTAGCCGGTTTTCCTATTTTAGGCGATGTAAAATACCTGCCTGCCGGCAGGCAGGTGGAGGGCAAATGGGATAATCCAAGAGCTATTGCGCTTTGTGCCACGGGATTATTTTTTAAAGCGGCAACAACTGAAGAAATAATTGCATTATCAATAGATATTCCCAAAGAATGGGACAAATACTTATCCACAGGTAACACTTGATTTAAGGAGTTAAGAAGAGGGATAATAATATAATAATATTAAAACCCCAATGACCAATTCCCAATGTCCAATGAAATTACCAATAACTAAATAACCAAACCGTTTTGGAAATTTAGAAATTAGAATTTATTTGGAATTTGGAGTTTGGGATTTGGGATTTCATAAATTATGTCATCTAATGATTGGTCATTATCAATTATTCAGCCGTTTTTGCAAACCATGGTTGGTTTTTTGGCTAACTTACTATTGGCGCTCATTGTGTTTGTGGTAGGTTATTTAATTTCTGCGGGAATTGGAAAAATAATATCCGAAATATTAAAGAGTATAAAGTTTAACAAACTCTTTGAAAAAGAAGGTTGGCGCAAGGCTTTGGAAAGAGCGAATGTCCATATAAATCCTTCTGAATTTATTGGAGCTATCTTTAAATGGGTTTTTGTTATCGTTTCTTTATTGATCGCAGTAGATATATTAAACCTTACCCAATTCGGAGTAGTGCTGACCGAAGTGTTAAATTATCTGCCAAACGTAATTATTGCCGCATTGATTTTTGTGGTGGCAGTGGTTATTTCAGATATCATAGAAAAAATAGTAAGGGTAAGTGTTGAAAAAATGAAAGTCGGATACGGATATATTGCCTCTTCTATTGTAAAATGGGCCATTTGGATATTTACCATCTTTTTGATTTTAGACCAGCTTTTGCCAAGCAGTGAATTAATAAAAACATTGTATATGGCGATTGTATGGGGGATTGTCGGATCAGTTGGATTGGGACTTGCCATAGCTATTGGCCTTGGTGGAAAGGATACGGCCAGCGAAGTAATTCGGGACATGAAAAATAAAATTACGCAAAAATAATAAAGTAACGCGTAACCAGTAACAAAAAACGAGCGGCGGGCTTTTGCCCGCCGCTTTTCATTATGCGACAAAGTATTCTATAATCAAACTCGTTGGCTCGTTCTGCAAAAAGCACGTCGTCACAGCCGCATCACGCTACGCACAATGTGGGAATTAACCTAATTAACCTAATTGTTCTAATTATTCTAATCAAATACCAAATTCTAAACTTCGAGATTCAAAATATGACGCTGTTCGGAAATATATTTATTGAGCGGTAGTATAAATTATCAACGTTCATAATTTATACTATCGTTGCTCAAAGTAGTCAGTGTTTCCGAACAGTGCGACAGACGGTTGACACAATGAGACTTATAATACATAATGAATATAGTGTTTTTGCGTCGCCTTTTTAGAAGGAGTGGTGTGTTATGGGTCGTTTTTCGATTGCGGTTACCTGCCTACTGCTCATTTGTGTTTTGAGCATGGCGCAACAGCTTCCCACGATTAACATCGAAGCCAATGCGTTTGAGGCTATCCAGATCGTTTCGAAACTGAAAGGAGTGAAAGCAAAAATAGTTATCACTTCGAGGAAGATGAAGTCATTTGCTTTCCTGGGCAAAGGGGAGGAAGCAAAGGTGGAGATGTTGGCCAACATGGGTAAATTCGCAGAGACCTACGCTGATGTGATTGTTGCAATCCAATACGAGATGGCCAAGAAGAATCCTAAGATGCTTAAGCGTCTCAAAGATGTGGCGAGTGTCCCTGAAGGTAAACGCATGAATGCGACGATGACAGTGCTTGAAGAATACATGGGAATCAAGGCCGATTCACAGTTTTTCTTCGAACGCGCCGAAAAGGTCTACTGGGAATGGCTTAAGCGCGACAAACGCATTACCATTCTCAAAAAGAAGAAAAAGTGACCAAGGGGCATGGGGATATTCAAGAATCCCCATGCCCCGTTTTATTTTTATTTCCAGGCTATTTCCCGCATTGATAGGCTATTTCCGGTGTGACATTTCTACTTGGGCTTTACATCTACAACGTGACTACGTGTCAAATCATATAACTATCTGACCGAAACAGGTGTCCAGCAAACTTCTGAAAATCTCATCGAAATCTTCTTTTTTCTTTGCCCTTCCGAAGCTTTTAGCGAAGGAGGGTCTTCGACTTTTTGTGAATTCATTTTTGTTTGGTAAAACTTGAAAATGGCATTCGTCTTTTTTCCAATTTGTCGTTTTAAATCTGCGGGATTGAGTGATGAATATATTTTTTCCAATTCCTCTTTTTTCTCTTTTGAAACCTCGCCGCTTTCCATAATCCGTTGATAAGGCGTTTTGGGTCTGTCATACCTGCGATGCAACTTGCCGCCGTCCCGCTCCTTGGAAATCAGTTTGATTACCGGTTGGAAAAAGTTTTTGTAAAGCCGCAGCGGACCTCGATACAAGCCATTGATTAAATGCATTTCTTCTTCTTTGTCATACCGCAAATATCCAACCAATCGACGAACATGTGTGTAATTTTTTTGCTCCACCAAACAGTTGTCATTTTTCTTGTAAGCCCGTGACCTTGAAAAATCAATGCCAGTGTCAACCGAGTAGGCAAAAAGGTGAGCATTGATAAATTCGGTGCCGCCATCAGAGTGAATTTCGACCCAAGAAAATGGACATCGCCCGCGCACATTATCAATTCCGATTTTGGTATTTTCTTGTCCTTTTCCCCACACGGCTTCCTGTTCTGTCCAGCCACTAGAGATGTCAGTTGCGTCCAAACTGCACACGAATTGACCCGCTGCCGAAGCTCCGCAGTGCTCGACCAAATCAATTTGCATATTTCCTAAAACACTGCGATCCTGCTCGGCAAATACTTTCACCGGTATCTTTTGGTAGAGCAGCGGATTCTTCTTTTTGTGATATTTATCCTTGGCGATTTCAATTTCTTTTTGGTGTTTTAGTTTTCGGTCAATGGTGGCCGAACCCATTTCTTGCAATTTTTTTGACACCTCGTCCGAACAGGAAAGCTCGCCCAATTTTCTTAGTCTTTCCGTTTCGTTTTTTAAAGAAGTTTCCAGTCGCGCTCCGCACGGGTGGTCAAAGATTTGCCACATTGTTACCAGAGCCGGTGTTACCGAATTATCATAATATTCTTTTTTCTTTTTGCGGTGTTTGGCAATGATATCTAAGTTACTCCTGGGCTTGAGTTTTTCCAAGAGATACTTTCGGTTGAGCTTCGTTCTTTTTTCCGCTTCGTCAAGCAGGCTGCTGCGAATTTTCTTGGATTTGGTTTTCAAATACTCCGGGCGCACTTCTAAAAGATACTGGTTTCTTGATGACATATTCATGATTGTAATATGAAGTTAATTATGTGAATAATTTACTTCATTGTACCGTAATGAATTTCGGTCAGATTTTACATGATGTAACCGATACCCGTATAGTCAGATTTTAGATGATTTAATGCGGACCCTTGACACGCAATTTAAAATAGAATAAACTAGTATTTACATGATAAATAATTTAACTACTATTACAAAAAGAAGCGGATAAATTCTGAATTTTTGCCTGCCTGCCGGCAGGCAGGTGTTATCAGGAGAACCGCTAACCAAGGCGGTTTTTAATTTAGCAATATAATCAGTCCGCATTTGAAAATTTTTATAAAAATTTTCAAATGCGGACTCGTTATGAATGTAGCTTGACAATTTTAACCTTATTAAAAATATGTCCAAAAGGCATATATTCATTGTTGCAAAACCTGCCTACCGGCAGGCAGGCGCAATGTAATAGGGCGTCTTACTAATTTTAAGAAGGGTCTTATTTAGTAAGGCAACAGGTAAAAAATAGCATATATGTATAGCATACATAAAGTAAAGTTTACTCAGCTTGAATTTTTTTCCGACTGCAATCGGAGCAAAAGAGATTTAAGCTGAATAGCACCTTGTGTCTTGCACAAGGAAATCACAAATTCAAAATTACAAGCTCCAAATAAATTACAACTACCAAAATTCTAAATTCAAAACCCAACGTTTTAGGATTTAGAATTTTAATTTTTGGTATTTATTTGGGATTTGTAATTTGTTATTTGTGATTTTCTTGTGCAGGGCATAAGGTTAAGATACATAAAATCTGTATCTATTACTTACGCAAGAAAATAGGTTATAAGCGAATGGTGGATGCCTCGGGATATTAAAGTGATGAAGGACGTGGCGTGCCTGCGATAAGCATCGGGGAGCTGGCTAGCAAGCTTTGATCCGGTGATTTCCGAATGGGGAAACCTTATGATGGTAATACATCATAGACATTATCGCAAGATAGTGTAGCTAACCCACTGAAGTGAAACATCTCAGTAAGTGGAGGAAAATAAAACAATGAAATATTCTATTTACTCTACCCTTCATTGGGTAAAGTGATTAGGGTGTTTTACATTCCCTTAGTAGTGGCGAGCGAAAAGGGAGCAGCCCAAACCAGAATTTATTTTCTGGGGTTGTAAGGTAGTGACGTTTGGAGCATCAACTTTTTCTTTAGGGAAAAAGTTGAGACTCTGAAGGGAGAGCAAAAAGTAAGTAGTTAAAAGAAGTACCCTGGAAAGGGACGCCATAGAGGGTAATAGCCCCGTACTCTAAAATTATATTACGCTCCTTGTCATTATTCTTGAGTACTGTCGGGCATGATAACCTGGCAGGAAGCAGGCCGAACTATCGGCCAAGGCTAAATATTTAATATCACCAATAGTGAACCAGTACCGTGAGGGAAAGGTGAAAAGTAGGGGGTTAACCCCGGTGAAATAGAACCTGAAACCATTTGCTTACAAAGAGTAGGAGCGGCCACATCACACTGTGTGTGAGTGGAAATTCAAATCAAAGACCTTAAAATGCAAAGGAGAACAAGTATGGGCGTGCATGTTCACAGAATGTCCGGATATGGAGATCACCACATCTGTCGCGATTGTGGTGAGCGGATTTGTCCCTTAACGGGCCCTAATGGCGTAGGGTGTGGCCTAACTGAAGGCCACGACGGTCCGCATTTCCACAATTGGTCCGAAACGAAGTGGAGGACCGAAAGGCCTGTTGAGCAGAAGCTCCAGGCAGTGGAGCAGTAGAACATGTGTCGCAGCGCAAGCGGAAGCGACCGCTGCGACACCTTAATTTTGCATTTTGAATTTTAAATTTTGAATTCCACATCATGCGTAGCGTGATGTGGCTGTGACTGCGTGCTTTTTGCAGAACGAGCCAACGAGTTTGACTACACAGCTTGTCTAAGCCCCTCCGGGGCGAAGGCGTAGCGAAAGCGAGTTTTAAAAGAGCGTTTGCTGTGTGTTCAAGACCCGAAGCGTGACGAGCTTACCATGTGCAGGATGAAGGCTGTAGAAATACGGCTGGAGGTCCGAACCCGTGAGTCGTGCAATCCTCTGGGATGACATGTGGTAAGGAGTGAAAAGCTAATCGAGTTACGTAATAGCTGGTTCTTCCCGAAACAGGTTTGGGCCTGGCGTCTTGGGTGAAGTGCGGGGGTAGAGCACTAAATAGAAATCCTTGGAGTTTCTCCAGGTTTTCTAATTAAACTCCGAATACCGTACTTTTAAACCAAGGCAGTTAGACTGTGGGGGCTAAGCTCCATAGTCAAAAGAGTAACAGCTCAGATCATCGTCTAAGGTCCCTAAATTAAACTAAGTGTTATAAAGGAGGTTTTTCGCCCTCGACAGGCAGGAAGTTAGCTTAGAG
>Ga0209542_10014467_pt1 | contig 13429 bp, 14 predicted proteins | sample RifCSPhighO2_01_FD_184028 | JGI IMG/M metagenome (GOLD analysis project Ga0209542, IMG submission 184028) | Soil microbial communities from Rifle, Colorado - Rifle CSP2_plank highO2_0.1 (SPAdes) (version 2) | ecosystem: Environmental > Terrestrial > Deep subsurface > Rock core/Sediment ... | reverse complement strand
TAAAATTAGTACAGCAGATCCTGCAAATGCTGCAACTACGACATATGAGATTGTAATGTAGATCTTTTTTTTCCTTGGAATTTCTGCTCTATATGTAAAGAATAACGTCATTGGTAAAAACACTGCAGAGAGAGGTTTTGAAAACACTGATGCAATGTATGAGATTGGTGATGCATACCACCGCTTTTTCCATATCATATATAATGATAAAAGATAGAACATGGTCCAGAAATTGTCATATGTCGAGATTGTACTAAACTGTAAAAATACATGACTTTGAAGTAAAATCACTACTGCTATCAATCCTGCAAATCTTTTTTTACTAATCTCGACCGTAATGAGATAGGTCAGAACTAGCGTAACTATACTTGCAAGGAATGGTATTACCCTAATATTTTGAAAAAGTATTATGGATGATTTTAGAAAGAAATTTTTTACATGAAGATAATACAAGTCTGGAAATGGTATATTGTCACTAGATGGCCAATTATCTACTGTTGGCCTAACTCGCAAATAATCCCCAAAAATTAATTCCTCATCTGTCTTAAGATCATTCATAAAATATCCAATGTAGAGAAAAATCAAGCCCACAAATGCCAAAAGTGCTACATTCTTAGATATCTCAAATTTAAGAACAAAATTAAACAGTCTTTCTATTTTATTTGGTAGTTTTTTCTTATAAACCAGAATTCCAAATACTAAGAGGGAAAAATTAGCGACAAGAACTGGAATTGCCATTGAACCTATCTCAAAAGATATGGTTTCCAATCCAGATTCGTCAAGAAGAGTGATAATTAGAGCAGGAAAAATCACCGATACTAAACTGATAAAAATCACTCCAAAGGCAAACGCAAATACTAGATAGCTGATTTTATCAGTTTTTTGGTTTTCCATTTTATCGATTTTGCCTTGATCTTATGTCTATAAAAAACATACAATAGTTTCTAAAAGTCAATATTTCCTATTCTTGAACAATAAATCAATGTTTTAAGACAGAAGTGCAAGATAACATGAAAAAAGAAAAAATCACAAATAGAATCATAATTCTGATAATTATCACAGTATCATTCTATGCTGTAATTCTTTCATTTGCAGACTTTAACTTGCTGATTGAAGGTATTAGCAATTTTAATTTTCAATACATGCCTCTTATCTTATCATTAACTGTAGCACATTTTGTAATTTTAGGTATAAAATTTCACATACTCACAAAAAAACTTGGAATAGTTTTACCATTAAAAGAAAATTTAAAAATCTTCATTGCAGGGCTTTCACTAGCTTTTACTCCAGTAGGCATAGGCACAGCTATAAAATCTCAACTTTTAAAAAATAAACTTGGTAAATCAATATCATCTACACTTCCTATAATAATTATTGAAAGATGGACTGAACTTCTTGCAGTTCTAATTCTAAGCAGTATATTATTAATCTGGTCTGATACTTCTCAAACAAAAATAGTACTTGGATTTGGTTATCTGCTACTTGCTATATCATTTCTTATAATTTATAATTCAAAAATATTTAACACTACAAAACAAATTTTATCAAAAATCAAATTTGTAAATAAATTCACTACAAGTTTGGATGAATCTAGAGACTCTCTGAGTATACTTAACACCAAAAAAACTCTAGTAGAAGCTACCTCTTTGAGCATAGTTGCAAAATTTATCCAAGTTATTACTGTATACTTTATTTTTCTTTCATATGGAGTAGATTTGGGATTATTTCTTTCAGGACAAATTTATTACACATCAATGATCTTAGGAGTAATAACTTTCATACCTGCTGGAATACTAGTGACAGAAGCTAGTATGCTTAGCATGTTAGTTGATCATAATGTACAATTTGCAATTGCAACACTTATTGTCATTCTTACTCGAATTATTACCCTGTGGCTTGCAACTTTTGTAGGGATTTTTATGTTAAAGTTTGGGTTTCGGCATGAAAATTAAGCAACGAAAAGATTATGATACTTTCAAACAAAGTATACAAGTTGAATAAATTTCCACATGTACGCGAGACTAGAGTATCAAACCACGGAATACATATTATTCAGGGATTCAATGAATTAGGTCGATAATCTTTGAAGGATAAACTTGGACAATTCCTACTTGAATGGAGGGTAAAAACAGTTCTTCCTCACATTTCAGGTAACTACTTGGATGTTGGATGTGGAACCAATGAGATTGTTAAATCTTATTCAGGAAAGGGTACTGGTGTAGACGTATATCCATGGGATGGTACAGATTTGGTAGTAGAGGATACTGCCAAGCTACCCTTTGATGACAAAACCTTTGATACAGTATCTATTATTGCTGCATTAAACCATATTCCAAATAGAGAAGATGTAATCAGAGAAATTAAACGCATTTTGCGTGATGATGGTAAATTAATCCTTACAATGATTCCGCCAAGATTTTCACGATTGTGGCATTTCTTTCGCAAGCCGTGGGATGCAGATCAACATGAACGTGGAATGAAGAGTGGAGAAGTTTTTGGTTTGACAACAAAAGAAATTGAAAAAATTTTATCAAAAGTAGAATTAGAACTTGTATACCAGAAACAATTCATGATGGGTCTTAATCATCTATTAATTGCTAAAAAAAGAAATAGTATTTCTAAATAAATTTTCTTTTATTGTTTTAGTTATAATCCATTAGCAGATGAAAATACCATTGATTTATCTACATAATGTCTTAGTTCTTTTTCTGCAAATGCTTGTCTTTTGAATACTACGCTTGCAAACAAGCCCATCATGAAACTAACTGCTCCTAATATGATAAAACCGGTTGAAAGGCTGGTATTTACACCTAAAATATTTGTAATTGTAAGAATTTTGGCTAGGATTCCTCCACCAGACAAAATTGCACCCAAGATACCAAATGAAAAGATTGGCCTATGATACAATAGTGTTCTTGTAATTATTGATAGAGCTCTGGTACTATAACCAAAAATACTTTTTACCACTCTGGATTTTCTTTTATCATCATATGCTACTGAGACAGGAATTTCTGTTATTTGTAGACGCTTGAATTTCAAATCAATTAGAACTTCTTGGGTGTAGGTAAATTCATTTACTACAGAAATGTTAAGCAATGCTTCTTTGGAATATGCCCTGAGCCCTGTCTGTGTATCTGTAAACCTTTGACTTACTACCCATGAGACCAATTTTGAAAATATTGTATTCCCAAGCAGTTTAATTTTTGGAATATTTTTTGGTGCTTTCCCCTGAAATCTAGAGCCAATCACGACATCAGCCTGATGATTTAATATTGGTACAACCAAATCTGGAATTTCTTTAGAATCAAACTGCGAATCAGCATCAATTGTGACTACGATATCTGCATTCATCATTATTGCATTTCTTATTCCAGTCATGAATGCTGCCCCCACTCCACTATTTCTCTTGTGTGATACAACCTTATCTGCACCGCCATTCATAGCATACTCTATCGTGTTGTCACGTGAACCATCATTGACAACTAGAACCTGTACTTGTTCAATTCCCATAATTTTTCTTGGAATGCTTAATACTGCTTTTTCTATGTTAGCCTCCTCATTATATGCAGGAATTAAAACAACTAATTTCATATAACAAGAAACACCCGATCTAATATACCATTTATGGAACTGCCTTTCCAGCTTACAAATCTTAATTGGCTGATCTAGACTAGCTAGTACATTTTTTTGCAATTTACTTTGCGATCAAAAAATAATTTTACGTATAATATACTCATACAAAAATATCATTACCATTTTGGAACTACAAGTTTCTCACAAGATCGATCATGTTTTTATATCTCTAACCAGATTGGTGATCGGGCATTGAGAGCATTGGATGAGCGTGCAATTGATTTATTATTTGTAGTGTTGCAGGAGGACACAAAAAAATGAGTTCCTGGAAGCGTGGCTTTTTAGAAATTATTGCAGAAATTCTAAACAGTCTGACAGGCAGTCCTCTTAAAAAAACGCACATTACATTCAAGTGCAATCTTGATTCACGCGCAGTCACAAAATACCTTACAATTATGCTCTATACGGGGCTAGTTGAGGAGGTCTCAAAAAAAGACTCTACATTCTATACCATTACACAAAAGGGCCTAAAATACAGAGACCAATTCCAGTCATTTGTTACCATGATGGAAAATGACCTGGAAAGCATTACGATCCAAAGCGGCGATGCAAGAAAAATCATTGCGGATCTTAAGATGCGAAGGAATTGACATGGAAGTCTTTAATGAAGATAAGGGCTCAAAATGGAAAAACATTCTACATAAATTACACAACAAAGACGGAGCCACTGAACAACCAAATACAGCCAAAACCCAAATTGATAGCAGTCAGGCACTTTACAATAATAATATCGATATAAAAGATAAACAAAAACTAGAACACACCATCAGCCAATCTCCCTCACAAAAGATTGAAAAACTATCTGAATATCAACATGAGCTGCAATTAATTAATAATCTGCACCAAAAAGAGATCGGAGAATTTTCAAGATTAGAATCAATAAAAAATTATCTGATGGTAGGGCAGCAATTATTACATGAAGATAGAGTGTATCTTCAAGAACAATACGACCAGCTAAAAAAAGTACTGCAGATAAACAACCAGTTCAGCTCAGACAGTACGCAAAAAATCAGAACAGCCCCGATACAACCACAGGCAATCCTAATTGATGATGTGGAAGAGACACCAACTCATGACTTTATATCCCTAAGCAAAACAATTTCTAATCTTATTCGAAACTCCACACCACACTTTACAATTGGAATCTACGGGGAGTGGGGTACTGGTAAGACTACATTGATGAAATCAATAGAGTCTAATCTCACAAATACTCAGACTTTTGAAGGTGGAAAAAAAATTCTTCCAATCTGGTTTAACGCCTGGAAATATGAAAGAGAAGATAGCCTTGCTACAGTCTCTTTACTAAAAACTGTAGGATACTCTCTGGCAGGACATGAAAGATTTGATACTCTTTCAAAAACAATCTTCAAGGGGTTAACAATTGTCAGCAAGGACATGATGCAACAGATAGCAACGCAAGTAGTTTCAAAACAAAATTCCATTGATGATGAAGCAATTGATCAAAAAATGGATTATCTAAACAAGCTATATCGAGACTCTGTCTACTATGAGGGCCTAGATAAAATAAAGAAAGAAATGCGCTCAATTCGAGAAAAAGACAGCGAATGCAGAGTAGTTGTTTTCATTGATGATCTAGATAGATGCTCCCCAAACAAGGCACTTGAGGTTTTAGAATCAATAAAGTTATTCCTAGATCTTGAAGGATTTGTCTTTGTAATTGGGCTTAGCCACAAAACTGTCACACAACTAATCACCCATGCATACGCCACAACAGGAATAAAAGGCGAAGACTATATCAAAAAAATAATCCAGATTCCAATAAGAATTCCTAGCTGGTCAAAGGAAAACATTATTGATTTAATAAATAACTCAATTGCCCCAAGACTAAATTCTGATTATACAAAGTTTCTTTGTCAAAACTCTCCTATGATTGCAAAAGTAATTGACTATAACCCAAGACAGCTAAAGCGTTTTATCAACAATGTAATTATAGCATTTGAAACATTTGCTGGCAAAAAGGATTCGCCTGAGGTTCAGTTCAATGAAATCTTTTTGTTTAAGATTCTAAAATCAGAGTGGCCGGAGTTTTATACAGAGTTTATCAACAACAAGGATTTCAGGCAGATTGTAAAATGGATGATTACAAAACCACGAGACTTGAGAAAATATTTCAAGTACCTCAGAATATTTACTGAAGAAACTCCAGAAGAAAGAAAAAGCAAGCGCATATCTCTTTTGAATACGCTTTCAGTGAGAACAAACGGACGTATTGGTGATCAGCAAATAGATATTTTATCAGATTTTGATAATGATACTTGGCTCTTTCTTGCCAACGTAGAGTCTGTCTTGTATGGAATACAAAACTGGAAGGTAGTTGACAACGTAATGGATGTAGTAGAAGAGTTTTCATACGATCTACCAATTGGTGCTAACAAATCAAAAACAGCAGAAGCAAAACCAACAATCAATTAATTCAAGCTTTTATTTTGTTTTTATGATACATAACAACAATTAACCCAACAAGCCACATGGCTATGCCAAGAATAATTACATTGCTGTTGTTTTGTGGAGCCAAGACAACTAAAAGCGAGCCTGAAAATCCAAGTGCAGCTACTGCAATTCCAAAAATTCTATTTTCATAGACCTCTCTGAAGAATTTTGCCAGTCTGTAAACAAAATAAATTGCAAATACAGATGACGCAATCATGACTAGAACTTGCAATGACGGTCCCAGATTCTGCGACATTAAATTCAAAATAGTAAATCCGGCTCCTATTTCTGATTGTCCACCGCTTGTTCTGTATGCAAACGCAAATGATATTCCAGTCATGATTGAAAATGCAAGTATCTTGCCTAAGCCCAACAGGCCTTCCAGAGTGGACTGTGGTATAATATAATATGCCACTATGGAATGGCTTTAGGTAAAAAATCTCCAGACCCTTTAATGAGGAATTCTTTGTTGACTATACTATGAAATGCTCTACTAGACGGGACACACTTGACATACTGTCTGAACTACTTGAAAATATGACAGAACCTAGACGCATAACACATCTACTTTATTCATCAAACCTAAGTTACAGTCAGCTTAGAAAATATCTCAAAATGGTAACGGAGATGGGCCTGGTGCTAGAACAAAAAAAGCCATTTACATCGTTTGTTGCGACAAATGAAGGAAAACTCTTCATTGAGATGGTAAAAAAACGAACTACAATCAAACCACTGATTTCTTAAATTAATTCAAACAGCTGTATTGCCCGTGCAAACGAGACATCTTTTAGTGTAGGACAAATCTCCTGCAGCTTGTTGTATGGATTATTCTGATGCACAAGCTCCATGGATGATATTTCCTGTGTACAGTAAGTCTTTACCAGCTGCAAATTATTTATTCTCTCATCAAGTTTTGCAGCCAAAATATTTCCCTCCTCAGTACCATAAATTGTTCTTAAAACCATAAACTCATCTACTATCTTACGAATCTCATCAAACTCTCCTACATAGGCAACTGTAGTGACTGATGTCTGAAACCTTTGAATTGCGCTGTTCATGTCTGCTTGGGGTAAAATGTTTGTAACAATAACAAAAAGAAAAACTACAACTAACAACAAAAGTACAACCCTCAATGTACTTGTGATAAACGCAATTGCAAATTATACTAGTTCTGGACTTTGTAATCTAGACTAGATAATACACTCTAGAAACAACCTCTTGAATTAAACATTGATCAGAAAAATCATAGATCTAATTTTAAAAAATATGGATTAACTGATACGCATCTGTTAAATATTATTTCAAGATCCGTTTTTTGGGGGAATCCTGCACGCCCAAAAACGAAGTGATTTATCATTTTGTCTCTCAGTGTCTGGATCCCCCGCTTGTGTATCGAATCACTACCGCTGGTTGTACAAAAACATCAAAATTAGAAAACTCGTGTCTGTATTTCTTGAAAAAACAGTATTGCAGATGAAATCCAACAATTAAATTTAAAATACGGTGTTTTCCATTTTTTAGAATGGGTAGACGAAAGACCCAAAAAATCATTAAAACTGGACCAAAAAATGTCACTACAGGTATGTGTCCAATGTGCAAGACTATAGGTAGAATATTCATTTTAGGCCAACCAGGCAAGGAAAGAGCAAAGTGTCCTGCATGCAACCAGGAATTTGATTTATAGCAAGAAAATTCACCCAGCCCTCAACAAATTTACCCATATCTTTTTAAGATCTTTTTCTTCTTATTATCAACATGAGTTCAGGCGATGCAGAAACAATCTATGAGCGAGTAGCAAAACTCGAAGATGAGATTGCTTCACTAAGAAACGAAATCGATGTCCTAAAGCGAGCTTTACGAAACAAAATTGCAAGACACGAAGTTTCACAGATAAAGAAAGGAAAAGACATTACATCAATTATTGATTAATTTTTTTCTCTAATACTTTTAATCAATTCTAAAATAAAATCAACATCTTCTGCATTTGGATTTATCTCTAAATATTTATTTAAAAATTCTAATGCAGAATCATAATGCAGTAACCTTTCTTCTAAGATCCCTTTATCGCGAATCTCTTCAGGTGAGTCAGGCTCTAATGCAAGAGCCATGTCAATGCATCTCATGGCCATATCATATGCATACGATTGTACATAGGAATTTTTTAGATTCCTAGCCATACGGACTAAAATTTGTTCAGGTGTTATATCATCTAAAAATTCTGGCAAAAATTCAGCTACATCTCCATAACTCTCATAAAGAATCTCTCCAAGATCATCAATGCTTAACAATTTTCCCCCATCAAATGGATCTAAAACCATCTCCTCCCCATATTTTACTACAACATGGCTTGGAAATCCAGTTATGTGAAGATCAAGTCCAATATGCTTTGCAACCTCTACATAAATTATTGCAAGTGTTATTGGAATCCCAGATTTTTTATCTAGTACTGCATTAAGAAAATTATTTTTGGGATTATAGTAATCATCAGTATCTCCCACAAAGCCATGATGCCGAAATACGTGCTCATTTAGCATAGAAATACGATAAGTTGGATTATCATTATTAGTTATAGAAAGTTTTAGCGCTTTTCCAATGTCATTTATTTTTTTTATATATTCTGAAATGTTAAGATCAGGATATTCTAGAATCTGTGCTAGCTTTAGGCACTTTTCAACTAGGTTATGGTTTGGATTCTTTACAAAGGATGTCCATTCAGCAACAAATGGATCAAATTTTTTATTCAACTTTAATGTCAAGGCCTCATTGAACCCTTTTTAGATATCGTTGAGGATCTTTTAGCTCTACAGTTGATGGCGGATTTTCTATTAGCATCTTAAATGTCTCTTTGCCATGTTTTTCAAATATTGTTTTAGTAAAGTCCTTTCCCATGCTTTTTCTTACCTGGTATGACGAAAAATCAGTTCCCATAAATGTGGATAGATAGTTTTGAAAGTCAGAGTCATTTTTTAGAATGCTCTGGACAGCAAACTCTGCCATGCCTTCCATTGTAGTAAATGAGGCATGGTGTGTTTGGATTGGCTTGAGCCACCTTTGATATATTGCCAATAACTGCGGAATCATTTCTGAGATTTTTGGGTCGACTTCTACTTTGGTAAAAGTCATTACGTCTGGACCAAGTACGCTGACAATAAAATTATCAGGATTTAACATAAAAAACAGGTTTGCTCTTTTTGCAGTTGGAAAGTCATCTGGCACTGGCTGTAGTCTGAGATATTCTGTGAGCTCATTTGCAGTTGAATCATCTAGACCTAAAATTATCTTTGCAAGCTCTTCGTTAATGGAATTTACCTGGATTACTGCCTCCTTGTTGATATCATACAGGTTTTGCTGTATCGAGTGAATCTGTTCTTCAAGAATTGTCATCTTTAGTGCTCCTCTAAACCCTGACTTGACACTTTCTGCCTTTGGCTCGTATGGCTCTCCATGTTTGTACAAAATTATCTGGGGATAACTTCCAAGAATAAACTCGTTAAGGTAAATTGTAGAATCAAGTACATCCCCATATGTTGTTGATATCTTTGAGATGTATGCCTTGGCATAGGTAGAGTAGACAAGAAACTTTGCCTTGTCTTTTTTTATCATCTCTACAATTTTTGCAACATTCTCGTCTGAAACTGCAGCAAAGAGCTCATCTACAAATGACCTTGCAGCCAAAGTCGTAAAGACCTTCTTTCCCTTCATCTTTTTGAACTCTTTTAGTCCCAAATACTCTAGCTTCAATATGGGAAGGATCGAAATACCCAAAAACTCTTTTACCTTTAGTGCCATTTGAGGAAAAATATCGCTGCAGATTTGTTCAATATCATCAAACTTTACTTTAAAGCTAGCATCCTCTGCAATTTTGTCAACCAGCTCTGAAATCTCCCTTTCCTCGTTTATCTCAACAGATAGTTGGTCAAGCAGGGCTTCTGCAAACTCCTCAAGCTCTGGCATAACATTTTGATTCGCTTTATGACTGGATTTAACAGTACCTAGGTAATTTGCCAAAAATAGACTATGACTAAATTCTGGTTGCAGGATAATCTGTTTTTATATAATTATTTTGGCTGGTTTTTCCAAGTGTTTGAAACCTAGAGGATATGATATAGAGTAGATAATACATAAAGGGTATTAAAGCAAAAAGGAAATTCTTTCTGAAAGGCATTGCGTCAAGGAATCATCATAGCTATTGTTGCAATTTTAGGATTATCTACTATCGGATTTGGACAGATGACTGGCTATGGGAATAACAATAATGATAATGACTGGTACAATTTCTGGCATTATTTTGATTACAATAAACTCTTTGGGTTTATGAACTCTGGAGGTAATAACAATGATGATGATGATGATGATGATGATGACGATGATAATAATGATGATGATGTAGACCAAAGTCCAATAGATCATGCAAATATTTCATTTGGTATTGGAACAAGACCATTAGCGCTTGATGGTAGCAAGAAACAAAATGTTGTAGACGAGTGTATATTTAGCAGTGAACAAACTTTTGGCCCCCTGTGCATCGAATGCAAGTTCCTTGACGAAGACGGGAAAACTGTAGTTGCTACGGGTAAAGAAGAATCAGATGACGATTACCCTGGACAAAATTCAGAAGTAATCATTGAAATGAAGTCGGAACCACCAGTAGATGAATTTGAACCAGCATTCAATGATGTAAGAAATGTTCATGCTGTTGAGTTAGTAATTTGTGGATTCAAAGATAAATGTCCTGATGATCGTGACAAATGCAAGTGCGACGAACGCAAAAAGGATCACGCAGAACACTATTATAATTTTTATAAACGCTATGAAGACAAAAACAAATTTGGCAAAGCAGAATATTCAAAATTCATAAATGATCTTGAAGACTATATTGATGAAAAGGGAAAATACATGGACAGATCTGACTTTAAAACATTCATGGAATATCACGAGAAAATCCTAAAAGATAATAAGAAATCCTTTAGCTCCAAAGATTACAACCAATACTCTGAGAAGCATAAAGAATACTCTAGAGACTATCCAAAACATCAAGAGAAATGCGAATGCGACGATCAGAATGAGGATCATGAAAGAGATTATTATGATTCTAAAGAATACTATGACAAAAATAAAAACAAATTTGGCAAAGGAGGTCATTCAGAATACATGAATGATCTTGAAGACTATATTGATGAGGAGGGACAATACATGGACAGTTCTACTTTTAAAATGTTCATGGAATATCACGAGAAAATCCTAAAAGATAACAAGAAATCCTTTAGCTCCAAAGATTACAACCACCACTCTGAGAAGCATAAAGAATACTCTAGAGACTATCCAAATCATCAAGAAGAAGAAGATGAATGCAAAGAAAAATCCGGCTTCTTCACTGGAGGAGGTAAAGTGTATGCTCCTAAATATGGCGGTGGCACATTTACCGTAACCCATGGCAAGGAGCTTCACTGTGATGCAACCCAGAAACCCAACAACCTTGAGGTCAACTGGGCTGGAAACAAATTCCATCTAGAACAACTTGTAAAAGCCACGTGTATTGATAATCCAAGTATTATAAGCTCGCCTCCACCTTCACCTCATCCAGGACCATCACTTGACACCTATACTGGTGAAGGGTATGGCCGATATAACGGAGTATCTGGAGCATATGCAGAATGGTCGATGACCGATGAGGGAGAGCCAGGTACAAAAGACAAAATACTTTATTTGAAAATATATAAGACAAAAGGTGGAGAAAACGTCCTAAATATTAACAGTCCACTCTCTCTTCAAAAAGGTGGTAATAATCAATTTGTACCACATCCAGCTTCACATCCACACTCTTAAACACAGACAAACCCATGTGCAGAAGTGACCCCCTGAGCACATTCAAAATTAACAGGCATTCCAAACTAGAAATAGCGAGCAAAAATTATTTATTTCAAAACTAGGCTCTGCTAATCTAGATTATCAAATTCACAATGTTTCTTAGATCCAAAACAAAAATAGTCATTTTTTACAAAATATTCAGCTCAATTTGTGTTGGTATAAGTTAAATTTTGAGCTAAAATGAAGCATTTAATTTTATTTTTTAGTTGAAAATTCATTATAGGCCTGTCCTACGGTGGGGTTCTTGACATCTACCTCCGACTTTCTGAACAAGGAAGATAATCATGGTTTTTGACGAGTGAACAGTTTAGAACATGCCACATATGTTCAGATTCCATAACAGTCATAGTCCGCAACAGGACTATAACCATCAAATAGTCTACAAGTGGACTGTAGGCAGTGTTTCTGCATTTTATCTTGCAACTGGATAATAACTCCCAAATGATGTTCGGTAAAGCTGAATATGATTCAGTTTTATTTCCACCTGTAGGAGCATCTTTTCAATCTTCAGTCTGTCTGACAGTTTGACTGTTTTATCCAGCTCTTCTCTGAGCCTTGTCTTCAGAGCAATCAATGATACAAGGTTGCTGTAGAGTATCGAGTTGGTAGACGTATTTTCACATGATTTGCAAAATTCCAATATTGAGGCTTTAATGTCGGCGTTTGCCGTGCTTCTATTTATCCCAAGCATCTTGGCAATCTTGGTAGCAGAGTATCCATACTCAAAGTGAAGCCTGCATACCTGCTCCCTTCTGTACGCCCTGTCACTTTTGGTATATGGTCCTCCCTTCTTTTTAGGTCTGGATATCTCAGAATTTTCCTTTAGAAATTCCGCTGTAACTTCTGGTAAATTTATTTCATTCATGCATTATAGAATACACACTAGTCCAAGAGAAGTAATTGAGGAAATTTCAAGGCAAATTTTGAATTACTTCTTTTATACTAGTTCAGCAATTTTTTTTAAAAACTGCCTAGTTCTGCATAGTTTCAAGGCTTGTAATTGACTAGAAACTTTTCTTTCTTTTCAGGTTCAATTCTGTAGGAGAATTTTTAACAAACTTTGTAGTACTGAGAATCTCTTGGCTGGAACAGAATCATCATACACTCAAGGGCAAAAGATTGCAATAGGAACAATTGCATTTTACTTGCTAGCTGCAATTGTTTTTAATTTGATTTTTTTACTAGAAACAGTACCAATAGATATCTCTGGACAAACTGAGCAAAGCAAAAAATTAGCAGCGCAAGGGGTGAGCTACCAATCAATATCTGGTTCTATAATAGGAACAATTGTTGGCACTCCTACAAATGTAAACATGCATCTTACATTGATAGTTATTTTTGCAGGATCCCTTGGAGGACTAGTCCATGGGATATCTCGTCTTGCATACCATACAGAAAAAGGTGATTTTAAGCTAAAAGAAATTTTCTGGTATATCTCAAGGCCATTTGTAGGTGCTGCTTTAGCTCTTGCAGTGTA
>Ga0209542_10014465_pt1 | contig 13430 bp, 11 predicted proteins | sample RifCSPhighO2_01_FD_184028 | JGI IMG/M metagenome (GOLD analysis project Ga0209542, IMG submission 184028) | Soil microbial communities from Rifle, Colorado - Rifle CSP2_plank highO2_0.1 (SPAdes) (version 2) | ecosystem: Environmental > Terrestrial > Deep subsurface > Rock core/Sediment ... | reverse complement strand
CTTTAACATGAAGGTTTTGTATAATAAACGCACTCCTGATCCGGAGGCTGAACTGGAGCTGGGAGTGGAGTTTGCAGATCTTGACAGGCTTTATGCTGAAAGTGACTTTATTTCTCTTCATGTCCCGCTAACTGATGAAACCCGCCACATGATTAATAAAGACGCATTTGGAAAAATGAAAAGGGGCGTAATTTTGGTGAATACCGCTCGCGGGCCTGTCGTTGATGAAGGAGACTTGGTCGATGCTATTCGGGATGGAAAAGTAGGCGGGGCAGGTCTGGATGTATTTGATAATGAACCTAATATAAACCCTGAACTTGTCGCCATGGAGAATGTGATATTGACTCCTCACATAGCCAGTGCCACCTGGGAGGCAAGAAACAAAATGGGCTCTCAAGCAGTTGATGCGATTTTAGATACTTTCTCCGGCAAGAAGCCAGAAAATATTGTGAATGAGGAAGTTTGGGAGAAGAGGAGAAGTTAGTTTGTTAGTCGCACACCTTAAAACAGTCACAAATTAATGTTGTTCCGTTACATACTGGTGTAAAGCTGCATTTACGTCCATTGTAGGTACTGGTGTCAGTTTGGCATTGGAATTGTTCACAATCTTCGTTAGTCGTACAAAGAGTTTTGGATACTTTAGGCATAAACTCAAACGTAGAGAGGATTTGGTCGAGGGTTGTTTTGTTAATATCTATTAAGTTAATGTTAATAAAACTAAGCTCAACTTCAATATATCCAGAAGAGCCAGTATTAAACAGGTAAGTTTCGTTGCCATAGTCATCATTTTCTTTGTCTGAATACACCATTGCTTTTTGACTGTTTATTATTATTTCAGACTGGGTAGGATAGGTTGGTGGAGTATCCAGGACTCTGATTGTGACGCTTGCAGAAGCTTTGTCTGACATTTTGTCGGGATAAAAGCCTACTTCATAAGCATCAGGGAAAAGTTCATTTCTAAAGTTGTCATTTACTATTTTTGAAGTGCCGTGCCAGTTTGTTGGATAAGAAACTTTATAATTGTATGTAGTATTTATGTATGTTTTCCACCCTGATTCAAGACTTGGTGTGGAAGTAATCTTGGACTGCTTACTCGTGGATAGAAAAACAACTGCTCCAATAGTAACCGTTGTCAAAAGTATAATTAATATTATGTGTGCGAAGCCGGAGTTTAGTTTCTTCACTAACTTGATTATTGCACAACGAGTTATTCCAGAAATTCTAATGTAGAAAGTATTTGGGAATGGAGAGCTATGTCGAAATTGTCTTTGTTTCTCTCATAAAACGTTATTGCAAAGACTTTCCCATTTTCCTGTGTGCAATATTGATGTGGGTACCAGGGAGCGAGGTTTGCTGCTCCTTCTGGAGTGATTTCATAAGAAAGCAATTGCCAATTGCGGTTTGCAATAGTCAGCGATTCATTTCGTAAAACAGGTTCTTGGCCAAGTGGAAGTTCAAAACTGATTCCAATTCCCTCTTCTGTTTCCAGAGAGTCTGCTCCCTCAATCTGGTTTTGGTGAATTTGGCCACAAGTTATTGGCGTAATTGGAGTATATGTTCCGGGTGCAAATTCAGCGACTTTCTGTTCACCATTATAAAAAACTGTTGCATCCAAACGCCATGCAACAGGATAGTCAATTCGATAAGAGCCTTGTTCAATGAATGTCTGCAGCTCAACTGTGGAAGGAGCAGTTGTTGGCAAAGGTGTTACGTCACTTTCTTCAGTGCTATCTGTTGGTGAAGGTGTTTCTATTGGTTGGGTAGTTTCGTCCCGATTCATAGTACTTCTTATAAGAAGTACGACTACAAAGACAAGGAGCATCACCGCTATCCCAATCACAATAAAAAATGGTTTATGAGAATGTTTCTGGGGGAGATCTGGAGGATAAGCAGGCATTTGAGGTGGATCCACAGGTTGAGTGGTAACCTCTTGCCTTGGCTCAGGGGTTGGTTGTGTCACTTCTGTTTGGGCTTCTTGATTATAAACTTGCCCTTCAGAGCTGTTTTGTTCTGGGTTCATAGGTGTAAGTATCCCATACCCTTTGTGCTCCCGCAAATAGGGCAGTACAATTGACCTATGGCATTTTTCAGGAAAAAACGAAAAGATGAGGAAGAAGACACGGAGCTTGAAGAAAAAAAAGAACTCAAACAAGCTGAAAAACCAAAACGAACCAGAACTCGAAAAAAAGTAGATGCTTTACCTAAACCGTGGGGGAAGAAAGAACGTTACCTCATATTTATAATTTTACTGTCAACGGTTGTTGCTTCAGGACTATTGGCTTTGTCTGCACGGAGTTGGAAACTGCCAAACCTACCACGAGTGCAGCTGCCACAGGATGCACTTTCTGAGACGTATGTTATAGAACGAGCTTCTCCACGCGACTCTTCGTCAGAAGAAACAATAGCAGCGTTTGAAGATACCACGAGGGGACTCTCTGGAGTCTATGCATTTTACGTCTACGACCTTACTTCTGGTGTGTCTTATGGGATTCATCAGGAGGAAATGTTTCAGGCAGCCTCCCTAATAAAATTGCCAGTACTTGCTGCACTTTATATGGAATCAGAAGCACACAGAATTCAGTTAACGAGTGAATACTCTCTTCGAGAAGAAGATAAAATTGGAGGTTCAGGATCACTTCAATACGCTGAAGAAGGAAGTGTTTACACCTTTGCTGAGTTGGCAGAGCTGATGGGTAAGGAGTCCGACAACACTGCCTTTGGTATTGTCAGAAACAGACTTGGTGACAAAAAAATTAATTCGGTAATTGATACTTTGGGAATGCATGACACATCTCTTTCAGAAAACCAAACAACTCCTTCGGATATCGGGAGATTTTTTAGAAAGTTATGGGAAGCAAGGCTGATAAGCCGTGAATCACGAAACGAGATTCTGGATCATTTGACAGATACGATATATGAAAATCATTTGGCTGCGGGTATCCCAGATGATGTACCGACTGCACATAAGTATGGCAGGGAAGTTCACATTGTGAATGATGCAGGAATTGTGCTATCTGAAAATCCATTTGTAGTTGTGATTATGGCAAAAGGAGTTGTTGAGAGTGAAGCAGATGATGTTTTTCCAACGTTAAGTACTCTTCTATTTGAATACCATACAAAGGCACAAACTAATTGAGCTCATCACCCTCTCTGGATTTGGCAATATTGATGGGGGTACAGTGCGCCTTTGGTGTGTTTTCTTCCAGGAACCATTCTTTTTTACCACCACAACCATCGCAAGGAAGTGTTCCTGTTTGAGGACAAATGTCTACACTCACCATTCCGCTTGGCACCTTCCAAGGGTTTCCCGGAGTATTGCCAATAAGCATTGTCATGATTTTGTTCCAGATAGGGGAAGCGCCGGTGACACCTGAAGCAATACGGCTCATAGGAGAGTTGTCATTGTTGCCGACCCAGACAGCAACCAGATAATCCTGATTGAATCCAACAGTAAAATTATCTCTGAGGTCGTTGCTCGTTCCTGTTTTAACTGCAACTTCATCATGATCAGGAATAAAAAGTGCGCTTCGGCTACCAAAAGCAGGTGCCCTCGCTTCATTGTCACGAAGAATATCGATGATTTGGAAGGCTACCCGCGGATCCAGTATGATGTCGCCACATGGGGTATTTTCACACGGGGCGCGATATATTGCTTTCTTTGCATCGTTTGTGATCTGTTTGACTGAAATACTTTTCGTATGTCTTCCTTCATTAGCAACAGTAGCATAGACTTCTGCTAGCTCAAGTAGTGTTACTCCACCTCCACCGAGCGTTAATGAAAGACCATAATTATTTAAATTCTCCCAAGTGTAGATACCCATTTTTCTTCCCATTTCATACATGTTTTTCACTCCATAGCTTTCGAGAACTTTTACCGCAGGGACATTGCGAGATTGTGCAAATGCACTTCGAAGAGTAAGTGGACCTTTAAATGCACCATCGTAGTTTTTCGGTATGTATGGTGGTTGCCCCTCAATTTTGTAAGTAATTGGAGAATCATCAATGATTGTTGCGGGAGTATAACCGTGGGAAAGAGCATATGCGTAGTTAACAACCTTTATGGTGGAGCCTGGTTGGCGTTCGCGTATTGCCACGTTAACATTACCATCTTGTCCTTCGTCAAAATAGTCTTTTGACCCAACCATGGCTAGAATTTCACCTGTTGTTGGTTTGAGAACTACTACAGCAGCATTTGTTACATGGAGACTCGTCAGTTGTTTTAGTTCAGATTGAATTATTTCAGTGATTTTGGTTTGCAGATTTGAGTCAAGTGTTGTTGTTACTCGGAGTCCACCGTGAGCAACAAACTCTTCACCATATGTATCAACTAATTGCCCACGCACGTACATAACGAAATGGGGAGAAATAATATCGATATTGTTACTTGCGTAGTCAAGCGGCTCAGCCTTTGCATGGTCTGCTTGACCTTGAGTAATAAATCCATTGTCTGCCATTAGTTGGATGGTTTCTTCTTGGCGCATTTTAGCAATTGGCTGGCTACCTGAAAAAGGTGAGTAGTGAGTGGGGCTTTTTGGAAGCCCTGCTAAAAGCGCTGCTTCTGCGAGAGTTAATTTATCAACATGCTTATTGAAATATTGCAGAGAAGCTTCTTGTATTCCATAAGCTGTACCTCCATAGGGAACTTCATTTAAATACATTTCAAGAATTTGATCCTTTGTATAGATACGTTCGACTTCAACTGCGATGAGCATCTCCCGTACTTTGCGAATTAATGTTCGTTCTGGAGAAAGGAGTGCATTTTTTACTAATTGTTGAGTTATTGTAGAACCGCCTGTGATTTTTCCTTCGTGAATATATTTATATAGTGCACGGGCAACACCGCGTGCAGAAAAACCTGGATGGTCGTAAAACTCGGCGTCCTCGGCGGCAAGAGTTGCAAGGCGCACATGGAGTGGCACTTCACTTAATGAAATTGGAGTCCTATTCTCATCTTTATATATGGTGTAGAGAGGTACTCCATTTCTGTCATATATTTTTGTTGATGTTGGAATAATTCTATTTGATAATTGGTCAGGGGAAGGAAGGTCACGCACGATAAACATCCAAAACCCAAAGACTCCAATTGTGGTTACAGACCAAGAAAACACTGCTGCAATAGCGATCTGTTTGATTAAACTGCCCTTACGGGTTTCATGTTTTTGGACAGAGACAACTCGTGGCTTTCTGTGCAAACGAAGGGATATTTGTTTGAGAAAAGAAAGTCGGTAAAATAAGAGTGAAATAATAAATTTAAAAGCAAGAAAGATGCTCACAACCAGTGCAGTTATAAGAACAAACACCGGTCTACCAAAGAGAAGAAGTAGTGCTCGGACGAAAGACACTAGCAGACCTATACCCTATATAATATCAATACTTCTTCACGATGAAAAGAAGAAACTTTACTCTTCTGAGGTCTTTTGGCGCAAAGGTTTTTGGGTGATTGTTGCAGGATAACCGATTGTCACTTGTTGCATTGGGAAGCCACAGTCTAGACAAATTATCGTTCCAAGGGGATCTTGGATTATCAAGTGATTCTGCATTTCGATTTTGTCAGGTGGTGTTTCTGGTGTCGCTTGTTGTTGAAGTTCCCGATCGATCGCAATATCCTGACGGTGTGCCAATCCATCTGGTATTGTGCCATCAATAAAAAATTCAAATCTTTGCGGGCAATCTGCAGTATCTCCATTAGGAATTGCACCGGTATTAGCACAAATTGATGTTCCTACGACATTATCTGGTTGTCTGGGCCATGCATTTTTTTCATCGTCTTCTGAATATCTTCCATCTGCCGCTCGGTCAAGGGCATCTTTTATAACTTTGTTCCAGATGGGGGAGGCACCAGATACACCAGAGACAGCACCGCTCATCGGTGTATTGTCGTTATTGCCAACCCAGGAAACCACCACTGCATTGGCTGTGTATCCAATAGTCCAGTTATCACGGCGATCATTTGTAGTTCCTGTTTTTACTGATGTTTCAGGATGCCCGGTAACTCGCAAAAACGAGGATTCACCGAAAGCTGCTACACGAGCATTATTGTCAAGCAGAGTGTGAGAAATAAGAAATGTCACATCTGGGTCAAGAATTCGATCTCCTTCGATGTTGTCCAAATCTAGTTCTTCAAGGATTTTTCCGTTCCAGTCCTCAACCTTGAGTATCGCGTGGAGTGGTTGTTTTATACCTTCATTAGCAAACACTCCATAAGCAGTCGCCATATCTGCCATCGTTACTTCGCCACCACCGAGGGTCAACGAAAGACCGTAGTTAGAGGGATCGCTAAAAGTATTTATTCCCATTTCATTGGCAAAATCGATAAAGTTTTCCAGTCCGTTTGCAGCGAGAACACGAACAGCTGGGATATTGTATGAATTCCCTAAAGAAAACCGGACTTGCTGAGCACCATGAAATTGTCCATCGTAGTTGCTGGGGCAATAAGGTTCTTGGCCAATGTTAGTAAAACAGGTAGGAATATCAGCTAGTGAGGTACTAAGCGTGATAATACCATCTCTTAAGCCCAAGGCATAGTTAAGTGGTTTTATAGAAGACCCTGGTTGCCTTTTGGCAAAAACTATATTAACTTTGCCATCTTCATCTTCAGCAAAATAATTTTTTGATCCTACCATTGCAAGAATTTCTCCGGTATGTGGCCTTGTTACTAAAACTGCGCCATTACCCACATCGCGACTGGCCAGGTCTTCAACTTCTTCTGCAACCACTTGTTGGGCATACTCTTGCAATTCCAGGTCAAGAGTAGTCGTTACACGAAGTCCTCCTTGTTCCACAACTGCTTCACCATATTTTTCAGCGAGCTGCTCTTTTACCCACAATGCAAAATGTGGTGCTCTGAGTGACTCTTGCGGCACGAAGGTAAGCTCTTCTTCCGCTGCCGCATCTGCCTGCTCCTGGGAAATATATCCGTCTTCAACCATTCGACGCAGAACCGTACGCTGTCGTTGCTTGGCAAGTTCGGGGCGAGAACCAAAAGGTGAATACCTGCTTGGTGCGGCGGGAAGCCCGGCAAGAAGGGAGCTTTCGGCCAGGCTCAGGTTTTTTGCTGGCTTATTAAAATAAAGTTCAGCTGCTGTTTCAATTCCATAGGCAGTTGAGCCGTATGGTATTTGATTGAGGTACATTTCAAGAATCTCGTTTTTTGAATAGCGTGCTTCGACTAAAAGTGCCAGGGCAAACTCACGAATTTTACGTCTCAGTGTTCGCTCAGGCGTAAGGAGTGCATTTTTAACAAGTTGTTGAGTAAGGGTAGAGCCCCCCTCAAGCTTTTGTCGAAACAGCGTTTTATAAAAAGCTCGACTCATGCCTTGTATGGAAAACCCGAAATGTTCATAAAAGTCTTTGTCTTCAATAGCAATAGTTGCCTGTTTGACATGATCGGGAAGGTCATCAAGGCTCACTGGAGATCTGCGCTCCTCAGCAAAAATTTCATAAATTAGCTCGCCATTTCGATCATATATTTTGGTTGAGATTGGCTGGGATTTAGCAAGCTCACTGGGAAGTGGGATTCCCCAAAATATCCAAATACCCAAAGCAACAGTAACAATAACAGCGAAAATAAGTGCCCGGGCAAATAACCGTTTTGATAAAAGTCTTTTGAGATGAATCTTTGGAATTGCAAAACCTGGTTTTTTTATATGTAAATAGGAAATGACCCTACTTGTTTTTTTCTCAAAAATTAACTTTGGCTGTTTCTTGGTGAGCCTTTTTGCTTGTTTGATTTTTTTATGTTTCTTTGCCATGAAGACAATTATACCAACTCATGATGTAAGATAAGCATATGGCGATACATCTAGGACGCAAGCCTTGGTGGAACTATCTCGGGGATGATCTTAAAGAGCACTTGCGTTTGTCCTCGTATTTGGCTGATAAATCAACCGAATGGAGTAAAACTTTTCATGACTATTCTTTTATCGTTTTTCCCGCAGCAAAGGCATATGAGGGGTTTTTAAAAAAACTATTTTTTGATATGGGCTTCATTACCCGAGAGGAATACTTTGGAAAGCATTTTAGGATAGGTAAAGCGCTCAATCCAGATCTTGAAGAAAAGTATCGGGAAGATGGGTGGGTATTTGCAAAAATGCAAGAGTACTGTGGCAGGGATCTTCCAGAAAGACTTTGGGAGACATGGAAGAAGTCACGTAATCGATTGTTTCATTGGTTTCCTGATGAGCAAAATAAAGTAAGCCACCCGGAGGCTGTAGAACGGCTTTTAATGATTGTGGTGGCAATTGACGAAGTATTTGGAGCCTGTAAGTTGGATTTGAAAAAGAGAGTTCAGAAAAACCACTAAATGGCTACAAAAACAAACATAGATCAAAAATTACAATATGTGCGGCATGTGACAGTTTTTTATGCATACATTTTTATTGTTTGGGGATTTTACCGCCTGCTTATTCAGTTTCCTGAGGTTATTGAGGAAACGATAGTAAAGCCGCTTATATGGTTAGTACCCGTATATATTTTGGTAAAGAGAGAGGGAGCAGATAGAAGTCTCTTGGGTTTGAATGCAAATCGTATTTTTCCAGCAATTTATGGAATGCTTACCCTAGGATTTATCTTTGCCGTTGCCGCAATGGTGGTAAATTATCTGAAATATAATGGCTTCTACTTTGCTTCTAATGTCGGCCAAGGGTTATTTGTTGTCTCGCTAGGATTGTCTATTATCACGGCTATTACTGAAGAGATTGCGTTTCGAGGATACTTATTTGGCCGATTGCAGGGGATTGTTCAAAAAGAATGGCTTGCAAATGGCATCACTAGTGTGGGTTGGCTTTTTGTTCATTTTCCGAATGCGTTATTTAACTGGGGTTTTAATACTCAAGAACTGGTGATTTACTCAATTCTTGTATTTGGTTTTTCTCTTGCGGCAACATTTATGTATGCACGAACAAAAACAATTATTGCACCAGTGTTACTTCATATACTCTGGCAGTGGCCAATTATTTTATTCAGGTGATTTGACATAAGCCATAGGTATGGAATATTATGATTTGGCCCATCGAAAGTATGATTGGCCGAATTACAACAACTGTCCTCTTTGTTCTCTCTGCGGGAATCTTGTTTACTTCAGTACTTCGGGCTGCATCAATTGAGTTTGAATTCGAACAAGATGCGACTCCAGCGCCAGAAAGTCCGGCGAATCATGTTGATGTCGACTATTTGCTACCAATTGCAAATGAAGGAATGGACCCTGACAATTTATTCTGGCCGATTCGAGCGGTAGAAGATCGGGTTCGTATCGCGATGGCAGATGAAACAGCGAAAGCTGACGAGATTTTAAATGTAGCAGACAAACGACTTGTTGCTTCACAAATGTTATTTGAAGAAGGTGAGATAGGGGAATCGGTTGGATCACTTATCAGAGCAGAGGGCTATCTTGAACAAGCTCATCTTTACGCATTATCACTGAAAGATTACCCCGATGAAGATTTAGCCCAAACATTTGTTCGTATTGTCGAGTGTGCTCTCAAGCACAGGCAAGTAATTGAAGAAATGTTGGCTGAGGCTCCAGAGGATGCACGACCAGTGATAGTCCAAACACTTGACACTTCTAAACGGGTGTTTGATGAGGCTCGAGCAGAGATTACTCAGCGTGGGCTTCAAGCTCCAGTGAATCCTTTTGAAGGTGCAAGGTGAGGTTTCTTGAGTACAAGGCGCGAGACTTCATTGACTTTGTTTGATGCATTAATTGCCGGTTGACTGACATGTAGGTGGTGTTGTTGTATATGTAGTGCTACTGCCCATAGCGATTTTCAGTTTCATTTGTGAAAGGTATTGCGTATGAAGTGTCCGTTTTGTAATAGTCTAAAAACGCACGTTCTTGAATCGCGCGCGGTTGACGGAGGTACATCAATACGCAGACGAAGGTTGTGTGAGTCGTGTAACAAGCGTTTTACAACATATGAAGCGATAAAAGGCCCCGCGCTGTGGGTTATTAAGAAAGACGGAAGGCGTGAACCCTTTGATCGCGAGAAGCTGCGAAAAGGTTTACTGCGAGCGACTCAAAAACGCCCAATAGCAATTGATTGTGTATCGAAGATAGTTGCTGAGGTTGAGCAGGAGATGATGTCGGCTGAAATGGCAGAAGTACCGTCAACAAGTATCGGTACAGCTGTGATGGATCGTCTTAAAGAAATTGATAAAGTTGCTTGGCTTCGGTTTGCGAGTGTATATTTTGAGTTTGGAGAATTAAGAGATTTTGAGAAGGCAATAACAAAAACAACAAAATACAATGGCAAAAAATAAAAAGCGTGTATACAAAAACGGTTTAGACAAAACAAGAGAAGGAGATTTCAAAGATCCAAGAAAATCACGGCTGTTTTATTTCAGCAAAGAATTAATTACTTCAAAAACACAATTAACAGACTTGAGACAAACCGTTTTTATTGATCGCTATTCACTAAAAGATGAAGACGGTGAGCCGTTGGAAAGCTATCCTGAGCAAATGTGGGCACGAGTGGCCAAGGGCATCGCTCAGTTTGAGAAAAACAAAACACTCCAAGACAAATGGGAGAAAAAGTTTTATCGGGTAATGAAAGATTTCAAGTTTGTCCCTGCTGGTCGCATTCTCTCAGGAGCAGGCACCGGATACGAAGTAACATTTTTTAATTGTTATGTTATTCCTTCTCCGCCCGATAGCCGTGGTGGCATCATGGAAAACATAACTCAGACGGTTGAAATTCAGTCTCGTGCTGGTGGAGTGGGTGTGAATTTAAGTAGTCTTCGACCCCGCGGAGCCAGAGTGCGTAAAGTCAATGGCACCAGTTCTGGGCCGGTAAATTGGGCATCACTTTACTCCACTGCAAATCATGACGTGATTCAGCAAGGTGGCTCTCGACGTGGTGCCCTTATGTTAATGTTGGATGATTGGCATCCGGATATCGAGGAATTTATCACCGTAAAAGAAGATCTCAGTAAAATTCCTGGAGCAAATCTATCGATTTGTGTGACGGATAAATTCATGAAAGCGGTCAAAGAAGATAAAGATTGGGATTTGATTTTCCCTGACTATGCCAACGAGCCAGATTACGACAATGTTTGGAATGGTGATATAGATGCTTGGCGAGATTCAGGAAGGAAAATCAAAGTTTACAGGACGGTTAGAGCTCGTGAAGTTTGGGAGTTAATTGCCAAAGCAGCTTGGAAATCAGCAGAACCAGGACTTCATTTTATTGAACGAAGCAATAAGAGAAGCAATACTTGGTATTTTGAACGGCTTATTGCTACAAATCCTTGTGGTGAACAGCCCCTTGGCGCTTGGGCTGTGTGTAATCTTGGTGCGATGAACTTAACCGCTTATGTCAAAGAAAATGGCGAGTTTGATTATGAATCACTAGATCGCGATTCCGCGGTGGCGATGCGCTTTATGGATAATGTCTGTGACGCCAATTTTTATTTTTACCCACAAACCTATCAAAAGCAAATGGATATTCGGCGCACTGGGCTGGGAACCATGGGGCTAGGGGATGCTTTGATTATGATGAAAATTCCTTATGGTTCTGATGAATCCGTAAAAGTAATCGATAAAATTTACAAAACAATTAGAGATTCTGCATATCGCACATCTGCACTTCTTGGAAAAGAGAAAGGAAACTTTGGAAAGTTTGATAAAGAAAAATATCTTCAGGGAGAGTTTATCAAAGTCCTGCCCGAAGACATCCGCGAATCTATTGCCGGGCAGGGAATGCGCAATGCGGTTCTCTTAACTCAAGCACCAACTGGGACCACTTCAATTTTGGCAGGAGTAAGCTCGGGTATCGAACCGGTTTATAATTTTGAGTTTAAACGCAATGACAGGACAGGCGAGCATGTGGTTTATCATCCTCTCTTTGAGCAGTGGAAGAAAGGTCATCCAAATGAAGAAAACCCCGACTATTTTGTTTGTGCAATGGATCTTTCACCGATTGAACACTTGAAAGTGCAAGCCAAGGTGCAGGAATATACGGATTCGTCAATTTCTAAAACAGTCAATGCTCCGAATTCTTACAGTGTTGAAGATGTAAAGGAGCTTTATACAAAGGCTTACGACTGGGGTTGTAAAGGCATTACTTTTTTTAGAGACGGCTCCAGACAAGGAGTACTTGAAAATGTAAACAAAGAGGAAGAAAAGCCAGCTGCCCCAATGGTAGAAGAGACTCCTAAACAAGAAGCACCTGCCCCGATGAGCCAATTGGCATTACCAGTTTCTCCAGAGTCGGGCAAGAGGCTTGCCTCGCGGCCATTTGTGATTCATGGAGCAACGTATAAACTTAAAACTCCTGTAGGAACAGCTTTTATAACCATAAATAATGACGATGCAGGAGAGCCAATGGAAATGTTTATTAATATTGGCAAAGCGGGAAGTGATGTCTCCGCCTTTGCAGTTGCACTTGGCAGAACAATCTCTGCCTCCTTGCGCTTCAGAAGTGATTTGACACCAAAAGAGAGGGCAATGGAGATTGCCGAACAGCTCAGAGACATTGGAGGCAGGCGTTCTGTTGGCTTTGGACAGAATAGAATTCGCTCGTTACCTGATGCAATATCCGTAGCACTGACAACTCATTTTGGGTTCGTTTCTAATGGTAATGGTGTTTATGCCAATGGCAATGGTCACTCGACAGAAAAAGTAACCTTAACCGAAAACGAAACTGTACAAATTGAGGCAGATTTAGCAACTGCAGTACCCCAAACGATGCAAATGCTGTCTACCGCTGAGTATGGAGAAGAGGAGCCCGAAGTTAAGTATGGCGCGAAAGTTGACCTTTGCCCCGAATGTGGAGAACACAGCCTTGTTTTTGAAGAGGGCTGTGCAAAGTGCTATTCCTGCGGCCACGCTGAATGCTAAACTAGTTTGTGTCCCAGCCTCAAATCAGAAAAAGTTTCTCTTCCAATACCATTAGCGTTTTGTTTGTAAAACGAAAACAGGTTTTTCTAGGCAGAATTTTTTTGGTGCTCTTGGGAGTATTTGTCTTATATTTTTGGCTACAACTAAACAGGCTTGATTCACTATTTATTTTGTTATACATTGGCCTACTTGGATTATTCTTTAGCATGAATAATCCATATGGTTTTATTCACAATATCTCTTTACCTTTTTTATTTCTTCCTTACATTATCCTTCCTGCTTTAATCAATCAAACTGGACTTGTTATAGTTCTGTGTGGATTATTATTAGCTACAGTTTTTTATCTTAAAAATAAAAAGAAAATCAACGCGTTTGTGCAAATTGCTTTGCTCGCACCAACAACCATTTTCATCGTGATATTTTTGCTTACCACGTAATGGATCATTCCACTAAAAAGCTGGATCAACAAATTGCCCAGGCAATACAAAAGGTAGATATTGGTGGGGTTTATTATCACTATAAAAATTCTGAAAAGTTTTATGTTGTAGAGTCTGTTGGGTTTTTGGAGGCTACAGAGGAAGTTTGTGTTGTCTAC
>Ga0209542_10014464_pt1 | contig 13430 bp, 14 predicted proteins | sample RifCSPhighO2_01_FD_184028 | JGI IMG/M metagenome (GOLD analysis project Ga0209542, IMG submission 184028) | Soil microbial communities from Rifle, Colorado - Rifle CSP2_plank highO2_0.1 (SPAdes) (version 2) | ecosystem: Environmental > Terrestrial > Deep subsurface > Rock core/Sediment ... | reverse complement strand
GGCAGGCAACAGCGGCATAACACTGTGGCTATGCATGTCGTACGGCGGGCGCGCGGAGATAGCCGCCGCCGCGGCGGCGGCGGCCGGCGCGGGAGAAGCGATTACCGAAGAGGCGATAGAAAAGCATCTGTGGACAGCCGGGATGCCCGACCCGGACATCATCATCCGCACCAGCGGCGAGCAGAGGCTGTCGGGCTTTTTGACGTGGAAGTCCGTGTACAGCGAGCTGTTTTTTATAGACACCAAGTGGCCCGACTTTACCGAAGAGACGCTCAAAAAAGTGATTGACGAGTACGCGACCCGCGACCGCCGCAAAGGCCGCTAGAGCGTCTTTGCTTTTTCGCTCGCTTCTTCCGAAAGCCGCGACGCGGTATCAAGCATTGAACGCAGGTTTAAAACCTCGGGGGTGTTTTTTGCGAGCGCGGCCTGCAGGCGCGACGCCGCGTCGGCGGCGCTGATGTAGTTGCCGCTGTTTTGCAGTGCGGTAATCTGGTAGAGCGCGCTGTTGGCGTGCGCGGCTATGTTCTTTTCCATCACGGATTTTACGACGGCGACGCGCTCGGCGTCGCCGCTTATCTTTTTGGACTCTTGTATGCGCGTTTCTATAATGCCGATGTCAAAGTTTGCCTGAACCTTGCCGTCCGGCACGAGCGCCGACTGCATCCTTTCGTTTATTCCGGTTTTAAAGTGCCACAGCGTGTCTCCGGGGAGAGCGCTCTGCGCGGCTATCGAGGCCGCGCCGCCTATGACCGACGCAAGCAGAAGAGCGGTAACGATAAAAGGCATATTCCTGATTATATGCTATAAAAGTATATTCGTATGGAGACCGGTCTGCACATAAAGCTCGCGGCGGAGCGCTTGGGGAGCGTGTGGGGCATGCCCATTACCAACACCCTGCTTACCTCGTGGGTGGTCATCGCCCTGCTTATCGTCGCCGGCTACTTTATCGGGCGCCGCCTGAGCCTTATCCCGAACAAGGTGCAGAACGCGTTTGAGATGCTGTTTGAGTTTGTGCTCCGGTACATGGAGGAGACGCTCGGGAGCCGCGCGTTGGCGGAGCGCTTCTTTCCTCTTATTGTGACGCTTTTTATTTTTATTTTTACCGCGAACCTGTTCGAGTTTTTGCCGTTTGTCGAGAGCATCGGGATTTGGAAGGCGGGGGAGTTTGTTCCGCTCCTGCGCTCGGTCAACACCGACCTCAATGTCACGCTCGCGCTCGCGCTTATCGTCTTCTTGACTATCGAGATAACCGGAGTTGTGGTGCTCGGTTTCTTGAAGTACTGGTCCAAATTTGTTAGTCTAAGAGGCGGCGTCTTGGGATTTATCATCGGACTCATCGAGTTTGTGAGCAATCTCGCGCGCCTTATTTCGTTCAGCTTCAGGCTGTTCGGAAATATCTTCGCGGGAGGCATATTGATAGCGGTGGCCATAGCGTTTGTTCCGCTGTTTCTGCCGGTGCCCATCATGCTGTTTGAGACTTTTGTCGGGCTCATACAGGCGGCGATATTCGCGCTCTTAACATTGGCATTTATTAAAATAGCGATAACAGAACATGGACATTGAATCGGCAAAAATTATAGGCATGGCGCTCGCGGTGGGCTTAGGCGTCATAGGCCCCGGCATCGGCATCGGGCTGGTGGTCGGCAAGGCGCTTGAGGCTATCGGGCGCAACCCGGAGGCGTCGGGACAGATACAGACGACGATGTTTATCGGCGTGGCGTTTACCGAAGCACTCGCCATCTTTGCGCTGGTCATCGGCTTTATTCTTAAGTATTCCTAAATGTCACAGGTTCTCTCGACATTCGGCATTGACTGGCGGCTTTTGCTCATCAATGCGGTTAACTTCTTTCTGGTGATGGTTGCGCTTTGGTACTTCCTCTACGCGCCGGTCATGAGGATGCTTGAGAGCCGGAGAGAAAAGGTCGCCAAAGGAGTGCAAGACGCGCAGGACGCGGCGCGCTCGCTGTCAGAAATAGAAAGCTCGCGCGCGGGGGTGTTGTCCGCGGCAGGCAAAGATGCCGACGCGATGGTCGCCGCGGCGCGCGCCGCAGGCGCGCAAAAAGAGCGCGAACTCGCGCAAAAGGGGGAGGCCGCCGCCGCGGCGCTCTTGCGCGAGGCGCAGGCACAGGCGGCGGAAATGAAGACGCGCTCGATAGAGGAGAGCAAGCACGAGGTCGCTAAGCTCATCGTGCTGGGTATGGAGAAAATCATGAGCAAACAAGGACAATAAATACGACAAGTACAATGAACAACGCGACTCAATACGCAAAGGCTTTACATACTGTTGTAACTGATGCCAAATTTAGTAGGTCAGACCTACTGCCTAACTTGCGCGCTTTTCTTGAGCGGCGCGGATATCTCCAACTGTTGCCCCGCATATATACCGAGTACAAAAAACTTGAGTTGGCAAAAAATCGCGCGCAAAAACATACTCTAGTAACTACAGAACGGGAAAATACCCGGATTTTATTAGAGTTGTACAGAAAATTAGTGTCTTAAATTGTACTTGTTGTAAGTTGTATTTATTGTATGTCATTTATCGAACAATTTAAAAAAGAGATAGAGGGATTTAAGCCGTCCGGCAGGCCGGCAAACGCGGGTACCGTTTTGCGCGTGGGCGACGGCGTCGCGGAGGTGGAGGGGCTTGATAAAGCCGTGATGTCGGAAATGGTCCGGTTTGATACCGCCAGCGGAAAAACGCTCGCGGACGCGGTGCATACCAGCGATGTCTTCGGCGTCGTATTGAACCTGGAGGAAGAGTCGGTGCGCGCTATCGTGCTCGGCGATGCCGGCGCGGTGTCGGAGGGCATGCCGGTCGTACCGACCGGAGAGGTGCTCTCTATCGGAGTGGGGGAGGAGCTGCTCGGCCGCGTGGTAAACACCCTGGGAGAGCCGCTCGACGGGCAGGGCGCGATTGTCTGCAAAAAACGCAACCCGATTGAGCGCGAGGCGTACGGCGTGATGGACCGCCAGGGCGTCAACCAGCCCCTGCATACCGGCATCAAGGCAATCGACTCGATGATTCCGATAGGTCGCGGCCAGCGCGAGCTTATCATCGGCGACCGCTACACAGGCAAGACCACCGTCGCAATCGACACCATCATCAACCAAAAAAACGAGCCGGAAGAGTCGCGCCCAATCTGCATTTACGTGTCGATAGGCCAAAAAGAGAGCAAGACCGCGCGCTTGGTGCAACAGCTTAAGGAGGCCGGCGCGATGGAGTACACGATAGTGGTAGACGCGGGCGCGTCGGCGCCGGCGGCCATGCAATACTTGGCGCCCTTTGCCGGCGCGGCCATCGGCGAGTACTTTATGGACCAAGGCCGCGACGCGCTTATTATCTACGACGACCTCTCCAAGCACGCGGTGGCGTACCGCCAGCTCTCGCTGCTGTTGCGCAGGCCGCCGGGCCGCGAGGCTTACCCGGGCGACGTGTTTTATCTCCACAGCCGTTTACTCGAGCGCGCCGCAAAACTGAATAAAGAAAAAGGCGGCGGCTCTTTGACCGCGCTCCCGATTATCGAAACGCAGGAGGGCGACGTGTCCGGCTACATCCCGACCAACGTGATTTCGATTACCGACGGGCAGATATTCCTCGAGACAGACCTGTTTAACAAAGGCATGCGCCCGGCAATAAACGCCGGGCTGTCGGTGTCGCGCGTCGGTTCCAGCGCGCAGACCAAGGCGATGAAAAAGGTTTCCGGCCGCATCAAGCTGGAGCTTGCGCAGTTCCGCGAGCTGGAGGCGTTTATGCAGTTTGCGCAGGACCTCGACGCCGACACCAAAAAGCGCATCGACGCAGGCCAGCGGCTGATGGCGGTCCTGCGCCAAAAGAACGGCCAGCCTCTGCCGTTCGAACATCAGGCGATAGTTATTTACTCGGCGGTCAACGGATATCTGGAAGCGGTGCCGGTTGAGCGCGTGCCGGAGTACGAAGGCAAGCTCCTCGACTTTTTGAGCGCGCAGGCGCCCGCCATAGCCCAAAGCATCGCGCGCGCGAGGGATATCGCGCCGCAGACCGAGGCGGAATTGAAATTACAGTTGGAAAAGTTCGCGCAAACCCATGGCTGGATTAAAACAAATTAAAACTAAAATAGTCGCGATGAAAAAGTCGCAGACGGTGACCAAGGCCATGGAGGCCGTGTCGGCCGCTAAGATGCGCAAAGCACAAACGACGGCTCTCGGCGGCCGCGCGTATGCCCGCGCGGCCGCCGCCGTGTTGTCCCGCATTTCCGGCTCGCACGACATCGCCCTGCATCCGCTCTCGGCGGCGCGGCCGGTCAAAAAGATTCTGTATATCGTTATAACCAGCGACAAAGGGCTCGCCGGCGCGCTCAACTCCGGCGTCCTGCGGGCCGCCGCCGCCGACATAAAGGAGTCGGGGCTGCTGTCTGAAAATATTTCAATCATCGCGGTAGGACGCAAGGCAAACGACTATTTTGCCGCGCGAGGGTACACGATAGAGGTCTTCCATCCCAACACCGCCGCCGTCGACCCGGCGCTGGTGCGTGCCATAGTCAACGAGGCGGCGAGGCGTTTTACCCTGAGCGGAGTCGAACGGGTCGACCGGGTAAAAATTGTTTACCAAAATTTTTTCTCCACGTTTGAACAGCGTCCGACTGTCCGCCAGATATTTCCCTTGATGTCATCTGAGTTTGAGCGCGTAGTGCAAGATATCGCGCCGGTAAGAGGTGCATTTGCGGAAAATATCAAAAAACAAGCATCAAATTACAAACCGGCAAACTACACTATTGAGCCTTCCGGGGAGGAGGTGGTAGACACTGTCCTCCCTATGCTGGCATCGGTTATCGTGTACCACGCCCTGCTCGAGTCGCAGGCAAGCGAGCACAGCGCGCGCATGGTCGCGATGAAGTCGGCGTCGGATAAAGCCGCGGAGATGCAGGATGAGCTGACATTGCAGTTTAACAAAGCGCGGCAGGCGGCGATTACGCGCGAGGTATCAGAAATTATTTCAGGAACATTATGAACAAAGGAAAAATAGTGCAAATCATCGGTCCGGTCGTCGACGTCTACTTTGAGGGAGACGTTCCGGCAATCAAAAACGCGCTTGTGGTTGACCTTCCCTCCTCCGCCAAGGCTACAGGAGGGCAAAACAATCGTCAGATTGTTTTGGAGGTCGCTCAGCATGTTGGCTTAGGGCGCGCACGCGCCATCGCTCTGCAGGACACCTCGGGGCTCGCGCGCGGCGCGGAGGTCACCGACACCGGCGGCCCTGTCACGGTGCCGGTGGGGGAGCAGGTGTTGGGCAGATTGTTTAACGTGGTAGGAGAACCGATAGATGGGAAGGGAAGTCCGACTTCCCCACCTGGTGGGGAAGTCGGACTTCCCCAAGCTCCGAGGTGGCCGATACACCGCGACGCTCCGCCATTTTCCGAGCAGGCGACCAAGGCCGAGGTGTTTGAAACAGGCATCAAATCGATTGACCTTTTGGCGCCGTTTATCCGCGGCGGCAAGGTGGGGCTCTTCGGCGGCGCCGGCGTGGGCAAGACGGTGCTCATGCAGGAACTCATCCACAATGTCGCCAAGGCGCACGGCGGCTACTCAGTATTTGCGGGAGTCGGCGAGCGCGTGCGCGAGGGCAACGACCTGTATCACGAAATGACCGAGTCGGGCGTTATCGACAAAATGGCGCTGGTGTTCGGCCAAATGAACGAGGTGCCGGGCGCGCGCGCCCGCGTCGGGCTCTCGGGCCTTACCATGGCGGAGTACTTCCGCGACGAAATGGGCAAGGATGTTCTCTTTTTTATGGACAACGTGTTCCGCTTTGTGCAGGCGGGCGCGGAAGTGTCATCACTGCTCGGCCGCGTGCCCTCCGCGGTGGGCTACCAGCCGACGCTCGCCGAGGAAATGGGCCAACTGCAGGAGCGCATCACCTCGACTAAAAAAGGCTCTATCACCTCGGTGCAGGCTATCTACGTGCCTGCCGACGACCTGACCGACCCGGCGCCGGCAACCACCTTTGCGCACCTCGACTCGACCATCGTACTCACACGCAACCTTGCATCGCTCGGCATCTTCCCCGCAGTCGACCCGCTCGAGTCCAACTCCACCGCGCTTGACCCGGACATCGTATCGGAAGAGCATTACCGCACCGCGCTCGATACCAAAAAAGTGCTCCAGCGCTACAAAGACCTGCAGGACATTATCGCTATCCTCGGCATCGAGGAGCTGTCCGACGAGGACAAAACACTGGTGTACCGCGCGCGCAAGATACAGCGCTTCCTTTCCCAGCCGGTGCATGTGGCGGAAGTATTTTCCGGCATCCCCGGCGTCTATGTGCCGGTGGAGGAAACCGTGCGCAGCTTCCGCGAAATTTTGGACGGCAAACACGACGACAAGCCGGAGTCGGCCTTTTACATGAAAGGCGGCATAGACTCGGTAAAAGCTGAATGAAAGTTGTAATCGCAAAAGTTGATGAGGTTTTGTTTGAGGGCGATGCCTACTCGCTGACGGTCCCCGGCGCGGACGGCGAGATGACCGTGCTCGGTAGCCATATGCCGCTCATCACAACCCTAAAACAGGGTGTTGCCAGCGTGCGCACGGCGCCAAACGCAGAACCGAAAACGTTTCAAATTCAGGGAGGAGTACTTGAAGTCCGCGCCGACGGCGCAACGGTGATTCTCTAAGTTTCGTTTTTGTTGTAATATCTTGTTGAAGAAAGGGCCCGTAGCTCACTTGGTAGAGCGCTTCCGTGGCACGGAAGAGGCAACCGGTTCGATCCCGGTCGGGTCCACAACATTTTTGCCTGCTATACTTTACGGTATATGGTGGGGGAGTTTATCTTTTTTGTTATCTATGTAGCGCAACAGCTCGGCGTCATGCTCGGCGTGGGCTCCATGACCGTGCTTTTGTGCACGCACCTCGTGGCCGTGCATCACGGCGAGCAGGAGTCGCCGCACGCCAGCTACGCGGATGCGGCGCGCAAAGCACTGTCGGCAAGCTTCTTCTTTATTATTATCTCCGGCGCGGCGGCGATTGTCGTCCACGTGTTTTCCGGCAGCCTCGACATACTCTTTGCTCCGGCGTTTATGTTTAAATGGCTGTTGATTGGCGCGGCGCTGTGGGCTTTTTTCAGGAGCAACCGGCTCTCCCGTTGGAGCAACACCTTGGCGGGCTTCGCCGGCGGCACGTGGTACGCGCTCTTTTTGGTGCACAGCTTGGGGCCCGTTACTACGTGGACTACGTTGATAATTTTGTACGTGTTTTGGCTGCTGTTATTTTTGGCGGTATGGGCGGTCTTTGTGTGGCTTATGCGCAAAAATATAAAAAATGCCGGCATTTTTATCCAAACACCCGCACCTAAACCTTATATACCGCCTCCGCCTCCAAGAGTTGTTGTTGCCCCGCCGAGTTTTGTTCCTAAACCACCTCCGCCACCTCCGCCACCACCTCCTCCCAGGTCGGTACCTCCGCCGGCTCCGCGCCCGATTCCGCCTCCCGCACCTAAACCGGTGCCTCCTCCTGCGCCACCACCTGTGGAGCACAAGACCGGCGTCATACAAGACATCATCGACCACATGCTCGTGCCGGCTTTGCGCATCATGCCGCAAACGCCCGAGGACATCGGCAAACACAACCGCCCGCCGGTTGTAAAATTAAGCAACATGTAATTTTTCATGGGATTTTTCAGCGACCATAAGCCTAAAAAAATTGTTTTGCTGCTCGGACATCCCGATACGGGGGCGACGCTCTCCGGCGAACTTGCGCTTATATACGAGGCCGCGGCAAAAAAAGCGGGCCACGAGGTGCGGCGTTTTAATGTGGGCGAAATGAAATTTGACCCGATCCTCCATCAAGGATACAAAGCCATACAACCGCTCGAGCCCGACCTTGTCGCCTTGCAAGAGGCAATTAAATGGTGCGACCATTTTGTTGTCATTTATCCGCTGTGGTGGGCGACAATGCCGGCGCTTCTTAAGGGTCTGTTTGACCGCATGTGGCTGCCCGGGTTCGCGTTCAATATGCGCAAGCATAAAAACGGCACACGCGCGCTTGGCTGGCATAAGCGATTAAAGGGCAGGACGGCGCGCATCATGGTTCTGTCCGGAAACTCGCCGTTGTTGGGGCACTTGCTGTTTGGCGACTTTACCAACGAGTTGCGGCTGGTGATATTGTGGTTTGCGGGGTTTAAGACACGCGCCACGCACTTTGGCCCCACAGACACCGCGCCCGAGTGGCTCAAAAATAACTGGCGCCGCAAGGCAGCCTGGTTGGCCAAGCGCGGAGAGTAAGGTATATTCATTTCGCGTCGTATGTACACGCCTAAAACCGACCCCATCATCTCAACGACGGACGACGAGGGTAAACCGATTGTTTTTACCAAGGCAAAATGGAAGGAAAAGAACATCGACCACCCGGAGCTTTTGGATACGACCTTTATGACCAATGTCGAAAAGACCATGCAGAGCCCGGAGGAGGTGTGGCCCGACTATGCCGATCATGTGGAGGGAAAGGCCGATAGGCAGTGCTACTACAGGAAATATTCACAGGAATCATACGTCAAAGTAGTAGTATGGGTCAGCGATACACCGCGCAGGGTTGTCACTGCTTACCGCATTGACTATGTTAAGGAAGGCAAATACACTGGAGTAAGCAGGCTTAGATAGTCCACACTCATAAAAGTTATGGCAAAAAACCTAAGCACAAACGAAAAGAAGAAGATCCTCGATTTCGTCGCAAACGATTTTAAGAACGTTGCGACCAATCAGGGTTGGGTTTCTCACTATGATAAAGATAGTGACTCTTTTGCATTGCATACTCCTCAAATACAAAATACGCAAAAGCGTTACATTAATGACGAATTTGCGTTTTACCTCGATTCTAAGGCAAATGTAAAAGGGATATTCATCGAATACTTTACGAGCAATCTCGTTTCTCATCATGAAAAGGATCTTGGTGCTATCCGTGAGTCTATAAAGGAAGAGGAAAAAACTTCCGACAAATCGGTTATCGAATTTAATAAGAAGGACGCCAACAGGCTTGTTTCAGGCCTGGAGGAAGTCATGCTGAATTCTATGATTCAGAGGATGCCTGCGGCGGCCTAATAAAAAGGTCCCCGGTGCGGACGTATCCGTACAATTGTCCTTTTCGTAGCAGTGTTCGTGCTGTATGGCGCTAGGGGTGCATATCTGGAAGTTCGAATCTTCCCTAGGGCACATGAGTTTTGTCTTTGGTCTAGCTGCCAGCAGGCCATGAGCTAATTTCAAGACTTGAATTTTGGGGCAAAAAGGGCGATAGTCAGAGGGTGTCATTAAGTATTGGAATTTGCGGACTCCCGAATGTCGGCAAGTCCACCCTTTTTAACGCCTTGACCCGCAAGAGCGTTTTGGTTGCTAACTACCCGTTTGCCACCATCGACCCGTCGGTGGGCGTGGTGGCGGTGCCGGATGAGCGGCGCGAAAAGCTGGCCGCGCTCAGCCAATCAGAAAAGGATATCCCCGCCGCGGTGGAGTTTGTCGACATTGCGGGCTTGGTTAAGGGCGCGTCGGAGGGGGAGGGGCTCGGCAACCAGTTTTTGTCGCATATTCGCCAAGTAGATGCCATTGCGCACGTGGTGCGGATTTTTGAAAATCCGAACATCGCCAACACGCAGGAGCACATAAACCCGCTCGCCGACATCGAGCTTATCAACACCGAACTTGCTCTTGCCGACTTGGACCAAAAGGACGAAAAACAAAAAATTTCGCGCAAGCCGGCGCTGTACGTGCTCAACAAAGAGTCGGGCGGGCACAACCTGGACGAAATGATAAATGATGAGCGCTGGCTGCGGCTTATGGAATATTTGGCCGACAAAAAATACGTCATTGTAGACGCAAACGTGGAGAGTGAGCTTAAAGACTTCCATCAAGATGACAAACAGGAGTTCCGGCAGGAGTACGGCGTGTTTGAGGATGGCGTGGGCGGGCTTATCCGCGCGGGGTACGAGCTTTTGGGGTTGATTTCCTTTTTTACCACCGGCAAAGACGAGACCCGCGCGTGGACTGTTCCTAGCGGAGCATCCGCGCCTAAAGCGGGAGCCGCCATACACTCCGACTTTGAAACAAAATTTATCCGCGCCGAGGTTATCAACTGGCAAAAGCTCCTTGATGCCGGCAGTTTTGCCAAAGCGCGCGAGCGCGGCCTTATCCGCACCGAGGGCAAAGAATATATAGTGCAAGACGGCGATGTGGTAGAATTCCTGCACGGGTAATTATTAGCCGTTAATTACGTCTTCATACTATATGGATAAACCACTGGATAATATTCGTGCCTCAACGGCACGTGCAACGCCGAAGGACTTCTTTTTGTGGGCGGGGGCGATGATTGCGCTGTACGCGGGCATATTCTCCTTTGTATCGCTCATCTTCGATTACATTAACTACACGTTCCCGGACACCGCTCTCAACTACTACTATGTCGACCCGTACCAGGGCGGCGTGTCGTATGAGATGGCAAGCCTCATCGTGCTCGCACCGATGTTCCTGATACTCATGCGCGTCATCCGCCGCAACATCGTCGCTGACCCGAGCCGGAACGAAATCTGGGTGCGCCGCTGGGGACTTTTCCTCACCGTGTTTTTGGCGGGAGCCGCAATCGCCATCGATCTTATCGTCTTGCTCACCAGCTTTCTCAACGGCGAGGATTTGACCGTACGCTTTTTGCTGAAGGTGCTGGTGGTCCTGCTTGTGGCGTCGGCGGGCTTTATGCACTTTATGGCAGACCTGTGGGGCTACTGGCAAAAAAAGCCGCAATACGCGCGCTCGGTCAATTGGGCGGTTGCGGCGCTCGTGGTGGTTACCGTCGGCGCCGGCTTCTTTATCATCGGCACGCCGCAGAGTCAGCGCGCCTACCGTATCGACGAGCAACGCGTGGGCGACCTCGGGCAGATACAAAGCCAGATTGTGTACAGCTACTACCAACCCAAACAAAAACTCCCCGCATCGCTCGACGCTCTTAACGACCCGATTTCCGGCTGGATAGTGCCCAAAGACCCGGAGACCGGTGCCGCGTATGAGTACCGGGCTACCGGAGCGCTGTCGTTCGAGCTGTGCGCGACCTTTACGCACGAGAGCCGTTCCGCGCAGAACGGCAAACTTACACGACCTGCGCCGGTGTACATGGGCGGCAAAGAGATAAGCGAAAACTGGCAGCACAAAGCCGGCCGCGCCTGCTTTGCGCGCACCATCGACCCGCAACTCTACCCGGCCCCCGCAAAAGGGCTCTAAACTAAGCAGTGTTTTTGTGGTACTTTAAGGAGCGTTATGGCGGAAAAGTACGACCACAAAGCTATTGAAAAAAAATGGCAAGATAGGTGGGAAAAAGACGGTACGTTCCGCGCGGAAGGAGACTCCTCTAAACCAAAAGCATACATACTCGACATGTTCCCGTACCCCTCCGGCGACGGGCTCCACGTGGGCCATGTGGAAGGGTATACCGCGACCGACATCTACAGCCGCTACAAACGCATGCGCGGATTTAACGTGCTCCACCCGATGGGGTGGGACGCCTTTGGCTTACCGGCGGAAAACTACGCTATTAAAACCGGCGTGCCGCCGCAGGAAACAACCGACAAGTCGATAAACAACTTCCGCAAGCAGATAAAAGCGCTCGGTCTCTCGTACGACTGGTCGCGCGAGGTCGGCACGCACAACCCCGACTACTACCGCTGGACGCAGTGGCTCTTTGCAAAGTTTTTTGAAAAGGGGTTGGTGTACAAAAAGAAGGCGCTGGTCAATTGGGACCCGGTCGACCAGACGGTGCTCGCCAACGAGCAGGTCCTGCCAGACGGCACCGCCGAGCGCTCTGGGGCAAAGGTGGAGAAACGCGACCTCGAGCAGTGGTTCTTCAAAATTACCGACTACGCCGACGAGCTCGCCGATAGCCTAGACCAAGTAGACTGGCCCGAGTCTACTAAAATAAACCAGCGCAACTGGATAGGCGTGTCAGAAGGCGCAGAAATAGATTTTAAGATTGAAGGAAGTCAGACTTCCGTCAAAGTGTTTACCACGCGGCCGGATACTTTGTTTGGGGCAACATATCTTGTCGTAGCACCGGAACATCCGTGGCTTACGCAAGAAATCACAAATTCCAAATCACAAATCACAAACAAATCGGAAATAGAAAAGTATATAAATAATGCAAAAAATAAGAACGATATAGACCGTTCTGCGGAGGGCAAGGAGAAGACTGGTGTTGAGTTAAAGGGCGTTAAGGCAATAAATCCCGCTAACCAAGAGGAGATTCCGGTATGGGTTGCCGACTATGTGCTTGGCCACTACGGCACCGGCGCTATTATGGCGGTACCGGCGCACGACGAGCGCGACGCGGAATTTGCAGAAAAATTTGGCCTGCCGGTACGCGAAATAGAACTTGAAAATCCAAAAGAAATTACCAAAAAAGTCGGCGGAACATGGACAAAAAAATACCGCTTGCGCGACTGGCTTATCAGCCGCCAGCGGTATTGGGGTGCGCCTATACCTATTGTTTATGACCCCGAGGGCAAGCCGCACGCGGTGCCGCAGGTGCATCTGCCGTGGATGTTGCCGACCGATGTTGAATTTAAACCGACCGGCACCTCGCCTCTGGGGCAGTCTAAGGAGCTGGCGGAGCGCACCGAAGCGTTGTTCGGCAAAGGGTGGAAGCCGGAGGTGGACACCATGGACACCTTTGCCTGCTCATCGTGGTACTACCTCGCCTATGTCATGGGCGAAAGTATCAAACCACAAGTATCAATGTCCAAACAAATCTCAAGTAAAGAAGTTCAAAACAAATTCAAATACTGGCTGCCGGTCGACCTCTATGTCGGCGGGGCGGAGCACACGGTTTTGCATTTGCTTTATGCGCGCTTTTTTACCAAAGCCCTGCGCGACATGGGGTACATATCATTCGGCGAGCCGTTCCTTAAACTGCGCCACCAAGGCATCATTTTGGCCGAGGACAGCCGCAAGATGAGCAAGCGTTGGGGCAATGTTATCAACCCCGACGATATGACAGCCAAGTTCGGCGCCGACGCTTTGCGCATGTATGAGATGTTTATGGGCCCGCTTGAGGCGATGAAGCCCTGGGCCACCCGCAATATCGCCGGTTTGGAGCGTTTTTTGGAGAGGGTATGGCGGCTTGGCGGTAACCAAGGACAGTCCTTAGCTCAGGGCTCTCCAAGGACTGTCCTTAGTCCGAAACTTGACACACTTCTTAACCAAACTATTAAAAAAGTGGGGGATGATATCGAAAACTTGAAGATGAACACGGCGGTCTCGGCGCTGATGATACTGCTTAACGAAATTGAAGCGGGGGCGCCGCAGGCCGCGTACGAAACGTTTGTTAAACTCCTCGCGCCTTTCGCGCCGCACATGGCCGCGGAGTTGGCGGAAAAACATTCCATAGATTTGTCTGTGTGGCCGGCGTACGACGCGTCTAAACTTATCGCGGAA
>Ga0209542_10014462_pt1 | contig 13432 bp, 16 predicted proteins | sample RifCSPhighO2_01_FD_184028 | JGI IMG/M metagenome (GOLD analysis project Ga0209542, IMG submission 184028) | Soil microbial communities from Rifle, Colorado - Rifle CSP2_plank highO2_0.1 (SPAdes) (version 2) | ecosystem: Environmental > Terrestrial > Deep subsurface > Rock core/Sediment ... | reverse complement strand
ACTAGCCGCGCAAAGCGCGGTTTTATCTCCGAATTTATGAGGAGACATAGCTATCAAGCAAAGCGAGATGGGATTATTTCCGATCTAGCGAGGAAAGATAACCACAGAGCGAAGCGAGATGGTTATACCATCATCGAACTTCTTGTCGTTATTGGGATCATCTCCATTGTTGGGGCGATCACCTCTGACGTTTTTTTAAATGTTACTCGTTCCTATAACAAAGCAAACATTATTGCCCAAATTGAGCAAAATGGAAATCTCGCCCTTTCCCAAATGTCTGTTGAGATTCGCAATTCCCGTTCTGTTTCCCCTACTTCGGGGGCGACACCGACATTAACTCTTGTTGATGTGGATGGAAAGGGTGTGGTTTTTTCTTTTGTTCCTCAAACTCAAGACACCAATGGTTATGCCGACCGCAATGGAATTCCTTTAACTGACAATTCTTTTTCAACCGGTGTAAATGTCACCCAACTTTCTTTTGTGGTAACCAGCGCAAACCCAACCGTTGTTTATGTTGAGCTTTCCCTTGCCCAGCCATTGGGAGCCCCTGGGAGGGTTGATTATCAAGCCCAAACGACTCTGCGCACATCAGTGTCATTGAGGACGTATTGAAAGTGTTTAGTGGACAGTGGTTAGTGTTTAGTGGCAAAATATGGAGAGTATCTAACAATGACTAATCACTTATCACTTATCACTCATCACTTGCGACGAAGTCGCGGTGGTCAGGCTCTCCTTCTAATCCTCTTGGCAATGTCGGCTGCTTTGGTGCTTGGGGTGTCGATTTCCTCAAGGGTAATTACCGTTCTTCGCCAGGCTTCATTTTCTGCTCAATCGGCCCAATCTTTGACTTTGGCTGAGAGCGGATTGGAGGAAGCGCTTAAGTGCCTAAATGATCAGACTTGCACTTCTCCCTTCGATCCTCCGGCAAAGGATCTCACTGGCGATGGGATTGACGACTTTGATTACGCCATCACCACTGTGGGAGGATCTTCGGTTTTTGCCGATCTTTCTCCAATGGAAAGGGATAAAGCAGTTCAAGTGGATCTCAACGGCTACCCGGCATCCACCTCGATCTTTATCTCTTGGGTAAATTCTGTCAATACTCCTGAGACTGATGCCCCCTCGGCGCTAGAAATTTCCCTGGTTTACCAAGAAGGTTCAGAATATAAACTAGCACGCTTCTCTTACGATCCTGACTCAGTCAGAAGAACCGGAAACAGTTTTCTGGCTCCGGGCTCTTTAGGTTACGGCGTTGGCGGGGTTAATTACCGCTACCAAGTCTCAATCGCAGCTCCTTCTACTCCAAAATTGCTTCGTTTGCGTCCTCTCTATTCCGCCACACCTAATTCTTTTGCCGTTTCGGCCGCGGTGGGAAACAACATCCCTACCCAAGGATCTGTAATTGAATCAACTGGGTTTTCTGGAGGGGTGGTGCGCAAAGTGAGGACCATTTATACCGCTCCCGCGCTTTCAGAGAATTTTGATTTCGTTCTCTTTTCCGGTTCGCAAACTGATCCCCTCGCCAGATAATTATTCTTTCCTATAGGACAATTTAGTGGTATTATTAGGATAACAACCGCATAAGTAAACCTGAAAGGAGGTTGAGAGAAATGCGGCAAGCGGCAATTCTTCTTGCTCTGGCACTGACGATCATTTCTTGTGCTTCGTCAGTTCCCAAATCGCAAGCTGTTTCTTCGCCAACGGTTGAGATATCAGCAGTTCCGACTGTAGCGACCGTACCAACGTCTGCGCCTACGGTACAACCGACCCCGGAGCCAACATTGGTTCCGACACCGGTCCCAACGTTGGAGTCAACTCCTGTGCCAACTCCCGCCCCCACGGTTATGCCAACTGCGGCGCCAGTGGTTCCTGCGGCAACAGCTCGTCCGGTTACTTCACCAACCTGCGAAACGCAGATGATGGTTCTGATGTTCCACCGCGTCCCGGCGAACCCTGCGGAAGTTGGTGGTAAGGCTTATCTTTCCGTCTGGCTGGGAAACTTCGAAGCCTACCTCGATTGGCTCAAGGCCAACGGCTACCACACGGCGACGGCGGAGGAACTCTACCAGTTCACAACTGGCAAGATCTGCCTGCCGGAACGCTCCGTTGCCTTGACTTTTGATGACTGGCAAAACGACTGGGGTACGACCGTCGTTCCAGCACTCCAGAAACGCGGAATGCACGGGATCTTGTACGTCATCGCCGCAGTTGTTGCCTCAAACATTCCTGCCTACACCAAGGTGATTCGGGCTTGGGAAGCAACCGGTGCAGTTGAGGTGCAGTCGCATCTCTTCACCCACAAGACCGCCTGGAATCTTGCCTGCTGCGATCTCTGGGTCGAGCTGGTTGAATCCAAGCGTCTTTTTGAGGAAGTTACGGGGCACGAGATCGCCCACCTGGTTTGGCCAGGAGGCAATCGCAACGCCTACGCAATTCAACTGGCTGCAAAGGCCGGTTATCGCACCGCGGGAATGGCCTGGGGCAATGGAACACGGATCACCCAGGAAACCAATCCAATGGATTATCCTAGGATTTGCATCGGGGCCTCGGATAATTTGGAAACATTCATCGCTAAAACGACCTACCGCACAGCCGGTTGGGATCGCTGCTAGAAGCTGATCTGTTCTCTTGGACAGGTCAGCTTTCTTTTTGTGTTTGCTTTTTATAGGTCTTGAGATAGAATTAAAAGCGACAAATTAAAAAAGAGGAGGAGAGAAATGCTTCGAACGCTTGGAGTTTTTCTTCTTATCTTCGCTGGTTGCGCCTTGGTTGTTTTCCTTTGGTCGCACGAGGCTAAGACGCTGACGCTTCAGTTTCCCGCTGAACTTCAACTAAGTCCAACTGAACAATCGGTTGACGGTGCGGCCTTGCAGCAAGCCTTCTTTGATAAGGATGGGGAAAGCTTTGCTTTCGGGATTCGTTACTACCCAAATCCGCAACATTTAACGGCAGAAGCTTGGGTTAGACAGCAGTGGGACCAAGAAGGACTTCTCGTCCTGGAAAAGCTGGTCTTCAAATCCTTTGATGGGGTTGCTGTTCGCGATTCAATCGCCTGGTCGGAGAGTAATGGCGAAGTTACGGCCTTCCCGGTTGCGGCGGTTATCAACCTTGGAGATAGAATTCTTGTTCTTGATCACCTCAACGGTTCCCAAGTTGGAGTTGAAGAAATTCTTAAAATTCTTTCCGAGGCACAGGTTAAGTGAAAAGCAATATCGTCTTGACCTTAGTCTTGGCAGTTATTCTGGCTGGTATTCCCTACTCCTCATCCGCAAGTCCATCAGCCGAAGGGGCAATAAAGTGGGCGGAAAGCCAGATTGGTTCCCAGGCTTACAACTTGTGGTGCTTAAAGTTTGCCAGAGTGGCATTTGCCGGGCGTTCCAGTGCGCACGATGCATATCAATTCTTTTTGAAGCTCGGTCAGCCGAATATTGGTGCATCGTCGGAGAGTGCCCCGCGAGGCTCCTTGGCCTTCTTTGGTCAAGCAGCAAACGGAACGAACCCCTACGGGCATGTGGGAATTGCTTTAGGTGGCGGGCAGATGATCAGTGCCCTAATCTCTGGAGTTAAGGTCACGCCAATCGCCTATATTAAGAATCTACCTTTCCTCGGTTGGGCTTACCCGCCCGCCGATTGGCCCGGTCGAGAAGCTCCTGTCCCGCCGGTTCCAGTTGCCGTCATTGGAGTTAGTGAAGGTGTCAAGGTTACTCCTACACCAACAATTAGTCCAAAGCCAGTCATAACGCCTGTTCTTCGATTCGTGGGATTGCCAGCTGACGAGGTTCGCAGCTTGCGCTTGAAGTGCTTGCGTGAAAGTCCTGAGCGTTTCTGTTTCCCCTTGATGATTGATCCTACCTCGCGTGGAGCTAAGGTTGATATTAGGAATGAACTTCTGGTTGAGATAACAGTTCCAAACGGTTCTGCGGTTCGTTTTCCCTGCGATGTAGAACTCCTTGGCCCAGGCGGTCCGTTCTTTGATAGACGTCCTACACTTGTTGGATTTAACTGTAGGGAAGGAGTGGCGGTTTACTTCAACACTAGTGGGGTTAGCTCAAACGAATGGGCAGGAAGTGCCGGAACTCTTGGTGAGACGTTCCTAGTCGCTTCAAAGAATCTGTCGCTAAGTTTTGATGTTTATTATGGCCCGAGCGCAACCACCATGCCTTTGCACCAAAAGGGCCCTGCTAGGTTAATAGGCTTGCGTGATTTACTAACGGATCCTCAAGGGAGAATTGTCTACGTTCTGCCTTAAAATTAAACTCTTTAATTAAGAAACTCTGGGTCGATCATTTATGGATCGACCCTTCTTTATTTTCCTATGGGTCTGTGGTAAAATCTAACTAACAAATCTTCCCCTGCGAAGAGAAGGAGAGACCTCATGCGGCGGTTCGCACCTTTAATCGCAACAGCTAGTTTGTTTGCGTTGGTTGTTGCAATTGTTGTACTTGGTCCGACTTCTTCGACCATAGGTCAAGAAGCAGCTCCAACGGTCGTGCCTACAGTTGCCGGCCAGGAATCGACTCCTGCAGTTTCTCAACCAGCATCTGTGCAGACTGCAACAAGTGCGCCAACGGTTGTTCCTGCACCGGAACCGACACCAACGCCAAAAACGATAGTGGTTGTTCACCCTTACCAATATTCGGGCAACCCTTCTGGGAAGTACTTTGGCCTTGAGATCAAGTCCGAAACAACCATTTACGCTCCTTTCGATGGGACAGTAGGCGTTGTTTTGGTGGATAAGGCTCCGCAAGGCAGACTACCGCAAGGCAAGATTTTTGTGAGGTTCGTTTTAGTCGGTGGTGACAAATCTATCTTTTCCTTGGCTTTAGGTGAAATAGGAAGCGATGTGATTCTTCTGGCCAAAAACGAAACCAAAGTAAAGGCCGGCGATCAGCTTTTCACCGTTGTGGATTTTGGCCCATCCTTTTGGAAGTATACCGATGATCCAAATGTTAACTTCCAAACAGTTGGGTACCTAAAGGATTCTTCTGGAGCTTTTTTGGAAGTTGACGCCACTTTTGCCAAGATTTTTCTAAAAGGTCGATCTTAACTAGGTCGACCTTTCTTTATTGATAATGCTTTAAACAATCGCTTACAATTGTGTTTGATGGATTTTCGGCAGTTACTATCAAATAAAATCTTTATTCTTTTAATGGCTTTTCTTGTTCTTGCTGTTTTGGGTATTGGGTTTTATCTATACCAAGGGGGGCAACTTTTTCCTCAACAGGAACAAAAGATCAATTTTGAATCCTGTCCAGTAAAAGGAGACATTTGCCTCGATACTAAAGAAGCGAATGATAAAGGGGTTCGCATCGGGTTTGGATACACTTTGCCTGAGGGTACGGAAGTTTATACTCCGGTTTCGGGAGAGATCTCATTCGGAAGGGCTTCCTCGCCCAACGAGTCATACGTTGGAGTAAGAATAGCTGATCCAAGAGGGTACCTAATAACTTATTATTTCAAGGGAACTACGATTGCAGAAAGCAATTTTTATGCTCCTGCCGGAACGTTAGTAGGTAAAACGGCAGAGAGCATTAATAGTCTTGGCGGATTAAATCTTGTTGTGGAAATTCGGGACCAAGCAACCGGTAAAATTATCTTGCTTGATGCAAAGGAAATATTAAAAAATGCCCAAAAGTAAAAACTTACTAATTACCATGACAATATTTTTGTTTAGCTTGTTCGCCTTAGTACTATTATTTTCTGGTCGAATATATGCTCTTCCTACCTGTGATTACGACGAGCCGGGGATATTTTGCTTTGAAGAAATTGATGCAAGCGAGTGTGGAAAACCTAATGCTGTTTGTTGCAATAACGGAAATGAAGATCCAAACTGCCCCGGTCCTTGGTCAGCAGTTGATTATCAATGCTGGAAATGCGAGCGGTCGGATGGCGAAGTTTGCGCTGCGGTCAGAGAGCCCGTCTGGACATTTACGCAGTGTCCAACATCTGATGTATGCGGAAACGGCAGTAACGTTGGTCCTAACGTAACCCATCAGATATCTTCTGGAACATGTAATATTTCTGGTTGGACTGTTTCTTGCTCAATTGGGGGCTGGTACAAATCTTGCTGCAACAGCGATGGAAGCACTGGCATGTGCGTAATTTCTGGGCCTGGTTCTGATGATTGCAACCCTGGAACCGCGACTTCTCCAGGTGTAACTTCTTGCCCTCAACCTGCTACTCATTTAGAATGCGTCAATAACACTTGCACTGTGGTTTCAGGAAGTGGTTCTAACCAGTGTTCTACAGCAGGATCAGGTTGCGGTGGATATAGCTGTAGCGGCAGTAGCTGCTCGCTAAGCAATTGCGCCCCAAATGGTTCTACATGTTTTAGTACTTCTAATTGTGATGATAAGTGTGTGCAGCCTCCTCCTACAGGCTGCGGACAAAGTACTTGCTATGCCTGCAGCGGCAACAGTTGTGTCCAAAGTGCTAGTGGTCCATATTCGACTTCTTCCTGTGGAACTGGTTGTGGAGGGAGACGAGTGTGCGTTCCTTAAATATTAAGAGCGAAATTTATATTGACAAGATAAAGGTAGATTATCTATTGTGAATTAACATGTTAACTCAAGTTGGAACAAAAGCGTTACTTTTGGTTGCTGGGATTGTTACCGGCGCTCTTTTATCTGTGGGCGCACTTTATTTTTTCCCTAACCTTTTGCCTAGGGTTAGCGAATTCCCAGTATCCGCTGATCGTACCGGAGTTAACGCCATCCAGGTAAGTTATGAATTTAAAGGTGAGGTGAAGGATATCGAAACCTTAGATGACGGCAAGACGCACCTTAACCTTGATATATCTTCTGATACCTCAATTCCGGCATTTATTGTTCCTTCTGATGCCCTTGTCCTTAAGTTGGAGGGAGCAGACGAGAAGATTGTACCTGCTAAGGTGGAGGAGATCAAAGTAGACTCAAGCGCCACTATTGGCATGTCCTATTTAATTGGAGAAAAGACATGGAGGATTGATTTTGTGCAATTCAAACTTCCTACCCAATAAAAAATAAACTTTTTCTTGACTTTTCTCTGGTAAACCAATTACTCTTTAGGTGATTATGCGAAATCTTTGGGCATTTTTACTCTTTGCTTTTTTTGGAGTAGCCTTTTTCCTAGTTTTTCCTGGTTTATCAGGCCAAAAAGCTTACGCCGCCTGCACGCCTTTAGGTACCTTTTGCTCTGATTTTAGCGGTGGTGATTTCAAATGTACCCCGGTAGCACATAATCCAGGTTGTCCCGGGACCGGGCCTTCCTACAAATGTTCTTACTGCCCAAGTCCCCCTCCTCCTTCCCCAACGCACCTTGAGTGCAGGAGTAATTCTTGCGTCAGCGTATCGGGTTCGGGGTCGAATCAATGCAACTTTAACTACCAATGTGCTCCTCCTCCCCCGCCGAGTTGTCCTGGTTCGGGCGTTCCCAGTTCCGGTTGGGGCGGCAAATGTTCCCCTGAGGGCAGACAAACTAATAAGGCTTGCAATACGTCAAGTTGCGGATATTGCTCAGTTGCGCAGTGCCAAAGGTACTCAAACGGCGCACTTTGTTGGTATAACAATGGATCTTGCTATGACAACGTTACTGGTTGCGCTGATGTTAACCCTTGTCCTAAATGTGCGCCCCCTCCCCCGCCCCAAACTTGCGCTAATACTTGCAGTGGTTGGTCAAATAGATCTTGTGGTGGTGGAAGCTGTTCTTCTACAGAAAGACAACAAACTAGAAGTTGTTCCAATCCAAGTCTTGGTTGCGCGACAACAAGATGTGTTTCAGACTCTTCTTGCGTCCCCCCACCTTCATGCGTTTCCACTACAATCAACGGCGGAGCCTCTTACACTAGTAGCTTGAATGTAACTCTTTCTCTCTCTGCTTCCAATGGCCCAACATCGATGCACTTTACCAACAACGACGGCGGGAGCTTCTCAGCTTATGAGAGTTACAACACTGTTAAAAGCTGGACGATGGCGGGAGGTGGGGATGGGCCTCGGTCCGTTGGGGTACAGTACCAGAATGCTGGCGGAACTTCGACTTACTCCTCTGGAGCTGGGACCCCCGCTTGTAAAGATTCCACCTCTTCCCCGGGTGGAGGAATAATTTACGACACGACAGCCCCTTCCTCGTCCGTTACCCCTCTACCCTCTTATAGCCGCTCCCCAGTCCCCTTAACTTGGGGTGGAACAGATAATCTTGCTCCTTCCAACGAACTTCGCTACCACCTCCAGTACAACATCAACGAGGGCAGTTGGATTGATCTTATTTCCTCCTCTTCCTCCCCGATTTCGCAGACTTCTTACAGTTTTCCCGGCAATGACGGAACGCGATACTGTTTCCAGGTCCGCGCTCGCGATCCGGCCGGCAATTACGAAACTTTCCCTGGAGGTTCAACCGGCGACACGTGCACCACAATTGATACGGGAATTGAGATGTACGGCTTTGGCTACGATCTTCGCGAAAAGAACCCTGATGTTTGGGTAAGCGTCTTTGATGGCAAATCCGGCATCAACTTTTCTTCCCTCGCCTGTGCCTACTCAGAAAATACCGGCTCAAGCTGGACTTCCTATCCTTGCAACTTTGATGAAACCGATCCAACAACAGTTTTGGTGCAATCTGTCCCGTATACAACCGTATCTGATACACAAAACATGGCCCGTTTTACCGCTTGCGATAACGCCGGAAATTGCGTGACCAATCCATTTACCGTCGATAACCGAACCGGTCCTTGGACTCGGACGACTGGCGGGGATGTGCACGCGAACCAGAGCCTTGATCTTGGATCCGGCGCAACCGCCCAAGTCGACTACATCGTTTCGGCACGGGGAAACATTGATACCAAGACGAATTCCGTAAACAGTTGGGTGCTGCCTTACTATCCGGAGGGAGATATCTCCGGCCTAAACACGCCTATTGCTACCCCCACTTATGAGGAATTAATGGCTCGCTTTGGGGCAGGTGCGGCTAGCTTTAGCGGTTCTTTGCCCAACGCAACCGGTGTTTGGAGAAACACTGGAAGCCAAACCGTCAGCAGCGAATTTACCTTTGCTTCTGGTCAGCAAGTCTTAATCTTTATTGATGGGGACTTAGTTATTGATGCCCAAATCCATGTTCCATCCGATTCGGCAGTAGTTTTTGCTGTTGGCGGAAGGATTAGATTTGCCAAAAGCTTAGTCGGGGGGGCAGGCGGCATTGATCAAGCGGATGGGTTATACGTTGCCGAAGGAGAAATCTCCACCGGTTATGATTTTGTCAGCGAAGAGGTTACTCGCCAGCTGGTTATTGCAGGAGCGCTTATCTCACTTCGCGATACTGTCGTCTGGGGGCGCAATCTCTCTGACGACGACAACGTTACCACCCCGGCGGAACAAATTAACTTTGAGCCAAAATACTACATTTTGATGGCGACGCTTTTTGGCGAGCCTCAAGTGAATTGGAGAGAAATCGCGCCGTAATGCCTGATTTTGTCGGACTTGATATTGGTACGACCGCAGTAAAAGGGATTCAGGTTAAAAACAAAAGCCTCATTTCTTACGGGGAGGCGGCGACAGGGGTTTCTATCTTGTCGGAAAATTCTTCCGATTTACAAAAAATTTCCAAAACTCTTGACCAATTTTTTTCAGAAAATTTTAAGACCCGAAATGTTGTTGCTTCTGTTCCAGAATCTCAAGTCTTTACGCGATTGGTCACACTTCCCCAGATGGGTGGTGCCGAGATAGCCTCTGCTGTCCAAAATGAAGCTCAGCAATACGTTCCTCTTTCTCTTGATCGGATTACTCTCGATTACGAAGTTTTAGGGCCTTCCGAACTCCAAGGCAATCAGCTTGATATTTTGCTAGTGGCCGTTCCAAAAACGCTTACCCAAAAATATTTCCAAGTTTTGCGCGATGCCGGTCTCAATCCCCTTTCTCTAGAAACAGAAACAATTGCCCTTGCACGCTCGGTCGTCCGAGACCCAGTCAACCCCGTGATGGTTGCCTCAATTGGGGCCGGTGCAACTGATATTTCCATCTTTGCCAAAGGCACGCTGCGTTTTACGCGCTCAGTCGCAACGGGGGCAGCCGCACTGGAGCGAGCTCTCGTCCAAAACTTTAATTTAGATCCCAAGCAAGCATCCGAATACCTTAAAACTTACGGCCTTGAAGAAAGATTGGGCGGCAAAGTAGGCACAACAGTCCGGCCAGTCTTTGATATTATTGTGGAAGAGTTGAAGCGGGCGCAGGTTTTCTTTTCTTCCCACAGCAGAATTCCAGTAAACCGCTTAGTTCTTGTGGGAGGGTTAGCAAACCTACCGGGTGTCCTTATTTACTTGGCCGATGCATTGGGAGTGGAGGTAGCTCGCGGGAACCCTTGGGAGGCGATTTCCATACCTGCCAACTTCCCGAGAGAACAGCTAGAAGAAAGAGCCCCGCTTTTGGCGGTTGCTGCCGGGTTGGCCCTGAAGGAGCTGTGATGAGCGGTTGTTTAGTTGTTCAGTTGTTTAGTGGTTCGATTACCAAACAACCAGATCACCAGACAACCAAATAACCAAATTATGGTTGAAAAACGAGAAATTGAACTTATCCCACGAGAAATCGAAGCTGCTAAAGGCTTGGCAAGTCTTTTGACCAGGCTCCGTTTGATTGGTTTGGGTACTCTTGGAGTCGCGGCGGTTCTTTCCGCTGCAGCCTGGGGCGCAACAGCAGCGCAGGCGGTTAGACTCAATGCGGTTGAAGATTCAATAACTTCGCAGATTGAAGAATTAGCAAAGCACGCTGATACAGAAAAATTGGCCTTCGGATTAGCCGTAAAATCTCAAGCGATCACCAGCATTTTTACCCAGCGAAACTATTTTTCTTTGCTTCTTAACGCTGTTTCCTCCAGCACTCCTACCGGCATAAACGTCAAGGGTCTCTCGGCGACCAAGGATGCAATTGTGGTCACTATTTCCGGAGACACGACAAGCTACGAAGAACTTTCCAAGTTTTTAAAGAATTTGATCGACACAAGCCGGGGCGGTACTGTTTTTGTTGAAGCCTCGCTTACTTCAGTTGTCCAGGACTCTGCCACAGGCCGAGCAAGTTTTGTTATCGAACTGACCACTAGGAATAACGGTTTGCGAAAACCGCTTGAGGAGGTTAAATAAGATGGATTTGCGTACCCTTACTAACCGCCCAGAAATAAAAACCATCGGAATTCCATTGGGCGCGTTTTTTGCGGGTATTGTTCTTCTTCTTTTCTTAGCCATTCCTGGCTTTAATCGAGTTTTGGAATTGCAGAATGAGATCACCGCAGAGCAAGATCGGCTGACGAAAATGGTGGAAAAAACACGCAAACTTTCCGATTTGGCCAGCCAAGGCGATGTCTTGGCAAAAGAATTTGAATTATTTAATAGAGCTGTTCCAACAGACAGTGCTGTTCCCGAATTGCTAAACCAAATTCAATCGATTTCCAACTCCACCGGGGAAAAAATTGTTGCTCTCCAATTCAGCGGTGTAGAAAACGGTACCGGCACAGTTAGAGAAGTTCGGTTGCGCTACGCCTCCGAAGGCAGTTTTTCTAATCTACAGCGTTTGGTTGAAGCTTTCGAAGATGCCTCACGTCTGATTGACTTGAGTTCTCTTCGTTTCAATCAGCGGTTTGATGACGCGACTAAAACACCATTTTATTCTCCTGAGATGTCTCTTGTCTCCTTTTATACCCAAGAGCCGGTTTTGAGACCAGATAACCCGTTAACTTTTTCCTTCTCTGATCCAACTTATACCCGCGCTTCAGAAATACTCAAAACTCTCACTTCCTATTGACTAGAAAGTGAAATAAGTGAAAGAGGTGAAAATTGGTGAAATAGGTGAAGGGAAAAGCAATCGCTTACTCACTTAATGCACTCAATCCACCCCCTTCACCCCCTTCACCATTTGTTGTGCTAAACTATTTCCCGATGCTTACGATAAGACTGGTTAATTTTGGTAAGAAAAATGCTCCTGCTTTTAGGATTGTGGCAAACTCCGAGGTTTTGGGATTCTTTAATCCCCAAAACACCCCGCCTAAATTGCAGCTTGATAAAGGGCGGATTGAGTGGTGGGTAAACCACGGGGCCCAGCTTTCCCCCGCTGTTTCCAAGTTACTTGCCGGAAAGTACGAATTTAAGCCTTATGTACCAAAGAAACCGGAACAAGCCAGCAGCCAGCCGGCGGTACCCGCCTCTAGCGAGGCCCCGCCACAGTCGGTGGTAGACAGTAGCAAGGCAATACCAGAAAGCGAACCTAAATCAGAACCAGAGGCTTCTGCTTCGGAAACTATTGCCTAATGACTACCGTCTAACGACTAAAACTATGAAGGAACTACTGGAGCATCTAGTTAAAGAGCTGGCAGCAGAACCTGCCGAAGTGAAAGTTGAAGAAACCGTCGAAAACGACGGAACTACTCATCTATCTTTTTCTGTCGCACCAACGGACATGGGTTTGGTCATTGGAAAAAGCGGCAGAACAATCCAAGCGATTAGAACCTTAATTAAAACCGCCGCTTCAAAAGCAGGAAAGAAAGTTTTTCTCGAACTTAAGGAAGCTTCCTAAGCAAATCCGGCCTTCTCTTTTTTGTCTTTTTAAGTGCTTCCTGTTGCCGCCACTTTTCTATTTCCTGGTGATTTCCGGAAAGAAGAACTTTTGGCACCTTCATTCGTCCATAAATCTCAGGCCTAGTATATTGGGGCGTCTCAAGAAGGTTTTCTGAAAAAGATTCGTATTCTGTGGCTTCTTTTTCTAAAACACCAGGAATTACTCGGGTAACAGCATCAAGAACGACCATTGCGGGAACTTCTCCTCCGGAAAGAACGTAATCGCCAATGGAGATTTCTTCATCAACTAATTTTCGGACTCTTTCATCTACCCCCTCGTACTTGCCGCAGATTAGGATAAGATGTTTCTCTTTTGCCAACCGTTTAGCTGTTTGTTGTTTAAAAGTTTTTCCTTGGGGTGTCAAAAGGATGATCTTTGAACTTTGGTTTTTCCAGCCAGAGGCTGGTCCGCCTTTGGCGGATGATTTTGCGATCGCTCGCGCGATTGGTTCCACCCTTAAGATCATTCCTATTCCCCCGCCATAAATTCGATCATCTACCTCGTGTCTTGGACCGAGTCCGAAGTTGCGCAGATCAATTAAATTCACTTCGATCTTCTTTTCTTTTTGTGCTTTGGCAATAATTGATGATCCAAGGAGAGGCTTGAATACCTCAGGAAAGAGGGTGATGATTGTTATCTTCATTGGCTGATTCTTCCAGAGCTGATTTTGCGGCGGCCTCCTCCGCCTCTTGTTTACTTTTACCTTCTCCTTCGGCTACCTTTTTTCGTTTGAGATAAACGGCGCAAAGGAAACGGCGTTCGTGGGGAGGTCCCCACTCGCGACTTACACGATAGGTTGGCGTGATTCCAAAATGAGCCTGAGAAAACTCCTGGAAACGGCTTTTAGCATCTTTAAGGCCGGC
>Ga0209542_10014461_pt1 | contig 13433 bp, 14 predicted proteins | sample RifCSPhighO2_01_FD_184028 | JGI IMG/M metagenome (GOLD analysis project Ga0209542, IMG submission 184028) | Soil microbial communities from Rifle, Colorado - Rifle CSP2_plank highO2_0.1 (SPAdes) (version 2) | ecosystem: Environmental > Terrestrial > Deep subsurface > Rock core/Sediment ... | reverse complement strand
CGTTACGAACAATGGCGTAGTTCCTACGCCGATTTAAAGGTGTATATGCAGTCGTTCCGGATGCCTACTCCGGTGTGTACAAAACGATCCACTTCGAGCGATTTCCCACGCACGCATTTCCTAGCTAAAACTGTTCGATATGTTGTGGGAGAATACGTGATAGCTGAAAGCTGCGCGAAGGGTGGTACACTATATTTCAATGGATACTCGTGCACTTGTTTTAATCGCGCCTGTTGCAATGTTCATGTTCCTTTTCCCATTCTTCGCGCATGCATTTCCCTTTGGCGGGCGTGCGTCGATCGTCTTGCAGTGCGTGTACAACTCAACAATTTATACAAATCTTGGGCCGCCGCGCGGAGGCGAGTATATCTGGACGACGGCTACCAAGACGTACCAATTTGGGCCTCCCGCATACGCGGGGCAGTGGCTTTTGGGGCTCGCTGGCGCGCCGTACTACTGCATCTATAGCATTTCTCCTCTCATCATCTACACTGGAATCGCAATGACGATGCTGGGCTCAAGCGGCCCTGCCGCTCCAGCTGCATCCCTGACGCAAGGGCCAGGTGGGCCGAGCAATCGCGGCCCACTATCGCCGCCCACTCCTCCATCTCCGCCGCCCACTCCCATCCCACCTGCACCAGGCGGCAGCATGCTCTTGAGTGAAGTCTACTATGCGGTCGACACCGCCCATGGAACGAAACCCACGAACGAATGGATCGAGATATACAACGGAACGCAAGCAGCGGTTAATGTCGGAGGCTGGAAGGTGGAAGACTCGTTCACGTTCGACACAATTCCGCAGGGCATCATTGTCTCTCCCGGCAAATCCCTTGTGATCGCTGCAACATCGACGACGCGCACGCTCTGGGGCATCCCGACCGATTCGTTCATCTCGCTCGGGAGCTCCATCGGCAACGGGCTTGCAAACGGCGGCGACCGCGTTGTTCTCAAGAATGCCTCCGGCGCAATCGTGGATGCGGTTTCGTGGGGAACAAACACATCCATTTTCAAGCCGAGTGCCGTGGTTGTTCCGTACGGGCACTCACTTGCACGCGGCTCGCTCACGAGTGATACGAATAATGCCTCCGATTGGGTTGACCGGACTACGCCGACTCCCGGGAAATAGAGGTACCGAGATGTGTTGCAAGACACTTCCATGTTTCAAGCGGAACATCCTCCGCGCGCGCATATTCCGGTACGCCGCATTTGCCGAGAAACCTGAGAATTTCGGGTTTCGTAAACCCGAATTTTGCCGAAAGGTTGCCAGCTAAGAGCTTGCGTTTCGATGCGAAGCCCGAACGAACAACCCTAAAGAATGTTTTTTCGTCGACATCCAAAAAGAAATCTCTCGAAACGTTATCGATCAATAGAATTGCAGAATCCACCGACGGCGGCGGCGAGAAGTTTCCGCGCGATACCTTTGCAACGATTCTCGGTGTTCCATACGCTTTCACCGAAATCGAGAGGATGCTCTCTTTACCCTGCCTGCCGGCAGACAGGCGTCTCGCTCCGAGAATCCGCTCGGCCACTTCTTTTTGCACGAGAAGTGCTAATGCACGCGGCTGCTGCTTTGCCGTTAAAAATGACCGGATGATTTCTCCCGTAATGTAGTACGGGATGTTCGCTGCCAGAACGTACGTATTGAGGTTGAGTTTCTCCGGGCTGATATCACGAATGTCTGACGATACGACTCTCAGTGTTCCGGAGGCTATGTTCTCCGGAAATGTTTCCTGCAGATGCTGAACCAGCCTCGTATCTTTCTCCACTGCGATGACGCGCGAACCTGTTTTCAAAAGCTCTTTGGTGAGCGCGCCTTTTCCTGGGCCGATTTCGAGAATTGTTTCTTCCGGCCGTACGCCGATGCATTCCGCGAGCTTTACTGCGGCCCACTGCCCGGTCAAAAAATGCTGCCCGAGCCGCGGAGTGCGTTTACTGGATGGTTTCCTCCTCATATTCATTTGTCCGAGCAGGCGTCGCGTACTGCAGAAGCCGCTGATCGATGTCCTGGAGGAATTCGGAGGGCACGGAGTATTCGCGGGAACCGTACTTCATGCGCGCGGAGGCAAAAGAGAGGAACACGCGCTTCCTTGCACGAGTGAGCGCAACATAAAAAAGCCTGCGCTCTTCTTCCTCGTCCCGCGTTTCGTCCTCGCGGGTCCAGGGGAAAAGTCCCTGCTCGAGCCCTGTGATGAAGACCGCATCGAATTCAAGGCCTTTCGACGCATGCGCGGTCATCAAGGAGACTGCTCCGACGCTCTGATCAACCTCGTCCTGTTCGCTCTGGAGCGCCGCCTCCTCAAGGAGCTGCTCGATGCCTGTGGGCGGCTTCTCAAAGTCGAATTTCACGGCGAGGTTCACGAGCTCGCGCACGTTTTCCAGACGCTCCTGTCCTTCATTGCTGTCGTTCTTGAACGTCTTTTCCATGCCGCTTGCTTCAAGTACGAAACGAATAGTCTCGGAGGCGGGCAATTTCGTTGCGGCTGTGTGAATTTCGCGCAAAAGTCTGCGAAAATTTTCAACTTTCACACGTGCCCCCGCGGGTAGCATACTTTCAGTACCTGAAAAAAGCTTTTCCAGCGTCGCGGGGCCGATGCCGCGCGGCGGGGTGGCAATAATGCGCGCGATGTCAGTCTTGCTTTGCGGGTTGAGCGCGGCGCGGAGATAGCTAAGCACGTCTTTCACCTCCTTGCGTTCAAAGAATCTTGTTCCGATGACCCGGTAGGGCACTCCAGTGCGGAGGAATACTTCTTCAAGCACGCGTGATTGGAAATTCTCGCGGTACAACACCGCGATCTGCGAAGGGGCGATACCTGCCGCGATCAGCTCAGACGCTTTTTCGACCACGAACGACGCCTCATCCGTCTCATCGTGTGCGCCATAGAGTGAGAGCGCTTCTCCAGTCTCGTTCTCGGTGAACAGGTTTTTCGGGAGACGCTTGAGGTTTTTTTCGATGACAGCGTTTGCGGCAGCGAGAATGGTGCGGGTGGAGCGATAGTTTTGTTCGAGCACGATTGCGCGGGCGTGCGGAAAGGTCTTTTCAAAATCAAGGAGGTGCGCGATATCAGCGCCACGCCAGCTATAGATGTTCTGATCGATGTCGCCCACGACGCAGATATTGTTCCGCGGGGAAGCGAGGAGTGCCGCGATCTCGTACTGCACACGGTTCGTGTCCTGGTATTCGTCTATCGTGATGTGCGTGAAGCGCTCTCGGAGACGCGTGAGCGTCTCCGGCGAATTTCGCAGGAGTGAAAGTGTGCGAACGAGGAGGTCGTCAAAGTCCAGTGCACCTTCTTCGGTCAAACGTTTCTCATACCCGCTCCATGCACGCGCAATGAGCCGTTCCCGAAAGCTCTTGGCGCGCTCTGTATATTCTTCTGCAGAGACGGCGTTTCCCTTTTCCCGCGAAATGACCGAGAGGATTGCGCGCGGCGCAGTCTCACTCCCCTCTCCCTCGAGAATCTTTTTTAGAGCGCGGATTGAATCGTCTCGATCCCAGATGGTGAAGCGCTGTGGTACTCCTGCCTCCGTATGGAACTCACGCAGGATCCGCACTCCGAGCGAATGGAAGGTTGTCACGAGCGGGAAGCCGCGGGCTTTTGGGACGAGCGCGAGCGCGCGTGAGCGCATCTCGCCCGCCGCTTTGTTGGTGAATGTGAGGGCGAGGATCTCCCGGGCAGGAACCCCGCGCTCGATGAGGCTGGCTATCCTATGGGTGATGGTCCTTGTCTTCCCCGCACCAGCCCCCGCGACGATGAGGAGGGGGCCTTCGAAATGCTCGACTGCCTCTTTTTGCCTTGGATTTAAGCCATTTTTGTTTATCACCTGTGCAATATAGCACAGTCGAGCGCCAGCATTGACAAAGTGGTTATCCCCTCGTGAAATATAGTATGAATTGACGCTGAAGCCTCTTTAAAGGTACAGTGAACCCGACGGTGGCATGACCGTTTATCCTCTCTGGCCTATCTCCCCCAAATTTTCTGTTTGGGTGAGGTATAAAGCCAAATTTTTCTGTTACTCTGAGCGCCACCTCAAACCGTAGGCTTATTGTAGGTCCCAACAGTGACGCTCCGGCGGGTCTGGCACACCCGCACGCGAGCCGACATACCGTATGCAAAACCGGACGACGGGAGCATTTTTCTGTTTCGAAGGCAGTCTCCCTTATCTCTCTTATTATACTGGTCGGCTCTGTTTTGCCCGCCTCTGCGCGGGCATTCGTTTTGAGCGACTTTTTCGCCTCCCTGCGCGGAGTTGCGGAGGCGGAGGAAGTGAGCCACAGCGGGAACCTACAGACGCTCCCTCTCGCAAAGCCCGCCATGAACGTCGATCCTTCCGCTGGTCGTGGCGGCGGCGATGTCGTGATAGTTGACGGCTCCGCCCTACTGCCTGAAGAGGGCCCCTCGGGCACAATCGCAGATATCGAAAAACCAAAGAACTCGACGATCAGCATCTATGTCGTACGTCGGGGCGACACGCTCTCGGGAATTGCGGAGATGTTTGATGTCTCCGTAAATACGATTCTGTGGGCAAATGATTTGCCGCGCGCATCGCAGATCAGGGTCGGACAGGTACTTACTATCTTACCGGTGACAGGCATCAAGTACATCGTCAAGAAGGGCGACACGCTTGCCTCAATCGCGAAGCGCTACGGCGGCGATGCGGAGGAAATTGCAAGCTACAATGGCATTGATGAAGCGCTTGCAGCGGGCACCGAGATTATCATCCCCGACGGGGAGGTGCCAGCACCTGTCTCTGTACCAAAGCGCTCGACGCCGATCTATGCGACACCCGCAGGTAGGCTTTCGCAGATAGGCTATTACCTCCGCCCGATCGCGGGCGGCATCAGGAGTCAGGGTATTCACGGCTACAATGGCGTTGACCTCGCCGCCTCTGTCGGCACCCCGATCTTTGCCTCGGCCGAAGGTGACGTCATCGTCGCGAAATCGACGGGGTGGAATGGCGGCTACGGGCAATACGTCGTGATCCAGCACGCAAACGGCAGCCAGACGCTCTACTCGCACGCCTCAAGTGTGATCGTTTCGGTCGGGCAGCATGTGCAGCAGGGACAGGTTATCGCCTACGTCGGCCGCACCGGAAAAGCAACCGGTGCACATGTGCACTTCGAGATTCGCAACGGCATCAGGAATCCTTTCTAGGCATATGTCAGGTAACCTCATCCACGCGATTTTAATTTTGCTGCGGACCCTCGTCTGATTTGTTCCGTCGCTCCGAAAATGCTAGACTGGGGCAGTTGTGTCTACACAAACTGTCGACGTTATAGTTGATCTCCAGTACGGAGACTGTGGAAAGGGCAAGGTTGCTCACCACCTCTGCCAAACAAAAAACTACACGCACGTGCTCCGTTACAACGGCGGAGCAAACGCTGGCCACACGATCTTTCATAAGGGCAAGAAATTCATTACCCACCAGATCCCTGCGGGAGTTTTCTTTGGCATAAAGAGTGTGGTCGGGAGCGGCTGCGTTCTCGATCCGACACAGTTTTTCAACGAGCTTCAAATGCTAGAGGACGGCGGCGTAGATACAAAGGGCAAGGTATACGTCGCGGAGAACACGCACATCATCACTGAAGCGCACCGCAATGAAGACCGTCGCGAAGGCGTACGCATCGGAACGACCGGCCGCGGCAACGGGCCGGCGTATCGCGAAAAGTACGGCCGCACCGGAAAGCGTGCGATCGATTTGCCGGAGCTGAAACCCTATCTCATCAATCTGTACCAAGAGTGGTACGGCGGGAATGATGTGCAGATTCTCGCGGAGGGGGCGCAGGGCTTTGGCCTCGATATCGACTGGGGCGACTACCCGTACGTCACCTCTTCACACTGTACGACCGCGGGCGTACTGCTGAATGGGTTGCCGCCGCGGGCAGTTGGTGACGTGTGGGGAGTTGCAAAGATGTACGAAACGTACGTGGGAAGCAAAAAATTCCAACCTGATGGTGAGGTGTTCGACAAGATCACCGATGCCGGCGAGGAGTACGGCGCGACGACAGGCCGCAGGCGGCAAACGAATTGGATGAACATGCAAACTTTAGAGCGTGCGATCCGCATCAACGGGGTGACGCATATTGTACTCAACAAGGTCGATGTTTTGCGTACCGTTGCGAAGTGGGCGCTCTATGACGAGAGGAAGAACATCGAGTTCAAGAGCGAAGAAGAAATGAAAGATTTTATCACCAGGCGGCTCAAGAAGCTCGGCATTACCGAAAGCAACATCTATTTTTCGGAGAGCAGGGAGAGAATTTGAAGGCAGTGCAACTATGCACAACACATGGTTGCGTTAGCGCAAAACATGTGGGATAGTTTGCGCATGTCAAAAGAAGGGTCCTACGTGCGGAACAATCTTGCGCGGGAACGCACCGCGCTTGCGAATCAACGTACTCTCCTTGCGTATGGACGCACGGCGCTCGGGCTCCTCGCAGTTGCGATCTTCGTCTTCAAATTCGGGAGCCCCGATGTCGCCCTTGTCCTTGGGCCTCTTTCTCTGACCGCTGCCCTCTTTATCATGCTGTGGGGCCTGTGGAGTTTCCGGAATACGGCAGAGCAACTCTCCGGAAAATCGAGAAAGAAGCGAGGGTTATCGCACAGACTCATCGCGCTCGGACGAATGATCCTCGCGCCACTCAAGCACACCGATCTTCACTGACCCACGTTTTCAGATGCATCCTTTGCTCGTTCTCGCATCTATGACCCTTGTGTCGACCTGTGAGTTTTGCTTAAGTCTGGAACACGATAACTTCTCACGACCGTGAGGAATTATCGTATACGTATGATTGGGAGGCGTGGGCGATTGCAGAGTGAATTGCGAAAGGGCTAAATACTCGACATATAAAAACCCGCATCCACTTCTCCGAGAGCAAAGAGCGGATTTAAGTTCCGAAGAGTTCATGATGCGTGCCGATGTTGATAAAGCGTACAATCGAATTACTCAAGTGATAAAAGACGGCACGATAATCGCCGGTGACGCTGATACAGCGGCAGCCAGCGTATGGTTCATGTAGCGCGTGATTATAAAGCAGCGGATGGTGTGGATCTCGGAGAAATAGGTCGCGGCACTGCTTGAATTGTTCGCGCACTTTTTGCGGCAGTTTGGCGTATTTCTTCTCGAACGTTCGATCGTAGCCGACTATCATGACGCTCTACAGGGAATCGAGATATCGATCCATTTCTTTCGTATCCGTAAACAACGGCGAGAGACGATCTTTCCGATTATCGCGTATGTCTTTGAGCGATTGATCGAGCTCCTTTCGCGTTTTGGCATTTGGAATAAGCGGTTCGAAGAATTCGATCCGCCGTTCGTCGCTGAATTTCCGGAGCTGCTGATTGACGATCATCGAGAGCGGAACACCTATCTTTTTGGCGACTTCCCGCGCTCTGTCGCGCACGTCTTTGTCTACCTTCACGCTGATGACAGTCTTGTTGCTCATAACCGAAGTATATACAACGGTTGAATTTGGTCAAGCTTCCCGTATTCTCCCACAAAATATCGAACAGTTTTAGCTACTTGGAGTCAGACATTTAACGCAACGGATATGAGTACAATCCTCAAAAGCCATGCGTTCAGTGTAACATTCTCTGGATGTCAAGAAGGAAGACCCGTAATCAAAAACTAAGTGCAACACTGGGCTTGTAAAACCTCATTGGGTGTTCGGTAATCCAAACACTTCATGAGGGTATTGTTGATGTCCTCGGCGATCTCGTCAAGTTCGTCTTGTGTCCAAAGAGAAAGATCGGTGGAGCGTGGAAGGTATCGCCGGATGATTCCGTTTCTGTTTTCGACCGTACCCTTTTCCCACGAGTGGTACGGATGACAAAAGAAAAAGTTCACGGAGAGGTTCCGAGCGATTTTTCCGTGCTCCGCGTTCTCGGGCCCGTTGTCCGCGGTGATGCTCTCAACAATCTCCTCCGTGAGACGCTCGACGATTGCCACAGTTGTTGCAGCGGCGTCTTTGCCGAGGAGCTTCGTGATGCGCACTGCACGACTCATCCTCTCGGCGAGCACATTCACGGCTTCGCGATACTTGCACAGAAGCGAATCGCTTTCCCAGTGTCCGATTTCAGTTCTGTCGTTCGCTTCCTGCGGCCTCTCCTCGATGAACACTCTCCCTTCGAGCCTGTAGTGCTGCGATTTTCTGCCATATTTCTTCGTGCGTTTCTTCTTGCCCCGAGGCAGATACTCGTACAGCTTGTCTCGCTTTCCAATCTCGCTTTCGTATATCCACGCGTACAAGGTTTCGTGCGAAATGATTTTCTTGTTGCTCTCGCGCTCGGTATTATAGGGCTTCAAGCATGTGCGCAGGTTCGATCGCGTCAGATCCGGCGAGGTTTGACTTCAAGGTACAGGCCTCGGAATCATCCCCTGTCATTATGCAGTACGCCGCGTGCGATGTACTGCTTCATAAGAGATTGATAAGGAATATCGAGTGCGTTTGCGCGCTCTTTGAGGCGTGCCAAAAGATAACTTGGGATGCGGATTGAGATCGAGGCCGAGGTGGGCTTAAGGTTTGGGAAGGAGGCGTGGACAAATTCGCTTTTGTCGAAGTAGTCGGTAGCGTCAGCTGTGCTCCAAAATTCGCGCTCCGCATCCTCGTCCTTGAAAATCGGCACGACCAACTTCTTTTTCTTAGTTTTATTTTTCATACAATGTGCGTTCTTTTTTATTAATGTCACGAGCGGAAATTACGCGAATCAGTGTCTTCCTGACGGTAAACGATACGAAAAGGATCCGACCACGACTCGTCCTTCCTACAAGATGGTGACGCGATTCTGCGCGCGAGTGCTTGCGGTCTTCGCGAACAACTCTCTTGCTGTCGCTGAACGCTTCCTCGCACTCGCCATTCGTGACACCGTGCTTGATGAGGTTTTTGTCCCGATTACCGTCGTCCCACTCGAACCCGACGGCGTCGGCAAAAATCCTCATGCACGAAGTGTATATGGGAGACTATACAGCGTCAAGCGATTGTACAGACGGGGACTCTTGTAGGGTCAGATCTCACGTGCTCGGTACTGCAATGCTTCCAACATGTGTGAGGGTTCGATGGTTTCCGAGGCAGCAAGGTCGGCGATGGTACGGGCGAGCTTGATGGTGCGGTGGTATCCGCGCGGCGAGAGTTTCATCGAGCGCGCCGCCGCTTGGAGCGCGGATTCGGCTTTATCGGAAAGATTTGCGAGTGACTCGATGTGTTTTGCTTTCATGTCAGCGTTCGCGAACATACCGGGATGTTTCTCAAAGCGAGCATGCTGCCGCGCTCGCGCGGCAGCAACGAGCTCGCGGGCGGCTTTCGTCTCGCCTCCCTTTCCCTTTGCTTTCTGCGCAAGCGACTCCGGCGGCATCTCGCCGACGTGAACCCACATGTCGATACGATCGGCGACCGGTCCGGAAATTTTGCGGCGATATTTCTCGATCGCGTGCGGCATGCAGGAGCATCGAGGCGATCCCCAAAATCCGCATGGGCATGGATTCAGCGCGGCGATGAGCATGAAATGCGCCGGAAAGGTTGCCGACCCTCGCGCGCGCGCAATAGAAACAACATGATCTTCCAGAGGTTCGCGCAGCGCATTAATGACATCGCGATGGAACTCCGGGAATTCATCGGCAAAGAGAACGCCACGATGCGCCAGAGTTGCCTCGCCGGGGCGCGGCAGAGAGCTGCCGCCGCCAATCAAAGCAGCATAGGAAGAGGTGTGATGCGGGGATCGGAAGGGTGGACGGAACATTGCGCCGCCGGAAAGGTTTCCTGCGAGCGAGTGGATTGTCGTAACCTCGATCATCTCCTCTTCGGAGAGATCGGGCAGAATTGCGGTCGCTGCACGGGCAAGGAGCGTTTTCCCCGTGCCCGGTGGGCCGTAGAGCGCGATGTTGTGGCGACCGGCGGCGGCAATGATGAGGCCGCGCTTGCCGCTTTCCTGCCCGCGGATGTCGTCGAGAGCGGAGTCGTCGCTCTCACTCATGCGCGCGCGCGGCGTGATACGTTTCAGTACGTCCTTCTCATTCGTTAATTGCTCCAAAACGTCTTCGAGCGAGGCAACCGGATGCACTCGTATGTCGGAGATAAGCGACGCCTCTTCCGCATTCTCTTCGGGAATATAGATGTCGGTGAACGCGCTGCGTGCTGCGCTTGCGATCGAGAGCGCGCCGAGAATAGGGCGGATAGTGCCATCGAGCGCGAGTTCTCCGGCGAACAATTTTCCCTTGGGATTAAAGTTTGCCTGTTCGGACGCAAGAAGGAACGAAAGCGCAAGCGGCAAATCGAAGACCGCACCCTCTTTTTTGAGCGCGGCGGGCGCGAGTGAGAGAACAATCTTTTTGTTGCTGCGTTTTGGCGACTCGAGTTCGCCGGGAGTATCTGTATTCTTTATCGCGGCGGCGATCCGATCCTTTGCTTCCTCGATCGATTTGTCGGGGAGTCCCACGATCGTGAAGGCGTGGAGGCCACGCACGATATCGCACTCGACGGCAACGATTGGCGCCTTGGGGAGCATCGGCTGTGCGCCGTATACCCGCGCAAAACCCGACGCAATTTTTTGCTTTTCCGTCACGCGATTATTGTACTATGCATGTTCTACACACGTAGATGCGGCGGGATTTGCTTCGAGGCGGTCGAAGGGAATTGGTTTCTTGCAGACATCACAGGCCCCATAGCTGCTGGCGTCCATTTTTTCGATAGCCTTTCTTATTTCTTTGTGCCGCTTTTCGAGCTCCTCGACGAGGGGGATGTTCGTGGAAAGTTCTTCGATGTTATCGGCAGAGTCATTCGGGTCCGGCTCCCCGCCCTGCGAGCTCGACGTACCCTGCCAATCTCGATTCACTTTCCTGCCGTGTTCGGCGAGTTCTTCCTCGAGAGAGTCGCGCTCCGCTTCGAGGTTCGCGCGCAAATCGTCCATCTGGTCTTCGCTCAAGTCTGACATGCAGGGAGTATATCAGGGGAGCTTTCAGCTGTCAGCTGTCAGGAAAATTCGCACACACACTTCGCTCTTGAAAGCTGATAGCTAACACCTGAAAGCTGTCTTAGAGCTTTCTTTCAGCCCGCAAGCGGGAGAGGATTTCGGTGAAGGAGTACGGACTCTCCGCGATGACGAGGAGCTCGCGCGTCAGAAAGGAGTAGTACAGCTCGATCATGCCCGCGTTGTCCTTCAAGACGCGGACGTCATAGTTACGCATGACCACATCTTCGAAGCGGCGCTTCTCCGGCAATCCCCCCGCACCCAGCACCTGATCGGGCACTGGCGTGAACACTGGCGAGAAGTCTGGGTTCATCGTTTCTTCCCACCGGAGCATCCCGGCAAACGCACGCTCGTATGATAGAACGGGAATCACGAAAAGCGGCGCGTTTTCGTCCACTGTGTGGAGGCCGAAGAAAAAATCGTCGGGGAGCGCGCGAAAAAGCTCCTCGGGCACCCGCGCGCCGAGAGCCCGCAGGAATTCTTCGAGCGTGGCAGATCGCTCTGTTATCACGCCTTCTTTTGTCGTTTCGGAAGCGGTGGGTATGATGCGGGTGATCGAACCGAGCGTGCCGCCTCCGCCCTTCCTCGCTTGAGCAAGGAGCCGCTTGAGGTCGATAGAAGAGGTGTTATCGAGAGGGAACGGCACGCCGTTTTCGGCAAACAAAATTGAGCTCTGCGGACTCACGCTTGGGGCGGGCGAGCGTTCTTCCATAACGAGGAAGACGCCGAAGAATGCCGCTCCTCCCAGAACAACAAAAAGCGCCGCGGCAAAGAGGACGCCGTGGCTCCTGCGGGAGCGGACCGCACTCACCACCTCTCGCTCTTCCTCCGCGCTGCCGCGGCGCTTTTGGCTCTCTAGCGCGGCTGCGCGCACAAGAGAGATTTTTTTTACTCGGATAATCTTCTGCAAATCGTTTTTGAGCGTTCTCAAGGGCGAGACGATCGAAGACGCGAGACCCTCGCCTTGTTTCGCCGGCTCACCTGCCGGTGTCGCCGAAGCTGCATTAGGAGCAGCTGCGGGAGCAGGTTCTTGTTTTGGGGGTACTATCTGCTCTCGCGGGACTGCACCGAGAGTAGTATCAAATGCCTTCGATTCTTTGGGAGGAGACTCCGGCATGCGTCGCTCCGGAAGTTTTATCTCCTTGAGGATGTTCGCGATTGCCTCCTGCTCTTTTGCGAATTCTGCTGGCGTGCGTATCGGGAGCGGGATTGCAGAGGCGAGTGGAGCGGGGGGAGGCGGAAGCGGTGGCGTTTGCGGGGAAACAGGTTGAGGTGGAGGAGACGCGGGTTTCTCCAGTGGCACAAATGCAATGCTATCGACGGCTGATGGAAGAGCCGGCGGCTTTGCAGGAGATGCAGGTTTTACGACTGTCTCTTCTATGATACGTGCCTCCGGCTCGGAAGTCGGTTGCGATGCAGCGGTCGCTCGCTGCGGCGAAGAAGCGCTAGATACTCCCGCCTGCGCCTTGCCGACGTCAAGACTTTGGCGGGCAGGCGAGACTCCTGCCTGCGCTGAAGCTTCGGCAGGCAGTTCGGCGGGCAGTTCGGCTGGCGTGGCAGATCTTTTAGATGCGTCTGCGGGGACGTTCGTTGAAGTTTCGTCTGCCATGCTCGTTTCCTCCGCCCTGACTCGGTTTCAACCCCTTGCGTGTGGCCCACTCCGGATCAGCGGCTTTGATGGAAAGATTATACCGCCCTTTTTCATCGATTTCTTTGAGAACGACCGGTACCATCTCTCCGAGCTTGACGGCGTCCCCGATTTTGTCGATGCGGAAGGGTGCTACCTCTGAAACGTGCACCAATCCTTCAGCATTGCCGCCGATTTTCACGAACGCGCCGAAATCCATCAAGCGCGTGATGGGTCCTTCGAAGCGATCACCTACCATATACTCCCGCGTTAGGTCGATGATTTCCTTGAGCGCCGCCTCCGCTGCACCCATTTTGCCGGTCACGAAGACCGTGCCGTCTTCTTCAATCGTGATGTCATCGCAGCCGGTGCGCTCCTTGATGCCATTGATGGTTTTCCCTCCGGGGCCGATGACGAGGCCGATCTGATCGACTTTCACTTTTGTCGAAAGAATCTTCGGCGCGCGCGGCGAAATGTCAGCGCGTGGTGAGGGAATGGCCTTTTTAATCACTTCGAGTATCTGTAGGCGCGCTTTTTTGGCCTGTGCGAGTGTTTCAACGAGGACGGGGATCGGGACGCCGTTGACTTTCACGTCCATCTGCACGCCGGTGACACCTTCGGAGGTACCCGCGACCTTAAAATCCATATCTCCGTGGTGATCCTCGGGTCCCTGAATGTCTGTGAGGATCTTGTACTGTTTTCCATCTGACATGAGCCCCATCGCGATGCCGGCGACCGGCTTTGTGATGGGAACACCCGCATCCATCAGCGCCAAGGTGCCGGCACACACGCTTGCCATTGAGGTCGAGCCGTTCGAGGCGAGACACTCGGAAACGATGCGAATTGTG
>Ga0209542_10014460_pt1 | contig 13433 bp, 18 predicted proteins | sample RifCSPhighO2_01_FD_184028 | JGI IMG/M metagenome (GOLD analysis project Ga0209542, IMG submission 184028) | Soil microbial communities from Rifle, Colorado - Rifle CSP2_plank highO2_0.1 (SPAdes) (version 2) | ecosystem: Environmental > Terrestrial > Deep subsurface > Rock core/Sediment ... | reverse complement strand
ATACAAAATTGCCAAGGAATACGGCCTTGGCAATTCATTGAAACCACAATCCTTAAGGGGTTTTATTAACGTTTATATCAATCTGATCGGGAATTTGCACAGCAGGAGCTGGAGCGCTATTTTGTTGTGTATTTCCTCTGAAATATGGCATTCCATAGAAAAAGAAAAGAAATAAAACCACAACTAAAACAATTATGCCTATAATCATTCCCATACCACTATTACCATTCGAACCTGATCCTTGAGGAGTATTAATAACTGTTGTCATATACGTCCACCTCCTTTGCAACTACAAATACGAATCACCATACTTCATATATACCACGTTTTATGCTCAATAGCTTGCGGACAGGGTTGGACGCCGGTTGGAACACGCTTCTATGGGAAATAAGGGAGATTAACTCCTTTTTACAGAAGAGCTGGGAGGAACCTAGTTATTTTTCCAATGCAGGGCGGGTACTGGAGATATAGAGAACTTACGTTCATAATACCTAAAACTCACATCGAAATATTGAAAAAATCCTTCCCCACCCAGTAGATCGTGGTCTTCACTTCGCTCACAAAACACAACATCGGATTGCCATTCTTTGCCTAAAAATCTCATGGTCACCTTTTTCAAAAATCCATCTTGTTTTCCATTAACACCATGCACTTCTACTAGCTTTGCATTAGATAGGTCAATTCCCGCTGCTTTCGCGTAGTCTGCAGAGAATAAATTAGACGGTGAACCCGAGTCAATGAGACTGTAAATATCAATCTCTTTTTCTCCAATAAGTGTGACTGATATGAGCGGGTCATATCGAACCTGACGACCAATACCAAGGTTCTTTGTATACGAAAATTCCATTTTTAAATGTTTCCTATCTTATGGAAACGTAGTGAGTATCAGTAGAAGGAACTTTGTAAAAAGCAGGATTCTCTACTGAACGATCAACAGCCTCTTTTTGCACATCTTCCAACCGGTCTGCATGAGCAACAATTGCGCCAGTTGCGCCAGCGATCACAAGCCACTGTCCTCTATATTTTCCTTCGTCTAAATCTTGTATAGGTAAACTAGTGGTAATACTTTTTTTTGTATGCATCATATTATAATTCTACCCGCAAGCTCTGGATTTCGCATGTGTATAAGGTAGACATACTCTATTCCCTCCTAATTTATGCAGGACAGCAGGACAAAGTGGCTGCGTCGTCCGTAGCTCGCCAACTGGCGAAACGCAGACGGACATCACCATAACCGGTTGGAACACGTTACGAACAGAGGTACGGAGAATGGGATTGGTTTTTGGCCGTGCCCGCTGATATAGCGGGATAAAAAAAGAACCCTCAATCACTAATAAGTGACAGGGTTCAACGAAAATTATACACACCTTGCATTTACGTCAAAGATCACACCCCTATTACTAACAAAACACTGATTAGCGGTGCGCCTCAACTCCGAACTAAGCCTGCTTCGAACCGAAATAATCCAAACCTCTCGCCCCGAAAATTGAAGTTCCTTTACGGCATGGATAACATCTCTATCGCCAGATATAATAATTACTAACTGGGGTAAAGGATATGTACACTGAATCTTCGCATTCTTTGCATGTTCAATGGCCATATGAATATCTTGCACCAACCGAGTTTCGGCATCATAGGTAGGCCACAGAGTTCTGAAGCCGCCTTGAGAGAAAATCTTTGATGCCTCATTCTTCCAATCAGGCAAATGTATTCTTAGCTGTCTGAGATATACACGTGATTGACGCTCCATCTCCACCTGTTGCCCCCTCAAAAATTTCCCTAAATCTATTAAGAAGCCCCGAACGCCTTGATGAAAAAAGCGTATTTTGCTCGTGTCATGCGTATTCTCAACATCCCAATACACTCGAGCCAGACGATTAGAACTGGCAACATTCATTCTTGTGCTCCATTCTTTTGTGAACGAACAATCAATATGCGTCCATACAGTCAAATTGCGCTTTCGAAGCACAATCCCAACAGACCGTTAGCAGTATATGCAAATCTAATCACTACAGCAAGCCAATTCCGCTATGGCTCAATAGCTTGAAAACGTCTATACCAACCGCTTATTCCGAAACGCAAAACCAGAAGAGCTTTTTAGTATTTTTCAAAATCGAGTGCCAGTTTTTGAGTGGCAAATGCGGCGTAGAAGACGAGATCGAATGGTCGCTTATTTTTTGTTGCAGAAACGCCACCCCTTTTATGCTCCGCTAATCGTTTTTTAAGATCCTGAGTCGAACCAATATAATATTGCTTGTTTGAGAGTAATAAAATATACGCGTAGTACATCCTCTAAGTATAGCCCCACTACGCTCGTCTCTTGCCGAGCTACGCGGGGCACACTTCTTTACAGCAATAGGCCAGTATAATTGCATGCGAAGTGGTGGCCTGCCACGCGAAGCTCCCTGCGGGTGCAGGGAGCGAAGTGTGGACGTGGGCGGAATTGAACCGCCGTGACAAATGGTATTTCAATATGTTCTCCGTGTGCAGCTGATTTTAATTACGCATATGGTTACAAAAATCAGCAAAGATAATCGTATGCGCATCGCGTATGTGCATTCAGTTTCCCCTACGCGAAAGAAAAGAAACTATATCCGTCTAGATAACACCGAGCATCCACCCGACGGATGATGGAAGACGATGGCTACCGAATTTAAGCGATAGCTGTCGCAAATGAAGGCGCAAATGCGTTAGCAAATGCAACTTTCACGCGAGACATAACGTTTGCACGTAACAGATGTATTGATTGTGATTAGCGTGAATTCAATACGATCCACGACACGCTGATAGTTGAAATGTTCACTTGTTCGAGGCCTAGCACGCCCGATTTCCTCTTCGAGGAAATCGCCCCCCGTAGCCTTGGCGAAGGGGGGCCATATACTCAAAGATAAAACCAGAAACACTAGATCCTAAAAGCTATAAGCTATTGCCTATAAGCTAAATTATTCTTTTCCTCGTAAAAAGATTTCCGCTTCTCGCTTGATATCTTTTTCCCTCTGCTCCCTCTTTTTATTGTGGAGCTTTTTCCCCTTCGCGAGGCCGATTTCGACCTTAATACGAGAACCTCTATTATACACCCGAATTGGTACGATTGTCAACCCTGTATGAGTAGTCTTTCCCGTAAGGTATTTTAACTCTTCTTCCGATAACAGCAGCCTGCGCGAACGGGTTTGATCGTACGAACCCGGCGCATTGGCGATTTGCCATGGAGGAATAGTAGCATTCGTAAGCTCTGCTGAACCGTTATGCATCGTTACAAACGCCCCGCGCAGGCTCATATGCCCTGCACGAACGGACTTTACCTCTGTTCCGAGCAACGCAATGCCCGCCTCGAATGTTTCCAATATTTCGAAGTCGAACAGCGCGCGCTTGTTGTATGCAAAATCCTTCATAGGTACACTGTAGCATTTTTCGGTTAGAATAGAATAATCATATGGACTTGCAACATACGCGCGACAACATCCTTGCTCCAATTGCGGCAGCTGCCACACGCCTCCGCATAACCCCGATTATGGTCAGCGTACTTGGTGTAGTGCTCATGATTGCCTGCGGCATTGCGCTCCATGCCCATATATACACACTCTCGTTTCTGTTTCTTGCAGGAAGCATTATTGCGGATTTGTTAGACGGCTCGCTTGCACGCTATCAAAAACAAGAATCGGATTCCGGACGAATCGTAGATCTTATTACGGACAATGTTTCGTTCGATATTTTTCTTATTGCGCTTGGAGCAAGCCATTTCATGGATTTTAATATGGTTGCTATCCTCATACTTCTGCAAATAATTGTAACGATAAAAAACACGAGAAAAGCGCTGAAAAGCGCTGCCCATACCGGCCTACGCATTCACGACCTCCACGGATTCTGGGTACTGCCGAATGTAGCAAAGGCAGTGATGTATATCAGCGTCGTGGCAGCTGTTGCAATGAAGGTCGATATACTAACAACATCTGGATTGCTCGCAATTCTCATACTTGCATTTGGGATTATAAAACGATAAAGTAGCGCAGGAGGTATTTGAACATTCCAATTTAGAAAGGAATCTGTCCATGGCGTCAAGAGGCGGAAAAGCGGCAATGAAGGCATTGAAGTTTCTCGTCGAAAATGGTGTCGTTTCTCAAAGCGATCTCATTCAAGCATTGTTTGCGTCGGGTATGTCAGAAAAACAGCAGGTTCTATTTGCATGGCACTTCCTTCCAAATGAAGGTAGCAAACAAATGAGCGTGGTACTCGGTGAAGAATACTGGTCATCTTATCCGATTGCCGGCGTCGGACTTATCGTTGTGCATGATGATCCCGCAAAGGGGCCGCACGTGCTAACACTCCAAGAAGAGCGGGGCAAGACGGAATTGAAGAAGATAAAAGGCTCGCGATCCTTTCCGATGGAAACTTGCAAGGAAGGAGAATGCGTTTTTGAATCACTGGGGAGATTGATTGAAGAGGAGCTTCCTGGTATGCGCGAGTTGGTAGTTGAACCAAATCCCGCTGGATTATTTGAGGTTGTGGATGGCGTATGGCTTCTCGTTTGGTGGGCAACGATGCATGAGCCTGCACTGCCGATCATAGATCCATGCATGGATGTGAGCGATTTTCGGTGGGAGCCGCTTACTGCGCTTGTTAATGGTTATCCAAACCTTCGCCATGGCGCACTCGAGCCGTTGGTGGCTCGGAAAAACGGGCAAAGAGTCGTTCGCGACCCCTTCGCTGTTCATTAGTTCATCAACACTTTTCTAGCATTCCATCGCTTGTGAGAACCACAAGCGATTTTTTTATAGTTGGATATTAGTGCCGACTGGCTGCTTATTCAGGGCCAGCTCTAAATTTTTGGAATCAAAACCGTTAAATACGGAAACTTGAACAGATTGCATCGCTAACAAAGCGCTTAATTTACCCTTCATACCTTTCGTTACATCTTGTGAATTATGCGGCATGTCAGTTTCCGTAATAATACGCTGTATATCATCACGTGTAATATTCTGCAAATACGTTTCAGAAGGGGCGGGCGGAAAATTTGCATAGATGCCATCTACGTCTGTTGCAAACAAAATACGCGTTGCTTTCCATGCTTTTGCGCATACAACAGCAAGCTCATCCGCAGAAGCGATAGAAGACATATTGTTTGCGGTTGAAACGACGTCACCGGATAAAACAGGCAAGCTTCGATTTTCGAGCATACGCTCCATTATCTTTTGCCCAGCAAAGATAAGCCGACCGTCTTCGTCCCGATAAAACATGCTGCTTGTCTGCATCGGAATTGCTGGCACGTTACATTCCTGAAGCGCTAAAGATATTTCGTTCGACAGCCCGCGCATAGCCAAAATAGTTTTAGCCATGCCATAAGTTCTCTTTGTATTAAGAGGCATATCGGATAGATTATATTCTTTGGCAAGGGGGTGACCAACAGATCCTGCTCCATGGAGCAATAGTATTCTGATATTCGGATTCATTTGTAAAAAAAGCGCGATTTTTTCACATAACTGTGATACGAGCCGTGTTCGTCCGACTGGAATACCATTTTGCTTTTCGGTAATAATGCTGCCGCCCAGCTTGATGATCCATAATTCCATAGGCTGCATAGTAGCATACACCAGCGTACGATTCTTGCTTTTATACCCCTAAAACGCTACTATACGACCTATGCCAAGCAGACGAAGGCGATATCGCCACAGGCCGAAACCGGAGCTTAAAAAACCTCCGGCAAACGACGAAATCACCGCACCAGAAGTGCGCCTAGTTGGCTTGGAAGGGGAACAGCTCGGCGTATTCGCCATTGCAGACGCTATAGCGAAAGCGCAAGAAATAGGCACTGACTTAGTAATGGTTGCTGATAAGGCAAACCCGCCCGTAGTGCGCATTATGGATATGGGAAAGCATTTATATGAAAAACGAAAAAAAGATGCAAAACAGAAGGCAAAAAGCAAGGGGAAGGATATAAAAGGCATCCGAATTGGCCTCAAAACAGACGACCACGATTGGAATATGCGACTTACTCAGGCTGCCAACTTTTTAGCGGAAGGTCATAAAGTAAAGCTGGAAATCAAGCTTCGAGGGCGCGAAAAACAGCGCTTTGACCTTGCGGAAGAGAGAATTAAGGAATTCGTTGCAGGGGTGCCCGGCGGAGCAAAGCCAGCGGACACATTTTCCCGTTCCGCAAACGGCCTAACGGTATTATTGACGAAAAATAGCTGATAGCGTACCATACACTAATTATGCCAAAGCAAAAGACAAAAAAGTCTGCAAGCAAGCGTTTCTTTTTCTCCTCTACAGGAAAAGTGCAGCGCCGTTCTATAGGGCAAGCCCATTTTAATGGACTTGATTCGGGCAACCAAACGCGCAAAAAGCATAACGACAAGCAGATTCATCCGCATGACGCTGGCCGAATAAGCCGACTTTTACCATACGCGTAATTATTTTTTCCTATGTCACGAGCACCACGAAGCATTCCGAAACGGAATCGACACAAAAAATGGATTAAGCGAGCCAAGGGATACCGAGGCCGAAGAAGCACGATTTTCAAGCTTGCAAAAGAAGCTGTATTGAAAGCTGGCCGATACGCATTTCACGACCGCCGAAAGAAAAAGACTGTATTTCGATCTGCTTGGCAGGTTACTATCAATGCTGGCGTACGGCCGCTCGGGCTCACCTATTCAAAATTCATCCACGCACTTCGAACTCACAAGGTAGAGCTGGATCGACAGGTATTAGCTGAACTAGCGCACAAACAGCCGGAAATTTTCACAAAAGTCGTTGAACAAGTAAAGAAATAGCGCAAAGCTCCCCCTCCTTACGAAGGAGGGGCTAGGGGAGGTTAGTTCGCGTTCCACCCCCTCTAACTCCCCCTTCGTAAGGGGGAGGAAATAGCGTATTATATATTTGATATGAAGATCATCGTTACGGGCGGAGCTGGATTTATTGGGAACCACCTCATTGAGCGTTTGCTTGATCGCGGAGATTCCGTTATTTGCATAGATAATTTCTTTACAGGACAAAAAAAGAATATCGAGCGGTTTTTAGATAACCAGAATTTTTCTTTACTAGAGCATGATATTGTTCAGCCGCTGAAAGGCGTAGAAGCTGATCAAATCTATAACCTCGCATGCCCGGCATCGCCCATTCACTATCAATACAATCCTATCAAGACTATTAAAACGTCTACGATAGGTATGATTAATATGCTGGGCCTGGCAAAAAAGTGCGGAGCACGGATTCTGCAAGCATCCACATCGGAAGTATACGGGGACCCGCACGTGCATCCGCAAGTAGAATCGTATTGGGGCAACGTAAACCCCATCGGCATTCGAAGCTGCTACGATGAAGGCAAACGCGTTGCGGAAACGCTGTGCATGGATTATCACCGCGCGCACAATCTAGATATTCGCATTATCAGAATTTTTAATACATATGGGCCGAATATGCATCCGCAAGACGGCCGAGTGGTGAGCAATTTTATCGTAGAAGCACTCGCCGGCAAACCAATCACTATATATGGAGATGGCTCGCAGACACGCTCATTCTGCTATGTTGACGATTTGGTAAGCGGCATAATAGCAATGATGGATCAAGATGGATTCATCGGCCCCGTGAATTTAGGGAACCCCGTTGAGTTTTCAATGAAAGAATTGGCTGATTTAATTATCGCACTCACCGGAACTGCATCAGAAGTTACATACATGCCTCTCCCGCAAGACGATCCGAAACAGCGCCAGCCGGATATTTCGCTGGCAAAAGAAAAACTCAACTGGGAACCGACGATTGATATTGAAATGGGGCTCAAAAAGACAATTGAATATTTTAAGAGCGTGTAAAACTTACCTCACGCAGTCGGGGCCTGCAGGGCTGATAGTAATCGTATCCCAGGCGATGACGCTTTTATTTTGCGAGCTGATAAGCTCCAGACTTGCAGTTCCCGCAGGTTCAGTACATGGGATTTGAATAGAAGCAGTACCTGCAAAAAACGGGGATTCTGTAAGCACGGTAATCCCCTGCTTTGACCGTAGCGCCACAAACACTTGCTGGCTTGCAATACTGCTCGGCATATTCCATCGCACAACAGTACGCGCGCCGGGCGTAAGCGGATCTACTACATGCATTGCAATACGGGATATCGTAACATCGTTTGAGCGCACAGAAACGCCCCCGATCATATTAACCAGCACTCCAACACTAAGGAGAAATGCCGTACCCAGCCCTACACTCATCCAAATACGCCGCTTATTCATAATCTTGATGCATAGCACTATGAATAGTACGCGCAGATTTGTTTTGATTCAACCAGGGAGCATTTATATTCCAGGGAGAATCTACAATCTTCAACGCCCGTCTGATCATTGCTTCATCTGGCGATTCCGGTACATGGGGATTTTCCAAAAATTTTCCATCCTGGCGATGAATAATCATAAATTCCCGCTTCATTGTCCAAGAAATAAGCACGAGAAGCACTGCAATTAAAATACAAATTGCGTAGAATCCATACCCGATTCCTAAAAGCAAATCGAACATTGCATGCAAAAACCAAGGAATGAAAAATGCAGAAATGAAAAATTTGTTTGAGCGGAATATTTGAAATGTCCCCTGCGCAATAAGCGCACCCATAAGCCCGCCAAAACATATGTGCGCAACCGTTGAGATGATAAATCGAAGGAAGAATATAAACACAAGCGTGTCATATTGTTGGCTGTTTAATAAGTCGTGAAAATAGAGCGTATTCTCAAGGGTAGAAAATCCTAGACCAACGCCTACGCCGATCAGAAGCCCATCGAACACTTGATTGATTTTTTTGCTCCTGCGCATCCATATGCGCATTGCAAGATACCGAAGCCCTTCCTCAATAGGCGCAATAATGAAAAATGTAGCAAATGCAGGCATTGCAACATCCACAACAGACAACAACGGAAGGATGGCTCCGCCATAATAGTGCTCTGTTGACGGAGATAAAATTTGCCATAATTGGTCCGCCTTTTTTTCTAGCCAAAAAGCTGGCCATACCAGTACAAGCCCGATCATAAACGCCATCGCAATGGTACTTGCCGGCACGCTCCGCGTTTGATTCCGCAGATACCACATCCATAAGAAAAATCCTGCTGGAAGCAAGCTTAATAAGAATGCAACGATAGCAATAGAAACTCCTACCGGCAATACAATCGGATCGCCCATAGTAAGCAGTATATCACGATGTTCCTATCAGCGATGACTTATATTGCTCCGGCTTGTATGCGGGCAGGCGCACAACCCGTACATGCTCCTTGCCGATAGCGTGCAATATCGCACGCACATCTTCATTGCTCGGGCGCTGATCATATCCTAATGCAATACAATCAAACGCAAGGCTCTTTAGAAGCGCATACTCGGAAGGGTCCGCATCGCCTAATACTGCATTATCAATGCATGCAACCGCAGATACTGCGTGCAAACGGTCTGCTTGCGGCATACGGGGCTCCCGATGCTTTTCTCTGCGGATATTTTCATCTTGCGCTACAACAACAATCAAACGATCTCCCAGTTTCTTTGCTTCACGAAACAAATATTCGTGGCCAGCATGAAGCGGATCAAATGTGCCGAATACAAGAATAGTACTCATGATTATTGAGAAACAGGAGGAACGTAAAACACCGTATCGGGATACACAGGAATATGTTCAGACGATTCTTTTTTTACCGTCACATACTTTTCAATCTTTTCCACTACCTGCTTTGCAACTTTCACCGATGGCGCCGATATTACTTGTCCGCTCACTGCAATAACAGGGGCTTGGTATGCAAGAAAATACAGCACCGCCCCTGCCCCGATTGCAGAGAACGTAAAAATCAAAATCACAAGTATCGGCATGCGATACAACACAAGCCGGGATAGCACTCCGCGAAATCGATGAATAAATAAAAACGAAATTTTCATACTACTTAAGAATTGTAATGATAAGATCCACCTCCAAAGAACTGCCTAGCACTGTTTGCGGCAGAGAGCTAGTAGTTGGCACTGCTGCAAAAAAATTCAAGGCTACCTGATGTGTAGTATCTATGTTCCATGATGCAATATGTAGAAGGTAGGGCAATTGTTCAATTCTATACAAAAAATTCAAAAGCTGTACATGCCTTCCCGAGGCGCTGATATGGATGCGGACATCCTCTAAAGAATCAGCTTCTGACTTCTCTTGTTTCGAGTTCTGGGAAACTTCTGGCACTTGCGCAGCTACTCCGGCATCGGATGCAGCTTGCGCGATCGCAGTTACTGCTTCTGGCAATCCGTCCCTATGCACAGTCATCCGCTGAAGCGAAGCAACTCTGCCTTGCGCAGATACGAGATCTTTTTTCATCTGCACAATTTGCTGCAGCTCTTGGGGAGCGGCATCTATTTTTTCCTGCCGAAGCGCAATTTCTGATCGAACAAGCGCTACGCGCATATGCAATACAACAATTCCAGCTATGCAGCCGATAATTGCAACAAGAAGAAGAATGTGTTTTTTAGAAATCCTCATAGAATTCCGCCGTTATCTGCCTTTCGAAATACCGTAAACGTGGCTATCGCCTCCGGCGATCGAGCAAAGTTCTGCAGCGGCGCATCCACATGATCAACCCACCCAAGCGCCTCAAGGGCATGCTGGTACTGAACTACCACGTCTCCGCTTGCTGCCTTCGTGGTTATTAATAGCACCGATTGACTTTCGCTTAATTCTAATTTCATAATTTGAATGCCGCTCGGGAGACTGAACTACCACGTCTCCGCTTGCTGCCTTCGTGGTTATTAATAGCACCGATTGACTTTCGCTTAATTCTAATTTCATAATTTGAATGCCGCTCGGGAGCACCGTAAGCACATCTTGAATATGAATTGCCCACCGAGGATTAGCCGTGATGCGCGCATCTATTGCCTGCACTGTACTGTTGAGTGACCGGATACTCTGCTCAATCTCCACGCGCTCTTTCCCTTGCTGCAATAATCGATTATCAAGCGAGCTTAGAATAATCTTATTTGCCCACCATGAGGCGCCATATACCATTAGCACCACAGCAAGACCGCCAAGAATAGCATAGAGCAGCTTATTTACGCGGTGAGCTGCTATAAGAGCCATGCGCAGTCCGCGCGCTTCCGGGGATAGTAAATTAATTTCCGGTTTCATAGGGCAATTACATTGCGCAACGCAAGACCAAGCGCTGTTGCATACCGCACAGATTCTTGAATATTCATAGGCGGATGCACGCTATCTTTGGATGACAAAATATTTACCCAAGGGTTGCCTCGCTGAATATGAATATTCTCAAAATGCTGCAAAAACGCCTCATCTAATCCCAATAGATTAGAACCGCCTCCCGTTAAAATAACCTCTCGCACTCGATGCTCCGCATCAATGCTATTATAAAAATCTGCAACGCCGCGAATATCAACTACCAGCTTATCAAGTTCTGGCTCCATAATCGGCGTAATGCGCTCAAGCAAATCTGCAGGTATTTCGTGAAGATTTTGCATCAGCTTTTCTTGATCTTGTACTGCAAGCTTGGTTGCAAGCCGCGCCACCCCTTGCTGTAGGCTTGCAGTAAATCTGCTTGCCCCAAGGTCGTGCACAATAACATTCGTGGCAGTACTCCCAATATCAACAATCAATACCCCCTGCTTTCTATGCAATTCCGGAGAAATTAATGCGCGCACAATTGCCTGGCTTTCCAACTCGAAAGCGGCAACATCCAGGCCGAGCTCCATCATCACATCATAGAGCGGGTCTACAACTTTTTTCTGCGCAGCTCCCGCTTGAATTTCTCTTTTTCCCTTTGCAACACCATGCCCGCTGTGTACCAGTGCCTGCCAGTCAATATACACGCTTTCCACACCAAACGGAATATGCTGTGCAATTTCCCATCGAATCGATTCATCCACCTCATCATCCGACATATCTGGCATTTCAATAACGCGCAAGAATGACTGCGTTTCCGGAATAGAAACAACTACGGTATCCTTTTTAATGCTTTTTGTGCGGCACGATACAAGAGCCTCTTGAAGAGCAGCTTTCATCATTTCCTTATTTGCGACAACTCCGTTCACAATAACACCTGATCCAACTGCATGGATGCAGTGCGCAAGAAGACGCCTCGGCTTTGCATCCGAAAGCTGTACAACTTTTATTGTTTGATCCGATATATCAACCCCTATCATACTGTATCTGTAGTGTACTATTGTTGCTCCCAGGAAAGAAATTGATATTCGCCCGTAGTCGGAAAATATGGAGGAGGCCCGTACAGCAAATGAGGGTCGTACGACGAGCTTCCATTTTGATACCCGCCGATAACAGACCCGCTCCCATTAACCCATGTTGTCACTGGAACTAAATTGCTGGCGACCATTCCATAGGTCGTAATATTGTTTCGCAATATATATGATCCAGAGTTATAGTACCTCCTGCCAAAACGCCCATGTTGCGCCACATATGCTCCATCGAGCTCAAGATTATTTGCTGCATTCGAGTACGGAATGAGTATATTTCCCTGGGCAATAGCCCCTATTACCCTCGAACCGTCTTTCACGCCATTATACGTAACGCTTCCATTGATAATGATGTCTGTATAGGTGCTGGGATTTTCAGGAAATTTCCCCGCTGCGATGGTAATGCGGGAAGTTACAGCACCCTCAACCCACAATGTATCCTCGAAAAACAAAATACCTCCAGATGGCACCGTAGCGGAAGTAAGCAGTGTTTGATTTTTTATATCGTACGAGGAATTTTGCCATCCCGTATCAGGAAAATACGAATATATATTCGACTTTTTTGAAGTTACTTTATACAGCGAATATGTATTGTTCGAATTGAACACGATATGGTATCCATATCCGCCCGACGAACCAAAATATGTTCCCGCAGATTGCGCGGCAGTTTTCATAGAAAGCAGATCAGACGTAAGCCCTGCATAGTCCACCGCCGGCACAGGATATTGCCACAACGCAGCATTTCCTCCAGACCCCCAAACCCCCGGCTTGGTTGGGTTCCCGCTGCACCCTTGCGTTGATTGGCATATATACGTTGCTTTGGCGCTCGTCATGATGCTATCTGATTGCCCATCCATGCGTATACCGCCGTTAGCATGCACAGCTCCAGTAATCGTTTTTCCAAACCATACATCGTCATTTAACAGCAAAGCATACTTTGCAAACGAAGGCTTTCCATACGTTGCGCGCAATGTAACATCGCGTACGGGAGCATTGGCGGTATGGCCAACAGACGTAATTTGCACAATCGTGCTGCCGCTTTGCGGAGCCACAAAAGTCAGATTGTACGTTCCAAGAAGCCCTTGAAATTGATCCGATACATCTTGCTGTACGGGGCTGAAATCGGAGCCATTATGAGCAAGCCGCCAGCGAGCATAATTCAATCCTGCTTCCGCAATCTGAAATGCCGTTTCATCCTGCGCAACTAATCCGCCTTGCTGATACTGCCGGTTCGTTACTCCGCC
>Ga0209542_10014458_pt1 | contig 13434 bp, 13 predicted proteins | sample RifCSPhighO2_01_FD_184028 | JGI IMG/M metagenome (GOLD analysis project Ga0209542, IMG submission 184028) | Soil microbial communities from Rifle, Colorado - Rifle CSP2_plank highO2_0.1 (SPAdes) (version 2) | ecosystem: Environmental > Terrestrial > Deep subsurface > Rock core/Sediment ... | reverse complement strand
CAACCGAGATTGACGCCCACGCGATCAAGGGATTTTTGGAGCAAAATGGTCTCCAAGCGGTAGTGCGCGCCCAGCGGCATGATTTTAAAGGCGGCAATATTTCGGGCGATACCCTCCCGCCACGGCATCTGATGCCACAGGATATATTTGTCCCTAAGGAGGATATGCACAAAGCTCAAGATTTGGTTGCCGCATACCAGCGTTATCACAAAAAACCGAACTAATGAGGGTTGTGGGTATGCAGGTATTTTTATGGTCAAGATTAATGCTCTTGGGTAGTATAGTTTTTTAAAGGGGCAAGACTCGTTCTCATGTGCTTGAAATATTGTTTGTTGCTATAGATTTACTAGCAGTATTTGTCCGTTTATACAAAGACACTAATCAAATTGCAAACCACGCTTGTATTATGGGGGCAACAGTAGCTGTTCTTTTTATTATATGAATTAGCAATATAGTATGAGCATGTGCAAGGAGCTCAAACTTAGCATAAGTATGGGCGGGCATATGTGGTGGACGGATACAATGTTTTGACTAGGGTTATATCTTGTGGTATGTTTTTTACGGGACAAAGTGTATTCTCTCGCACTGAAACGGGCAGGTACGCCGCGCTCTATCAGTTTCAGAACAAACACGTAAAACCAAAGCCGTGCGTGGAATGTCGTTTGATACAGTTTGGCTCGTCATGGCGTCAAATCGCATCAAACAAACTTTGTCCCAGCTCATTCTTTGACAAAGGAGGTAGGTAATATGGAGCAGGCTGCACGTCTGTATGATGTTCCCCCCAAAGACGCGGCGAGTATTGTAGGGAAAAGAATGTTGCTACCGGGTGCGATACTTACTATGATTGTCCTCGCATTGTTTGGGATTACCCAACGGCAATTTTGGTTGTTTTTACTTCTCTTGCCTCCATGCGTATTTGGGGTCCAATTTTTAAGTGATAAAAATAACGTTGTTCTTTGCGGGAGTTGCCTTAGCTATCGCCGTAAGTCTGATGTACAACGTAGGTCAAGGCAATCTCGTACAGGCCAGAGTATTTGCGCCATTTGCCATCATTATTATAGTGAGCGAAGCGTATAGGGTATCTATGCGCTTATTTTTTTGGTTTTTTCGTTCTGTGGTATAACGGAGTATATGAGTTGGCAACTCAAACGGCAGCTTTTGTTCTTGGGGGTGTTTGCCCTTCTTTTGCTCGCGGTTGCGGGGGCCTTATATTACGCGAGTCGGCCCGCGCCAAGTTGCTTTGACAAGATTAAAAACCAAGATGAGACAGGAGTGGATTGCGGTGGTTCACAGTGCGCGGTGTGTCTGGATGAAAACCCAAAAGACCTCATAGTATTATGGACGCGATTTTTTGAAGTGCGCCCGGGCGTTTATGATGTTGCAGCACTCATAGAAAATCCCAATGTGCTCTCGGGGGCCAAATCGATGCCGTACCAGTTTAAACTCATGGACGCTGACAACTCTACGATTGTAAGTAGGAGAGGGGATGCCTATGTGCTGGCGGACGAGCGTTTCCTCATATTTGAGCCGGGGCTGATCGTGGGTGGCGTGCAGAGGCCCAAACGCGTGGTGTTTGATATCAAAGATTTTACCTGGGTCCCTTCGCGTCATCAGGAGCCGCCACTTCGTATTGTACATACCGAGCGCATGTTTGAGGGAGATCGGCCGCGTTTTACACTCATGCTCAAAAATGAAACTATCTTTGACGTCAAAGGTATTGATGTCTCTGCGGTAGTTTCCGATACCGAGGGTAATGCGGTCGCAGTAGCGGCTTCGCGCGTGGATAAGGTTGCCGATTCTGCCGAGGAGGCGGTAGTATTTACTTGGCCGTTTCCATTTCCGCAAAACCGTACCATTATGCAAGTTGAGCCGTTTGTACGCCGCAATCCATGGTAAGATGCTCACCTATCTCAAAAAATTTGATTGGGTACTTATCGGGGCACTCGCCCCGATGTTTGCGTGGAGTCTTTTGACACTCAAGAACATCGGTGACACCGGGGATTATTTTTTTACGCGTCAGATAGTTTGGCTATTGATTAGTCTCTTGGTTATGTTTTTTTTAGCATCAGCAGATTGGCGGCTTTTTAGTAATAGCGGGGTCATCGTGGTGCTCTATGGCATTATGTGTCTGCTTCTCGGCGTACTGCTTTTGGGAGCGTCCCGTATCAAAGGCGCTACGAGCTGGTTTAATTTTTATCTAGCCTCATTTCAGCCGACAGAGATTGTAAAGCTAGTGCTGATACTGGTGCTCGCCAAATATTTTTCGCGGCGGCATATTGATATTGCGCGGTTTCGGCACATTGTCATCTCGGGGGTTTACGCGGCAATCCCTGTGGGTCTCATTTTACTGCAGCCGGATCTCGGATCGTCAGTAATCGTGCTTGCGATTTGGTTTGGGATGACGCTTGTCTCTGGTATCCGCCCGCAACATCTCTTACTTCTTGCTACTACGGGTATCGTGATTGCGGCAATCGCCTGGGTGTCGTTTCTTGCACCATATCAAAAAGACCGCATCAAGACATTTCTCAATCCGACGTTTGATCCACGGGGTGCGGGATATAATGCCATCCAGTCTATGATCGCCGTTGGCTCGGGTGATGTGTTTGGTAAAGGGGTTGGCTATGGGTCGCAGAGTCGCCTCAAATTTTTGCCGGAGTCAGAGACGGATTTTATTTTTGCCGCGTTTGCCGAGGAATGGGGGGTATTCGGTATCTTGGTCTATTTTGTATTTATGGGGATACTACTCTGGCGAATACTGCGGATTGGACTCTATGCCCCGGGGAATTTTGGTAAATTATTTGCGATCGGGTTTTCTATCATGATCGTATTTCAGGGGGCGATACACATTGGTATGAATATGGGGATGCTCCCGATCACGGGTATTACGCTTCCCTTTATGAGCTATGGCGGCTCGAGTCTCTTGATGCTCATGGCGGGCGTGGGGATTTTGCAAAGTATGCATATCCATCGTTATGCCTATGGGTCGTTTGCGGAGGATCCGGAGGAGGGATCGTATATATAAGGGTTGCCGTTCTAAGGCCAATCTATGCTGTATGGTGGCTTTTTTATGTTTAGTGGGGTATAGTTTCTGCAAAGATTTTTGCAAACAAAGGGGGCATATATGCGACTGCTTACCGTTAGCTTTGGGGTGCCGCTTCATGTGCGGGAGGATCTAGATCCGCGGTATACTCTAGGGTATACCGATGCCATTGAAGATATATTGGATAGACTTGGCTTGCCAGAAAAGTACAAGCGTCCCCATATGTCGGAAGAAGAGGCGGACCAATTTCGCCGTGCGGTATGGGCCGATTCAGCCTGGCGTAAGTACGCGAGCAATGTTCTCGAGAGATCATTTGGCTGTTCCTTAACACTCAGTGATAAGGATTTTGAAGCGATATCCATCCCTTGGTGGAATGAGCTAGTGCGAGGGTGTGTATTCCCGGTCTCCGGCTGGTACAAATGGGGAGCATACTATCTACCGCCAGTTTTAGATTGCCTTCTCCCCGACCAGCACGTGTTTACTATTGGGCCCAGAGAGTCGGTATCTATGCATTCATATGCAGTTATGTTGCAACGAAAGTACTCATGGCTTCAGGGGGGTAGTCGTGCCATCGGGGTGGCGGTGCTCGTGCGTACAAAAGATGGATATTTTGTCCTTGGCCGCCGGGCGGGTGATTACGAATCTGGCAAAATCGCTATTGTGCCGGCGGGGTCTGCTTCATATCAAATGAGTGAACTTTCGGCCCGCGCCGAGCTCGTTGAGGAATTGGGCATTGATGCGGGAAGCATCTCTCGATTTGAGCTTGCGGGCGCCTTTGAACATGATGACTCACGTCTCATATATGTCTATACTACGGAGCTTATACTCTCAAGAGAGGAGGTATCGCAAAGATGGATGACGGCTCCAGACGCCTGGGAGCATAGTGAGTTGCTATTTCTCTCGCTTGGTGGTTTAGCTTCTCAAAAAGATGAGGCGATCGCTTCTCTCCGGGATACTAATCTCTCCCGATTTTCCCTGGGCGCTATTGCCGTCGGGGCAGCGCATTTGACCCAGAGCGTCGAATGGCTTATCGGAGTTTTTGGAAATGAGCCAGAATTTCTCTCGTTCCTTTATAAATGATTTCACGAGGTGCTGTTAAGGCACCTTTTTTGTTTCGGATCTCTTGACACAAGGACGCCACTCGCTATTATGGTATTAGCACTCTATATCGATGAGTGCTAATCAGACGGTAATTGTTATTAAAAGTCAACTAACTGTAAGCATATGGCAAAAACAAATATTCAGCCATGGGGCGATCGTATTCTCATCGAGCCCATGGGCAAAGAACTGCGTGAGGGAAAGACCGCGTATGGTATCGTCATTCCGGATACCGCAGAAAAAGAGCGACCCGAGCAGGGCAAGGTCATCGCCGTAGGTGCGGGCAAGTACAACAATGATGGCAAGCTCATCCCGATGCATGTCAAGAAAGGACAGATCGTATTATTTTCCAAATATGGTCCCAATGAGATTAAGGTCGACGGCAAAGAATACTTAATCGCACGCGAAGAGGATATATTAGCAATTATCGGATAGCACACTAGGCTTTTGGCCTTAGGCTCTAGGAACGAAAAGTACAGTTTCTCCTAGTTGCCTAGTGCCTAACTATCTAGTGCCTAATTATATGGCAAAACAAATTGTATTTGAAGAAAAAGCCCGAGAGGCTTTGCGTCGAGGTGTGGATGCTTTGGCCAACGCCGTCAAAGTGACGCTCGGTCCCAAAGGGCGCAACGTGATACTTGATAAGGGCTATGGTGCCCCGGTGATTACCAATGACGGTGTAACTATCGCCAAAGAGATCGAGCTCGAAGACAAGATAGAAAATATGGGTGCCGAGATCGTCAAAGAGGTGGCCACAAAAACCAATGATATCGCAGGAGACGGTACGACCACGGCGACTTTGCTTGCGCAGGCCATTGTGACCGAGGGCATGCGCAATGTAACCGCAGGCACCTCACCTATTGGTATCAAGCGCGGCATTGAACGCGCTACTGCCGCAATCGTCAAAAAACTCAAAGACCTTTCTATAGAAATAGACCCCAAGAAAAAATCCGAGATCGCCCAAGTCGCTACGATATCTGCCAAAGATCCTATGATTGGCGAGAAGATCGCCGAGGTCATCCAAAAAGTCGGCAAGGATGGTGTAGTTACGGTGGAGCAGTCCCAAACATTTGGTATTGATTATGATATTGTCGAGGGTCTGCAATTTGATCGCGGCTATGTTTCGCATTATATGGTGACGAACGCCGAGCGTCTGGAGGCCGCATACGAAGACCCGTATATTCTTATTACCGACAAAAAAATCTCTTCTATCCAGGATATCTTGCCGCTCCTTGAGCAACTTGCCAAAAGTGGCGCCAAAGAGCTCGTGATTATTGCAGATGAGATAGAAGGGGAGGCATTGGGGACGCTTGTTGTCAACAAACTGCGTGGTACGTTTCATGCACTTGCCATCAAGGCTCCGGGATATGGTGACCGCAAAAAAGAAATGCTGGAAGATATTGCTATTGTCACGGGTGGCAAAGTAATCTCCGAGGAGCTTGGTCTCAAGCTCGAGACCGCAGAGGTCTCCATGCTGGGGTCTGCCAAAAAAGTAATTGCCACCAAAGACAACACGACGATTGTTGGGGGTAGGGGCAAAAAACAGGACATCGAAAAGCGGGCGAATCAAATCAAGGCCCAACTTGAAAAAACTAGCTCCGAGTTTGACCGCGAAAAACTCCAGGGACGATATGCCAAACTCATGGGCGGAGTAGCGGTCATTCATGTGGGTGCCGCAACTGAAGTCGAGCAAAAAGAAAAACAGCATCGTATCGAGGATGCAGTGGCGGCCACCAAAGCCGCCATCGAGGAGGGTATAGTGCCAGGAGGTGGCGTGGCCCTCGTGCGTTGTGTGCCGGCACTTGAGTCTTTGCTCAAAGATACCGATGATGCTGATGAGAAGGTGGGTATTCGTATTATGCAGCGCGCGATTCGTATGCCGCTCTCGCAAATTGCAGAAAACGCGGGCGTCAACGGCTCGGTAGTCATCGATCACGTCGAGAAAAAATCCGGCAACTATGGTTACAACGCGGCGACAGGCGAGTATGAGGATCTCGTGATGGCAGGTATTATTGATCCTACCAAGGTTACGCGATCAGCCGTACAAAACGCGGCCTCTGCCGCAGCGATGTTGCTCACCACGGAAGCCATAGTGGCGGAGATTCCTAAAAAGGAGACGTCTCCTGCACCCGGTATGGGTGGTATGGGCGGAGAGTACTAATTCAAAATCATGCGCAAAATCCCCCGGGTTTTCTCTGGGGTGTTTTTGCTTTGGTAGTCCACAAGCGTGTACGAGCGATGGGTGGTATTATAGAATAGTATATGTTGAAGCGATCTATCTTTATATTTTTGGGTACAAGTCTTCTGGGCGTTGTGTTTTTTCGGCTACTTCTGCCGGCAAATGCTGCTCATACGCCTACATGCCATGCTTTTACCCAGCGCACGGTGCTCCCCGAGCGTTTTGGCCTACCGTACGATGTGTTTCTAGACTCGAGACCTATGACTATGCAGGCTACTTGTACAGACAGTGTAGCCACGATGACGTTTGGTGTGGGCTCTTCTACTCAATATATTTATCACCAGGGCTGGCGGTATGATGCGGGCGAGTGGGTGCCGATTACCCTAACCTCTCGTGAGCGAAAGATTAGAGGGGCGTGGTTTCCGCGTTCGGCTCAAGTTACGCTCGCGCTCGGGCCCGAGGGGCTTGCAAGAAACGACAACTACGTTCTTGCCTATATCTGTACCAATCGCGGCAAGCCCGGAGCACCGGATTGGCGATGCGGTTGCAACGACAAACTATGCGCTGATGCTCATTGGAATTTGCAAAAGATTCAGCATATAAATCCTACTGGGGCCAAAGTCCCGCCCAAGGAATACATGGTCACTACGGTAAAAAGCACGGCGTTTGCCGGTACCGCGGAGGACTGTAGTTTACTTGCCGGACATTGTCCATCCAACTGGAGTGAAGAGTCGTCTTGGACGTACAAAGAATCATACGCTTCGGGCAAAGAGCTTTGTGCCAAAGAAACGTTGTGTTCTCAAGATCAAACATCCACACAAGACCGTTTTGTGGTAAATACGGCGCATCGCGCTGGCAAAGACCTTGCGCCTGACTGCTCTAATCTCGAGTCATCGTGCCCCAATGGCTGGTCAGCCGCTGATTCTTGGGCATACGAGGAGCCAAGTACGGTGACGGACGAGCGTAGATGCGCTCGCCAAACTTTGTGTACCAAAAAAGAGCCTACCACCAAAGAGTACGTCCGTACACTCATCAAGCAATCAAGCGTGTTACTCGCGAGCACCACCTGTGTCTATCCCAAACCCGAGTGTCCGTTTGGTTGGAAGTTAGACACCCAAATGCCGTTTGCCGATGAGTTGGGTGTTGCGACCAAGCACTGTGCGATGGCGGCTATCTGTGCCAAATCCGATACGCTCAATGTCGCCTATATAATGGCTACTGCAAAGAGTCTGGTGGTTGCTGAGGCTTTGCGGTGTGATGGAGTTTCCAGTCGTTGTCCGGAGGGGTGGTCGTCAGTTGAGTCGCGGGTGTTTGAGGAGCGCATTGGCTCTACCAACCGCAAGCAATGCACGCGTGAGACCTTGTGTCGCAAGACCCAGCCCGCTCCATAGACTTCTTGCGTATGCCGCCATGCTTGCTATCATATATAAGCACATATAAACTAGCCTATTTCTCATGGATATTACATATATTGTAGGGGGGATTATCGTTCTTTTGGCATTATGGCTTGCTGTTGCCTACAACGGACTCGTCCGTTTGCGGTATCGTGTCAAAGAAGCGTGGTCTGATATCGAGGTACAGCTCAAGCGTCGGTATGATCTCATCCCAAACCTAGTAGAGACGGTCAAAGGGTATGCCGCACATGAGTCGTCTGCGTTTGAAAATGTCACCAAGGCGCGTGCGGCCGCGATGGGTGCGACTACCGCACAAGAACACGCCAAAACCGAAAACATGCTCACCGGTGCCCTAAAGTCACTCTTTGCGGTAGCCGAGGCCTATCCGGATCTCAAAGCCAACCAAAACTTTTTGGAGCTCCAGCGTGAACTCTCGGATACTGAAAACAAAATACAGGCCGCGCGCCGTTTCTATAATAGCAATGTCAAAGACATGAATACCAAGGTAGACTCGGTACCGACCAATATTATCGCTGGCATGTTTGGTTTTGGCAAAGAAGAATTCTTTGATCTAGACGAGACTCCAGCAGAGCGCGAGCCGGTGAAAGTGAATTTTTAGGCTTTAAGTGCTAGGCGTTAGAAGATGATAGCGCATACATACAAAGATCTAGTCGTTTGGCAAAAAGCTATTGATTTGGTTTTGGAAGTCTATAGTGTAACCAGCCAATTCCCTAAGGAAGAGCTGTATGGGTTAACTTCGCAAATGCGAAGAGCCGCCGTATCAATCCCTTCTAACATTGCTGAAGGAAAATTGCGAAGAAGTGACAAAGAGTTTAGGCAATTCTTGCTCATTGCTTTCAGCTCTGGTGGAGAATTAGAGACACAAGTTATTCTTGCAAAGAGATTGCCAAAATTGAAAGAATTAGACTATTCTCAAGTAGACATATTGTTATTAGAAGTAATGAAGATGCTCAACAAGATGCTCTCCCTAGAGCCCAAGGCCTAGCGCCTAATATTCTACGTATGGCTACCCTTTGGACACAACGTGATAGTAACATTCGCCGGACATGGCTTCTCATGACTGCGTTTTTTCTGTTGGTCATGACGATCGGCTGGGCGTTTAGCCAGATCTACGGCAATCCCGGGATTTTGGTATTTGCGGTGCTATTCAGTATCCTCATGAGCTTCGGCTCCTACTGGTGGTCGGATAAAATTGTGATAGCCTCTACCGGTGCGCGACCCCTCTCGGACGCAGAAGCCCCCGATCTTCATAATATTATAGAAAATCTCTCGATTACTGCAGGGCTTCCCAAGCCGAGAGTCTATCTTGTAGACACTACACAGCCCAATGCATTTGCGACAGGCAGAGACGCTGAGCATGCGGTGGTAGCGGTGACCACGGGGATCCTCAAGATTATGAATCGCACCGAGCTCGAGGGGGTACTCGCACATGAGATGTCGCACATTGGCAATAAAGATATGTTGGTATCTACCGTTGTAGTGGTACTGGTTGGGTTTATACAGCTTCTCTCGGACATGTTTTTGCGCTCGCTTCATTGGCGGGGTATGGGAGGAGATAGAGATCGCAATGGCGCCTCGGGTGTCCTACTGCTCGTCGGTCTCGTGCTTGCGATTTTGGCGCCCATCGCAGGAATGCTGATGCAGTTTGCGGTGTCCCGCAAGCGCGAGTACTTGGCGGATACCTCTGGCGCGCTTCTGACTCGTTATCCGGAGGGACTTGCATCCGCGCTTGAGAAACTTGCCGCAGATCACACGCCGATGCGACAAGCCAATCATGCGACAGCTCACCTATGGCTTGACGATCCATATCAGGGCAAAGAAAAAAAGGCCTCGTTTCTGACCAAGATTTTCATGACCCATCCGCCGATAGAGGATAGGATCAAGCGCTTGCGGGACTTGCGCGTATAGTTTTTGTATATAAAATAGATACGTTTACCTCTGCCTTTTCGGGCAGGTTTTTTTGTGTCGATAAATATGCCTATGCGTGGTGGATGGATGCTCTACACTAGAATGTAGGGGGATTATTACTATTTAATTTTATCATGATGAGTTCTCATGAAAATATGCCGAGCAGGCAGTTTCTTCTTGCTATGCTTTTGGTGCTTTCGTTGATTACTCTTCTACAAGGATATGCTTTTTTGCATAGTATGTCGCGTGCTCCACGGCAACTTGTGGCAGAGGTACCGCAAAGGGAAAAACAAGTGTTCAATGAGGGCAGGGAGTTTGAGTGGAAAAAGTTTACAAGCGCGAAGCATCATTTTTCTGTAGAGATTCCGCCACTCTACGGTGCTTCCTATGAGGGAGGGACGATCTACGGTACCGATAAGGTCTTGGCATCCGCCGCGAGTGCCGATAGCTTGGAGCTCAATGACTGGACCGACTGCGAGGGTGGTATATTTTTCAAAGCCGCGGTCAAAAAAGCTACGGACAAGCTTGCTTGTGATCAGGTGCAAAAAAACAAAGATTGCACCACCGAAGATGTAGTTATAGATGGTCATACCGCTACGAAGTTTTCCTGTAAATCCTATATATCTCTTGATGAGAACGAGACATCGGTCAAATCTTCCATGCATGAGGGTCTCTGTGTAAAGAACGGTGATGAAACTTATGAGCTTGAGCTTACGATGCCGGAGCGTACTACGTCGCCCGATTACAAGGCGGCGATATTTGATCCGTCTTCAAACTTGTTTGCAAAGGTCGTTTCCAGTTTTCATATTACCCAATAGCCACAAACATGGAACCAACATCTATAGAATCAGTATCAGAAAAAAGTTACAAAAAACTGTTTGCGGTATTTGTGGCGATCTTTGGCGTTAATATGATGTTTGCAGTAGGACTTGCTTTACTGCAGGTTAGAGCCGATGCACAGAGCAGCACGGCCGCGATCATCAATGCCACCAGGACAAAAACCAAAACCACACCTACGCCTATGCCCGCAAGTCCAGGCAACAAACCCAATGTCATTCTCATTCTGGGGGATGACTGGGGGTGGCCGTATTATGGATTTATGGGGCATCCCATCGTCAAAACACCAAATCTTGATAAGCTTGCCGCCGAGGGTATCACCTTCGTCAACGGGACTTCCGCGGCCGCACATTGCCGCCCGTCTCTCCAGTCGCTCATGACGGGTTTAAACCAACGTGATATTCCGCGTCTGGGCGGTGAGGTTCTCCCAGTACAAGCCATTCATGCAACGCTTGACGGAGGACGGCTATGCTACTCTGCATACGGGTAAATGGTGGGAGGGGAGTATTGATAAATTGTTTACCGACCAGGAGGCGCGTGGTGCTTCGTGGCAGAGCATCGGACGCGAGACTATGGATCCTTTGTGGAATTTTATGCATAAATACGCCATTGATCCTACTCCAGACAGCCGCCGCCCGTTTTTTATCTGGTTTGCGCCTCTGATGCCGCATCTGAACTTCACACCACCCCATGTGTACCGCGATATGTATAAAGGTATAGACTTTTCTCAACTAGAAAAAGATGAGATACGTGGTCAGTTTAATGCCCAAGGATACTTTGGCATGATGACGTGGTTGGATACAAGGATCGGGGAACTCGTGAAGTTTTTGGAGGACAATCATCTCCGTGAGAATACTCTGCTTGTGTACCTTTCTGACAATGGATTCGGACTGGATTCCTCCAAGCTCCATTTCACGGAAAATGGCATGCGCACGCCTATTATTCTCAACTACCCCGGCAAGATTCCTCCCTCGGGGAAGAATACCGCGCTTACACATGAGATAGATATCTATCCAACTATTATGGATTATACGGGTATCTCGGGCGTACAATTTCCCGATGCACTCGATATGCGCCAGCTTGCAGAGTCCGGGGGTACGGCACCGTGGAGAAAATATATCTTCGGCAACTGGTACAATGGAGGTCAAGTATCTGTCCGGACCAAGCAGTACAAACTCTATGTAGATAAGATGGGAGGGGTCAATAAGTTCAAAGCAGTAAAGCTATTTGATCTTGTCGCTGACCCTTATGAGAATAAAAATCTCATTTTTACGCCACAAGGCAAAAAGCAGTACGCGTCTACGACAGAGGAGCTCCTCACGCAAGCGACTGCTTGGTGGTTCAACCGAACCAATCCACCTCTCCAGTAGTAACTCTTGATTTTTCCGAGAAAGCCTGCCACGTCTTGGTGGCGGGCTTTTCAATATCTCCAAAAAACGCTATAGTGATGGGGCATTTTCTCGTATACATGGAGGCGTCGCATAGTGGCTTAGTGCGCTCGCTTGGAAAGCGGGTATGCCGTAACTGGCATCAGAGGTTCGAATCCTCTCGCCTCCGCCAGTTAGGAAATGAAGTCGTTGGCTCGCCCGCTACGCGGGCTCGCCAGCCGTTTTTCGGGGAAATTTCAAGCCGTTTTGAATTCAACATAAAGTTCGAGCCGACATTTTTGAGAAATGCTCGGATTTGCGTTTTGTCGCCCTGCGACAAAAGAATTTTGGCTTGGCTACTCAATAAAATCACTTCTCGCATCGGTTCGAGCCAATTATTTCCCTTTTGTTCAAAATCTCTGATTTCTTGTTCAATATCGGCTTTCTCGTTCAAGAGTTTGGCTTTCTTGGCCTGATACTCGTCCGGCGATATTCCTTTGCCCTCAATGTAGATATCGAGAAGCCGATCTATTTTCTGCTCAACCTCTGCTTTTTGAGATTTAAGATTTTGAACAAAAGAAACGCCCTCGTTCGTGATACTCGTTTTCTCGCGGTCTAACTCGACAAGCATATTGTCCGCCCAATCGTCGGGAATAGAAACTTTTTGAATGACGGATTTCATCTGTTCAACAAGTGCCTCCTCGCGGACATACTTTTCATTACAGGTTTGCTTTTTCTTGGTGCAACGATAATAGATATGTCCCTTTTGGGTTTCGGCGGTGATGAGGCAACCGCATGTTCCGCATTTCATAAATCCCGAAAAAGCAAACTCGTGTTTTCGTTTGCGTTTCTTTTTGCCCCGATTATTCATCGCTTGTTGAACGTCATCAAAAAGTTTCTTGGAAATAATTGGCTCGTGGCTTCCTTCGTAGAGCTCGCCGTTGAAGCGGAAAGTTCCGTAGTAAAAAGGATTTTTTAACATTCGCTGGACACAGGAAGTGGAGAGAACATTGCCTTTGTAGCTGTCGAGTCCGGTATCCGCCAAAAACTGCTTGATATTTTTAAGGGTATTGTCGCCGGTAGCGTAGAGTTCAAAACATTTCTTCACTAACACTGATTTTTCATTATCAAGGTCTATGCTCTTTGTCCGAGAATTATTGAGATAGCCGAGTGGCGCAAACCCTGGCCATATTCCTTTTCGCAGTTTTTGGCGGTGGCCTCGCTTGATATTCTCGCTCAAATTGTCTACATAGTATTTACTTTGTCCAAAGGCAATGTTCAGCATAAATTTCCCCTGCGGTGTGCTGTCAAACCAAAATGTGGGAAATTTAAGGTCTAGGATTTTTCCTGTGTCCAGCAGATAGATAATCTTTCCGCCGTCTATGGAATTGCGAGCTAATCTATCCGGGTGCCAAGCCAAAATTCCGCCGGCTTCTCCGGCGCAAATCCGATCCAGCATTTCTGCGAAAACTTTTCGCCCAGGTTCTTTGGCAGTTTGCGCCTCGCTTAGCGAGGCGACGATTTCAAGTTTTTCTTTGGCGGCAAATTCTTTCAATTCAGAAAGTTGCGATTCAAGCGACATCACTTGTC
>Ga0209542_10014456_pt1 | contig 13436 bp, 11 predicted proteins | sample RifCSPhighO2_01_FD_184028 | JGI IMG/M metagenome (GOLD analysis project Ga0209542, IMG submission 184028) | Soil microbial communities from Rifle, Colorado - Rifle CSP2_plank highO2_0.1 (SPAdes) (version 2) | ecosystem: Environmental > Terrestrial > Deep subsurface > Rock core/Sediment ... | reverse complement strand
GCATAACGAAAAACATATGCGCCCACATGCTGTCATAGCGGCTTAATTTCACATTATTATGCTCGCCGCCAAGGTGCCGCATCAAGTCTTCTTTTGTTTTTAACTCAATAGTTATGCCGGGATCAGGATTTCTCGAAAAAACCGACTTTACGTTTCCCAAAGCCGACACCTCTTCGTCGCACTCGCGGCACTCAAGTGCCGCCACAACAACATCGCCAGGCGACAGTGGAAAATCTTTCATCAGAATTCTTTTATCTTCAGGAACCCTTTTCTCGTCCATATTCACCGCTCTCTTTCCTCTCTGGTATATTTGTAAACAAAATCAGAGGAATTGTAAACAAAGTAAATAATGCGCTTATCCACACAAAGAGACGCAATAACAACGCTTTGTTCGCCTCGGCTCCCAAAAAATCTCCCGTGCCGATAAATACTGCGAGCGATGACAAGTCGGTATTTTGCAAATTCTCATAAAGCCAGCCGCCGGTAAAACTCGACATCGTGCCCGCAAAATTACTTACTGACATGAACCACGCGTAGGTAATCGCCTCTTTCCCGGATTTTGCCGCATCTCCGGCTATTGCCAACGGCAAAAGAAAACTAGGCGCGCCGAGAAGGGAAAAAAATACTGCGGAGATTACGGCAATTGCCGAAAAATTCAACGATAAACCGAAAATCATCGTGCGAGGATCCAAATAGTATAGATATCCCAAGAAAAGTCCGAACGCGCTCAATAGAACACTGAAATAAAGATATGTCTTGCGGGAAATTCCGGGATATTTTTTCAACAGCCAGCCGTAAAGTATGATCCCGGCCACCCAGCTTACGCTTCCTATGGAATCCAGATAGCCGAAAAATCTTTCGGGAAATTTAAGAACCTCCGAAAAATAATAAAAGCTTGCCATGCCAACGGAGGGGCTGAATTTCCAGAAGAAAACAAATGCCGTTATCATCCAGAAAAGCTTTGGCTTTCCGCTCCACAACCAGATGATCAATGATACAAATAAAAAGATTCCGGTTATGAATAAGATTTTATTTGAGCCGCCCAGTGCCAAAAAATACGGGATAACATGCATGCCGGCCGCCGCGACAACCGCCAACAGGACAACGCTAAAAAGAAATTTTTTCCGGGCAAATCCGATACTTACCCTTTCCTCTGTTACGCACAAGATCACAATCACCGCGGTCAGTATGGGAATTATTCCTGCCCCGGCAAAAATATATGGATAAAAATCCATGTTTTTGTTGGCCGTCTCGGCAAAAAATCCGGAAACCAGCCCGGTAAATATTCCTGCAATTCCGATCCCGAACCACTGGATATTTACGAATGCGTCCACTAATTTAGTTGCCTGCCCTTTCGTCACCATCAATCCGTCGCAAACCACGTCTACGAAAGCATAGGCTGCAGCCGATAAATTGAACATTATCAGTAAACCCCAGTAATTGAAATTCCGTTCATACGCCATCCAAGCAAGGCCAAACCAGGAAAAAGCCGCAAATAAAGACATGCCAATCAGATATGGCTTCCTCCGGTATCCAAAAATGGGGAATGTGTCTGAAATATAGCCCCACAAAGGCTTTACCAGCCATGCCAGCATTGTGGCAGATGCAAAATATTGCGCCTGGGAAGGATCAAGCTTCATCACGTTTTTCATCAGATATTGGATAGGAAGGCTAGGCAAACCGCTCATACCCTGCACAAAATAAACTACCGCAAAAACGGTTCCGAGTTTCCAAAATTCCCGATTAGAAATCATTTTTCAACCTGCTCTAATGGTCATAGAAGCACAAAAACCCCTGCTTAGCTAGGGGTTTTTTGTTTTTCCACCGGAGGCGGCGGATCAAAATATTCTTTTTTCAGGCGTACCGCCCAGGATATGTCTGCTGATCCGTATCTTGAAGTAATGTATGCTACAGAAAAAATGCCGATCACATAAGGCTTATTGTCCTTCAAAATAATGACCGGGCTGCCGGACATTCCGCTGTATCCGGAAGTATTCATTTGAACGTACACTTTATCCTTAGTAATGCCTTCGACTTGCGTAAATTTTAAGCGCCTGACCCATCCGTCTTCATCGCAAAAACTTACGTCGCCGCACGGCATAAATCCGCGCACGATAAGTTCGCTGCCGAGATCATATGTTTTTTCATCAGACAAAACAAGATTATGGTGATGCAACGGGGAATTCGCCGGCCACTCTACTTCCAATATTGCGAAATCGATATTTGGATTGCCGTTAATGAGCATGCCGGCAATTGTAGTTTTATAATATTGTCCTCCCCATTTTGTTCGCAATGACGACGTGGAAGTAAATGATGCAACGGCGTCAATTAATTTATCGTCCGGCAGAGGAAGGTTCTCTTTTTCTGTGGCGCATTGAAGAATATGCTTGTTGGTTAGCGCAAAATGCGCCGGACCCGCATGTTCTATAAAAAATGCGTTACCCATATACAAAGTCATCAATGTATCGGGGCCGCCCTGAATGCCGTCTTTATATTTAATAGAGTACGTGCAAAAATTAAAAATTTTCGCGGAGGCCTCATCAATCTCACGGATAATATCCCCAAGAGGACTGGCATATGCCGGAGAATAAAACAGAAAGATTTGGAACAAAATAAAAAGACATTTTTTTCATCGCCATCACCTGTAAAATAGCTCTATTTTTTAGTGTAACATAAAAGGGGCGGCCAAAGGCGCCCCTCCTGTTGATTACTTTAAATTTAAAATCTTGAGAATTTGCAGTCCCATCTCAAGCTGCCTGTCCTTTTTCAATAAGGCAAATTTCGACTTTTCTTCTTCAGTCAGGTTTTCTTCTTCGCCCTTCAGGTATCCCCTTAAGCTCTTTTCTGAATCTTGCTCGCGCAACATCATCTCATTTTCAATCGTTTCGACTTCAGAATTGCTCACGATAATATCCGGAATAACGCCTTTACCCTGAAGACTCTTGCCGTTTGGCCGGTAAATGCGCCCGGTCGTGAGATACATGCGCTCTTTTCCGAAATCGTGGCGAGTCTGCACCAGGGCCTTTCCGAATGTCGGCATGCCCACTACAACGCACCTTTTGTAATCTTGGCAAGCTGCCGCGACTATTTCAGATGCCGATGCGCTGTGCTCGTCTGCCAAAACTACAAGTGGCGCATTGAAACTCGTTCCAAAAATAGATTGAAAAAATGCCGGATAATATTTTTGCGGCCGATCCCGCGGATCAGACCTCGTGACAATCGTGGCAACAAGCTGTTTGCGCTGTAAAAATAAAGCGCTCACTCCTATGGCCTGCGACAAATACCCTCCGGGATTGCCGCGAAGATCCAGAACCAGGCCGTTAATAACCCGGAATTTTGAGATAGCATTTGCGACATCTCCGAAGGCATTATCCGAAAAGTTCCTTAACCGCACGTAGCCGAATTCTCCGTAAGCCTTTGAAATTACGTTTTCAATATGGATCAGAGCGCGCTTTAAATGTACAACGATCTCTTTATCATCATTCTTGCGTCTGAACTTAAGGATCACCATCGAATCTATTTTGCCGCGAATTTTGAAGACGATATCCGTCAAAAATTTGTTTTTTTCTTTCGGATCAAGATCTTTTGCATTTACCGCAAAACAATCATCGTCGGATTGGCAGACCGCCGCAATCACATCTTCCTCTCTAATGCCGGCTCCTGAAGCAGGGCTTCCGGCAGCGATCCCTACAACAGTCAGATTTTTGCCGATTAGCCGCACTTCCAATCCAACGCCGCCAAATGCACTATTTTCTTTTTCAGATTGATCTTCTTTGGCGGCGGCTTCCTGATCCAAATACCGGCTGTGAGGGTCCAGCAGTTCAAAAACTGCCGCGAATCCGCCATTCTTATAGGCAGTGTCCAAAACGGCCTGTTCGATTTTATCAACATAACAATGCCGGATGAGCAACAACGCCTCTGCTTGATTGCGGACTAAATTATAGTTGCAATTTATCTGCGAGGCGCCATCCGTCAAATCCGCACTTAACGAGATCGAATTTGCTGAAAATAACGCAAATAGCGCGAAATATAAACAAGCCATAAGCTTGATCATGTATTTGAAGCAACAACTGTTTTCAGGCTAACACGAGGATAAAAAAAAGCAACTTATTCAGTTGCCTTAATAAATGCTTTTTTTGCTTCTTCGGAGACAAACCACGCAATCTTTTCATCCATAAATACCAATCCCGCTAATTTTGTCATATATTTTTCCGGCAATATATCGCCTTTTTCATCCTTAGCCGGAGAAAGCGATAACAGCATATATGCGTCCGGAATTTCAGGAGCCGTTGAGCCATATTTCGAATAAATTTCTAATCCGAAATCAAAAGGTCCGCCGTCGCGCGATGCAAATCCGAAACCGGCGATGAAATCTACCGGTGTAGTTTGTACTATAGCCATAATTTCGGGCGGGGGCTCCGCGGAAATAGTAATCTTAAACCCGCCATCTGCGGCAAATACCGGCCCCAAAAACAGCCATAGATACGCGGCAAAAAACACTAAAAAAAACTTTTTCATTTAAATGCCAAATCTAGCATAAAATTAACATATGAATAAAAAAGAGGCAACTTAATGCCTCTTGCCAAATACTAGCGATGCGAAACCTATCCCGAGCAGAAGAAAATATTTCCATAAGTCCGTTTCTTTGGTCTCGTCGCGGTAATGATCTATTTTCCTGCTAAGAATGATCTGATCTGAAATCCATTTGCCGAAATCCGCTCCGTCTCTCATGATGAAATATCTTTCCGGCGATCCGCTCCAAGACGCTATTTTTTTTATTATACTCTCGTCAAGCAGCGAGTAATAAGTTTCATCTCCCACTAAAACGGGCGCGGGTTTGCTTCCGCCGATTCCCACGGGAATAATGCGGATGCCGGTCTTTGAAAGCTCCGTCACTTTTTTTCGCAACTCATCCTCTTGCCAGTCGGAATCCAGTACTTTGATGGCACCGGTCAACTTGTCCCTGACCATTTCTTTTCCGCCGTCCGTAATAAGAAAAAGCGTCAGTCTGCTTTTTTTTGGTATTACTTCGCTTCTAATTAAGTCGTAATCGGAAGGAATAGCCGCCAATAAATTGGTTCCGCCGATATATCCCCCCATTGCCGGATCCAGCCTCTCAACTATCGCCTTAAAATTAGCAATGTCCTCAGTACATTCAAGCAACCTGTTAAAACTGTATGTAAAGAACGCGAGGCATAATGTGGTAATTCCGTCGGAGTTGAGCGCATCAGCGGCTTTCAAAATGGCCGCCTTTCCGGCCTCCAGCCTATTGGGCTTAATATCTTCTGCGTTTTGGCTTAGGGATAAGTCAATTACAAAATCGACAACCTCGCCTTTCCGCACCGGACTCTTGATATTATCAATCCAGTACGGCTCCGCATACGCTGTTATGAATAAGGCCGCCGCAATTATTGAGGCTAACGCCTGAAATGAATTGCGGAGAATGGCCGGCCTTCCGTCAAGCGTTTGAAGCAACCGGGCGTCGCGCGAAATAAACCTAAACGCGAGATATAGCAAAATTGGCAGGAAATATAATCCGTTCAAAATATATGCATACCTGAAATTCATGGCATTACATGATCTGTCTAAGATTTAATTAACACAAAAACAAAAACAGGGCAATCGTTGCCCTGTATGCTTGCCCCCGTTTTATTTACGGGGTTTAAAGTTTGCTTTTGCCGGTTGTTCCGGGCGTAGCCCCGTGAGATTTAGGGCTCAACTTAAACGCGCCCGGAGATAATTTTCCGGAAGCGGCGCTCCGCGCTTGCGCGTTGATCGATATCAAAAGCTCCAAATTGAATTTTGTCTCATAATCATCCTTAATCTGCAGAGCTTCTATATACGAGTCTATCGCTTCTTTAAGCGCGGACATCTGCTCTTCAGAAGAAAGAGCGAGCATTGCGCGCCTTACATTAATATTGCCGAGGGCGTAAAAAGCATGAAATCGCTCGCTTTCATTCTTAGACTCCGTCTGCGCGAGCATCCCTTCATGCGCGGTCCTACAGAATTTTGACGCGAGATCGCGTTCTTCTCCGGCATTTTCCGCGGGACCGTTTTCCAAAAAAACCATGAAATTAGCGAGGTGTTCATCGCAATCCGCATACGAATTTTCCGCGGCTTTAAATGCCGTTTGGCTTCCCGAAGGCGAGCGTTTCAAAAAAAACACTTTTTCTTTCCATTTTGAGACGATTTCTTCCTTCAAAAAATTTTCCTTATCTGAAAGGCTGTCAAGCCATGTCCCGGTAAGCCACAAGCCCAAGGCGAAAACGGAGACGGCTATTAACAATTTCTTTTTCATACTTACTCCTTGCCCGCATGATGCGAATAGTTCTTGCTCCAAAATATCAGAAGTCCGAGCAAAAAACAAACCAGCCCGGCCGCAATGAAATGTCTTTTCAGGGGATTGAACTCTAATATCTTTTCGGTAATTATTTCACCGGACTCTTTTTCCGCGACATCTGCGTACGATTTTGCCAAGTTTTTTTTATTCATGCCGGAAATTTGAATCGCAAAGCCCGAGCCAGGCGGATTTGAAAACGCTTCTTTGTAAGCCTTAGGAAGATTTCCCATACTCCAGAAATATGTCCGCACGCAAAGAGCTTTCGCAAGATCAATGACGTTGAACGGATTTATATCGTGCGTTCCTGTCTGATTCTGCGTCATCCGCAGCACGGCTTCCCTGGAATCAAACCCGCTGTAGAATTCCCCGTCGGTAAAAAGAAGCAAGGAGAGACCTTTGTACTTCCTGCAAAACTCGCCGCTATTTTTAGGTATGCGTACCTGCCGCTCGTAAAGCGACGTTGAAACGCGGCGAAATTCCTCTTTAGGGATCAGACGGCCGCGGTCAACCCATTCGATAAGAAGCGCTAATCCTTTCCATAAACCTTTTTCAATGGCCGTACTCGATTCGACTTTCAGCGCCTCAATGCGGCGGCGTATTATCGCGCAATCCCGGGTGGGGGTCATTCTTATATCGGCATCATTCGAGAACGCAACGACGCCGACAAGATTCCGTGAAAGGACTTCTTTATTCCCATCCGTCCTGCAGAAAACATCCAGAAAAGCCAAATTGGCATTTTTCATGGCTATAAGATTTTCACCAGCCATACTTGATGAAATATCATCAATCATTACCGCGACTCTTCCTCTTTCAACGCGCTCAACAGTCCTGAATTCTTGGCTCCGCGGCTCGGCTATCGCTAAAATCAAAATGCACATACCGCCGACTATCAGGACCTTCGGCAAAATAAATACCAGATTCTTCAGAATCCCCTTCAGATAGCCTTGGCTTTCGGCGAGACGGAATAGCATTACCGAACTCACCAAAAGTTTTTTTGATCTCTTTCTGATAAATATCAGAAAAAAAAGCGCCGGTATCATTAATAAAAACATCGGCGCTTCAAAATACGAATTTATGATCTCCATTTCATGCCCCTTCTTAATTTCTTGGCTAACGTCCGGATCTGAGAAATATTATCCTCGGACAACCGCTCGTCTCCGGCGGACCTTTCCAAAAGAAAAATAAGTTCGGTAAGTATTCCTCTCAATTCGTCTGGACAGTCTTCAAGAAGTTCATGGTTGGTTTTTCCGTCGGGCGCCCGCAATATTTCGCGGATGTACCGCCTTGCGGATTTTGCCGTTCCGGTACTCGCAAATTCGCTCGCCACAGAGCTCCTGTTTGAAACAATCCGCCGATAGGAGGAAAGACAGAGTAAAACGGCTCCCCAGAATGCCATTACGCCGAATATCGCGTATGCGCCGAACGTAAGCTCAGAGCCCAAATCAGGATATTTGATAAAAATGCCTTTTGCATAAAATCTGATGTCTGTCGCGGGATAATCCTCAAACTTCGGCGCCGCCGGAATTTCGGGAGGAAATATAGGATTTTTTTTCCAGCCGAAAATATCGTGAACCGTAGGATGGCCATCGGCATCGCGCGGCACCAGGCCCGCAATGATCACTCTGATATCGGCGGAACTTGCCGTCTCAGGCGGAACATTTTCTGCCGCTCCAATAAAATTGAAGCGTACAACAAGCGGCGAAAGTACAAATGAACCGGGTTCATAGATTCTAAATCCCAATCTTATCACAATATTGCCAGGGGATTCATTAATCTTCAGCGCTTCCGCCCTGAAAAAACCTTCAGGCATCTCTTTGGGCTTTATCGACATAGGCTCAATGCTTCTTAATCCATCCGCATCCAACACGACCTTTTTCGGATCAAATTTGATCCGGTACGCCGCCTCAAATCCGGAATTCATCGTGCCGGAAGGCCGCGAAAGCAAAGACACAATCTCAATAGGCCGCTTTAACGGAACAAAATCCGGAATTGACCAGACGGCCAATACGTCCTGCGCGATAAGCCTGCTTAAGCGCAGCGGATTAGTAAATGATTTTCCGTTCCTCTCGAAATAATTCAGCCTTGCCGAGACGCCGGGAGGATATTTGACCGGCCCATAATCATTCCATAATGCACTGTAATTCTCGCCAATTAATTTACTATGAAGATTATTTTTCTCCTGCAATGACGAGTATTTGGATTTCACCCAGACGCCGGCCGGAAAAACATTCTCGCCGTTCAGCAAAAAAACCGGCGCGGCATCATAAACGCCATTCCGAAGAAGCAATGAGTTTATAAGCCTCAAACCCTCGTCAGAATTAGGCACGCGCACAACAATAATTTCGTCGGTAAACGCGGTCTGCTTAATTTCCGAAACCCCGAAACTCACAATGCTTTTTTCCCCACTTGTCTTAATAAGCCCGAATTCTTCTAGAATTTTTTCGCGTTGCGATGCATCGGACCACGTTGAAAACCGGACAACTATCTTTCCGGGATCGATGTTCAAAACGATTCTCTTGCCGGATTTATTAATGAAATAAAAATCATCACGTGAATAAAATTGCGCCGCGCTAACCTGCGGCGGAGTCAAAAAACCTTCGTCGTCATCCTGACCTGCCGCGAATGCGCTATTCATAAAAAATAGCGCGAACGATGCGCATATAATCCTGCTGATTTTATGCATTTTAGCCTCAAACTTCAAAGTTCAACTGTATTCTGTATAGCGCAGAATAAACGTAAAATCAAACAAAAAAACTCCGCCGGCTAGCTTAGCCTGGACGGAGCGGTGTTACATAAATGTTTTTTCTATTTCAAAGGCAACATTATCGCCGGAATGAAGCCATGCCATCGGAACATCCAAAAATCTTGAATGTTCTTTAAAAATAGCTTCCCTGGAATACTGGCGCTCCACAAATTCTTTTGCGGATGAATTAGTGAAGCGTACCAACATTTGTTTTCCGGATTCGGAATCACGAATTGTAAAAAAATCGCTCAATTGGAAAAAATCATTCCAGCGAGGAGCAATGCCTATGAGCGCCATGTCGCGGGCTTCCCGCCCCCCCAATAAAACATCCAGTCCCCGTTTGAATTCGTTGTATCCAGTCAATTTTTCTTTTTTTAAATCGCGGTCATACCAAACAAAAACATCGCTGAATAAAAAATCCGAGATCATCAAGACAAGGCAGTTCGACAGATCGGCGCACCTGGAAATCCGGGAAGCAAATAAGGAAAAAGTATTTTCCTGCAACTCGATTTTCGGTGATTTTCCGTCAAATTGCTCAAGCAATAATCCTATTGCTTCTTCTGCGGAAAATATATTCGGAGAAATAAAAGGCATTCCGTTATTTGAATAAACAATCATGCGTGCCGGATCCTTTTTCTTAACCGCCGAGATTAAATAACATCCGGCGGCAAGAAGCGCCGTTTCCCGCATTCCGTAATATCCCAACGACGGAGAATCGTCCAAGATCACCGCACATTTCACCTTTTCTTCGGTAAGGTTTAATCGGACAAGTTTTTCTCCCGTTCTCAACGAAGCCTCAACATCGAGATTGGCAATGTCTTCGCCGGGCTCATATTGCCTGTACTCTTTAAATTCCATTCCTTCGCCGGTCCTTCTGCTCTTATGATCGCCGAAAGTAAGCGTCCAAACCTTGAAAGACGGTTCAGCGACAGAAAACGCCTGAAGCGCTCTTATAAAATCATCTCTACTGATCTTTTTCCGCATAGCTCACTCCTCAACCGGCACTATATCAAGCAGGCCATAAGTTTTATTCTTTTTATCGCCTTTTATAAGAGTGCTCAAAAAATTATCGGTACTTCCGTAATCCGCAAGCAAAACCGGAATGGCGCGCCTGTTTAAAACAAATCGGTGATTCACGGCTTCGAAAAATCTTTTCTTAACATGTTCTTCCTTAACAACCCTGCTGCCCTGAATGCACGCGAGCGTTTTAGATGAATTCATAATATGAATGGCCGCCCTGGAATTCGGCGGCAGAGTTACCAGGCTTTCTCCGGCTAATTTTTCTTTTAGATTCGGAAATATATCATATGACAGCGGCTCATAGCAAGCCAGAATCAATCTGACAATATATTTTTTGACGTGTTCCGGAACTTCGATCTCTTTTACGATAAAATCGCGGCATTCCAAAATCTCGTCTCCCGAAGTGAGCGGCTGCATTTTGAGATTCGCGATATTCATGATCGAAGACAGCACCTCTGTCAGAGTGTCTTTGCTCGGCAGCGGAAACTGGATGTTATATAAAAACCGGTCAAGCTGAGCTTCGGGCAAGCTGTAAGTGCCTTCCTGTTCGATCGGATTCCTTGTAGCTAAAGTAAAACAGGGTTGCGGCAACACAAGCGAGATATCTCTTCCTCTGTCCTTGTAGGTCAATGTCCCCGAAGACATTCTCTCCAAAAGAGCAGATTGCGTTTTTGGAGTGGCGCGGTTAATCTCGTCTGCGAGCAGAATGTTGGAAGAAGCGGCGGGCCCGAGGTAAGTAAATGTTTTATCGGCTTCAAGCGTCGTCGTCGCAATAAGATCCCGCGGTGTCAAATCGGGCGTCATTTGAACCCGTGCAAACGACAAGCCGCATGCCGACGCCAGAGCCCGTGCGAGCAAAGTTTTGCCGCCGCCCGGCATGCCGGTCAAAATAATGTTCCCCGCGACCAAAATACTCTCCGTGGTTTCCGTCAAATTAACGAACGCATTTCCCTCTTGTCTCCGCACATTGTGCAAAAACGAAGGATTCGGATCGCTAACCGAAAAGAGACCGACTATTGCGGACGTGGCTACGCGTTCAAGTTCGTGGCCGACAACAGCATTTCTTAAGCCGGGCTTCCCCGATTCGCGGTCTCCGTTTAAAAGCAGATTTATATTCCTGATAACCTTTCTATGCGTTTTATGCAGTGATTCATCATTTTCCAATTCTAAATAACCGGAAATAATCTTTTCCATTTTGTCAAAACAAAATCTGCCCTAAAATTAGCACTCTATGGCAGATTCGTAAACCCTAATACAAATATCTCTCAACAATACGGCTACAAAATAAAGTCTAAGTAATTTTCTTTATGAATTATTCTGAAATCGGCGTCGGGGTACGCTTCCCGCCAAGCAGACGGGGGTTTGCCGGAAACTTCCGACCATTTGCATTCAATGGCGGTAAGTTCTCCATTAGTTTCCTTAATGATGTCTATTTCCTGTCCTGTATGAGTCCTCCAGAAATAATAATTGTCCAGGGTGCCGGATATATTGCTTTTTTTAAGTAATTCCATGAATATAAAATTTTCCCATAGCGCTCCGATGTCATTACGGAGGCTGATATCATTAAACTGCGAGATAACGGCATTTCGAACTCCGTTATCCAAAAAATAGTATTTGGCTTTTTTTGATATTTCATTCCGCAAATTTCTGGAAAATCCGCGAATTCTTTTAATGATGAACATCTTCTCCAGTACATCTATATAGCGGCCTATGGTCTTAACATCTGAGCTTACAGTTCGAGCTATTTCATTAAGCGACACTTCATTGCCTACTTGAAACGACAAGCATTTAATAATATCCAAAAGGAGATTAGGAGACTTAATTTTATCCAAAGCTAAAACATCTTTGAATAGATATGAGGATACCAATTCATTTAGTAACCGCGCTTTTTTGGTCTTATCTGCTTCCAGTAAAACTTCCGGGTATGATCCGTAGATAAGAAAATCTGCTAAAGAATTCTCCAGCTCAAATTTGCTTGTCTCCATCTCTTGCTGAGCAAGAGGAAACAAAGTGAGCGTAAAATGTCTTCCGGTCAATGGCTCACCGATTTCTTTCGCCAAATAAAACGAGGACGATCCCGTAAGAAGAATTGTTTTTTCAGGAAACGCATCTATGATCATTTTGCACCCTAGGCCGATTGAGGGAATGGCTTGAGCTTCATCAATAGCAATAAGTTCAAAAGGCCTTGCAAAATCCAGTATGCTTTTGCGGACTTCCGACTCAAAAATTTTCCGTAATGTAAAATCATCCCCTGTTGAATTAAAGATTTTCTCTGTGGGTTTCCCCTGCAAGTATGCCTGCAACATGGTGGTTTTACCAACCCTGCGTGGACCATATATGATTAGAGCCCTTTTAGGGTACAGATTAGAAATGATATCTTGCTTTCTCTTAAATTCCATAAATCTATGGTATCAGAAACCATAAATTTGGTCAAATTTGTGGATGTGGACAATTAATCCTCCTCCCCTTTTCCTGCTTCCAGTTTTTTTAGATATTCTTTACGATATCCTGTTCCCGCGGGAATTAAGCGGCCAATGATGACATTTTCTTTCAAGCCGCGGAGGCGGTCTTCTTTGCCATCAATTGCCGCGTTGGTAAGTACCCGCATTGTCTGCATAAACGATGCCGCGGAAAGGAAGCTTTCCGTGGTCAAAGCGACATTTGTAATGCCCATCGCAAGCTGGACCGCTTTTGCCAATGGCCGGACCTCTCTTTTTGCCCGCAAATTCTCCTCCCGGAGCTTCGCCTTTTCAATGATGTCTCCGACTGAAAGTTTTGTCGAACCAGGATCTTTTACGCGCACTCGGGAAAACATTTGGCGGACGATTACCTCAATATGTTTGTCGTTTATCGTAGCTCCCTGGAAAGTATACAATTGCTGAACTTCAAAAATAATATAATTCTGAACGGCTTTGGCTCCGGCAACGCGCAAAAGTTCTTTGATATCAATCGCCCCTTCGGTAATCTTAAAACCGGGCTCGATTTTGTCTCCTACGTTTACCAAAATTGTTTTCCCGAAAGGCACAACATATTCGGCGAATTCCTTTTTTTCTTCGTCTTTATCCTTGTCTATCGTAACGTGCACCAGTTTATCCCTGCTTTCCGGCACCGAGCTTTCGGCAATATCGGTCACTACTCCGAAAACTTCGGAAATCATTGACTGAACTTTAGGCAGGCGCATTTCGAAAATTTCTTCGACTCTAGGCAAGCCCATAGTGATATCCGCGGCTCCGGCAACGCCTCCTACGTGAAATGTTCTCATTGTGAGCTGTGTTCCCGGCTCTCCGATGGCTTGCGCCGCGACAATCCCAACGGCTTCTCCAAGCTTAATCG
>Ga0209542_10014454_pt1 | contig 13438 bp, 21 predicted proteins | sample RifCSPhighO2_01_FD_184028 | JGI IMG/M metagenome (GOLD analysis project Ga0209542, IMG submission 184028) | Soil microbial communities from Rifle, Colorado - Rifle CSP2_plank highO2_0.1 (SPAdes) (version 2) | ecosystem: Environmental > Terrestrial > Deep subsurface > Rock core/Sediment ... | reverse complement strand
CAATTATCGCTACGTGGCAAGTCCAGAAATTAGATATCAAAAAAGAATTAACCAGAATGCTATCAGCGAATCTATGCTAAAGAGCTAAACAAATACAAAATATTTATAAACAGTATGCTTGGTTTAGAAGAATAATGGCTAAAGAAAGATCCCCCTCAGACACCGAGAGAGCATTAAAACTGCGGGAAGCATTAGAGTCACGGACAATCGATTTTTATGCTGCTTTGCAAGGGGTTGACCCCGGGCTTTGTCGAGATGTCCTTACGCAGTATTTCTCAGAGAACGATTGTGATTATGTGGTCGATTGGGCGTATTCTTTAGGCATCCCGAGCGCCAAAGCAGTGGTACAAAGCCTTTTTGACATTATCAAGGACCGGGAACTGCCAGTAAACATCAGAGTGAAAGCCATGTTTGCGGTGAATGCTTTGCCGCCCAAAGACCGTGAGCCAAACCCTGCTGATCTCTGGCCGCAAGAGACTTTGGAATATGCATTAAATTCAGTCAGCGAAGTTATCTTGAAAGAAGGGGGCGAAGTGAGAGAGGGGTGTGAGTGTCTGTTGAGTACTATTCTCTACCACTGGCATTATTCACGACAAGGATAAAGCTGTTTAAAGGGTGTTCAGAAGGATTCTCTACATTCCCTGAATAAAGAACACTTATAATCTGGAGCGTTTAAATTTTTCTTATCAATAACCCTTCGTTCGCCACGGGATAGATTTTTAGCTTTTGCCCTTGCCTGATGCTTAAATGGTCTGCTAATTCATGGGGAATGCTTACTACCAAGCTTCTTCCACTTAGAATCACTTTTCTTTCAAAGCCAAACGTGTATTCTTTCAAATCGTGAGTCCTCGATTTCATGTCCTTAGCCTGCTTTTCTGTAAAAAAGACCTGCCCACAGGTATTGCATCGGAAAGCCAGAACATTATGAAGCATCATCCCCCCTTCGTACTCGTACTTTGGCAAAAGTACTTCGTGCATCTCTTTATCACAGTGTACACAATACGGTACGTTTTCTTTCATCGGCTTTGCCATCTTTTCCTCTGAATGATATAACAGGTTATTACTCGAGTGACTTCTTTTCTCTGCGTATAAATGACCATGACTGTTTTATCTTTTAACTCCAACCGTTTACCAGAGCGGAACTCGCCAGACACAAATTGTTTTATTTCCAACTGACCATGCTCTAAACAGGATTTAAGCTCTTCCTCCGTAATCCCGTCGTCATCCATGGCTTTCTTCGCATGGTTCTAAACAACAATCATTATCTTTCCCTTATCTGATAAGTGCCGAGTATATAAACATTTAGGAATAAAATTAGAAACTTGCCTATTCGGCATAGAAAAACGCTCAGTCCTCTCCTTGCAACTCTTCGCGTATAAGCTCTTTCAAATCCTCAGCACTCTGAATCCCTTTGACAAATCTGCCTTTTGGATAGAGCACTGCCACACTGCTTTCCGCGTTACAAAATCCCAGGCACTGCGCTTTGGTGCAATACACGCGAGAAGTCAATCCCTGCGCACGGATCCACTCTTTGACTTTTTTCACGTCTTCCGGCTTGATCCGCGGGCCGCAGCTGGGCGTTTGGTTGCCCGGCATTCCCGTCCGGTCGTTGACGCAGACAAAGAGATGCAGTTTTGGCTTGGGGAAATTAATGGTTTCCATAAGATTCTTCCTCGCTTCCGACAGATACAAAGAAGTTAAAGAGTAAATATTATAAAGATTCTCATCTCCAAAAGAAAAAGCGGGCCGGTCGCCTAGTCTGGATAGGGCACAAGCTTCCTAAGCTTGGTGTCGGGGGTTCAAACGGCAAGCAATCTATGCAAGTTGGGCGGGCATGCCTCACTACATTCGGCAGCCCACCACGCAGAGTAGCATAGCTTACCTCCTTGAAATTCCTCCCCGGCCCGTCTCCTCATTGTACGCAAATAACAGCCATTAGATTTTTAAATTCAAAAGAGTCCTAAGAATTTATGCCCTCCCCGCTCATCTACCTCACCGAAGGCAGCCGTATTGCCTTTTCCAGCCTGAAGAATCGTTTTTCACCCAAACAGTATGAAGGCGATGCGGCACAGATCTGCGGGCAGATCGTAAAAGACTGCTGGAACGGCCGCTTCTTTCAGACATCAACGAGAGAAGGGAATTTCCCGCAATTCTGGACGCGGGATTTCGGCTTCTGTACTGCTTCATTATTAAAGCTCGGCTACAAAGAAGAAGTGCAGGCGACGTTGCGCTATGCGCTGCACCGCTTCAAATGGGCCAGAAAAATAACGACAACCATAACTCCGCAAGGCAAGCCGTATGACTTTCCGACCATCGCTGCTGATTCGTTGCCCTGGTTCATCCACAGCCTGAAGCTGGCCCGCTTCCCGTATCAGGATCACCGAGCGTTTCTAAACCGGGAGATCCAAACGTATTATCAGGAGCTTCTCAACCACAACACCGGGATGATCCGGCCGGAACTCGAGCTTTCTTCGCTGAAAGACTTGGCGATCAGAAAAAGCTCCTGCTATGACAATTGCATGGTTGGGATGCTGGCCCAAGACTTAAAGAGTATGAAACTGGTGAATCCTTTTGCCGCTTACCATTACCCGGAACTGCTGCTGCGCCATTTTTGGAACGGCCGCTTTTTCAGTGATGACCTCCAGAAAAAATCTTTTGTCGCAGGAGACGCGAACATCTTTCCGTTCCTCAGCGGCCTCATTAAAGACGAAGAGAAGCTCCGCTCTGGTGTGCAGGCCATGCAAGAAGCAGAGCTGGATCAGCCCTTCCCTTTAAAATACACCGCACGAAAGAGCAGCATAGAATTCCGCTGGCAGGAAAAACTCGCCCTGCCGAATTACGAAGGCAATGCCATGTGGATGCATCTGGGGCCGCTCTACGTGAAGCTGGTAAAAGCCATTGATGCAGAAAAAACAGAGAAGTACAAACAGGCATACCAGAAGCTCATTGAACAGCACAAAAATTTCTATGAAGTATTTGCGCCAGACGGAAAGCTGTACCGCAGCTGGTACTATGCAGCCAGCCCCGGTATGCTGTGGGCTGCTAATTACCTGACACTCTGAGCGAGAAGAATATGACACCGCTACAGCGAGAAAAAGAGCCGGAAATTTCGGTCATCATTCCTGCGCATAATGAGGCGGCGTACATCGAAAAAACGCTGCAGAGCGTACAACAGCAAACGCTAAAAGACTTTGAGACCATTACCATCGCTAACGGCTGCACGGATGGGACGGAAAACGTTATAAAACAGTTTCGCGAAAGAGCACCATTTCCGCTGCAGCTTTTTTCTCTCCCCGAAGCCAATGTCAGCCGCGCGCGGAATTACGGAGCACAACACGCAAAAGGGAAGCTCCTGCTCTTTCTCGATGCTGATACGCTCTTGGAGAAAGATGCCCTCGAAAAAATGCAGAAACGCTTTACAGAGAAATATGCTGTAGCGACCACCAGAGTTCGCCCGGATAAGTTGACACAGAAATATCGCTGGGCGATGGCAATAAAAAATGCATATCACCAATTAGGGCTCTATCACGGCTGTAGTGGAGCTCTACTCTGCCGAAAAAGAGACTTTGAGCAGGTAGGCGGCTATGACGAGATGATCGCCGTTAAAGAGCATAGAAAATTGATTCTCCATCTCAAGAAGTATGGGCAGTTTGTCTGCCTTCCGACAACGGTAACAACATCCATGCGCCGCTTTGAGCGCTGGGGGTTGTGGAAAGCAATAGGATACTGGATTGTGCAAGGAGTGAAAGAGTGTATGGGAGATTTACAGAAGAGTAAGTATGAGACGATACGTTAATGGCCCCTAAGCTCTTACAACTCTTCACCACACTGCCCAGCACCCCTTAACACGCCAGCGCCGTTCCCCCTTCTTCCAGACAGAAAATTTTCCCATTGAGAACACTGTACGAAGAAATCTGCTGGTTATCCACTTTCTCTTTGCAGCAGACGGTCTTTGCGGTATTTTTAAGCAGCAGATCGTACTCTGCCCGCAAAGAAGCCAAGGCTGCGGTAGAAGTGCTCTGCGCCGCTCCAAACGCTTTTTCTTTGTCCTGTAATTGCCGCTCCCGTTCCTGCAGCTGCGCCGTACAGCTCAGCACTTCGTTGCTCTCTTCTGCTTCCTCTTTCTGCAGCTGCGCTTCCAGACGGCGCTGCTCTTCCTGGCAGGCCGCTAACTGCAAGGACTGCTGTTTCTGCTGTTCAAGGCTGGTAGTTAAGGCATCAGAAACGGTGCCGAAACGAGAGACTAATTCGTCAGCCAGCCGCGACTGCATGGAAAGGTTCGCTTGGGACGTCAGCAGGTCCAGCTGCATGTCCCGGATATTCTTTCCGAATTCTTCCAGAGTATAATTTGTTTCGTCCAAAGAACGGTATACGCCATAGCCGAGAATCGCCGGGCGGATAACCAGCACTACGCCTCCGATAACTACGAGAGCTAAGAGCAGAAATCCCCACCGCCTCTTTGTGTGCTGTTCCACGAAGAGAGGGAGAGCGTTATTCTTTAAGAAGGTTGCTCTGGATGGGGCGATTAAGCCAAAGAAGTGAACGTCCTGCCCGCGAAATCTTTATTAGATGAAGAGAGAATCAATTGTTCCATGATCATCACCATCTCCGGAACCCCCGGCAGCGGAAAAAGCACTGTTGCAAAACTGTTAGTGAAAGCTCTGGGGGCGGAACGAATCTATGTGGGCGGTATGCGCCGAGAGCTGGCAAAAGAAAGAGGGATAACCCTCATCGAATTAAACGAGTATGCAAAAATACACCCAGAAACGGATGTGGATGTCGATAAGAAAGCATCAGAACTTGCTAAAAAGCTGGAGAAAGAAGGAAAAATAGTCATTGCTGAAGGCCATACGCAGTTCTATTTCTTTCCCGACTCGATAAAAATATTCATCAAAGTCGACCCCGATGAGGCTGCTCGCAGAATCTGGAAAGATTTGCAGCAAAAAGAAACCAGAGAAGCACGCAATGAGGGGAGTATCACTTCTTTGGAGCAGATGAAGCAGAGAGTCCAAGAACGCCTGAAAGAAGATAATACGCGCTATAAAAAATATTACGGCCTCGATTATCTGGACGAATCCCACTACGAGCTGGTGATTGATTCGACGACGATTACCGCTGAACAAGTTACTGAAAAAATTCTTTCTTTTCTCAAAAGCAAAGGATCTCTGAAAAAGAAGGAAAGTGGCTCTTTCTGATCATTTTTTGCGTTTCTTCAAGAAAATCTTTATAAATTCGTCCAAAAAAGGAATGCACCATGGCAGAAACCATTCAATTCCACGATTTCATCACTTTACACTACATTGGTAAGCTTCCCGACGGCACCGTCTTTGATACGACAGAAGAAGCAGTTGCGAAGCAGCATCAGCTGTATAACCAAAACGCATCTTACGGCCCGATGACTATCTGCATTGGGGAAAAACAGATTCTTCCCGGATTGGATGATGCCCTGCTTGGCAAAGAGATTGGAAAAAAGTGCACCGTTGCTCTTTCGCCAGAACAAGCCTTCGGTAAGCGGGACATCAAGAATCTTCGTATCGTGCCGATGAGCGTTTTCCGCGAGCATAAGATGAACCCCCGGCCAGGCCTGCAGATTACCGTTGACGGGCAGCTGGGCATCGTCAACAGCGTTTCCGGCGGCCGAGTCATTGTCAACTTCAATCATCCTTTAGCAGGAAGAGAGGTGCAGTATGCGGTAGAGATCATCGAGAAAGTGACGGATGCAAAGAAGCAGCTGGAAGCCTTCCTGCATACTGCTTTCCACATCCCCACCAAAGATATGCGGGTAGAGCTGCAGGGGAAAAAAGCGATAGTTACCGTGCCGATGGCTTTGCCCAACGAATTCTCCGAAATGCTCGGGAAGAAGCTGGCAACGCTCACTGGACTGGAAGAAGTAACTATTGCGGGTAAAACGATGCCGAAAGAAGTCGCACGCCAAGAAGCTGGACCAGCGCCAGAAGCATAGGAAAATCACGCATCCATTCCGCATATACTGACGGCATTTAATAATCAAATATGCCGTCCGATATAATTCGCTTATCGCACAACAGAAATGCTCGATTATGTAGTGCGCTCACTATATTCTAACCGACGGTTTTAAGCATAATAATCTTTATATAGCTTCATTTGGTTTTTACTGAAGTTAGAAAAGGTGTGATTTTGTATGGCCTATCAATCAGAATCTTTCTCCGGACAAGCCTCTTCTACAGCAGGATACCCTAAATTTTCTCCGGACATTCAAGCCCAAGAAATCTCCCACAAGCAGGCCAACAGCGATATTGATGAAGAGCTGAGAAAGATGCTGGCCAGCCACAAGACGAGAATTAAAGTTGTGGGCTGTGGCGGAGCGGGCAATAATACCATTAATCGCATTTTTGAAGTCGGCATTAAAGGCGTTGAAACCATTGCCATCAACACCGATGCCCAGGATTTGCTGTACACCAATTCAGATAAAAAAGTGCTCATCGGCAAAGAGCTTACCCAAGGACTTGGAGCAGGAGCCAATCCCAAAGTGGGAGAAGCTGCTGCCAAAGAGAATGAAGCGGACCTGAAGAAAACAATGGAAGGTGCCGACATGGTTTTCATCACCTGCGGCTTGGGAGGTGGCACGGGAACCGGAAGCGCACCATTCATTGCGCAATTGGCACAGAAAATGGGCATCCTCAGCGTGGCCATCGTGACCATGCCGTTCATGATGGAAGGCTCGCACCGGCATGAAAATGCCATCTCTGGCCTGGAACGGCTGGAACAGAGCATCAACACCCTAATCGTCATTCCCAATGAAAAGCTGCTGGAGCTGGCGCCGCATTTGCCCCTGCAGACCGCTTTCAAAGTAGCAGATGAAGTGCTGACAAATGCCGTCAAAGGCATCGCAGAACTGGTTACTCGCGCCGGATTGGTGAATCTGGACTTTGCGGATGTGAAAGCCATCATGAGCGAAGGCGGCGTAGCGCTGATCGGCGTCGGCGAGTCTGATGCGGAAAATAGGGCAGAAGAGTCGGTGCAGAAAGCTTTGGAAAACCCGTTGATTGACGTGGACATTTCCCAAGCCACGGGCGCGCTGATCAACATTTCCGGCGGGGAGAATTTGACTCTGGATGAGTCCCGGAAGATCGTGGAAACTGTTGCTGAGCGCCTCGATCCCCATGCCAAAATCATCTGGGGTGCGCAGATTTACAAAGACCTAGAGAAGACGGTGCGTACCATGCTGATCATCACGGGCGTGCAGTCCGAGCAGATTTTTGGGGAAGGCAACAAGTATTTCACCCACAAGCAGGAAGCCATCGAAGACGAGCTGGGCATCGAATTTATGGATGAAAAGAGGAGAAAGTAGCTTCTTCTTAAGAAAGTTCATTGTGGGGGTTGAAAAAAGTGAAACCCCACCAGAAGAGGATTTTGTCAAAAGTCGTCAAATAGACCGGTGGTATATTTTTGACATATCAAAATTTTTGGTGCTCGAGTTTAATTCCGTTTATCGTAGGGCTTTATGCCCTACCTGAGCGGATTTGGTCCAATCTTTTGCGAACGCAGTGAGCCAAAAGATTGTGAAGAAAGATTTATAAATGAAGTTCTGGTTTAGCCCGCTATGGACCAGCCCGAGCAGCAACTGGAACAGCCCGGCAAGCTGAAACGGTTCTGGAAAGAGACCCTACGAGTGTTGCGGGTCACCAAAAAGCCGAATAAAGAAGAGTATAAAAACCTGGCAAAGATCACCGGCCTCGGCTGTGCCGCCATCGGCATTATCGGCTTTGTCATTTTCCTCATAAAACAACTGCTTATCTAACATGGAAACTGCAATCTTTGGACTGAGGACAGCGGCGAACCGCGAAGATCAGGTCGTGGACTATCTGATATCTAAGCTTTATAAAGCTACGGACGCCGGCATTCTCGCGGTCATCCGCCCCCATGGCATGCGGGGCTACATCTTCGTAGAGGCCACCTCGAAAGCGGCAGCGGAAGCGATCCTTCAGGGTGTTCCTTATGCTCGGGGATTATTAGCGACGGCGATTCCGTACGAAGAGATCGAGCACATGCTTGCCCAGATCAAAGTCGAGATGAATATCCAGAAGAGTGACATTGTCGAGATTATTTCCGGGCCGTTCAAGCGCGAGCAGGCCAAAGTCATGCGCATCAACCAGCAGAAAGAGGAGATTGTCGTCGAGCTGCTGGAAGCTGCCGTACCCATCCCAATCACCGTCAAGATGGATGCGGTGAAAGTTATTCGCAGAGAAAGCGAAGAGGAAGAGAAAGAGGAGAAGTGAGATGGGCTTTCGATATATTGATGACGAGATCATTGAGAGAAAACTTGAAGCTGACCCGGAACTTAAAACTGTTGAAGATGTAGATCGAGCTCTTCAATCTTGTCACAGAAGGCTAGACTCTTGGTCTGGAGAAACAACTTGGGGAGCAGCAATTGCTATAGATTCTGCTTCTAGAGATATTTGGTACCTTAAGGAGGTTCGTGAGTACTTGGTTCGTAATCCACCAAGAAGGTGGTGAGTGAATATACAACCATTTTTTAACAATAATTTAGGGAGATATTAAGATGAAGATACCAATTAATTTTAAATAATCCTGCCATTCTTCAGAGCGTATACGGCTGTGGTCTAGTGGTATGATCCGAGCTTCCCAAGCTTGTAGTCCGGGTTCGATTCCCGGCAGCCGTAGCAGAGCGAAGGCTGACGGTTTCGGAGGATCACCTCCGTTATCGGCAGCTGTATGGTTTTTGAAGAGGAGTAATCGGGAGGCAACGAAAGGTGCATACTACAGAGGCAATAAATATTTATATCCCCTAGTTATCGAAAACAAAATGGCTCTTCCCACAGAGGCACTCAATGAACTGGCAGATAAGCTAGTTGAAATGCTACAAAGAAAAAGAGGGCTGGCTCCCGATATTGACCTTTCTAACTGGTGGGGAGATAGTGACATGTTTGGAATGGGCTCTTATCGCGCTGTAGCTGATCGTGCCATAGAACAAGGAAAGGTGATGCGGCTATATGTCGAAGGCTTTGATCCAGAAAAAGATGTTGATCATGGGTTTAAAACGTGGTATGCTTTAACAAGCAAATATCGCTGAGTGTTTTTCAGCTGCGCCTCAGAAAAGCTCGTTCATAATTCTCCCAAATCTGCTCTGCAACTTTTTCTTCAGAAATCCTCTTAATCGCTGCAATTTTCTTTATCGTCTCCAGCACAAAAGCCGGCTCATTCTTCTGGCCGGGAAACGGGCTAAGCCACGGCGCATCTGTTTCTGTCAGTAATTGCTTGAGATCAACTAGTTGGACCAGCATCTGAAAATGCTCCAATTTTACGATGTTCGGCGGGATGGAAAAGTAAAAGCCTTGGGCGGCTGCCCGGAGAATCAGCTTTTTGCTCCCACCAAAGCAATGCATATCGACGGGAATTTCGTTGCTCGGCAGCTCTTCTTCAAGGATATCGATGCACTCGAGTTCTGCTTTGCGGGAATGGATGATGATGGGCTTCTTGAGCTTCTTGGCAAAGCGGATGATCTTCCGGAAGTTTTCAGCCTGCTGTTCTCCTGTGTCTTCTTTCTTCGCCCAATGAAAGTCCATGCCAATCTCTCCGATGGCCGTAATTTCTTTCTGGTGCTGCTGGAAGAAGGCAAATTCGTCGTCAAGATTGATCTTTTCCGTCTGCCGCGGCAAGCCAGTTTCCCCCTCCGATAAGCCCAAAGCGTCAATGGGATAGATGCCCAGGCTGGCTTTGATAATGGGATGTTTTTTAGCAAGTTCTAAGACTTCTCTATTCGCCGGCGGATTCACGCCAGAAGTCAGGATAGCTTTCACACCAGCTTTTTCGGCGCGCCGGAGTACGGCGGGCAAATCATCTTTAAAGAGTGCATGGTTCAGGTGGCAATGGACATCGACGAGGTGCATTCACCAAGGAAGCAGCGTCGCATTTAAAGTTTTTTCCCCAAACTATTTATACTCTGCTTCTTTCTTGCACTCATGGCGCTTGACGATCTCGTTTTAACGAAAGAGATTTCATCTCTTGCCAGCCAGATAAATTCTGTTCCCCAAGAACTGCGGAATTTTGTTACCCGAAACTTTAATGGTGAGCAGTCTTTAGAATATTATAAAGGGCTTCTCCGGGGCTTTCTTTCGGCTGGTCCCGTGGGAAGTTTAGGAAAAACGGAGCAGCATCGCCGCCCCCTGATGGAGACGGCCATCTGCATTGCCTACGAGCTTATTGAGCGGGATATGCTGCCAGAATAGGGCTATCTCCCGAAATGTTTAAATCATCTGTATCCTTTCTGGGTTTGTGCCAGAAGTGGGAGAGCCTGTTCTTGAAGAAAAGATTTACCAGCTTGCTGGCTTGATAAACAATGTTCCGCCTGAAATTGTTGCAGAATTTGATGATCTCTTTCGGGGGATGTTGGCCAAAAACTACTCAGTAGACCATTATAAAGGCTTTCTGGGGGGCATTATTGCAGCATTTCATCTGCTTGGCGAAGAACTCCCCGAACAGCAGCAGCTTGCTTTGGGCCATGCTGCTATCTATCTTGCCCATAAACTCGTTGAAGAGAAAATTCTTCAAAGCTTTTATCATTGAGCTCCTAGCTGGAAACGCCCGTCAAAAGAGCTGCTTCACTGATAGAACGAGCCGACGAGATAGCCAAGGCCATAGCCTAGGGCTGCCGTGCAGGAGGCGATAATGCCACCTTTGGCGGTTTCTTGAGAAAATTTCCTTCCCCACAAAGGATCCTCAGAATCCAGCTGATGATATGCCTGGTCCATCGACTGGCATACGGCAAAAAAAACGGGAACACCAAAGATGATCAGCTCAAGGCCATTCGCTTCTCTTCCCTGCGATGCTCCGATGCCGTTAACCATCCCGGCAAGCGAAGGGAGAATGTACTGCATGGTTGTCTTGTTGAAGAGGTTCATCCCTTGAAAAAAGGATAAGCTATTTAAAAATCTTCGCGCTGAGTTTTCTCCAAAAAGTAGTAATTACCTATCGCAACCTTTAAAAAGAAATGGGCGTTTTTGAGGAGTATGGATTCCGTGCGCAAGAAAGGCAGTTAAGAAGCGCTTTTTCTCATAGATTTATCTTTCCGCAGAATGGCTTTTTCCGTTTGCGGAGCTTGTGGTGGTGTGTTTTGCAGGGTGTTTATGAGGGTATGATTTACCATGCACGTCAAAGATTTCCAGTGGAAAAAGAACATGACCGTTATGGAATTAACGGATGCGTATGGCAGCATCGGCTTCCAGAGCGTCGAGCTAGCGAAAGCTGCCGACGTTATCGTCAAGATGAAGAAAGAGTCAGCGAAGATCTTCCTGACGTTTACGTCCAATATGGTCACGTCCGGCTTGCGAGGATTTTTTGCGCAGCTGATCCGCCTGAAGATGGCGAACGTTATCGTTACTACTGTCGGCGGCATCGAAGAAGACATCATGAAAGCTACCGGTGAACAGTTCTCTCTGGGCAGCTTCAGCAGTGATGACGTAGCGTTGCATGAGCAAGGCCTCAATCGCGTCGGCAATGTGCTGATCCAGAATGAAAGCTATATGCGCTTTGAAGACTGGATCACTCCGGTGCTGGCAATGCTCTACGAAAAGCAGAAGCGCTGGGCGGTATCGGAATTATTACGAGAAATCGGCTTGCTGCTCACGGACGAGAGCTCGATACTGTACCAAGCTGCCAAACGGAACGTGCCGATATTCTGCCCGGCGATCACTGATGGCGCGCTGGGATTTCATCTGTATTTATTCCAGCAGAAACATCCCGATTTTATCGTTGATGTGGTAAAAGACTTTGGCAACATTCTGTTTACCACAAGCTATGATGAGAAAAAAGGCGTCATTGCTCTGGGTGGTTCAATTTCCAAGCACCATGCCATCCTCTGTACGCTGCTGACGGGCGGAGCGGACTATGCGGTCTACATGACGACGGCGCATAAAACCAGTGGGAGTATGTCTGGCGCAACGACCGAAGAAGCCAAATCCTGGGGCAAAGTGAAAGATGATTCGGACATCGCTACCGTTATCGGCGATGTGACGGTGATGTTTCCTTTGGCGATGATCAAAGCGCTGGAAGAGTTGAGCAGTGAGGGGGTGGTGAAGGATGAGTGAGGATCACAAAAGGATGTATGAGCGTGTCAGTGTAGAAAAAGCACGGAAAAGAGATTATCACAGCTTGCTTAAAGAACGCTTTATAGAAGTTGGCGGGTTCATTGGTGATGGGCCTAACCCCTTTTGCGATTACCTTTTTGATAAAGTGTCTAATGAACCCATAGCCCTCTATCTTTTCTACCATCGCTGGGGGGATGATTGTTTTAAATTATCAAACAAACTAGAAACAGCACGAAAGAAAAATCTTCATATTCTGGTCCGTGGAGAACAACATTTTTTTGGCCTTGTTATCGACGAAGTTCTGTTCGCCAAGCAAAACGGAGAACTTTCGGTCTATGGGGGTGGTTTGGAAGGCGCTTTGTCGAGAAGTGAAGAAGAAGGCCAACTCAGCCTCGCCGAGGGAGAAAAATGAAGAAACCGCATTATCAGCAGATGCCTCTTGAAGAAGCATTGAAAAGAATTTACCATTCAGAACCAAACCCTAACGGAGCGCTGGACCAGTGGTACATTGGGCTCATGGAAATAGAAGGAGAAGTTGAAAAATGCCAATGGCGTTACTCCCTTAAAGAAAATCATTATGAACTGAGGGTATGGTACGATGAGTTAAAGTCTTTTCTTCCCGACGATTTAACTAAAAAAATAATAACGGTTCTAGAGCTTGCTGTTCAAAAAGGCACACCAGTTGTAGTAAGAGGTAACCTTTCTGTCGAATGTTCCTGGTGTAAACGGCTTACGCCGGGGAAACCTTATCTTTTCCAAGAGTATAATAGGTTTAACGGTAGGTTCAGGGTGAAAACGGGTTCCCTCTTGATTCACGATATTAAGAGGGCACGAGCGCAGCAGGCCGGAGAGCTTTCTCTTTACGAAGGTGGTTTAGAAGGCGCTTTGTCAATCAGCGAAGAAGAGGGCGCGTTAAGCGTGGTGGATGAACATGAGTGAATACCGAAAAATTGGCGTTGGAGAATTAGTAAGCGAAGCTCTGGGAAAGATAAGTATTGACTCTCGATTCGCTACCGTCGAAAAAGTTATGATTGAAGGGATTATACAAAAGATGTATCGAGGTCTCCTGACACCTAGCCCTAAAGTTTATTTTGTTGCTATCCCCTCTCCCGTCTTGGAAGAGCTGGAGAGAATCCCGGGTCATCTTTCAGAACGAAAAATAAAGTTATCGTGTCCAGAAGCTCATATCAAAGAAATGATGAAAATACTTAAAACGGCTAAAGCTTCAAGATGCTCTTATTGCATCCAAGGGAAATATGGACTCTTTTTTTCTGCACGCTCGCGAGATGGAGGCAGTTGTTACTCCTATTTTCGTGTCGACCGCCTTTTTCCCGTCGGTGATCGGGGGGGTA
>Ga0209542_10014453_pt1 | contig 13439 bp, 9 predicted proteins | sample RifCSPhighO2_01_FD_184028 | JGI IMG/M metagenome (GOLD analysis project Ga0209542, IMG submission 184028) | Soil microbial communities from Rifle, Colorado - Rifle CSP2_plank highO2_0.1 (SPAdes) (version 2) | ecosystem: Environmental > Terrestrial > Deep subsurface > Rock core/Sediment ... | reverse complement strand
GTCGATACTCCGAAAAGCCAGCGATCATCGTTTAGGGCGTAGACTACTGGGGTATCTAATCCCATTCGCTACCTACGCTTTCGTGTTTCAGTGTCAGGAGTGCGCCAGTTAGTTGCCTTCGCTTTTGGTGTTCCCCATGATATCAACGGATTTCACCCCTACTCCATGAGTTCCACTAACCTCTCGCATCCTCAAAGTCTTGCCGTTTCCCTCGCATTCCCTCGGTTGGGCCGAGATTTTTAACGAGAGACTAACAAGACCACCTACACACCCTTTACGCCCAGTGATTCCGGACAACGCTTGGGGCCTCTGTATTACCGCTACTGCTGGCACAGAGTTAGTAGCCCCTTATTCATGAAGAGATCAATAAACTTTCTTCTTCATAAAAGGTTTTTACGTGCCGAAGCACTTCATCAACCACGCGGCGTCGCTCCGTCAGACTTTCGTCCATTGCGGAAGATTCTCGACTGCGGCCTCCCGTAGGAGTATGGACCGTATCTCAGTTCCATCGGTGGGGGTCAGCCTCTCAGCTCCCCTAGACGTCATAGCCTTGGTAAGCCATTACCTTACCAACTAGCTGATATCCCGCAGGCCGCTCCTTTAGCGATAAATCTTTACTCTTACGAGACCATCTGGAATTACCTCCTCTTTCGAGAAGCTATGCCAGACTAAAGGGTGCGTACCTACGTGTTACTACCTCGTCTGCCGGTTATCCTTGCGGATCCCCTTGACTTGCATGCCTTATCCACGCCGCCAGCGTTCATCCTGAGCTAGGATCAAACTCTAAAATAAATGAAGATTTGACTCTCCAAGTTTTTCAGAACGGAACAAAACAAAAAATACCAAAAATATTTTTCTAACCTTTTTGTTCCTAGCTTCAGTTTTTCGAAATCACATCCCAATTTTGTCCGCGTTCAACGCGGTTACAAAATTGAGGACTCAGACCGATAAGGTCTGAGTATATTGTTTGGACTTGCTCCGTATCTCGGTGGGAGATACGGACGTTCTCTATTTCAAGATGTCAACGAACCCGCCCGCATCGACTACGCGAATGCGTGTCGGGCGGGCACTTAAAGAACCAATCCCCATCTTTAAATCGGGATATGATTCAAATAAGTAAGGCTATTATATACTAGTAGAAACAGGCGTCAACCCCTCCGTTGTCGGGGCAAGCCTCTTAGAAAGTTCCCTATAAACGTAGATTGCGGCTAGGGTGGAGACGGGGATGGTGACGAGGAGCCCTATTCCGAAAATTACAAATCCCAATACATTTAAGATAGCCGTGACGATCCAAAATCCGAGAAGCTTCCAAAACTTACCGCGTGTCAGGGCCCAGCTGTCTCTCATCGCTTTGATTGGCCCAACTCTCATGTCGATCAAAATGATTGGTGAGAGCGAAAACCTTACAGCCCAAAAGATACCTGGGATAATGACAAGTATGAGTCCGGCAAAAACTACTAGTGGATACAATATTGAAACACCCAAGTATTTCCAAAATAGTTTATATTCTTGGAATATTTCTAAAAACTTCGGACTCTCTCCGTCATGCAGCCTCAAAAATATTTTCGTATAGCCGATACGCAAGATGATTAGGAAGACTGTCATCGCTAGTCCCAGTATGAACGCACCTCGATGCTCGCCGCCGCGCCCAACCAGGGAGCCGAGAGCGAGTAGGAGTAGTGTGGTAAGCAGAGATAGTTCGATGTGGCTTTTAAATTTCTGCCAGCCGCTTCGGAAACTTTCTTGAATTGAAAACATTGCGTTTAGTTAAATGTTCTAAAATTAACACTAATATGTTACCATGCTAGGGTACACTAGTGCAAAATAATGAAAAGTAAGCTCGTGAAAGGTACTATAAAGATTACAGCCAAGCCAATTGGTTTTTTTACGCCTGAAGGTCGAGATCCTGCGAGGGATAAAAAAAATCGATCTGAAGATGTCGTCATTTACGAAGAAAATCTAAACACCGCGTTAGACAAAGATAAGGTAGAGATAGAAATTATTGGGAAGGATAGAGAGAGAAAGAAAGGCAAAGTCACTAAAATCTTAGAAAGAAACAAAACTAATTTTGTAGGTACTTTAGAAAATGCCGGGAGCGGTTTTGTTTTTGTACCAGATGATTGGAAGTTTTATAAGAGGGTGGATCTTCCTATTGTTACTCCCGATGCCAAAGCGGGGCTAAAAGCTCTAGTAGAAATAGAGTGGCAGAATCCAAACTTGAATCCAAAAGGCAAAATTTTGCAGGTGATCGGCGAGAAGGGTGTGCATGAGACGGAGATGCAGTCCATCTTGCTCGACAAAGGCATCGTCTACAATTTTCCAGTTGATGTGGAGAGAGAAGCAGAAGAAGTAGCAAGGGGTACCCTTAAAGAAATGTCCCAAAGGGTACCCCTTGCTACTTCGGGAAGGAAGGATTTTAGAAATATAACAACGTTTACGATAGATCCAGTAGATGCAAAAGATTTTGACGATGCACTCTCTTATGAGGATTTGGGAGAGAATAAAATTAGAGTGGGTGTGCATATTGCTGATGTTTCTTATTTTGTACGACCGGATACAGCTCTTGATAGAGAGGCTCGCAAAAGAGCTTTTTCTACTTATTTGGTGGATCGTACTATCCCCATGCTCCCAGAGGTGCTCTCCAACGATCTCTGCTCTCTCAACCCAAATGTTGATCGCTTCGCCTTCGGCGCAGTCTTTGATATCGAAAAAAATTCGGGCAAAATTTTGGATCGGTGGTTTGGCAAAACTATCATCAACTCCAACAAACGCTTCTCATACGAAGAAGCTCAAAAAGTTTTAGATAATGGTTCCGGAGAATTTATAAATGAATTGAATGACTTAGAGCGTCTCGCTAATATCTACAGAGAAGAGAACAAGAAAAATGGGGCTATAGAGTTTGAGACAGAGGAAGTGAAATTTGAGCTAGATGCTCTCGGCAAACCAATTAGGGTTTACAAAAAGCCGCGACTTGAGACGATGAAGATGATCGAAGAGTGGATGCTCTTGGCTAACCGCGAAGTGGCCAAGTTTATAAGTGATAAATTGAAGAAGCGATCTGGTGGAGCTTCTCTTTTCCGTATTCACGATTTTCCCAAAATGGAGCGGATTGAAGATTTGGCTATTTTCGTGCGTGCCCTCGGTCACGAGCTCCGAATCAAAGACGGTACTATCACCGCTAAAGATCTAAATCTACTACTTTCTCAAACAGAAGGTCACGCTTCCGAGTCTCTTATCAAGACTGCCGCTGTGCGTAGTATGGCCAAGGCTATTTATTCAGTCAAAAATATTGGTCACTTCGGGCTAGCCTTTGAATATTACACCCACTTTACCTCCCCTATCCGGAGATATGCTGATCTCGTTATCCATAGAATCCTTCAAAATTTATTAACAGGTGGGCTGACTGAAAAAGGCGAGTTCGAAAAGCTTTCAAAAATTGCTGAAGAAGTGAGTGAGAAGGAAATCACTATAGCTGAAGCCGAACGTGAGAGTATCAAATACAAACAAGTAGAATTTATGCAGTCGCGGGTAGGGCAAGAATTTGAAGGTGTCATCTCTGGTGTCACTGAATGGGGTATGTATGTGGAACACCCCGAAACCAAAGCTGAAGGTATGATCCGTCTCAAAGATATGACTGATGACTACTACTCTATAGACGAAAAGAACTACTGCGTCATCGGCCAAAAATCCAAAAAGAAATTCTCCCTCGGCGATACTATCCGTGTGAAATTGGTCTCTGCAGATTTAGATCGCAAAACTCTTGACTTCAAGCTAGTTTGACAAACATCAAATAATACATAAACTACTCACCAGACCACAATTTGTGGAGAAAGGAATCCAAGTGAAGACAAAAAAAGAAGAAGCATTGGAAGCGTGGGAAGCAATCCTTGCAGGACTTGTTATGACTAAGGAGGCAGATTTCCAAGATGTGGAAGAGCGCATGCCGAAGGTTCCAAAGCCTCACGTCCAGCTCATCCAGCTTGCTATCAAGGGAGCCGGGTACGCTACTACCGATCTTAACCCAGACGGCGATTGGGGCGACCAAAGCTTTGCTAGTCTTGGTAATCTCCACACGGCTGCACACTCCTAATCGTACCTCACCGCCCGCTCACGAAAACCGACCCTGTCGCTTTTCCTGGGCAGGGTGGTTTTCGTTTGTAACAAAAGTAACGATCGTCACTTTTGTTATAAATTTGAATTTTATAAAAGACGAAGCACTCCGACCCGCAGAGGGGCCGGAGTGTGTTTTGGGAAAAGAGCAAGAGAATTATTCGATTAGAGGCTGGATGATTTCCAGAGGCCAGCCTTGTTCGTTGTTGGGGTTAGGGATGATGTTTCCCCGGTTACCACTTTGGACAGAGACAAACTCACCAGAAACTGCGGCTACTCTCATGGTTGTCTCACCTACAAACTCGGTAGGTGCTCCCTCTGCTCCTTCCTTGATTCTTAACAGATCGCCCCACTTTATTTTTCTAGTTACTACATCCATTGTGTTGTACTCCTTCTGTACCGAATTAATACCACAACTGGATGTAAGTTCCAAAAAATCTGTGGATAGCACAAGTTATAAAAAAGAACTAAAAAAGACTAGCGCCACTCTGCGGGTTGCAAAGTGGCGCCATGTTTGTCAGCTGCTAAGCCGAAACGGCCAAGGAGGTGAACCCCTCCCGTACCGCGTATTGGACCAACTGGAATTGGTTGTGGACGGCCAGCTTACGCATGATATTGTTCCTATGTACTTCCACTGTTCCGACACTCGTGTGGATGTCTTTGGCAATCTGTTCCTTTGATCTTCCTTCTGCAAACATCCTGAGTACTTCCCGCTCGCGATCGGTCAAGAAGGGCTGGTACTGATCCTTGAGTTGTTCTTCCTCTCCTCTCAAACAATTGATCCATCTAGTGAGTAGGGGGGACGATACGAATAAGCCGCCGCTCATCACCTCTCGGATGGTAGAGAGTAGTTCCGCAAGCGGGCCGTTCTTCAGAACGTAGCTGTTTCCGCCAGCGGCGAGCGCATCGACGAGACAGTCTACGCTATCGTACATCGTCAGGAAGACGACCATTATTTTGGGCCGAACCTCCTTTATTTTTCGGGCCGCCTTGAAACTGCCGCCGGAGATATCGATATCCATCACGACTACGTCTGGACTAACCGTCTCAACTAGCTTGAGGATCTCTTTGGTGTCTCGAGCTAACCCGATTACCTCCATGTCAGTTTCGGTCGAAATAGTCAGCGATATTGCCTCTCTAAAAATTCGTACAGAGTCGGCCAAAACTACCTTGATCTTGCTCATTTTTTTATCACTCCCTCTCCTGTCAGAGGACAGCTCATGCTGTCATGGCAAAGAACTTACTCTAATATTATATACATAAAACTTAGTTATGTCAAAATTTTACTTTGCTACGGCCACTGCTTCGTCGAAGGCGATAGAGAGGAGGCGGCTTTGGCCGTCACGGCCCATGGTGACGCCGTAGATGATGCCAGCCCTCGACATAGTCTCGCGGTTGTGGGTTATCAGTATCAGTTGAGAATATTTAGAGAGGCTTTCGATCATGTCACCATATTTTTTGGAGTTGGCTTCGTCCAGAGCCGCGTCGGTCTCGTCCAAGATTATAAATGGTGGTGGGTTTACTTGAGACATAGCGAAGATGAGTGCGATCGAGGTCAGAGCTCTCTCGCCACCAGAGAGCATCTCAAGACCCTTTATGCGTTTTCGTGGTAATGACACTATGATATCTAGTCCAACCTCAGGTCTTTCTTGACCAATCTCGTCTGGGTCTTGAATTTTTAATTTAGAATTTTCAATTTTCAATTCAGCGTTACCGCCGCCAAACATCAACGAGAAAAATTCTTTGAAGGCTCGGTTTATTTTGTCTACGCCATCTTTGAATTCTACATCTAGCTTCTCCGAGAGTTCTCTGATAAGTACTTCTAGCGCTTCGGCCGACTTTTTCAAATCCTCAAGCTCTCGCTCCAAGAAGGCATCTCTCTCAGTAGTTTCTTTATATTCCTTCATCACCTCCATACTCTCAGCCCCACCCCCAAGCTCTTCTAGCCTAATCTTCATTTTCTCCAACTCCCTTCTTCTGTTCTCTTGTTCCTCTCTATTTTCATTCAAATTTTCAATCTTTAAATCTTTAAATTCCAGAATAACAGTACTGAGCAGCACCCCCCCCTCCTGAATTTCTCTTTTCCAATCTTCCTCGAGTAGCCGCATCCTCTTCTCTTCTGATTCGATAATGTTTAAGCGGGCTCGAAGCTCACTCTGCTCGCTAGATATTTTGAAAATATTTTTCTCCGCTTCTCGGCTGGAGTCCTTCTCTTTCTCAATAGAATTTTTAATTGTTTGATATTCTGTATTCAAATTTGCGAGCTCATTATCGAGAGATTTTATTTTATTCTCTATCTCTACCCGCTTGTTTCGAAGCTCTTCACCTAGTTTGGTGAGCTCATCCAAATTTTTCTGATCTCTTTTTTCTTTATGCTTAGCGATAAAGCTTCGTAGTTTCTCTAAAATATCCGAAATTTGAGAAATCTTAGAAACTTCTCTTTCCAAATCTTCTACCTCTTGGAGCAATACTGTTTTCTGTTCTTCCCTACTTTGCTCTATTTTTATTTTTTCTATACTTCTTTGGTTGGCGCTCTCCTCTCCCTCTATCTTGCCAGCTTCTCTTCCGACCAAGTCTCTCCCTCCTCTCACTTTCTCTATCCTCCCCTCAATCTCTATCAGCTTTTCACTCTTCTCATCTTTTTTCGAAGAGTTGCTCAAAACTTCTCGAGCCTCAAGCATCTCTCTTTCCAGCTCGTGCAGTCTCTCGCTTACTGGTTTCTTGTTCACCTCAATCTCCTTATTCTGTTCTTCTATATATACTTGCTCTCGTTTCAAATATTCTCGATAAAATCCGGAGAGCCTCACTCTTAGCTCCTCTGCTTTCTCCACTTTTTCTACCTGCTTCTTCAGGAAGCGCAGGTGCGGTGCGATCTCCCGACGAAGCGACTCTACTTCTTTGATATTTTGAGCCGTCTTCTCCAACTTCCTCTGGCTCTCTTCTTTTTTATATTGATAGACTTTCAGTCCAAGCGCATCTTCTATCATCTCTTTGCGCTCTTTGATATTACTGTTTAGTATCCTGTCTGCTTCTCCTTGCGAAATTATATGATGGCCGGAAGCCCCAATGTGAGCCCGGCCGAGCATCTCTACCACATCTTTGAGCCGCACGGGCGAGCCATTCACGGAGTAAGTATTTACTCCGTCGCGGCCCACCTCGCGCTCGATCGAGACTTCGTCGAAGTCCACGTCGAAAACTTTCCCACCCGCCTCACCGGCGGACAAGTTATCAAAGACCACCTTCACCGAAGCTCTTGGGGCGCGAGTAATTTCTGTCGAGCCGCTCCAAATTAGATCTTCTCCACGCTTGCCGCGCATTGATTTCATCGATTGTTCGCCAAGGCAAAACCGAAAGGCCTCGGCCGTGTTTGATTTGCCGCTCCCATTTGGCCCGACTATAGCTGTGATCCTCGATTTGAAATCAAGCGTCGTCTTTTTGGCGAAGCTCTTAAACCCCGCCAGTTCTAACCTTTTTAACATGCAAATATTTTACCATCCTTTTTGGTGGAGAGCATTGCGAGCGGCTGATTGTTCAGCTTCTTGTTTAGAGTCGCCATCGCCTTCGGCAACCATCGTGTCGTGCAAGAAGACCCCAACTGTAAATTTTTTGTCATGGTCAGGCCCTACCTCTTTCAGTGTTTTGTATGATGGAGTGACTCCTTCTTTGTCCTGAGCTTTTTCTTGGAACTTACTTTTGGCATCTATCCAAAGCTCTTCAGACACTACGCGCGTAGTCATTGGAGTGATGTATTTTACAATAAAGTCACGGGTGACCTCATAACCTTGATCAAGATAAATAGCTCCGATGATGGCTTCGAGCGCATTGGCCAATATATATTGCCTGGCTCGGCCGACATCTTTGGCCTCGCCTTTGGAGAGAAGCAGGAAATCATTGACCTCCAAGTCTTTGGCGACCAGTGCGCAAGTATCAGCGTTGACGAGGGCGCTTCTGATCGAGGTCATATCGCCCTCATTCTTTTCCGGATATTCATCAAACAAATAGTGTGTTACTACCAGCTCCAATACTGCATCGCCCAAAAACTCGAGCCGTTCGTTGTGGCCACCCTTCAAATTTCTATGTTCATTCAAAAACGAGCGGTGAGTAAACGCTTGTTTCAATAAATCCTTATTTTTAAATTCTATTCCAATTTTTTGTTCAAATTCTGCAAAGTTTCTCTCTTTCATACCAGTAAATTAATTGCTTTAGTAACTATTGGCAAGATGTCGTCGTAGAAGTTTAGGTCTAGGATGTCAGCTAGTTTGAACCATTTGCAATCGTCCAATCCGCCGCTCTTTTGCAAACTGACATCCGCGTACTCGGTCTCGGCCAAGTAGTACTCTACTCTTTTTTTGATCTTACCTTTTTCTGGATCAAAGGTGCCGTACTCGGTATGGCCCAAATGATCTTTCATTTTTATCTTGATACCCAGCTCGTCTTTGATTGCCTTTTGCAACTCCTTCTCTACTTCTTTGGCAGTATCGATGTGGCCTTTGGAGAGTGTCCAGTGGCCGAAGACATCGTGCACCAAGCAGAGGAAGACGTCCTCACCTTTTTTGGCATAGATTACCGCTCCAGCAAGGGCTTCTAGCGGTACTGGTTTTTTCTCTGCTCCAGTATCGTTCTTGCCTGGCTCGCCCATCTCTTTATAGACAGCTCCCAAGACTCCGTTTACAAATTTACCGCTAGTTTCGCCGCCAAAAGTTTTGGCCAGCTCGATGGCTTCGTTGATAGCCACCTTCGGAGGCACCTCATTGCGATCGGCGAAGAGGAGCTCGTAGAGTCCGAGGCGTAAGATGTTCCTATCCAACACCGCGATCTTTTCAATCGGCCACTCTGGCGCGGCTTTAGCTATTATTTCATCCAGATCTTTGTATTTGCTCACTACTCCTGCGAGTAAATTTTTCATGAAAGGATCATGTACTACTCCGCCTCCCGCAAACTCTGCTGTGTTTCGAGAAAGTATTATTTCTGGATCTTCTTTTTTGTCACCAAAATCCCACTCATAGAGTGTTTGCAGTACTGTTGATCTTGCAAGGTGCCGATTAGCCATGTGGTGTCAAATTTCTAATTATTCTAATTATACTAAATCCTAAATAATAGCCAAGCTTCATTTAGAATAATTAGGTCAATTAGGGTAATTAGAAATTACTTCGCGGCCTTTGCTTTTTCTTTGGCTCGCTTCTCTTTTTTGGCTAGTTTTGAATGTACGTCTACTACCTGGCGGCCTTTGTACTTACCGCAGACAACACAAACAGAATGCGGTGCTTTTGGGCTACCACACTCTTTGCAAAGAGTGAGAGAAGGCGACACCAAAGCATGGTGGCTCCTAGTATTCCCTCTCTGACTCCTCGTATGTCGCATTCGCACTACCATGCCTATACCCTACTACAAAAAGAAACTCTATGCAAGGCTGAAAACCCATGCTTTTTTATGAGTTTTCGGTGTTGTACCGTCCCATACCCTTTATGAATTTCAAAGCCATACTTTGGATATTTTTGGGCCAGACGACACATCAGACGATCTCGAGTGACCTTTGCCACTATCGAAGCACAAGCAATAAACACGTCCTTCGCATCTCCCCCTATTATTGTCTTCTGGTGTTTGTATTCTTTTGGTGCCTTCAACAACCCATCAAGCCTAACAAAGGTACAATGATGACCATCGTACCTTGAGCTAGTGTGGTGTAATTTTTTTAGAGAATTTGAGATAGCTCGGGATATTGATTTTGAAATTCCGATTTTATCTATTATTTTATTTGAAACGTGAGAAACAACAAAATTCACTTTGCCTCCCTTTTTTAATTCCAAAAGTTTTTCAAAAATAGCTTCTCTTTTTGTGGGCGAGAGTTGTTTTGAGTCTTTTATCTTGCCACCCAATATTCCAATCAATTTTCTCTTCAAATTTTCCGGTGCGCCAAATACACCAACACTAACAGGTCCTGCCAAAGGCCCCCTCCCTGCTTCATCTATTCCTATAACATATTTCATAAACTAAGATTATCATATCTAATCTCTCCCCAGCCCTCTCCTTACCTTAAGGAGAGGGTGACTACTATTTATTAATCATCGAATTAACAATGAGTTGCATGGTTCCCCATTTAAGGTAAAGGGGGTTAGGGGGATTAGAAATATGTTAGGATAATCGTATGAAATTTACCCACCTGCACACCCATTCCCACTACTCTCTCTTACAGGCTTTGCCTCAAATTCCAGAGTTGGTAAGAGCAGCCAAAGAGGATGGCCAAGAAGCTCTGGCTCTTACTGATAACGGCAATCTCTATGGAGCTATCGAGTTTTACAAAGAATGCAAGAAGTATGGAATCAAGCCAATTATTGGAGTAGATACTTACCTTGCGGGCAGGACCAGATTTGATAAGCAGGCTGGTGTAGACAAAGACCGTTTCCGATTAGTCTTGCTCGCCAAAAATTTGGAGGGTTACAAAAACTTATTGAAGATAGTGACACTCTCAAACACCGAGGGCTTCTACTACAAACCTCGTATTGACTTTGATCTTTTAGAAAAATATGGAGAAGGGTTGATTGCCGTCCTTGCTTCTTGGTCAAGTGATGTTTCTACTGCTCTACGCAATAATGATCCAGAGCGTGCGATGACCTTGCTTCAAAAATACAAAGAGATGTTCAAAGATGATTTATATATTGAACTCACCATGCATCCAGAGCTTTCCGGCCACGACGCTCATATGCAAGTACTAGCCCAGTTTGCCAAAGAAAATAATGTTCAGGTGGTAGCTGCTCACGACGTTTATTACCTGAAGCCAGAAGATAGGAAGGCGCGAGAGACTCTGATGGCTGTGATGCAAGGTGCCGGCCCTCGTGAAAAGAGCGCTTGGAATGAGGAGGAGGATTTCTCTTTCTTATCTTCTGAAGAGATGAACCAGAGATTTGCCTGGATGCCGGAAGCGATTTTTAATACTCAAAAAATAGCTGCTCTTTGTGATCTAGAGCTTGAGCTCGGTAAATGGGTTTTCCCAGATTTGAAATTGGAAGCTGGTAAAAATTATGCCGATGAATTTGAGAGGTTAGTTTATGAAGGTATCGACAAGCGAGGTCTGCCCCACTCCGGAGAAGTAATGGATCGAATCAAATATGAACTAGAAGTTATTAGGAAGAAGGGTTACTCACCATATTTTTTGGTAGTAGCTGATCTTCTGAAATATGCGCATGACCACGGGATACTAACTACCATTCGCGGTTCGGTCGCTGGCTCCCTCTCTACTTATTGCACCGGTATCACCAATGTGAACCCACTCGAATACAAACTGCCTTTTGAAAGATTTTTAAACCCAGAGCGTCCGAGTGCGCCAGATATCGACATGGACTATGCCGATGATCGTAGGGATGAAATGATTCAATATGCCAAAGAAAAGTACGGTAGTGATCGGGTCGCCCAGATCGGAACCTTCGGTACCATGATGGCGCGCGGCTCGGTACGCGATACCGCTCGAGCTCTCGGCTTCGCTTATTCTATCGGGGACCGGATTGCCAAACTTATCCCTATGGGGGCCCAAGGTTTCCCTATGACTATTGATCGAGCCCTAAAGGACGTACCAGAGCTCCTGGATATTTATAAAAAAGAAACGGATGTTCAGACGATTATTAATATGGCCAAGAAAATCGAGGGCTGCGCCCGCCATATTTCAGTACATGCGGCTGGAGTGGTCATCTCGCCTTCGCCTCTTACCGACTTCGTACCGCTCCAATTCGATACCAAGAGCGGGGATAGCCTGATCACTCAATACGACATGCACTCGGTCGAGGATGCCGGCCTTCTCAAGTTTGATTTCTTGGGGATCAAAAACTTGGCCATCCTGGCTGATGCAGTGCATCGAGTGAAAAAGATTGAAAATATAGAAGTAGATATCGAAAACATTCCGCTCGATGACAAAAAAACTTTTGAAATGTTGGCCGAAGGTGAGACCATCGGCCTCTTCCAACTAAATGGTTCTGGCATGACTCGCTTTTTGAAAGATCTACGACCTTCCACCATCCATGACATCAACGCCATGGTGGCTCTCTACCGCCCAGGTCCCATGGAAACTATTCCCGAGTATATTGCGAGGAAGCATGACCCAAGTTTGGTCGCTTATGCCGATCCGCGCATGAAAGAATATCTAGAATTTTCAAACGGTCTTCTGGTTTATCAAGACGATGTACTCATGACTGCTATCAAACTTGGTGGCTACTCTTGGTTGGACGCCGACAAGCTGCGCAAAGCGATGGGCAAAAAGATTCCAGAAGTCATGGCCGCCGAAAAGGAGAAGCTGATCAAAGGCTTCATGGAATTTGGCAATCTCTCCAAACAACTTTCAGAAAAATTGTGGAAGCTGATCGAGCCATTTGCTGCCTATGGGTTCGGCAAGGCTCATGCCGCAAGCTACGGCAAGGTCGCTTATCAAACTGCTTATATGAAGGCCAACTTCCCTGCTATTTATATGTCTGCAGTCCTTACTGCTGACTCGGGCGATACTGAAAAGATTGCCGAGACCATCAATGAATGTACTCGTATGCAGATACCTGTTTTGCCGCCGGACATAAACGAGAGCTTCGCTGGATTCTCTGTCGTAAGAAGAGAAGGGAGCAATCCGGACCGTATTCGCTTTGGCCTCACTACTATCAAAAACTTTGGTGAAGGCATTGCTAAATTTATTATCGAAGAGCGCAAGAAAAATGGCCACTTCAAAACTCTAGAAGAATTTCTTTCGCGTATTCACGATCGCAATCTCAATAAAAAATCTTTGGAAGCTTTGATCAAAAGTGGTGCTATGGACAGGTTTGGGGAGAGGGGTCAAATGATGGCCAACATAGAAACACTGCTTGAATATAACAAAGAGTCTGTTGGCAACAAGGACCAAAACTCTCTCTTTGGTGCTTCTACTAGTCCATCCGCCTCAACCCCAACTTTTTCTACCCTTCATTTAGAGAAGGTCGCTCCTACTCCTCCAGCCGAAAGGCTTGCGTGGGAGAAAGAGCTTTTGGGTTTGTATGTTTCTGGTCATCCACTGGAGCAATATAAAGAGAAACTTGCGAGTCAAAAAAATAATATTAAAAAAATCAAGGAATCCGCCAAAGAGAACGACAGCATCGTAGTTGGTGGCCTGGTAGGTAACGTACGCGAGATCCTGACCAAGAACGGCGAGAAGATGCTTTTCTTGAAGTTGGTTGACCTGACAGATGAAATCGAGCTTGTCGTCTTCCCCCGCACTCTCCAAGAATTCCCTGGCATCTTCCTGCCCGACCAATGCCTCGCAGTCAAAGCTCGCGTCTCCCTCCGCAACGGTGAGCTCTCCCTCATTGCAGAAAAAGCCAAAA
>Ga0209542_10014452_pt1 | contig 13440 bp, 18 predicted proteins | sample RifCSPhighO2_01_FD_184028 | JGI IMG/M metagenome (GOLD analysis project Ga0209542, IMG submission 184028) | Soil microbial communities from Rifle, Colorado - Rifle CSP2_plank highO2_0.1 (SPAdes) (version 2) | ecosystem: Environmental > Terrestrial > Deep subsurface > Rock core/Sediment ... | reverse complement strand
CCTCCTGAAAAAAGAAAGAAGCTAGAATATATTGATGTGCGTTTTGGGAATCAGGCGTACTTTAAATACCGCTAGGGCGTATTTTGAGGGGCGGTTTCTTTGCCGCGTATGGCAAAGATCAGAAAGGGAGTTGGGAATCCCACAACAAATGCAGTGAGCAGGGCAGAAAGGAAGGGAGAAATGATTTTAAGGCATCCAAAATTTTTGCAGGAGGCAAAGATTGTTTCTATGGCGTAGAAGGTTATACCCAATACGAGGATAAGCGCTATAAGATTGGCAAGAAGGCCAATGGCATACCCCCAGCGCCGTTTTTTCCATATTCCAAGCGCAGAGACAAGAAAGAGCGCGCAAAGCCCCCATTGAAGGGGCCAGGAGAATAGGGGATGAGAGATCAGCAAGCTCAAAAAGCTCTCTCCTACGTAAAAGAGGGCAAAGAAAGAATAAAGGCGTTTAATGCCCACAATGTCTCGCAGAATGAAGAAAGAGAAATACGTAAAGGCGGCATAAACAACCAAGAGCAAAATGAAGAGGATCATGGCAGGCGTCCCTAGAGCCACTTTTTGCCCTTGAAGTATCCAATCGTAAGTAGGGCGGATGCCGTCATAATGCCGGCAATGATCCAGAAGTCGTTAGGCATGCCTGTTATAGGAAGAAGCTGGGTATTCATGCTGAATATGCCCGCAATGAGAGTGAGCGGCAAAAGCGCTACGGAAAACATCGTGAGCACTTTCATGATCTCGTTTGTTTTGTGGCTTAAAAGCGCGGCATTGGTATCTTCAAACGCTTCCACGGTTTCTTTTTGCGTAAGCACGTTGCTTGCGACCCGAGCCCAATGGTTCCGTATGCTAGAAAAATAGGGGGCGAATTCTGCTCCGAAGAATTCTCCTGATATATCTCGCAAAGAGGTAAGGGGGCCTTTCTGCGGCCGCACAATTTTCCAGAAAGCAATGATATTTGTTTTTACAATGGAAATCTCTTTTAACATCTCCCGCTCTTTCCCCTGGAACATGGATTCTTCAATGGCAGAGAGTTTATGGTCTATGCGATTAATCTTGGCGCTGCAGTCTTCCCACAGCGTTTGAAGCACATGATACAGAAGATATCCTGCTCCCTGCGCTGTCCATTGCTCTTGTTCTTGCGCATTCTTGCTGCATGCGTCAAACACATCTTTTAGGGAAGGCATGGAGTCATAGTGGGATGTTATCAGGATATCTTTTGCGACAATGATGTCGAGCTCCCTAGGACGGCTTTCCCGCTTCTCTTTGTTGTACGAAGGGAAAGAGAGTATGAGAAGAAGGTGGTCAGAGAACGTTTCTACCTTTGTGCTCCATGAGGGAGGGATGATCTGCTCTAAAACAAGAGGATGGAAATGAAAATCCTTTCTTAGGTATTCAATATCCTCTGTTTGGGGATCTTGAATATCGATCCACGTAACCCCCGGGCTTTTTAAAATAGTACGCATTATTATATTCTATCAGAAAAGGTGATACATACAAAGTAGCTCGGTTGTCGGAGGTTGCTATGAAAAAGATATTGCATGGCCAGCGCGGTATCACTCGGCTTGAAGCGGCAATTGTTGTCGTATTTCTTGTGGCAATGAGCTCCGTGGTCGCTTTTTTCTTGCTTTTCTTCTTCTTCAAGTAGGGTGGGATCCGGTTGCGCAAGCGGGGATCGCGTCAGAAGCGGCTCCGTTTTCTTTTTGCACTGACGTTTTCAACAGACTGAAAATGGCATCTCCAGATCCCTAAGAGTTTATCCGCGTCTGCTTTACAGAATGCTTTATTTGTAGTAGAAAGAGCACAACTTGGGCGTCCCAGCTGCTTGAAAACTCAATGCAGGAAGGTGGGCCATGAAAGAGTTTTGGTCTAATGGGGTTGCTGTAGGATTTGTAGGGGCAGTAGGCATACTCGTCGCGGCGTTTCTGACGGTGACGTTTTGGCCGACGAACGCTCCGGTTCCGCAACCAACGCCAACGCCGTTCAGCACTGCAGTGCCGCAGCCTACGGCTACAATGGTAGTATTCCAGAGGGGCACTCTCGTCGTTTCCATAGATACGGCTGGGGCTGCTCGTGACTATATCGGTACGCCCGAACTTCGGGGCGTGGAGATGCTGCGGGTTAAGCTGTGCGCTACCGCAGAAGACGTGAATGTCAAGGGGTTGGTGCTGGGCACCCTTAACGGCAGTGGAAACATTGCCAGTGTGAAGCTGCTTGGCACAGGGCTTCCCGTTGACCCTTCAGTGCTTCTCGTTGCCGGCAAGGCGGTATTCGTCTACGCGTCTGGCAGTGAGGTAGTAGTCCCTGCATATGGATGCAGGGTATTGACTGCCGTGGTTGATACCACGAGCATAGGAACCGCCACAGCAGGTCAAGTAGTCATGCTAGGCGTACTGGATATCGACGCGATTGGCGCTGGTTCTGGTGTGGATATTCAGGAAGAAATGACTGGAATTCTTGTGGGCAATTCCATGAGGATGGAGGAGGTGGAGTCGATTATCACTCGGCACCCCAGCAGTCCTTCGGGACAGCAGATACCATCAGCAGATCAAGTGGTTGCGGTGTTCCAGGTCACGGCCTCTGAGTTCCGCAACCTCATGTATAACGGGCTTACCATAGAAAAGGAGGGAAGTAATAATCCAGAGAGAAATGTTACGAGGTTCTCGCTCTGGAATGAATCTACTAAGCTAGCAGAGATTGAGGGTGCAAATTCCTTGTCGGTGCGGTTCGCTATTGCAGAACAGGTCATCACTGCTGGCAGCAGCACGCTCTTAATGGTTAGGGCAGATACTACTGCCGTGCGGCATGGCGCAGCGTCTGGAACCAAGGTTACGTTCGGAGTTAGGGTCCCAGGAACGCCAGGGCTATTCGGTGAAGGCGGTTTTTCCTGGGATTACATCCCATTGAACACTCTTGGTACTGCGGCCTACAAGACCCAGGGCGACAGTTATCCTGTGCAGGGAGGTGTGCTCGAGTACTAGGGTAAGGGGGTGTTTCTCGTGGGAGGAGCGCCCCCTGTTTTCTTTTAGATTAGCACTCGCAGGTCTTGACTGCTAACCTGTATTTTTGTATGCTATAACAATGAATATGTTATCAGAACGGCAAGAAGGGCTGCTGGAAACGGTTATTGCAGAATATATCAGACTAGCCCAGCCTATCAGCTCCCAGTATCTTGAAGAAAGATATGACTTTGGCGTGAGCCCTGCCACTATCAGAAATGAGTTGCAGGTGCTTTCAGAGGGTGGATATTTAAAACAGCCATATACTTCTGCGGGCAGGGTGCCTACCGACAGGGGATACCGGTTCTTTGTAGACGGAGTAACAAGGAAAGAAGGGCTGCGCTCGTCAAAACGTTTGGAAGATGTGTTCGAGCAAGAGGTAACGGATGCTCTGGAGTTCGCCAGCCATGCGGCACGAGCCCTGGCGCGGCAGAGTTCTAGCTTGGCAGCAATGTATGTGGAAGGCGCCTCTTTGTTTTTTAAAGAAGGATGGGAAGGTATGCTCCAAGAGCCCGAGTTTGAGGAACAGGAGTCCATTAAAAGCTTTAGCAGATTTTTGAATGATTTTGAAAAGAATATAGCAACCATGTCCTTTCAAGAGGATATGCAGGTGTTTATCGGCAAAGAGAACCCTTTTTCAAAAGTCACGGACTTTAGTATAATGATTGCCGAGTGCAGTTTCCCAGAGCATGGCAAGTTAAGGGTTGCATTGCTTGGCCCAAAGCGCATGGAATACCCAAAGAATATTCATTTGCTTCATTCATTTTCACGGATATGGAGGAACAGATAACGCCAGAAGAATTGAAAAAGGAGCTGGAAGAGGCGAAAGCGCAGAGGGATGAATACTTGGCAGGCTGGCAAAGGGCGCGGGCGGACTTTCTAAACCACAAGAAAGAAGAGCGAGAGCGCATGCAGGAGTTCATAAAGTTCGCGGAAGAAGAGTTGCTTTCAGAGCTTCTGCCAATAGTGGATAATCTGGAGCTGGCATTGGTTCAACTGGAAGGGAAAGAAGACGCGGTGTCCAAGGGGTTCTCGCAAATAGCCATACAGCTAAAGAGTTTTCTGAAAGACCACGAGGTACAAGAGCTGAAAGCAAAAGGAGAGAGGTTTAACCCGGAGTTCCATGAAGCGGCAGAGGAGGTGGAGAAAGAAGGGACAGAGCCAGGAACAGTGGTTGAGGTTCTTTCAAAGGGGTATACTCTGCATGGAAAACTTTTGCGTCCAGCAAAGGTAAGAATAGCTAAGTAATGTTGTAATGTTAGAATGTGAGAATGTTATAGGGGAAACATTCCAACAAAGCGAAGCGATCAAAACATTCAAACAATCCAACAACAAAAACATATGTCAAAAATCGTAGGAATAGACTTGGGAACAACGCTCTCTGAAATAGCGGTTATGGAAGGAGGAGAGCCGAAGATCATAGAAAACAGAGAAGGAGCAAGAACCACTCCTTCGACGATTGCTTTGGCTAAGAGCGGGGAAATATTGGTGGGCATTCAAGCAAGGCGCCAGCAGATAACCAACCCCCAGAATACGCTTTTTCAGGTAAAGCGCCTTATGGGTCGCAGGTTTTCTGACGCTTCGGTGCAGCAAGACAGGAAAATGCTTCCTTTTGAGGTGAAAGAGGCCCAAGACGGCGGGGTAGAGGTTCGCATGGGAGAAAAGTGGTACAAACCAGCTGAGATCTCTGCCATGGTACTGCGAAAATTAAAGCAAGATGCAGAAGAGAAGCTGGGAGAAAAGATTACAGAGGCCATTATCACGGTTCCCGCATATTTTGACGACAGCCAGAGAAAGGCAACCAAGGTTGCGGGAGAAATAGCAGGGCTGGATGTAAAGCGCGTGCTCAACGAGCCTACTGCCGCGGCATTGGCGTATGGGCTGAATAAAAAGAAAGATGAAAGAATTGTTGTCTATGACTTTGGAGGGGGGACGTTTGATATCTCCATCCTTGAGGTTTCGGCAGACACTATAGAAGTAAAGGCAACAGGAGGGGACACCCACCTGGGAGGAGAGGACTTTGACCAGAAGGTCATGGATTGGATAATAGAGCAATTCCACAAAGACCAGGGTATTGATCTCTCAAAAGACCCCTTGGCTTTGCAGAGATTGAAAGAAGCGGGCGAGAAGGCAAAAATAGAACTCTCCACTTCTCTGGAAACTGAAATAAATCTTCCATTCATTACTTCGGGAGCAGAGGGTCCCAAGCATTTGTATTACAAGATGACCCGCGCGCAGTTAGAGAATTTGGTGCGAGAATATATAGACAAGTCCATTGCGTTGGTAAAGCAGACCCTGCAGGAAGCAAAGTTTTCTCCCAAAGACATTGACGAGGTAGTGCTAGTAGGAGGCCAGACGAGAATGCCAGCCATGCAAGAAGCGGTTAAGGAATTATTTGGCAAAGAACCCAATAGGTCTATTAACCCAGACGAGGTGGTTGCCTTGGGAGCAGCCATACAAGGAGGAATACTGCAAGGAGAGGTCAAGGACGTACTGTTGTTAGACGTTACTCCCTTATCTCTGGGCATTGAAACATTGGGAGGAGTGAACACCGTTCTTATCACAAAGAATACCACCATTCCTACGTCTAAGAGCCAGACGTTCTCAACCGCGGCAGATAATCAGACTTCAGTGGAGGTGCATGTGGTGCAGGGTGAGCGACCCTTAGCGCAAGACAACAAGTCTTTAGGCAGGTTTATTCTAGACGGTCTTCCTCCGGCTCCCCGGGGAGTTCCGCAGGTTGAGGTAACCTTTGATATTGACGCCAACGGCATCCTGAATGTTACGGCAAAAGACAAGGCAAGCCAGAAAACCCAAAGCATACGCATTGAGGGTTCTACGGGCATGTCAAAAGAAGAAGTGGAGCAAATGAGAAAAGCTGCAGAGATGCACGAGGAAGAAGACAAAAAGCGCAAAGACCTTATTGAGCTCAAGAACACTGCGGATACTTTGGTGTATACGGTTGAGAAGACTTTGCGCGACGCAGGCGATAAAATAGCAGAAGACTTGAAAAAAGAAATCACAGAGAAGCTTGACTCGTTGAAGAAGGCCAAAGAAGGTGATATTCTTGAAGATATAAAAAGGGCGACAGAGGATCTGTCCCAAGCTATTCAAAAGGCAGGGGCTGCGATGTACAAAGATCAGACTCCGCCCGCAGATCAAGCGCCGCAAGGAGAGGCAAAGTAGGGTATCTCTATGGCAAAAGATTACTATCAAATTCTTGGGTTAGCGCGGGGCGCTTCCCAGGAAGACATTAAAAGAGCGTACCGCCGCTTAGCGCACAAGTTCCATCCTGACAAGGGAGGGGATGAGGCAAAATTCAAGGAGGTTTCAGAGGCCTATCAGATCCTTTCTAACGCAGACAAGCGCGCCCAGTATGACAAGTTTGGAAGGGTGTTTGAGGGAGGAGGATCTGGCCAGGAGGGGTTCGGGGGGTTTAGATGGGGTTTTCCTGGAACAGAGGGCGGAGACGAAGAAGGAGCTTCAGGATACTCCTTTGATTTTGATGTAGGGGAAATATTTGAAGATTTCTTTGGAGGGGGCGCTGAGGCAAGGGGAAAAGATTCACGGCGCGGAAAAGATATGGAGCTAGAACTTGAGCTCCCCTTAGAGGCAACCCTACAAAGAAGGGAAGAAATTATCCCTCTTTCTAAGTTTATTCTATGTATGCGATGCCAAGGGGTAGGCGCAGAGCCAGCAAGCAAAGTGAAAGAATGTTTTTCATGCAGAGGCACTGGGCAGGTGCAGAGGATACAGCGCACTATTTTTGGTTCGTTTACGCGGGGAGGAGTATGCCCCGAATGCGAAGGGGAAGGTTTGCAACCAGAAAAGCTGTGCAACGTATGCAAGGGAGAAGGCAGGGTGAAAGGACAGGAAACCCTGAAAGTGCAGATCCCGGCTGGCATTGATTCTAATCAGATCCTCAAAATGGCAGGAAAAGGAGAGGCGGGCAGGAGAAAGGGCAAGGCAGGAGACTTATATATTCGTATTCACGTAAAGCCGCACCCGGTGTTCCAGAGAAAAGGTGACGATCTTTTTGTGCGCATGCCAATACTATTCTCCCAGGCAGTACTGGGAGCTGAGGTTGAGGTTCCCACGATTGAAGGCGCCCCGTTTCTTGTATCTATTGCTCCTGGGACAGAATCAGGTAAGATAGTAAAGGTTCCGGGCAAGGGCATTCCTCACTTTTCAGGGTTGGGGAGGGGGAACATGAATATAGAGGTGCAGTTCAAGATTCCAAAGAAGCTTACTCAAGAGCAGAGAGAACTCTTAGAGAAGCTACAGAAGGAAGGAATATAGCGGCGCAAATCCGTCAAAACTCAAGCAGTTGAGTCTTTGCCCCCATAGCTTAATGGTAAAGCAACGCCCTTTTAAGGCGCTGATGAGGGTCCGATTCCTTCTGGGGGCACCGATTTGACAAGATTTGGCAAATGTGGTATCTACTGTGTAGTACCCACGGCATTCTGGTAGTGTGTGCGTTTGGCACGAAAGAAAAAAGGAACGGAGGACTTGTTATGGTAAGAGTTCTTATCGTTGATGACAGCCTGGCTTTACTGGGTGCATTTGCCATGGCTTACGAAAAGATGGGATGTCAGGTGACAACCTGTCAGACCGTGGCAGAGGCTCTGAAGGCCATTGCCACGGGAGATTTTCAGGTCGTCCATCTGGACGACAATCTGACAGAGACACCGCCTGGTGGCTCGCGTCCCCATGAAGGGTCACGGATACTCGCCCCCATGGCCTTGCAGCAGGGCTGCAAGGTGATTGGATGTTCCGGGGAGGAGGTTGACGAAGACGGAAAGCCCCTGTGGCCCGTAGAGGTCGCAGCGGTTGTCATTAAACCGGTCTCGCTGGTTCGGCTCATTGATCTGGTGGGACCGGTGGTGAAGGGCCTGGGCTCTTAACTCAGGCGTAGTGGTCCCCGAGTAGGCGCGCGTCGTCTGCTCGGGGGCTTTTCTTTTTGTTAAGCCTTATCTATAAGTTGCAGAGCGTCATTCTCTGTGATACCATAGAGCAGTATGTTTTCGGGATTGCAGAAAAATACTGTTTTTATTGTTGTCATTGTGGGCTTGGTTATAAGCTTTGGCTCTGGTTTTTATGTCGGGGCAGGCCAGAGCAGGGTTGTATACCTGGAAGGGATAAGCGGTATTGATATTGGCAAGCCCCAGGGAGTGGACTTCTCTCTGTTTTGGGATGCATGGCGCATAGTGCAAGAGAAGTTTGCCACCAAAGAGCCCTTGAACAACCAGAATATGGTGTATGGCGCCATTTCAGGCATGCTGGGGAGTTTAGAAGATCCTTACACCACATTCATGAACCCCGAGGATTCCCAGAGGTTTTTTGACGATCTACAAGGTTCTTTTGAGGGGGTAGGCATGGAAATTGGCATTCGGAACAAGGCGCTTCAGGTTATATCCCCCCTAGAGGGAACTCCGGCAAAAGCGGCAGGGGTGAAAGCAGGAGATCGTATTATTAAGATCGGGGATATAGTTACTGATGGAATGAGCGTAGAAAAAGCAGTTTCTTTAATACGCGGGCCCAAGGGTACGGAGGTGAAGCTTACCTTGTTTAGGGAGGGATGGGATGAAACAAAGGAAATGAGTATTGTGCGCGATGTTATCGTTATTCCTTCATTAGAATGGAAACTGAAGGGAGATGTTGCATATATTAAACTCTTTCAATTTTCAGAAAAAGCAGGAAGGGACTTTCGGAAGGCAGTCCAGGATATTTTGGCTTCAAACGCCAAGTCCATTGTTCTTGATGTCAGGAACAACCCTGGAGGGTTCTTGGATGTTGCCGTGGATATTACGGGCTGGTTCGTGGAGCGCGGCAGCACGGTTGTCACAGAAGAGTTAAAAGATGCAAGTGAGCAGAGAGTGCATCAGGCGCGCGGCACCGCGGGCTTGCTTTCTTATCCTCTTGTTGTGTTAATAAATGAAGGTTCTGCTTCAGCATCCGAGATCGTAGCAGGCGCCTTGCGGGATAACCGTGGCATTCTCTTAATAGGCCAGCAGTCTTTTGGCAAGGGTTCGGTTCAGGAGATTGAGAACCTCAGAGACGATTCTTCTTTGAAGGTGACCGTGGCAAAATGGCTTACTCCCAAAGGAAACGTCATACAGGGCGTTGGATTAAAGCCAGATATCGAGATTGAGAATACCCCAGAAGACGAAGAGAAAGGCATTGACGCGCAGCTTGACAAGGCCCTTGAAGTTGTTAAGGATTTGTGAGAAGATACTGGTATGAAGGTTATTCTGCTACAAGATGTTGAGAATACAGGGAAGAAGTTTGACGTGAAAGAAGTCGCTGACGGTCATGCGAACAATCTTTTAATTCCACAAGGATTGGCAAAGCCGGCAACCAAGGAGGCGTTGGCGTGGCTGGAAACCCAAAAAGAGCTTGTCTCAAAGGCTGCGGAAGAAGGATTGAAAAAAGCGCAGGAATTGGCTTCCAGCCTTGATGACATGGAGGTGAACATTGCTATGAAAGTAGGGGACGAGGGCCAGCTCTTTGAATCTGTGAATACACAGAAGATCGCAGAGCGTTTAAAAGAGATGGGATTTGATGTTGCAAAGAGCCAGATCAAACTTGAACAGCCCATCAAAGAATTAGGGGAATTCCCAGTGAAGGTGGCATTTGAGCATAACTTAGAAGCGACTATAAGCGTTATTGTTGTAGAAAAAGCAGAAGAATGACTCGCTACATCTTTGTTGCAGGAGGGGTCATGTCCGGGGTAGGCAAGGGCGTGGCTACAGCTTCTATTGGGAAGATCCTTGAAGGAAAAGGATTTGCAGTTTCTGCCCTTAAAATAGATCCCTATGTCAACGTAGACGCAGGCACCATGAATCCCTTAGAGCACGGGGAGGTTTTTGTGACTGACGACGGAACAGAGTGCGATCAAGACGTTGGGAACTATGAGAGATTCCTCAACCGGGATTTTGGCACTGCAAATTATCTCACCACAGGCAGAGTGTACCAGGCAGTTATCACAAGAGAGAGAAACTTGGAATATAAGGGAAAATGCGTGGAGGTGGTTCCGCACATTCCTTTAGAAGTCATAGACCGTATCAAGAAGGTGGGCCAAAAAGACAAGGCAGATTTTGTGTTGATTGAAATAGGGGGTACGATAGGGGAATACCAAAACCTGCTCTTTTTGGAAGCTGCGCGCATGATGAGGTATTCCATTCCCCAGCAGGTGCTGTTTGTGCTCGTGAGTTATCTTCCTGTTCCTTCCATAATCGGGGAGATGAAGACAAAGCCCACTCAAGGCGCGGTGAGGGCGCTCAATGCAACAGGCATTCAGCCCGACATTATTCTTGCGCGTTCTGAAGTTCCGGTTGATAAGCCAAGAAAGAAGAAGATATCTGTTTTCTGCAGTGTTGATGAGAAAGACGTGATTTCCGCTCCTGACGTGGATTTTATCTACAAGATCCCCTTGAACTTTGAGAAAGAGGGTCTGGGAGACAGGATATTAGAGAAGTTTGGGATGAAAAGGAAGTATCAGGACTTAAGAGAATGGAAAACGCTGGTGCAAGCTATACCGCGCATGAAGAAAGCGGTGAAGATTGCCATCGTGGGCAAGTATTTTGAGACAGGAGATTTTGTGCTGTCAGATGTTTATCTTTCTGTCATAGAAGCTATTAAGCATGCGTGCTGGCAGAATCGTGTGAAGCCCGAGATCACATGGCTTTCTTCAGAACAGTATATGAAGGATCAACAGGCAGCGACAGAGCTAAAGAAGTTTGATGGAGTTATCGTGCCAGGAGGTTTTGGCACCAGGGGTATAGAGGGAAAGATGAAAGCAAGCGAGATCTGCCGAACAAACAGTATTCCGTACTTGGGTTTGTGTTTTGGTATGCAGCTAGCCGTGATTGAGTTTGCAAAGAATGTGTGCGGATTGAAAAAGGCGGCCTCAAGCGAGTTTAGCCCTGCCAATACCATTGATCCTGTGATTGATGTTATGCTAGACCAGAAAGCTCTTTTGCAAGAGAAAAGATATGGGGGAACCATGCGCTTGGGGGCATATCCTTGCCGCGTGCAGAAAGGGACCATAGCATTTAGGGCGTATGGGAAAACAATGATTTCAGAGCGGCATAGGCATCGCTACGAGCTGAATAACAAGTACAGGGCTTTGTTAGAAAAGAAAGGAATGGTGATGTCCGGGATAAATCCTGAAAGGAATCTCGTGGAGATCATTGAATTAAAAAACCATCCCTTTTTTGTAGGGACCCAGTTCCATCCAGAGTTCAAGTCAAGGCCCTTGAGTCCTCACCCGCTCTTTCGAGAGTTTATCAAGGCAGCCAAGAAAGACTAACTTTATTCCACAGAGACTACCTTGACAAGCTTTTGAGAATTGTTGAAGCTTGTTCTCTTTTTTGTCTGAAATTTCGCAACCCCTTCCTTGAGGGCAAACAAGGTGCTGTCTCCGCCTTTTGCTACGTTCTTGCCAGGGAAAAAGTGTGTTCCGCGCTGGCGCACCAAAATCTGGCCCGCTTTTACAGCTTGTCCTGCCGCTATTTTTACCCCTAGGTATTTTGGCTGAGAGTCTCTTCCTAGTCTTGTAGATCCTGCTGATTTTGTAGTAGACATACGACTATGCTAGCAAAACTCATTGCTTTTGTCAAAAGATATCAAAACGACATCATTCTTGCTACTGGAGTGATACTGATTTCCCTTATTTCCTTTGCGGCAGGGTATCTTGCGGCCAGAGAGCAGCTCAAAGAGCCGATAATTATTGAGGAACAGGTTTCTCCTTAGTTTAACTAAGTTTCTATGGGAAACAGCATACCACAGCATATCGTATTATTCCCTGACGGGAATAGGAGGTGGGCAAGGGAAAGAGGGCTTCACCCCCTAGAGGGCCATCTTGCAGGAAAGAACACCCTGGAAGCATTTTTACAGTGGACAAAGGCGCGGGGCGTGGCAGTTGTTACTGTCTATGGGTTTTCTACCGAGAACTGGGATCGCTCTCCGCAAGAGGTAGATTACATAATGACCCTGCTAGAGGAATACCTTGGCAGCGCAGAGAGTATTGCAAAGTTCCAAGAGCAGGGGACGCGGGTATGCGTTATAGGGCAAAAAGACAGGCTCCGCCCTTCTCTCCAGGAAGCTATAGCTAGGGTGGAGGAGCAGACCAAGAACAATGCAAGTTTCCGTTTGAATGCGGCAATAAGCTATGGAGGAAAATGGGATATTGTGCAAGCAGCGCAAAAAGTCCTTAAAGAGGGTATCACGCCAGCAGAGCTTACTGAGGAACGTTTTGCTTCGTATCTTTCTACAGCCGGGCTTGAAGAACCAGATCTTGTTATTCGGCCTGGAGGAGAAATGCGTTTCTCTAATTTTTTGCTGTGGCAGTCAGCATACGCCGAGCTTTATTTTATTCCTAAATATTGGCCTGACTTTACCGAGCAGGATCTTGATGACGCGCTTGCAGAGTACGCAAGGCGGCAAAGGAGGTTTGGACAATGATGATATGAATAAACCCCTGTTGTTTATCGTTGTCATCCTCATATCTCTCATTGGATACTTTTTTGCTGAGAAATACTACAATTTTAAACAGTTTGAGCTTACAGGCAACGCGCCAGAGAAGAACGACCTTGTTCGGCTTACATCTTTTAAGCCAGGGTCGTTGGTGAAGAGCCCCTTGTTCGTGCAGGGGTTGGCTCGGGGCTACTGGTTTTTTGAGGCAAGTTTCCCCGTGAAGATATATGATAAGAATAGCAAGCTTCTTGGTACGGGCATAGCGCAGGCCCAAAGCGATTGGATGACAGAGGAGTTCGTACCTTTCCAGGCTATGTTAGAGTTTGAAATACCCATAACAAAAGAGGGGACACTGGTTTTAGAGAAGGATAATCCTTCGGGGCTTGCAGAACACGTAGATGAGCTACGCGTTCCCATTCGTTTTCAGAAGTAATGTCGTATAAAGGCCGGGGGTTGTAAAACCCCTGGTTTTTGCTATTATCGCAGTATTCAAGAGAATGTTCTTTTGGACGGACTCAAACATCTTAAAGATGAGGGAGGGAGTCGTGGTTGCTAGGAGGCATTCTGCGGTAGTAGCAAAACCCAATCATAGAAAGCGGGACCTGATCTTTCTTGTCTGGCCCGTCAATACCTGCTACATCCATTTGCAAGCTGAGGTGCCCAAGGGAGTTTCTCTGGATCTCCAAAAGGGCGTATGGACCTTCCAAGAGAGATCCTTTCCTATCGGAGAGCGCGATTATCGATCTCTTGAACACACTGGCGTTCCTCTCGGGTGTTACGACCGCACAAAACTGAACCATCTCCGGACATTCCAGGACGCCATTGAGTGGGTGGCGGGCAGGAATAGGCCCATTTCTTTTGATGATTAGATTGTCCCCGGGGATCAGTGCCATAAGTCCGCCGTTTAGCAAAGGCTATTCGGCGGTTTTTCTATATCTTGCGAAATCCTGGGGGTTTGCTATCCTTTG
>Ga0209542_10014450_pt1 | contig 13441 bp, 17 predicted proteins | sample RifCSPhighO2_01_FD_184028 | JGI IMG/M metagenome (GOLD analysis project Ga0209542, IMG submission 184028) | Soil microbial communities from Rifle, Colorado - Rifle CSP2_plank highO2_0.1 (SPAdes) (version 2) | ecosystem: Environmental > Terrestrial > Deep subsurface > Rock core/Sediment ... | reverse complement strand
CCCGGAAGTCCTCGAGGCCTGCAAATGCACCCATATCCTTGTCGCCGGCTACCCGATGACTCTCCTGCAGGTTCGGACCAAAGCCAACCAAGCCAAGAGGGGCAAGCTATTCTATTCCCCAACAGGTGGTTGGTACGAAACCGAAGCTTTCGCTCGCAAGACGAAAGTGGAAGTTCGCTGGTACCTCATCCGCAAGAAGCCGGTCGACAACTCGACCAACAAGTCTTGGGACGAGCAGCAGGTCCTGCTGAATGATGAAGCGACCCCGACGGCCTGTGTGACGGACTACGCCATCATCGGTCACTTCCTAAGCAGGGGCGAGCGTCTGTTCGAGAAAATCTACGTACGAGTCTCTGATATTGATTCGCTCGGCCGCCGCGTTAGCGTTGGCCTCTTCGATCCTAGCGGCTTCGTCGTCGGCAGGGGCTCGGGCAGTGACCGCCTCTCCGACTTGGGGTTGTCGGCCTCTCGGAACTTCTGAACTTTGGACATTGGGTTTCTGCACCTTTTGTCCCACTTGATCTCCCGGCGCCACTGGTGTCGGGAGATTTAATTAAATCTAGTAAAAATCACTCGAAAATTAGTGCCGATCATCTGTACAATTAGGGATTAAAGAGGTAAAATGCAACCGTCTTGCTAGTGAAGATTCGACTACGGTTGAATCTCGCGAGGCACTCGTCTTTGGATTCGCCAGAATGTTTGCAGCCAATGGTTGCGACAGCGTGCGAGAAAGATTTGAGAGAAAGTTCTTGCCTGTTTTCGGCGGAGATGCTTCTACGCTACTCCCAAATCTAATTTGTGATTAGTTTGGTCGTAAACTCCCAAATAAAATTCAGAGAGAAGAGTAAATATGCCAAAGCATTCCCTTGCCTAAGCGACTCGAAATATGTTTCGGCGGTAAGGCTCAACTTTCAGTGTAACCAGAGGAAGACGGGCAAATATTGATTCGAACGGCAACCGCGTTAACGTTGGCAACTTCAATCCTAACGGCTTCAACGTCAACAGGAACTCGGACAGTAACCGCAACTCCAACTTGGGGTTGTCGGCCTCTCGGCACTATCTCTCAATCTTCGCTACTACAGAAACGAATCAGTGTGGTGCGGACCCACTTGAAGGCGATAGTGACTTGGTGGCTCGTAACCAGCCACCAAGCATCCGGCCGACCTCGTCAATTTGTCCTTCTAAAATAACATATTTCTTCGGGTCTATTACTCGGAGGTCTTTGGCGAGGCGTAGTAGAATTCTCAACATATTGAGCTGAACGCTGGCTTGATTAAGAGTTGCGATTTTTTCTTCCCCTTCTTGCTGACTAGCTAGAATAATTGATTGGATCAAATCCAAGACTAGGTTTTCGCACCGCTGCCAAAGAGTATAGCGGTCTTGCTTGGCGACATGATCGCGATAACTATAAAAAGTTTTAAAGAGATCGTACGACTTTTGGAAAATAGGCAGACCAAGGGTTTCCATCTATATCATGAAAATACACGAAAATATATTCGAATCAATCGTTTCGATCGAAAACCTCTTTTTGGCGTGGGAAAAATTCCGTAAGGGTAAGCGTAGCCGAAAAGATGTTCAGGATTTCGAGTGGCGATTAGAACCGAATATCTTTCAACTCAACCGGGAGTTACGGAGTCGTCGTTACAAACACGGGGGCTATCATTCTTTTTACATTCACGACCCGAAACAACGACTGATCAATAAGGCGACAGTCCGTGATCGAATTGTTCACCAGGCCTTGTTCAACATCCTTAACCCTATTTTTGAAGCTGGCTTTATCCCAACCTCGTATTCTTGCCGTGTTGGCAAGGGGACGCACAATGGAGTGTTGGTTGTCGACAAAATGATCAGACAGGTGAGTCGTAACTACACCGAATCCTGCTTTGTTCTAAAGTGCGATATCAGGAAATTTTTTCGTAGTGTTGACCACCAACTAATCGTCCAATCTGTTACTAAACGGATTAAAGATGAAGGCACAATTTGGCTCCTAGAGAGGATTGTTAACAGTTTTCCAGATGGCATGCCCATCGGTAACTTAACCAGTCAACTATTCGCCAATATTTACATGGATAGATTAGACCAATTTATCAAACAAACTCTGGGTGTAAAGTATTATGCTCGATATACTGACGATTTTGTTGTGGTCGCTTCGACTGAGGAGTATCTGCATAACTTACTCGAGCCGCTAAAGGATTTTCTCAAAAACCATTTAGCTCTTGAGCTTCATCCCAATAAGGTCTCTATCAGAAAATATCGGCAAGGCGTCGACTTTTTGGGCTACGTTATTTTGCCCCACCATCGACGGCTACGAACTAGAACGAAGCGCCGGATCATTACGAGGGTTAACCAGTTGTTAAGCCAAGAAAAAACTGGTCAAGTCAGTCGGAAAAGCTTTAATCAATCAATCGAATCCTACTTCGGCGTTCTCGGGCACGCCGATTCTTATACACTCGAGCAGAAGATTCGACGAGCTTCGGGACTATTTAGGGAAAAATCGCAGAAGATGAGTAGAAAAGAAGGGGACGGTTCTCAAAAACAGGTACGAAAGCAATCAATGACCCGTCGACCATACCCCGTCGGCTTGCCACGGGTGCCGTGGGGTTTTGATCAAGGGGTATTTAGCCAGCGCCGATTAATGTCAGAATGTGGCTGATAGTACTGTCGACAATTCGAGTTGGAGCACTCTCAATAAACTTAATATGACGAGCTGACAGATCGACGCTTCTTACGTGCATAGGCAAAATAACTCCTTTGGTTTTGGTTCCATTTAGCTCGATTTCTAGCAGTAGCCCTTTAATCTTGCTGGTTATCGGGCAGATAATGGCGAAACCAGTTTGCGTATATAAAAGTTTCTCACTCAAAACAATCGCTGGTCGACGTCCAGACTGCTCATGACCAGTACGGGGGTCAAGATCAATCCAGATAATATCGCCCTTACTCGGTGCGTAGCTAGTTCCAGACATCTAGTTCTCGGCCAACATTTGGTCCCCAATCCATCTCTCCCCCAATTATTTCTGGTGTAACTCCCATTAGTAGTTCGGCCAGAGTTGGTTCTGTCTCGACAGGTGTCAGAATAATTGAGCGACCTTTTATGGTTACGGCAAGGGGTTGATTAATTCTTACCTTAACTGCCTCGACAACCCTTTTGGGTAGCCGAACTCCTTGGCTGTTGCCCCATTTTTCCAGCGATTGAGTAATCTCCATATATACAAGTATATACATAGTGGCCGTACTGTCAAGATATTTTCAGACATCGGCGCCTATACCTTTCAGCCTCTCTTGCCGGGGGTTTGATATTCCGCTATCATCAAACCTGTTAACAATTACTCGAAAGGAGTTGAGGAATATGTCTACTTTGCAAACAGTCTTATATGGAACAACTGGTGCTGGAGTCTTAACCGTTCTATACGCTTCATGGCTAGTGAGTTGGATCAATAAACAGCCCAGGGGTGACTCGAAAATGATCGAGATCTCCGAAGCGATTCAGCAAGGGGCTCGGGCTTACTTGAACCGTCAGTACCGAACGGTCGGGATCGTGGCGGCGATTGTTTTTGCCCTACTTGGATTTTTACTTAATTGGACTATTGCCGCTGGTTTCTTGACTGGAGCGGTTTTGTCGGGCATCTGTGGCTATATCGGCATGAATGTTTCGGTTCGCGCCAATGTTCGAACGGCTGAAGCGGCCAAGAGTGGTTTATCGAAGGCGCTGTCGCTGTCATTTCGTGGTGGGGCTGTTACCGGACTAATGGTGGTCGGTTTGGGCTTGCTGGGAACAACTCTCTTTTATTGGGCAACTAAAGATGTGCCGGCAATGGTCGGCTTGGCCTTTGGTGGCTCGTTGATTTCAATTTTTGCTCGACTCGGTGGTGGTATTTACACCAAAGCGGCCGATGTTGGGGCTGATTTAGTTGGTAAACTAGAGGCCGGTATTCCCGAAGATGACCCCAGAAACCCAGCCGTGATTGCTGATAATGTCGGCGATAATGTTGGTGATTGTGCCGGTATGGCGGCTGATTTATTTGAAACCTATGTCGTCACTGCTGTCTCGGCGATGCTCTTGGGTTCGATCATATTCAAAGACAATCAGAATGTCGTCCTCTTTCCACTGGCCCTCGGGGCTGTTTCGGTGATCGCCTCGATCATCGGAACCTGGTTTGTGAGGGTCAAGCCAGCAAACGGCAATCAGCAATCAGCGGTCAGCAATCAGCAGTTAAAAGCCGAGAGCCGAGAGCTGAAAGCTGAAAGCCCCAACATTATGGGCGCAATGTACAAAGGCCTGTTTGTTGCCGCTGTCTTGGCCACCGCCGGTTTCTACCCAGTTACTAAGTGGCTTTTAGGCTCCACAACGAACTTCGATATCAACAAAATATTCGGCACTTCGATGATCGGTATTATTGTGACTGGCGCTATGATGCTGATCACCGAATACTACACCTCGACTCGTTACTCACCGGTCAAAAAGATCGCTCAGGCCTCCGAAACCGGCCATGGCACCAATATCATCGCTGGACTAGCACTATCAATGCGTTCAACAATGCTACCCGTTCTAGTCATCGCCATTGGCTCGCTAGTGGCTTTCGAGCTCGCTGGATTATTCGGTGTAGCAGTAGCCGCTTTCTCTATGTTGTCTTTAACCGGCATGATTGTGGCGATCGACGCATTCGGCCCAATTACCGATAACGCCGGAGGTATCGCCGAGATGGCCGGTCTGCCCGAATCGGTCCGCCAAGTCACTGACGCACTTGATGCTGTCGGCAACACCACCAAAGCCGTCACCAAGGGTTACGCCATCGCCTCGGCCGGACTGGCGGCACTGGTGCTGTTCGGCTCCTACACCCAAGAGATAATTGCTCACGGTAAGACTGTTGCTTTCGATCTGTCTGATCCGTATGTGATCGTCGGTCTGTTTATCGGTGGGATGTTGCCGTATATATTCAGCGCCATCTCGATGGAAGCGGTTGGCCGAGCGGCTGGCGCCGTTGTCACCGAAGTTCGTCGTCAATTCAGCGAACGTCGCGGTATTCTCGAAGGCAAAGTTAAACCGGATTACGCCCGAGCGGTCGATATTGTCACCGGTGCCGCCTTGAAAGAAATGATTGTGCCGGCCTTAATTCCGGTGGTCGTGCCGATTTTGGTTGGCTATCTTCTCGGGCCAGCCGCTCTAGGCGGTATGCTGATCGGTTCGATCGTCACTGGCATCTTTGTTGCCCTCTCGATGACTAACGGTGGTGCCGCCTGGGACAACGCCAAAAAATATATCGAAGAAGGCCACCACGGCGGTAAGGGGAGCGAAGCTCACAAAGCTGCCATCACCGGCGACACCGTCGGCGATCCGTACAAAGACACCGCCGGCCCGGCCATCAACCCGATGATCAAAATTGTCAACATCGTAGCGATTCTGATTATTGCCTTAATTCTCCGTTAGGAGATCTTTCAAAAACCCTATCAAAACTGTTAATATTGAGTAGAAGTATGGATAACATCAAACACCATGGTTTTGCACAAATATTTTTCTATCCCAAAGGAGATAGGTATATTGGGGTGTGTTTGGAACTTGATATCGTTGATGACTCAAAAAGCTTCCCTGAATTAAGAGAAAGAATGGTCAGAAATGTCACCGCCTATGTCAACCATGTGGTTGGGGGCGGTCTTGATCAATCGCTCTTGAATCGACCAGCGCCTAAAGAGTACTGGGAGATGTTCCGAAAATACATTAGCCAAATTCAAAAACCATCTAATCAGGCGTCTTGGATGACAACAAGTGGAGGAGTCACGGGCAAGACTGGTGTTGGGCCGGTGTTTGAGGGAGCCGTGGAAAGCGTTTCGCTGGCTCGGTGTTAGCGGGTCAGAATGTCCGAGCGTCTTACCCCGCTTAGTTGCAGTAAGATTGAGAAGAAATTACTAAAACTTGGTTTCAAACACGATCGTACGGATGATGCAATCAGATTCTACTCTAGAATTGTTGGCGGAAAGTATTTTTTAGTCCAAGTCCACTTTCATCCGGGCGACAAAGGGATTGAAGTAGTCCGGAGTATTCTCCGAACCGGCGGTATTGATCGGAGTGATTGGATAAAAGCGTAGTGGCTTTGATTTTCTTACCTTTCCTGCTACCTTCAAATCATCATGGCTGGAGGTGAGACTAAAAAGACCGTCTGGGGACGGGTGGTTGGGCTATACAAATCGTCAAGACTACCGATTAGATTCGGTGCTTGGGGACTGTCGGTTCTGGCCGTTTTGGCGATCACTTACTTACTTTTCAGCTTGAGTTATCTCGATCGGGTCTATCCAAATGTTGTTATTGGCTCTAATAAATTCGGCGGATTAACTCAAATTCAGCTCATTGATCGCTTAACTCAACTAGCCAGTGCCCAAGCCGACCAAAAAATAACCTTACTGCAGGGCGATCCGCCAGCTGGCGGATCAGTGGAATTCAGCTCCAAAGATATCGATTGGCAGATTGATGTTGAGGCGACGAGTAATCAGGTTTTTCGCTACGGCCGAGAAGACACCAGTCGATTAACCAGTTTTATTCACCAGCTTCAGTCGCCGTTCAAAGAAACCCAAATCGATCCGGTCGCTAACTATGACCAAGATTCGCTCTTCGTTAAAATCAGTCAAGTTGCCGATAAAGTCAATAACCCTGCTATCAACGCCAGTGCTGAATTGGTCAATGACAAGCTGGTGACAACTGCCGAGAAGTCGGGCGAGGTGGTAGATGAGCAGGCTGCTACTAATCAGGCACTGACATTACTCAATACTTTGATTGGGGGCACAGTCAAAGTAGAAAAGAAGTTAGATGAGCCGACGATCGTTCTGGGAGATATTGACGGACTCAATCGGACTCTCGGTGTCTTGTCGGATCGGCAATTGTCGATCAAGTGGGCCACCGGCAGTCGGAAGCTTTCTCGCAAGGAAATTCGTCAATTAGTTGGGTTTGTTGGCCAAGCACCAGCACTTGATGAGCCCAAACTTTTAGTGGCCGAGTTTACAATCGAAAAAGTCCAAGATTATTTGACTAGTCTTAGTGATAAGACCGATGCCCCGGTTGTTGAGCCGCTTTTGATTATAAAAGACGGTCAATTAGCGATTGCCAAGCCGTCAAAAATTGGGACAGTGGTTGATCTGGCCGTTTCCGCCTCGACCATTCTTGTCGCCCTGAATGGTAGCGAGACCAACCCAACTGTCGAGCTGACGATAAAAACACAGACCCCCACCATCAACGAAGCCAACCTTGCTAGTCTGGGGATCAAAGAACGGATCGGTTTTGGTGAAACCAGTTTTGCCGGCTCACCAGCCAACCGCCGTCATAACATTACCAATGGCGTTTCGATACTTTCCAGCGCCTTAATTAAGCCCGGCGAAGTTTTTTCGACCGTGGCTAAGCTTGGTGCGGTTGATAACACCACTGGTTTTTTACCGGAGTTAGTTATCAAGGAAAATCGGACGTCACCGGAGTTCGGTGGTGGGCTCTGTCAAGTTTCAACAACGCTGTTTCGCTCCGTCTTAAACGCTGGCTTGAAGGTCACTGAACGGCAAAACCATTCCTATCGGGTCAGCTACTATGAACCGCCGGTCGGACTGGACGCGACAATTTACTTACCCAAACCAGATTTTAAGTATATTAATGACACCCCGGGTCATATATTGATTCAAGGTAGAGTAGTCGGTAATAAAGTCGTTTTTGAACTCTGGGGAACCTCTGACGGTCGAAGCTCCACAATTAGCACCCCGATCGTGACCAATGTCACCCAACCGGGCGACCCGATTTACGCCGATACCGATACTTTACCCAAAGGTGAAGTTAAACAGATTGAAAAACCGCACGCTGGCGCGACTGCCGTTGTTACCTATACAGTTAGTCGGGGTGGCCAAGTGATCAACAAGCAAGTTTTCAAATCAATCTATAAAGTCTGGCCAGCTCGATTCCTGGTTGGGACGAACGAATCTTTGTTACCGCCGCCTCCACCGCCAACGACCTAACGAATTAATTCAACCTTAATCGGCAGTTTCAACTCGGCCCAAGCCCGATCAGCCGTTAAAACCGAACAACCCAGACTAATCGCTGTCGCCAAACAGGCTCGATCGGCTAAAGAAAGTTGGATATCTCGGCCGATTGGAAGTTTAAGACTTTCGCTCGCCTGTTTTGGGGTGTAAGAAATCTGTTCAATATTTGTTTTAACAAAAAAAGAACCGACTCTAGTTGGACTAATCCTGCGCTGGCGTAATTTATGGATGACTTCGGTGTAATTAACGGTGCTAATAATTGCACCCTCTTCGATTAGGCTCAATGCCTTTCTGGCTCCATCTTCATTGTCTAGACAAGCCAAAATAACCGATGAGTCGAGCAAAAACATTACCAAACTTCGCGTTTGGCTTCGGCTCGTCGTTCCTCTATTAACTCCTCCGACCAAAGTCTTTCACCAGGTTTTGGTTTATAGGGTTTCATATAATCTTGAAGCTCCTTCCAGGCCGCTCGAACCTCTTCGGCAGTTGGAGTTTTGTTCATTGCCGACTTTGTTAAAAAGGATTTCTGTCCCAGCTCCTTACCGACTCGTTGTGTTGACTTGATTGAATCCATTGCCAGTTTATTATCTGCCACATTTAACTCGATTGTCAATGATAATGCTATGAGATTCCCACTCCGACTGCGGGATACTCCGCAGTCCATAACGAGACGATATGTCTTCTCCGGCGTGCCAGAAGCACGCCCACGCTTGAAGCACGGATCGGCTTCAATTCTGGGCTATCGCCACCAGTTTTGCACTTGAAGAAAAAAGTAATGGTCTTGACAATCTCATACATAAGTAATACATTTTATGTATGAAAAGCAAAGCATTTAATATCACTATGCCGGAGGAGTTGATTAAAAAAATCGACCAGCAGGCCAAAAAACAGTTTACCACCCGCAGTGCCTTCATTCGCTCTTCCATAAATAGTACTGTGGCACAACTCGAAAAATGGGATAAGATTTTTGCCTACGGCGACATGATAGGCAAGGAAATCGGTTACAAGACAGAAGAAGAAGTAGCACAGATCGTAAACGACTCTCGCCGCGGGAAGTAGGATGGCTGTCGTCTTCGACACGAACATCATCGTGTCGGCTGTGCTGTATGGCGGCGTACCAAGAATGGCTGTCCGAGCCAGTGCTAAAGTAGATATCTGTATCATAACTTCACCAGCACTTCAACAGGAATTAGAGAGAATCTTGTCTCAAAAATTTGACCTATCACCTGAAATATTTAGCGATCTACTGTCTGAAATGTTGCCACTTTTACGCGTGGTGGAACCAGAAATTTCTATCAACATCCTTCGGGATAAACGGGTCTGTCGTTGAATTAACCTGAAGAGACATTTTTAAGTTTCTAATTGTGACTTGCTTTTCTTGGTTGTAACAGGTATGGTTAAATCAAGAAGGAGGGTTTTTATGTATAGTTTTGTACCGTCACCGATTAAGTTAATTGAGTCTGGTAACGGCGACCTGATGGAGGGTTTGGTTAGAGCAGATCATCCCTTTCGGGTTTTGAACAGTTCGCTCAAATTAGATTCTTTGGCTCGTCAGTATCGTCATCTTTATGCTCATGTTGGAGCGAGGGGGATCGCCATCGAAAGAGCTGTTCGTTGTTTAGTTGTCCAATGGTTGGAAGACTACTCCGATCGAGAGATGGAGCGAGCTCTTCAGGAGAATGTCGCTGTTAAATGGTTTTGTGGTTTCGAGCTGTCCGAATCAACCCCCGACCATAGTTTTTTTGGTCAGTTTCGGCAACGGTTAGGTACGGCTAATTTGGGTCAGATATTTCAAAAAATAAACAACGATTTGAGGGACAAGGGGCTGATCTCGGACACGTTCCACTTCATTGACGGTAGCGGTATTGTGACCAAAACCGCTCTCTGGGCCGAACGAGACAAAGCCCTGGCAGCGGGCGAGAAGAAACTAAACAACCTTAACGTCAAAAAATACGCTAGCGACTCTGAAGCGACCTACGGCTGTAAGGGTAAGGACAAGTTTTGGTTCGGCTACAAGAGACATCAGACCGTTGATATGAAACAGGGATTAGTCACCAAAGTTGCCGTTACTCCAGCCAATATCAACGAGGACAAAGCTTTTAAACATATCGCCCCTAAGCAGAGGCTGGTTTACATGGACAAGCAGTATGCAACCAAAGAAGTTGCCAGATTAAGTGGTTGTGATGCTCGAACGATCAAAAAGAACAATCAAAAAAACAAAGATCGGGATTTCGATCAGTATATATCGAGAATGCGGATGCCGTACGAGAGTGTCTTTGCCAAATTAAACAAACGAGCCCGATTTAGAGGCTTAGCCAAGGTCCAGTTCCAAGGCTTCGCTCAAGCCATCGCCCACAACTTGAAACGATTAATTAAGATCGAAACAATCTTCGCGGTAACTTGACAAGGGATAGCCATACCCCTTAAATCTGACCAAACCGAGAAGGGAGATATAAGCGAAAAAGAAAACCAGCCATCCCAGTCACAAACGAGCTTCCCACGAGCTCTTTTTTAGTTTTAGAGACAATTCGGGCAATTAGCGACAGACCCATAAACCAGATAACCGCGTCCTCGAAGCGGCTGTGGCGGGGAATTGTTCGTATATCGTCACTGGCGATAAACAGTTATTAGAACTGGGAAACTTCCAGGGAAGTAATATTATCACCGCCCGACAGTTTTTAGACGAAGTAATATCTGAAAGTTAAAAAAAGCCGCCCGATTACTTAGGCGGCTGGAGATTGGGGAAGTTGTCGCCTTTTCTGCGCCGTGGTTATTGAAGGCTCGCAGATCGTTCAGACCCTTAAGACGATGTTTAACTTCCTGTGGAATAGCACTAAAGCTGGTTAGATTTTTTCACCTTGACGAGGTGATTAAGTAACGATAAAGTAAGACATAAGTAAGATGAAACAGTTAATTCTCGAAACCACAGCTAGCTCCAAGGGCCAAACGGTTATCCCGAAATATTTAAGGGATCGTTTGGATATTAAGCGGGGAACGAAAATCAGTTGGCATATCAACTCAAAAGATGAAGTTGTTATCAAAAAGGCCTCTTCTAATGAGGGCAAACTTACCTGGAAACAGTGGCTTGAAAAAGTAGACAAGCTAGACGGCAGTATTTGGAAGGGTGTTGATCCAGTTAAGTACGTTCACGATCTTTGGGACGATGCCGGCAGTATCTGACTTTCTGGCTGGTCACAAGCGAGTTGGGGTTGATGCTAATGTCGTTATCGCTTTAGTTGAAAAGAATCTGGATTTTAGGGAGCAAATTAAGGAAATTTTTGCTTTGGCTGATGATATCGGTAGCGAAATATGGATTTCCGCTATTGGGGTAACGGAAATACTGATTAAGCCTACCCAAACCAAGAATTTCGCACTTCAACACCAATACGAATTGGCTCTTTTCTCTGGTCGTTTTTCTTTTGCGCCGATATCGCTGGAAGCGGCTCGTCGAGCAGCAAGTTTTGATTTAAAAGTCCGTGACGCATTGCATATCGCTTCGTTGTTGGAGGCTGGGGTGACCGGTTTTGTGACAGCTGACAGAGCAATCAAGTCAATCAAGGGTTTGGAAGTACTGACTTTAATGCCTGCCTAAAGTAGCGGCCCCTTTTTCTTTAGCCTAACTTGGGTTAGGTTAGGGAAAGATGTTTAGTTTGAACTCATTACCAAACTCCAATTTTGGTCTTTTAACTGATTTTTTGGCTGCGAGTCACTCATCGTTCGTCAGCGTACTATTTTCTAGTATGCTTCCTCACTCTTCGTTCCTCTCGCTCAAAAAATCAATCCAAAATCCTCAAAAGCGAGTTTGGCAATGAGTTCTTCCAATATTTTCCACGCCTACGATGTTCGGGGGGTTTATCCGACTGAAATTGATGAAGTCAAGGTCAAACGAATTGCCATGGCGTATGCGACATTTTTGCGGCAAGGCCATCAGCCGTCAGCTGTCAGCAATCAGCCATTAGTGGTGGCGGTTGGTTGTGATGTCCGGCTGTCTAGCCCGAAACTGAAGAAAGCCGTTATCGAGGGTTTAACCGAAGCTGGTGTGTCGGTGATTGATATCGGGTCAGTGCCGACTGATATGCTTTATTTTGCTGTTGGCTACTATCACTACGATGGGGGAATACAGGTAACGGCCTCACACAACCCAGCCGAATTTAACGGTTTGAAAATGGTAAGAGGCGGCGTTGAAGCGATCAGTGGTGAGAGTGGGCTGAAGGAAATTCAACGACTGGTGGAAAGTGACGCCAATCTAATGGCGATGGTGGCCGGAGAAGTCGAAACTGATGTCGTCGAGGAAGCATATTTTGATTTCCTGACTCATTTTGTTCACTTCGATGCTGGACAAACTAAAAAAATTGTTGCCAACAATAATTTTGGCTTATCAGGCCCGGTGGCAAAGCGGTTACTAACCCGTCTAAGTAGTAGCCATATCAACTTAATTGAGCTCAACTGGCAAGCCGATGGCAACTTTCCTAAGGGCAGACCCGATCCATTGCGAGCGGAAAATCGTCAAGAAACGAGCGAGCTAATCCTTGAAACTAAGGCTGATTTTGGGGTGGCTTGGGATGCCGATGGCGATCGGTTCTTTCTTTATGACGAAGAGGGTCAATTTGTCGAGGGTTGTTACTTGACGGCTATTCTCGCGAAATCTCTACTCGAACAAAATCCAAGAGAAAAGATAATTTACGGTCCGTTTAACATTTGGGCGGTCGAAGCGGCGATAGAATCGGCTGGCGGCAAAAAAATTATGGAACGAGTTGGTCATAGTTTTATTAAAAGCCGAATGAAAAAAGAGGGGGCACTATTCGCCGGTGAGTCGAGCGGCCATTATTTCTTCCGAGATTTTTACAGCGCCGATAACGGACTGATCCCGTTTCTATTAGTTCTTAACATTTTGACCGCATCTTCGAAAAAGGTGTCCGAGTTATTAGCTCCCTACCGGGAAAATTATCCGGTTTCCGGCGAGATTAACTTTGAAGTTGCCAATAAAGACAAACTACTTAAACAAATTGAATCCAAATACACCACCGGCACAGTTGATCGAACCGATGGTCTGTCAGTCAGTTTTGACAACTGGCGATTCAACGTCCGTCCGAGTAACACCGAAAATTTGCTTAGACTCAATGTTGAAGCCCGTGATCGCCAAACTTGCGACCAAAAAACTGCCGAGCTTGAAGCATTGATCAACGGGCTTTCGCACAAATAACCACGACTTACGCAGTTAAAATAACTTAACAGATTTAACTTGCGTCGTGTCTTAACGACTTACTTCTTGAAGTGCGTAAGTCGCGATAACAACTGTAGTTAGGAGCGATACTAGTTGTGAGCTCTGTTGGTACTCCAGTCGTGAGCGAACGTCTAGTAACCGCTCGAAAATGTTGACGTTGCTTAAGCAACGATCAGCCCTAACGCCTTTTTCGCTTTTAACAATGTCGTCGCG
>Ga0209542_10014449_pt1 | contig 13441 bp, 15 predicted proteins | sample RifCSPhighO2_01_FD_184028 | JGI IMG/M metagenome (GOLD analysis project Ga0209542, IMG submission 184028) | Soil microbial communities from Rifle, Colorado - Rifle CSP2_plank highO2_0.1 (SPAdes) (version 2) | ecosystem: Environmental > Terrestrial > Deep subsurface > Rock core/Sediment ... | reverse complement strand
AGGATTCGAACCTTCGATGCCCCTTCGGGCATAATGGTTTTCAAGACCATCCGTTTCAACCACTCACGCACGCCTCCTTATTCCACACATCTTACAATAATCGACATGCCGGACGCCATATTGGGTCCGGCATTCTCGTGTGCGCCATAAGCGGGCTATCCTCTTTAGGAGGTAGCCGGCGGCGCTTGCTCTGATGAGGGCTTTTCTTCTTCCTGGGTTTGGCCATGGCCTTCGCGGACCATGCCGAGCGACATGCGATGGTCTTTGGGATCTATGAGAAGGATGCGCAGGTCGCGCGTCTCGCCCTGTTTCAATTCTTCCTGCATGCGCACGGGCGTGCCAAATTCGGAGATGTGAATCAGTCCCTGGATTTGGGGCTCGATCTCGGCAAACGCGCCAAACGTGGTAAAGCGCGTGATTTTGGCCTTTATGGTATCGCCTTTTTTGTACTGCTCGGCGATTTTGACCCACGGGTCTTCTTTGAGCGCTTTGAGAGAAAGGGCGATTTTACCGTTCTGCAGATCAATGATCTTTGCTTTTACTTTGTCGCCGGGCTTCAACACGGCGCGGGGGTCTTCAATGAGCGTCCAATCAATTTCTGAAATGTGAATCAGGCCTTCAAGCGTATCGCCAAAGCGCACAAATGCGCCAAAGTCCACGACGCCCGTCACTTCCCCTTCCACGATGTCGCCTGCCGCGAATTTGGCCAATGCAGCACGGGATTCCTCGCTCGCCACGCCCTTTTCGCTGAAAATGAGTTTCTGCTCCTGGGGGTCTATGTCAATGACCTTGACGCGCAGTATAGTCCCTGCCAATTTCTGCAGTTCTTGCAGAATACGCTCTTTGTCCCCTCCTTCCACGCGGGGGTAATTTTTTATTGAAAGCTGGGACGCGGGCAAAAATCCTTTGACGCCTTCCAGGTCCATGATGAGACCCCCTCGGTTCGCCTCGATCACTTTTATTTCCACGGCTTCGCCGCTATCGCGCAGTTGCTTGAGTTTGACCCAGCGTTTTTCGTCGCCCGCTTCTTTCAAAGAGAGTTCAATGTATCCCTCGTCATTGTCGGATTCTACAATTTTTGCATTGATCGTGTCGCCGGGCACGAGCGGCTTGATGATGTCTTCCGCGGCTTTGTATTCGCGGCCATAGACGATGCCCACGCCGCGGATGCCCAGATCAATAAAAAGCACGCCGCCTTCCTTTTCTATGACCAAGCCCTCGGCGATCTCGCCTGGTCTAGGCACGGCAACGCCGCCGCTTTTGAGCAGGGTTTCCATGGGGTGGCGTTTTTGCAGAACCGCAGAGGCAGTGGATTCGGCATTGTCTGCTTGCCGATCAGCCGTAGCCGTTGCCTCGTCGGCGGCAGATGCCGCCGCGTCCGTCGGTACCGAAAGTGTATCTTGTTCTACCATGTGAAACGAGTATATCCAATGAGTGGAAAAATGGCAAGGCGAGGTCCCTGAAAATATCCGCCGCTCCTTGTTCTTTGGGCGGGTACCTGCGATGATAAGACCGGTTCCCGCAACGCATGCGTTGCGCCATTTCCGTTATGTTGTGGCCCAAAAAACAAAGAGGCGCATGAATGACTGAATTATTTCTCTTTGGCCCTGCGATAACGGTATTGGGAGTATGTTCCGTGCTCGCGTGTTTGAGAATCCCCTATCGGTTATTGCGGCATCTCAATCGGTGGCTTGTGGCGCTCATGGCGTTGGTCATTATGTGGGCGTTGTTTACGGGCGGGATGATAGCGTATTTTTTTCTGCGCCCGGCGCCGCCAATTTTGTATCCCATGATCGGCTGGAGTTTGCTCAAGACGTTCGCCATGGGGGGCTTTGTGATCTGGGTCTCCTGCCGCGCGGAAAGGGAAGGCGGTGTCGTATACCGTAGTGTCTCATGAGCGCATTGTTCAAAAAGCCGCATATCCGCCGCGCACTCTGCTGGTGGACTTTTTTTATCAATACCGTATAGAGGTCATTGGCAAGTACGGTCTTTTTTTGCTATCATTTCCGTGTATGGTGATTACATGGTACGGACAGGCGTGTTTCAAAATACAGTCGGGCGACCTGGTGGTCGCCATTGATCCGTTTTCAAAAGAGATTGGCTTGACGCCGCCGCGCTGGAAGGCGGATGTGGTATTGGTAACGCACGGGCATTTTGACCACAATAATGCCGAGGCATTGGCTGGAGAGCCGTTTGTGATCACCGGACCCGGCGAATGTGAAGTAAAAGGAGTGACCGTGCGCGGGATTTCCACATATCACGACAAAGCACAGGGCAAGGAGCGCGGCTTGAATACCATATATAGGATAGAGATGGAGGGTATTTCCCTGCTCCACATGGGCGATTTTGGCGAAGAGAAAGTACGCGAGGAGACCCTGGAAGAAATTGGCGATGTGGACGTGCTGATGATACCCGTGGGGGGGACCTACACGATTACGGGCGCGGAAGCCGCGAAAATAACCAAGCAGATTGAACCCGCATTTGTCATACCCATGCACTACAAACTGCCTGGGGTAAAAGCAAATCTGGAAAGTGCGGAGCAATTTTTGAAAGAAATGGGAGCGACAAAAACCGAACCGGCGGAAAAATTGACGCTCAAGAAAAAAGACATCCCCGAAGAAGGAAAAGCGACCGTCGTGGCGCTTAAGACGGCCTGACCGAGACATGAACGATTTTCTCGCCAAAATTCACGCATTGTCCGAAGACGCGCGCAAAATACTCGCTGGCATTTCGGTGGTGGTACTTGGGCTTGGATTTTTTGGCGTATGGTCATCGTTTATGTCTAGCCGGCTGGTAACACTCAATGCGCCTGCGGTTCCGCAGGAAAAACCGATTGGTCTGACTTCTCCTGCCGTGGCGCACGACGCTTCGGGCTCGTCGCCCGTCGCGCGCCAGGAGCCGGTGTCGCCTGCGGCGGGCATTGTGGGGAGTATCGCCGATGCGGAAAAATTCTTCGCGCGGTCAAAAAGCGAGAGTATGATGGGAGGCATAGGCACTTTTTTTGCATCCATTGGAACCGCCCTTGCGGCCGTGGCAGACGCGGTATATATGAAAGTGGCGCCGTGGGTGCCGCCGTATCTTTAATAATGGTTGTAGGAATTAGCTTGTAGGTTGCAGGATGCAAAGCACGTTTCCTACAAGCTACAAGCTACAAGCTAATTTGTATGGCTGATATCGGAAAAATACAACGGCGGGAAATCGTGGACGAAATGCGCGAGTCATATCTGGACTACGCCATGTCCGTGATCGTGTCGCGCGCGCTTCCTGATGTGCGCGACGGGCTCAAGCCCGTGCACCGCAGGATTTTGTACGCGATGCACGAAATGGGTTTGGGGCACAGCGCCAAGTACCGCAAATCAGCCGCCGTCGTCGGCGACGTGCTGGGGAAGTACCATCCGCACGGCGACACGGCAGTGTATGATTCGCTCGCGCGTATGGCGCAGGGTTTTTCCTTGCGCTACCCCCTGGTGGATGGCCAGGGAAATTTCGGATGCTTTACCAAAGATACAAAGGTGCAATTAACCGACGGACGGAGCATTGCGTTCGGCCAATTGTGCGAAGAGCACGCGCAGGGGAAAAAGAATTTTACGTTTACGGTTGCCAGCAAGAATGAAATCCAGATCGCAGAGATACGGCATCCACGGATAACGGGTAAGAATGCCGCGCTCGCGGAAGTCATCCTGGATAGCGGCGAGCGCATTCGCTGTACGCCTGATCATCGCTTTATGTTGCGCGATGGCACCTATAGGCAGGCGCAAGAGCTGAAATCAGGCGATGCGCTTATGCCGTTTTATACGCGTCGCTACGTAGGCCCTGACAAAAATCTCATAGGGTATGAAGAGCTCTATCAACCGGCGACTGCCGACGCGTGGGTATTTACACATCATCTCGCTGATGCGTGGAATCTTGCGCGTGGCATGTATGAAAAAGCACGGGGGCGCATCAGGCACCATGTGGATTTCAATAAGTACAATAATGACCCGACCAATATCCAACGCTTGCATTGGCGCGAACATTGGAAACTGCACTACGACGTGATGGCGGAAAAGCATGCCAACGATGCCGCATATCGGGAAAAAATCGCGCAGGGAAGAAAGGAATTCTGGAGCAAAGCCGAAAATCGCGAGCGCTATGCGGCACGCCTAACCGCGCGGAATAAGACGATGTGGCGCAGAGCCGACTATCGCGAGCGTATGCGCGCATTTTTGAGCAGGATGAATAAGGCGTATATCCAGGCGCATCCGGAAAAGCGGCAGGAGTTGAGCATACGAGCGACGAAAACCCTCAAGCGGTTGTGGCGCGATCCCGTTTCCGAGGCGCGCATGCGGGCGAATATCATCAAGGGAAATAAAAATCATACGCATAACAAAACGGGTCTTGTGAAGTTCCTTGCCGTATGCCGTTGGCTGTTGGCGCACGATCTTCCCATCGCCGAGACCCATTACAAGGATGCACGCCGCCGCGTCTATCCGTATGGCGCGGCAACGACATGGGCAACGGGTATTGCCAAATACTTCGGCGGCAATCCTGTGGCGGCAAAGGAGAGCGCGCTGAAAAACCATAAAGTACGCTCGGTGCGCGCGCTTGATGAGCGAGAAGACGTATACGATCTGACGATTGACGGTACGCACAACTTCGCGCTAGCGGCAGGAGTATTTGTCCACAATTCAATTGACGGCGATAGCCCGGCGGCTATGAGATATACGGAAAGCCGGATGACACGCGTAGCCGAAGAACTGCTCCAAAATATTGAAAAAGACACGGTGGATTTCCGCGAGAATTACGATGCCACGCGCAAAGAGCCGATCGTCCTGCCTGCGGCAGCGCCGAATCTGCTCCTCAACGGCACGCTGGGTATTGCCGTGGGTATGGCGACCAATATCCCGCCGCACAACTTGACCGAAGTGGCGGACGCGACAGCCGCCCTCATCAACCGTCCAGACACCAGCGTCGAAGAACTCATGGAATATGTGAAAGGCCCTGATTTTCCGACGGGCGGCGTTATTTATGATGAAAAGGAGATTCGCGCCGCGTATGCGTCAGGCAAAGGGGCGATTCTCGTTCGTGGCAAAGCCGAGATTGAGGATGGGCCGAAAAATGCGTCCCAGATCGTCATCACCGAGATCCCCTATCAAGTCAACAAATCAGAGATGATAGAGAAAATGGCGACTCTGGTGCAGGAAAAAATCGTGGAAGGCATCCGCGACATCCGCGACGAATCAGACCGCGACGGCCTGCGTATCGTGATCGAGCTCAAGCAGGACGCGCACCCCCAGAAAGTGCTCAATAATCTGTACAAGCATACTGATTTAGAAAAGACGTTCCACTTGAACATGCTCGCGCTCGTTGACGGCATTCAGCCCGTGGTGCTGTCGCTCAAGGATGTACTGGTGGAATTTATCAAGCACCGCGAAATCGTGGTCATGCGCCGGACAAAATTTGACTTGGCCCGCGCCAAGGAACGCATTCATATATTGGAGGGTCTGAAGCGTGCGCTTGATCACATTGACGCGGTCATTGCGACGATCAAAAAATCCGAAGATCGCGAAGACGCGCACGTAAATTTAGTAAAGAAATTCGACCTCTCCGACATCCAGGCCTCGGCCATCTTAGACATGCGCCTCTCGACCCTGGCGGGCTTGGAACGCCAGCGCATTGAAAATGAATTGAAAGAAAAACAGGCATTGGCGCGCTCGCTTGAAGTACTACTCAAAGACCCCCAAAAAATACGCGAGGTCGTGAAAAATGAACTTGCTGAAATCAAAGAAAAATACGGCGACGAGCGCAAGACCGCGGTAGTACGCTCCTCCCCCCGCGCCATGACGGACGAGGATCTCATCGCGGACGAAGAAGTGGTGGTCGTGCTCACGCGCGGCGGCTACATCAAGCGCGTAAAGCCCGAATCGTGGCGCGTGCAAAAGCGCGGCGGCAAAGGGCTGATCGGCATGGAGACCAAAGAAGAGGATACCGTGGATATGTTGCTGACATGCACGACGCACGCCTCACTCCTGTTCTTTACGGACACGGGCAAAGTGTATCAGGTGCCGGCGTACGACGTGCCCGAAGGCGCGCGCACGTCCAAAGGCAAAGCAATGTTCAATTTCCTGTCATTGGGCCAGACCGAGCACGTTACGTCTCTCCTTGCCGTGCCGAAAGCTAAAAAGAAAGAATCGTTTTATGTCGTGATGGTGACCAAAGAAGGCATCATCAAAAAAGTAGAAGCGGATTCGTTTGGCGCGGTGCGCAAAAACGGGCTGATTGCCATGGCGCTCCACGGCGGCGACGTACTGCGCTGGGCCAAGCTCACGAGCGGTAAGGACGAGATGATACTGGTGTCCAAAAAAGGACAGGCCATCCGCTTCCGCGAATCCGAGATCCGGCCCATGGGCCGCGCGGCGGCGGGCGTGCGCTCCATACGGCTCGGCAAGGGCGACGAGGTCGTCGGCATGGACGTGATAGAAAAGGAAAAAGTCAAAACGCAAAACTCAAAACTGCTCGTGATTATGGAGCATGGATACGGAAAACAGACCTCGTTGGGACAGTACAAAATACAAAAGCGCGGCGGCTCGGGCATCAAGACCGCGAAGGTAACGCCAAAGACCGGTGCCGTGGTCAGCGCCCAGATTGTGGGCGGTACAGCAGAGGAAATGATCGCGATCTCCCGCAAAGGCCAAGTCATCCGCACAGAGATCGGCGCCATCCCCTCGCTCTCGCGCTCCACCCAGGGCGTGCGCATCATGCGCCTGCCGGAGGGCGACGCGGTGGCCTCTATAACGACATTGTAGCGGCTACGCGCTGTTGACCAGTCCCTTTTTCGGCCTATACTTACATTATACTTAAGGCAGTGCGATAGGCCGGAAAGAACACTAGCGGTATAGTATGAAAAGATGCTCCAAGCAGAGCGTGCGCGCTTTACGAGCAGGCAATACGAAAAACTCGCGGAGTGGGGCGAGCGCGTGGCGCTGGTATTGTTTGGTTCGGTGGTAGTACAGCAGATCGTACAAGGAGTACCGCTTGCCGACAGTTCGGTAGTTATCGGAATTATTGCGACAGCCCTTGCCTACGGCTTGGCATATCGTTGGCTAAGCCATATGTCATAACGTGTAAGAATCACGAGCGTTATTTACGCTTTTCTTATAAGATAGAGCTAAAGCCGTCATGAAAGTGTAAACAACGCTAGGATATATTACACATAACGGTAAATCATTGTGAATGAATTTCTTTCAAACCCATTTCTCGCCGTTTATGTAACCGGGATGATCGTAATGCTGGGTCTCTTTCTCGCGACCAAATATCGCGAGCGGCACAGCAAATAACATCTCTAGCAAGGGAGACATGCGGTATTCTATGAATAAAACGGCTCACGTGAGCCGTTTTAGCGTACTTTCAATTTTCAAAACAATGTGATCTATCGCGTATTGCGGGGTATTTTCATTTCTGCGATAATGGAGACATACGATAGCGTCTCTTTTACCCTGTCTTTCTTATGACGACGGCGAACACATCAAGAGGAAATAACTTTCTGGAGCCCGCCGCGATCGTGGCAGGATTCGGATTGCGGCGCGGGGATCATGCGGCGGATTTCGGCGCAGGGCACGGGTTTTTTGCGTTGGCCATGGCCCGCGCTACAGGCCGCGAGGGCAAAGTGTGGGCTGTGGACGTTCAGAAATCTGCGCTGGACATAGTGCGCTCGCGCGCCATGGCAGAGCACATGCTCAATCTGGAGTATTTGTGCGCTGACCTTGAAGAGTCGGGCTCATCAGGCCTGCCCGAGCGCTTTATGGATTTCGTGCTCATCGGCAATATGCTGTTTCAGGCAGAACAACGGGGCGAAATACTGCGGGAAGCATGGCGGTGCTTGCGTTCAGGGGGGCGGCTTGCGATGATTGAGTGGGATGTACCGCTCCCGACGTTGCGCGACGTTTCGGAGCAGGGCACATCTGGGACAATGTACCGAAGGTACCGTGCGCTCAACGGCGAGCAACATCGGGAGCGGGACACAGGGACGGGGCACAACGGGAGATGGTGTCTTGCTTTCAACAAACCGCAACATCGGGAGCGGGACGCTCGGCCCGCCGGCGGCACAGCGACTCAAAAAACAAGATGCCAAAGCGCTGGCTACGGGCGCGGGATTTGAACTTGACCGCGAATTTTCCGCAGGCCCACATCACTATGGATTACTTTTTGTGAAAAAATAAACGCATCATGTCCAGATTTTTGTACATTGCCGCAGGCATTGCCGGGATTCTGCTCCTGGTGCTCATCATTGCTGTCGCGGGGTTCGGGCGCAAGGAAGCAGAACCGGAGCCCGCGACCCTAGAATTTTGGGGCGTGCAGGATGATGCCGAAGTATGGCGCGACGTTATCGCCTTATTCCGCAAGGACTATCCGCACATACTGGTTAACTACAAGCGATATCCGGCTGATACCTACGAGGAAACGCTGGTCAACCGACTTGCCGAAGGCAAGAGTCCTGATCTTTTTCTCATGCCCGACACATGGCTCATAAAACATCGCGACAAAATATTTCCTCTGCCCAAGGCATCTAATCCCCTCTCGGCGGCAGATATGAAGCGCACGTTTGTGGATGATCCGGCCACGCGGCTGGTAACCGGCGATGGCGATTTGTTGGGATTGCCCATGTTTGTTGACTCTCTCGTCCTTTTTTATAACAAGGATATGTTTGAGGGCGCGGGCATTGCCGAGCCGCCTGGGACTTGGGACGCGGCCGCGGAAATATCCCAGCGCATGGCGCGAGTTTCTCCGGGAGGCGACATCACCCGCGCTGGCCTGGCCTTGGGGAGCGCCAAAAATGTGGATCACGCGCTTGAAATCGTAAGTGCGCTTATTCTCCAACGGGGCAATGCGATTGTGCGCGCGAACAAGAGTGTGGAACTAGACGGACGGGCGGATGCGGCGCTGGCGCTCTTTGCGTCTTTTGCCGATTCGCGGCACAAGAATTTTACCTGGACCAGCAGGATGCCCGCCTCGCTTGATGCGTTTTCTGCAGGACAGGCCGCCATGGCCATTGGCTTTGCCGAGGATATGCCGCGTATCAGGGCGAAAAACCCGCACTTGCAATTCGGCGTAGCGCCCTTGCCGCAATTTGCAGGCGATAGCGCTGGACGTACGCTCGGCCGATACTTGTTCCCCGCGGTCTCTCGTTTGTCCAAAAACGGCAGTGCGGCCTGGCAGTTTATATTCTATATTACGGGTAAAGAAGCATCCGCCGTGTATCATGAGGAAAGCGGCAGGCCGGTCGCGCGCCGCGATCTGATAAGCGCGGGCGCGGGCAATGAGGTTGACGATGTGTTTTTCCGCGCGTCCCTCGCGGCGCGCTCGTGGCCCATGCCGGATGAGCAGGCGGCCCGCAGTGTATTTACCGAAACATTGGACGCGATTGCGGCGCGCACGCTGACGCCCGCCCAGGCCGTGGGCTGGCTCTCCAGCCGTTTGTTCCAAATCATGCCATGATCCAACCTCATTCACTATCGAGGTTAAACCTCGTTAACAACTATCGAGGTTTAACCTCGATAGTGGCAACGATAGTGATCTTAAGCGTACTTGTGGCTGTTTTGGTGTTGCCGTCTATCGCGCACGCGGCAGGTGGAGACGGGTGGCAGGGTTTGGTACCCTCATGCGGGGGCACGCCGACCGAACAGCCGGGTGAAGGTGGGAGCACTGTCCGCACCTATACCCCCTGCGACACATGCCATTTGGTGGCGTTGATAAAAAACCTCCTTGATTTTGTGTGGAAGTACGTCGCGCTGACGGGCGTGGCGCTTATGCTCATGATCGGCGGATTCCAAATGGTTGTAGGGGGGATTTCAGGATCCGCAACGGGGCACCAAAAAGGGCTGGGCACTATAAAAAATGCCTTTATCGGCCTTGCCATCGTCTTTTTCGCATGGCTCGCGATTGATACGGTTATCAAATTCGTCGCCCAACAGTCATTGACGAGCGGGACTCCGGCCGTTCCTTTCCTCGGAAGCAATCGCGGTGGGAGCGCGGCCACCGATGATTTTGGAAGTACGCCATCTCCGCAGATGGGATTTGGCCCGTGGAATCAGCTCAAATGTACGAAGCTGAAGCCCGTGGAGGTCACCACCAGGCCGCCGCCCAAAACCGCCGCGCCACAATCTGTGGCGCAAGCATTTGGCTCCGGGTGCGCGTGTCAAACCAGTCCTGCCGCCGTTGCTCAAGCTACCTTTGGTAGTGGCGCTTGCGAGGGAATAAACACCTGTCATCCTTTGATACGGCAAAATTTAGAAAATGCTGCGCGCAATCCCGAGGGTGAAGCATTAAACGTGCCCATAGGAGGTGACGTATGCGTTGACAGACGTCTCTCCGCGTTCTCTGCTCCGATTCAAGAAGTAGTAACCCGTTATAACCTTGACCCTGAATATTTCCAGGCATTTCTCATGACTGAATCCAGGGGGAACCCTTCGGCGGTGAGTCCAAAACAAGCGTATGGGATAGGTCAACTCCTTGTCCCCACTGCTCGCGGCATCCCCGAGTTTCGGTCCCAATTGGCGGGCATGACCGACCAACAGGTTGCGAACTGGCTTCTTGTTGGCGATAATGGCGTGAGGGCATCGGGCGCTTATTTGCGCGGTTGTCTAAATCGGTTTGGAGAAAATCGTCGACGTGCGGAAGCATGCTACAATGGAGGGCCAGGAGCCAATGCGCCGAGTGTGCACTGTAACGGACAAACCACAAATGTCATGCGGTGGGAGTGCCCCTATGATAGTTTCCAACCCAATGGCACCACGTGCTGGGGTACCGACGGCGTAGGGTGTCGGCGTAACATCGGATTTCAGGAAACGCGTAATTATGGCGCGATTATACAGCGTTTTGAAAGCCAGATCGAGCAAGGTACATGCAGGCCCATGGCAACACCTATATGACAAAACGTATCTTCTCCCGCCGTTTGTGGAAAACCTTCTTGATACGTGGATATATTTTGCATACACTGGTATCAGCGAGTCCTGTTTTTGCCCAGACCCTCACGGATCGTATCCCCAACCCGATTGCGGCAAAGAGTTTCCCCTGTCTCGTCAAAGCGTTGAGCGAGGCGGCGATCACGATTGTGGTGCCTATTGCGATCGTGGCGATCATTTTTGCCGGACTCAAGTTCATTATTGCCGGCGCGCAGGGAAACGAGGGCGGGATCAAGCAGGCGCGGACGATGCTGTTCTGGATCATTATCGGGACTGCCGTGGTTGTAGGGTCATTCGTGCTTGCAGAGGCCGCAATCAGCTTTTTCGGGGCGACCGCCGGTCCGCTTGCGTGCTAATCGGGAATATGCTATATATTGGATCATCCATTTCATATTGACTTCAGCGAAAGGTCGAGTATATTCTTGTAGAAAACGGAGCAATTATGTCCACTTTTCTTAAACAAACGTATCGCGTCGCGACTGTCGCCGGGCTTTCCCTTTTGCCAGTCATAGCGCTGGCCCAGGGCAATTTCCAGAACCTCGTAGGACTCGCCGAGTCAGCGCTTGACATCATCAATATCGTGTTGGTGATCGTGTTCGTCATCGCGATCCTCGTGTTTGCCTGGGGTATTGTGAAATACATCTCGGCGTCAGGAGATCCGGCCAAGGTGAAGGAAGCACGCGGATTCCTCTGGTGGGGCATCCTCGGTGTCTTCGTCCTTGCGGCGATGTTCGGCCTCGTCCAGTTCATCGGCAATTCGCTGGGTATTGACACCTCGGGTGGTGGCACCCTTGAGCCCCCCGGTGTTACGCGCCCCCCCGCTCCGTAGTAGATTCCCTATTTGTTAAAAGTCCTGTATAGAGATATATGGGGCTTCCCATACTAGAAATGAAAAAAAATATCTCTTTTGTTGCGTCAGCGCTTCTTGCGGCATTCCCGCTGGCGGTTGCGGCGCAGGGACTCAATAACATACTCCGGCTAGCTGAAACAGCTGTGGAAATCGTGGACATCGGGATCCTCATCGTCTTTACGATTGCCGTCCTCGTTTTTGGCTGGGGCATCGTGAAGTATCTCACTGCGGCAGGCGACGCCACAAAATTAGCGGCGGCACGCGGATTCCTTTGGTGGGGCATCCTCGGTGTGTTCGTGCTTGCCGCCATGTATGGGCTCGTGCTCTTCGTCGCAGATGCGCTCGGCATCGACGATGTCGGCGGCGGCGCCATCCAGCCGCCGGAAGTAAGGCGATAAACCACCCCGGTCGCCGATACGAAAGGTGGGGATAATGCTTTTGCGTTATCCCTGCTTTTTGTTATGCTTTGAGTAAGCAAGGCCATGAAATCTATACAATACTTCTCCAAAAGAATCGCCGTTCTCGCACTGGTGTCTTTTGTATTGCCCATGATGGCGCATGCACAACTGACGAAAACGGAGGGAATAATCACCAAAAGCACGGGGATTCTCAACACAATCGTGGTCATCGTCTTCACGCTTGCGCTCATCGTGTTCGCCTGGGGCATTGTCAAATACCTGAATGCGGCGGGAGACGCAAGCAAGATGAAAGAGGGGAAAGCATTTCTTTTTTGGGGTCTCCTCGGCATGTTCGTATTGGCCTCAATGTGGGGAATAATACGATTCGTTGCAGGAGAACTGACGATCGACGGCCCGGAAACCCAAGGCACGATAAAGCCGCTACAGATAAAATAGTACCATGGCGCCACTCATACCCGTCGCGTATGCGATAGCAAGTCCGCAATACTCCATTCAAACGATCATAAGCAGAAGCACGGACGTGGCGCGGCAGATTGTCGTTGTCGTATTTATCCTTGCCGTTGTCGTATTTGCATGGGGTATTGTAAAAATGATCAGCGCGGCCGGGAACACGGAAAAGGTAAAACAGGCAAAAGGTGTTTTGTGGTGGGGCATCATTGGCATGTTTGTGCTCGCAACCATCGGTGGCATTATTGCTTTTTTGCAAAGCGAACTCGGCATCACGGGGATCCAGGAAACAATTAAAGCCCCTCAATTCTAATTAAATTTTGTCATGACGGTCGCGAAACTCATCAGTAACATCACGAATCAGATTCTCAACCCCCTCATTATTCTGTTATTCACGGTGGCGACACTCATGTTCGCGTGGGGCATTGTGCAATACGTACTCGGAGGCCAGGGATCGGATCAGAAAATGACCCATGCGAAAAACGCCATGCTCTGGGGCATCATCGGCATGTTCATCATGGCATCGGCCTGGGGCATTGTGTCTCTCTTGTGCGACTTCTTCAAATCCTGCCCCCAGATACCGACATCGGGTTCTGTCGGGATGTAAAACTGCTTGTCACCACTTTGTGCAACACCGAGTGTTGCACAAAACTGTTCCGACTCTGGTCGGGGCGGTTTACGTTTTGGAGCGTTTGCGATAGATTGTCCTTATCGGAGCCATTACTACGGAGGATTTTCTTCCGTAGTAAATCTAGAAATAAAGGGCGGGTGGGCGAAACGCGAGC
>Ga0209542_10014447_pt1 | contig 13442 bp, 8 predicted proteins | sample RifCSPhighO2_01_FD_184028 | JGI IMG/M metagenome (GOLD analysis project Ga0209542, IMG submission 184028) | Soil microbial communities from Rifle, Colorado - Rifle CSP2_plank highO2_0.1 (SPAdes) (version 2) | ecosystem: Environmental > Terrestrial > Deep subsurface > Rock core/Sediment ... | reverse complement strand
TTATGTTTTCCCGAAAATCAGATATACGAGCATTGGTACAGCTTCCCAGGAAAACATAATCTATCGGAAATCCCTCAAGCTTCATCCCCGGCTTTAAGTTCATATACTGAAGCATTTTGGTCATTGTCACTTTTTTATCTTGTGAATTGGTAGTATTGGGATTGGGAATTGGCTCATTGGTTTTTATTCCAGTTGAGGGATCCGTCCCCCAAGTCACCAGTGGTTCTATTTTTGATCCATCCAGTTTGACTACTTTGTCATAGTTTGCCCCTTTGTCACTTTGCAAACTCTTCCACCTCTCTACCGCTTCATACCACTTTTTACCCTTCGGCGCATACCTTCTTCCCTTTATATACTGAAAAGTCACTTCATCCGGCGCTATCATCCCCGCTCTTGCTCCGGCTTCTATACTCATATTACATACAGTCATCCTCTCTTCCATATTCAGTTTCTCTATCGCCCCTCCGGTATATTCTATACAGTATCCCACTCCGCCCTTCGTACCTATTTTTGCAATGATAGAAAGTATAATATCCTTGGCTGTCACTCCTACACCTAGACTGCCAGACACATCCACACGCATTGTCTTCATGGGCCATTGAAGTAAACACTGTGACGCCAGAACTTGTTCTACTTCCGTCGTCCCGATCCCAAAAGCCAGTGACCCAAAAGCTCCATGAGTTGATGTGTGACTATCTCCGCATACTATAGTCATTCCAGGCTGAGTGATCCCCAGTTCGGGTCCGATCACATGGACTATTCCTTGATATGGACTCGATAATCCAAAAAGTTCTATCCCAAATTCTTTGCAATTTTTCTCAAGTGTTTCCACTTGCATCTTGGACAAATACTCTCTTATATTTCTCTGATCAGTCGTTGATACGTTATGATCTGCTGTCGCAAAAGTCCTCTCCGGCCGCCTCACCCTTAGTCCTTTTTTCTTTAGATTTGCAAAAGCCTGAGGGCTAGTCACCTCATGAACTAAATGAGCATCAATATAAAGAAGTGCCGGAGCTCCTCCGCCAGCTGGCAGATCTTGAGTCACAACATGAGAATCCCAGATTTTTTGAAAAAGTGTCCTTTTCATATGTTTCTGTCTAATTGTCTTAATTCTTTTTCCCCAATCTCCTTTTTCTCATCAGCCATCCTCAAAAACTCTTCATATAATTTATTCATTTCAACTTCACCTTTCACCCTGTACCCTAACCCCTCTAATTTATACCGAAGAGCCGCTCTTCCGCTTCTTGCAGTCAATATTATCTTTGAACTATCAGCTCCAACCAGCTTAGGATCAATAATTTCATAATTCTCCCGCCTCTTGAGTACCCCGTCCTGATGAATACCGGATGAATGGGCAAAAGCATTGGCTCCCACGATCGCTTTATTCGGCTGTACCGGTATTCCCATTATTTTTGATACCATTTTGCTTGTTGGTACAATCTCTCTCGTTTTTATATCAGTATAATAAGATATATAGTCCCGCCTAGTATAAAGAGCCATCACTACCTCCTCCAGTGATGTATTCCCCGCTCGCTCGCCTATCCCATTTATGGTTCCTTCTACTTGCCTTGCTCCATTTTGTATACCGGCAAGGGCATTCGCCACAGCCAGTCCAATATCATCATGTGTATGGACAGAAATAATTGCCCTGTCTATGTTTCCCACATTATCCACCAGATATTTTATCTTCTGTCCATATTCCTCAGGGAAACAATATCCGGTAGTATCAGGTATATTTACTACAGTCGCGCCAGCTTCAATCACTGCCTCTATCATGCGTGCCAAAAATTCATTATCAGCTCTCCCCGCATCCTCTGCATAAAACTCCACATCTTCCACATACTTTTTAGCATATTTAACAGCCTCCACTCCTTGCTCTAACACCTTATCCCGGCTAGATTTAAATTTATACTTTATGTGCATGTCAGAAGCGCCAATCCCTGTATGTATTCGAGGCCGTTTCGCCTTCTTCAATGCCTCAGCGGCTACGTCAATATCTTTTTTTATAGCCCTTGTGAGAGCACAAATAATTGGCCTTTTGACTGCTTTTGATACCGCAAGAACAGATCGGAAGTCCCCCGGCGATGATATTGGAAACCCGGCCTCGATTACATCCACTCCCAGCCTCTCAAGTTGCCGGGCTATCTCCACTTTCTGGGAAGTATTTAGCTTTGCCCCCGGGCTCTGCTCCCCATCTCGAAGTGTTGTATCAAAAATATATATTTTCTGTTTCATAATAAAAAAATCTCTCCTGGTCTGAGAGATTTATTTGCTTATTGTTTCTTGTATCTTGGTTATTTATTCCTCTTCTCTCAAACCTGCCTGCCGGCAGGCAGGCCATCTTATATCTCTCCAAGAAGGAGAGAATTAAGGCTTGAAAGAAGTAGCTTTTTCATAAATCTACCCATTATTATATCTAACTCAAATGTAATGTCAATCACATTCCTTGCAACATCTCTTCAAAATATATAGAATTATCTTCGATGGAAGATCTTAAATCCCGACTCCAAAAATTTCTTAGAGATTTTGACCAACTCACATCTCACAAGAAACCTTCTATTCTCTTTGCAACAAAATATCTCAATAAAGAACAATTTGTATCATTTATTCAGCTTTATCAAACATTAATTTTAAAAGCGGGTGGCGGGAGGCGGGGAGCCCCAAATGGCGCGCAGGCTATAGGTGCCGAGCACCATCTTGGGGCTGCCGACCGACAGGACCCGCAAATTATTATAGGCGAAAACCGCGTCCAGGATGCAGAAGAGAAAATAAATTATCTCCTCTCCCAATCTCCTCACTTACGCTCTCAATTTACCTTTGTCATGATCGGCCATCTCCAAAAAAACAAAATCAACAAAGCTCTTACCATTTTTGACGAAATCCATTCAGTAAACAGCCTTGAACTGGCGGTAGCTTTAAATGATAGGATGAGTAAGTTTTGCGGGGAGCCAAGTCTTTTGAGCACTCCCACTGGCATCCCGAGCACCATGAATCCCTCCGGAGGAGGGATGAATGGAGCGAGCCTGGGAGGTGCGGAAAAAGATCTTGGCGACCTCAGCAAAACGGCTAGTGACAGGACCCGCGAGAGAACAAAAAGTTACCCAATATTCTTAGAAGTTAATTTAAGCGGTGAACCCTCCAAACACGGCTTCAAGCCAGAAGAAATAGATGAAGCCATCTCAACAATAAAACAATATGACAATCTAGCCATAAAAGGCCTCCTGACCATGCCCCCCGCCACCCGCAACCCGGAATCCTCCCGCCCCTATTTCCGCAGGCTCAGGCAATTAGCAAACAAATATAGTCTAACGACCAACGACCAACGACTAAAGACCAGTATGGGCACTTCCCAGGATTGGCAAATAGCTCTAGAGGAAGGCTCGGATATTATCAGAATAGGCTCAGTAGTCTTTAAATAAACTATTTAGCCTCAACAGTCTTTACAGATTTATAGAAAAAATACGCCACAGTACTAAATGTCAGAACTGGAGACAGCCAGTGGGGTATATGAAAACCAAAACTATCCAGTATCATTATACTTCCCAAAAATAATATCGAATACATCGCACCATTTTTCAGATAATGATACTTTTTGATACGGTCTATATTAGATATAGTCAGTTGTCGAAGAACTATCGCCCCGAGTCCATTTCCGAGTAGTATTATCGGCACTGACAAGGTGAAGGCAAACGCTCCCAGCACTCCGTCTATAGAAAAAGTGGCATCAATGACCTCAAGATAAAGTATCTTGCTTATATCAGACATATGACTGCTTTTATCGAGTAACTTCTTCTCGGCTATCTCGGCTTGCTGACGAAATCCATGCACTATAAAAAATGCCGTCGATCCGACTACCGCCGAGAAAGCAAGAATTGGTCGGCTATCTATACTCTCCCAAACAATTATTGCCAATATTATTGACACAATTGCATAAAACCAGACTCCCTGCCTTTGTATAAATCTTTCCCCGGGAAGTCCAAAATACTTTTCCTCAAGAAATATCCAATGGAAAAAAAGGAAAACTAGAAAAACTCCTCCTCCCATAAGAAGTACAGGGGCGGAAGATTCTATAAGATGCGCTATCTCTTTATCCCCAGAGAAACTGGCCAGAAATGCACCTACTAGACCCTTTCCCGGAGCCATAAAAAAGACTATAAGTAGAGGAAGAAGACCTCTGACTAGGAATACTCCTGAAAATATACCCCATACCAGAAACCATCTCCGAGCCTTCGGCTTCATAGTAGTCAGAACCTCAGCATTTATGATGGCATTATCAATGCTGCTTATTATCTCAAAGAGACTAAGTCCCAATACAGATAAAATAATTGTAAAAATATCCATGAATATTTAAACTACAAAATTTATGAGTTTCATAGGAACAAAAATTGTTTTCCTTATTGTTTTGCCTTCCAGATATTTATTTACCTTTTGAGACTCTTTCGCCTTTTCTTCGACTTTTTCCTGCAACTTTGCCTCTTCAATGCCAAATTCTATTGTATCCCTTAATTTTCCATTAACTTGAACAATAATAGTCAACTCATCCTCCACCAAATATTTCTCATCAAACTTCGGCCATGGATGAAGATGGATGGAACTAAAAGTAGTTGCTTTTTTATCTACTGACAACTGACTACTGACAACTAATAACCGACTCCACAGCTCTTCACTCATATATGGTGCAAAAGGAGCTAACATCAGAATCAAACCCGAAATATGCTCTATTCTGATATCTTTAGTATTATCAGAAAGAGCATTTACATACTCCATGAGCTTGGAAATGGCAGTATTGTAGCGTAAATTTTCTATATCCTCGGTCACCCCTTTTATTGTCTTATGCAATACCTTATTTAGAGGCTCCCCATCACTTTTAGCAGTGAGCTTGTCTAACTGCTCATTTACCAACCTCCAAACACGATTTAAAAATCTATACATCCCGGCAATACCCGTATCACGGAAGTCTCCGCCCATGTCAAATGGACCCAAAAACATCAAATACGTTCTAAGTGTATCAGCTCCATAAGCTTTGATGTACTGGTCGGGAATTATCACATTTCCCCGGCTCTTACTCATCTTGGCTCCCTCAGCTATGATAAGTCCATGCGCATAGAAACGGGAAAAAGGCTCCTCAAACTCAACCGTCTTCCAATCATAAAGAGCCATAGTTACAAATCTGGCATATAGAAGATGAAGCACCGTATGCTCTGCCCCACCGATGTATATATTTACAGGTAACCACTTTTTCGTAATCTCCGGATCCCATGGTAATTTTTTCTCTTTAGCATTAACACTAGGGTATCTCAAGAAATACCAACTACTATCTAAAAATGTATCACATACATCTGTTTCCCTCTCAGCATCTCCACCGCAATTTGGACATTTTACTCTCACCCAATCTTTCAGTTTAGAAAGCGGTCCTTTTCCAGTTCCCTCCGGTTTCCAATCTGTAAGATCAGGAAGTAACAGCGGCAATTGATCATCAGGTACTGCTATCCAACCGCAATTTTTACAATTTATCATCGGTATCGGCGCTCCCCAATACCTTTGTCTTGATACGCACCAATCCCGCAGTCTATAAGTTACCACTCTCTTTCCCCAGCCTTTCTTTTCCAGGTGATCCATCATTATTTTGGTAGCCGCATGAATATCTTTTCCATTCAAAAAGTCCGAATTTATCATCACGCCCTCTTCCTCTTGAACTTGTTCTACTCTGGTGATCTCGGATTTATCTCCATCTTTCCCCACTACTACTCTTACAATAGGGATATTAAATTTTTGGGCAAATTCAAAGTCTCGAAGATCATGACCAGGAACTCCCACTACAGCCCCTGTTCCAAATTCCATCAACACAAAATCTGATATATAAAGAGGCATTTTGTAACCATTAAGTTGATTTAAGCAATAGAAACCAGTAAACACCCCGGTCTTTTCTCTTCCCTCAGCTATCCTATCATGCTGACTCTTTTTCTTTGTCTTCTCTATATATTCTTTTATTTCTGATGACTTAACGCTTAACAATCTCTTTACAAAAGGGTGTTCAGGAGCAATCACTACAAATGTCGCCCCGAAATTTGTATCAGGCCTTGTAGTAAAACACTCTATTTCATACTTAATACCTAACACTTGATACTTAATACTTATTCCTTCTTTCTTTCCAATCCAATTTCTCTGCCCAATTTTTACTTTTTCCGGCCACTTGAACTCCTTTTTATAAGTGTTGTTTAGCAGTCTCTCGGCATAAGTGGTAATGCGGAAAAACCACTGCTCCATTAACCTTTTTTCCACAATCGACTTACACCTCTCACAATGCCCATCTATCACCTGCTCATCCGATAATACTGTTTTACAGGACGGACAGAAATTTACTGGAGATTTTTTTCTGTATGCTAGACCATTTTTAAACATCTGCACAAAAAGCCATTGAGTCCACTTGTAGTAATCAGGATCATAAGTCTCCAGCCTATTCTCCCAAGCAAATCCATTGCCTATACTAGAGAGTTGTCTATAGAAATTCTTCTCGCTTATTTTAGCCTGCTCTTTGGGATGGCGGCCCACTTTTATAGCATAATTCTCACTATGTATTCCAAACCCATCCAGTCCTATCGGCTCAAACACATCATTCCCCTTCATCCTCTGATACCGTCCATATATATCAGCTCCCGTAAATGCATAAACATTTCCTACATGCAGTCCCTCAGCCGATGGATAAGGAAACATCATCAAATTATAAAAAGGAGACTTAGCACTCCCCATCTCCGGCTGATAGACACGATGTTTCGTCCACTCAGACCGGCATTTCAACTCAAACTCAGCTGGTTTTAATTTCTCAGGAATATTTTTCGGCATATTAAAGTGTTTATACTATATTTGACTCTTGACATCAATTAGATTTTGATTTTTCTATAAAATTATTATTAAATTATAGTATTGCAAAAAAACTACTTTTTGGTATAAAATATATCCGTGAACTTCAAAACCGTCTACACCACCGTTGCCATAGTCATGATTACCATCGCTGGCCTTGCCCTCATCAAAGTCTTCGATATTTCCTATCCTCTATCTATCACCACCACTTCACGCACTTCTGAGCTAGCAGTAGTTGGCGAAGGCAAAGTCGATGCTAACCCCGACGTAGCTTATATCGATGCCGGTATAGCCATAAATAATTCCCCATCAGTGGATGAAGTCCAACAAACACTTGCCGATACCAATAACAAAATTATTGCTGCGATGAAAGAGTTAGATATCAAAACTGAGGATATAAAAACATCCAACTATTCTATCTATCCTAACTATGTATATGAAAACAATCAAAACAGAATACAAGGTTACAACGGCAACGCCACTATATCAATCAAAGTCAAAGATGTAAAAAAAGCATCAGAAGTTATCACTGCTGCCACCAGTGCCGGAGCTAACCAGGTAAATGGTGTCAGATTTGAGATAGACAAACCGGAGAAATACAGGGAGGAAGCCAGAAACAAAGCCATCGAAAATGCCAAACAGCAGGCTCAAAAACTGGCAAGCACGCTAGGAATTAAACTCGGAAATATAGTAAATATAGTCGAATCCCAGCCTAACAATTACCCCGGTCCCATCTACGCCAAATCCCTGGAGTCAGGAGCCGGAGGCGGCGGACCAGATATCCAGCCCGGTACCCAAACGATCCAAACCTCAGTAACTCTATACTTTGAAAAAAAGTAAGAAGCATAAGTTTGATTTCTCCTCCATTTTCGCTATACTAGCTGTATGACCCAAAAAGCAATTATACACTCAATTCTTCTCGGCCTGGCGATATTCTCTATCTTTCTCTGGGTCACCGATCCTGTTCTCTCTAGATTTAGCCTCCAACTCACAGCCATCCTCATGATCATTCTGGTAATCACTCGCTACTTTATAAAAACACCCACATTCTCTCTCGTCGAAAGCGTTATATCTACCATGGCTGTTTTACTAGTTATAAATGATACTGGCAATCTCACTTCTCCTCTATTTTTTCTGGTCCTCTTTCTTCTTTTTGAACTCTCGCTTCTTCTAGAACCTTCTATTCCTCTCACTCTTGCCGTCCTCTTAATAATTTATTTTTACTTACTTCAACCTCACCAAAATATATCATACTATAGCATATTACTCGCCTTCCCTTTCATCACTCCTTTTGCTATATCCTTTGGCAAAATCTACAAAAAAGAAGAAAATCAAAAAGTCCAAATTCGCGCCCTCTCACAAAAAATATCTAAGTTGAAACAGACTTCTTCTTAAACCCATGCATAATTTAAGGAAAGCATCAAAATTTCGACTCTTCTTTTTTATATCTTTCCTAGTTTTGGAATTTGGTCCGCCAGCTGGCGGATGGAATTTCGAATTTCGCCCGAGCACAGCGAGGGCTATAGATATGTCCTCCGAATACTACAAAATTAAAGACACCGGATTATCTATCATAAAAGATCAAGATATAACAAAAGATATCAATATTACAGGAATCATGGGAGAAAACTATCTCACCCAGTTCACATCTTTTGGATTTAGCATTAAATCGGGCCTCTCATACCTGAAAGGTACTGATCCTTTTACCTTTTCCCTTGCCGCAATGAAAATCGAATTTCCCCAAACTAAAAATACTGGTCCGGTAACTAAATCTCTACAATTAATTATCAAAAATGGTCAAGTCCCCGGCTACCAAATCTTCACCGGCCAGCTATCCCCATTCACTACAAACTTCACACTTAACTTACCTGGACAACCCCCATTTACTCCACCAGATATATCAAAAGGAAACAAACCATATACTTTACTCTCATCGAATCTGCATAACATCACCAAACAAACAATCCTCAACTTCAGCCTCACTCTTCCCAAAGGCAAAGAAAAAATATCCTACCAAAATCAAATATCAATTGTGGCTTTACCCAAATACTAGATAAATTCAAAATTCAAAATGCAAAATTACAATTCAAAATTCAAAATTATTTTCTTCATAATAACTTTTAACTTTTCACTTTTAACTTTTAACTTGCCCAAGGCATTCGCCCAATCCTACTCTCTCTCCCTCACTCCCTCCCTGACCGAAATCATCATCAAACCAGATAAATCAGTATCACAAGAATACAAAATCAGCAATAATGCAGATCCGCTTACTCTTACACCACAAGTCATCCCCATGCAAATAAACAGAGAAACTGGAGAAATTATCGGACCCACCAATACCACCACCGCATCCGATGGTCAGTCTTGGTTTAGCCTAGAAAATCAAGACATCAAATTAAACGAGCCTTTTTTCCTTAACTCAGGTCAAAGTCTTAAACTGATCTTAAAAATTGACATACCCGCCGATGTCGATCCCGCTGATTATTACTTTCATTTCCTACTGGGCTCAAGCCTGCCTCCAACTGACCAAACCACAGCCACCTATATAACCGGTACAATAGGAAGCAACATACTCATAACCGTCTCAAGATTGGGTACGCTAAATAGAACAGCAGAAATAACAGAATTCGATATCCCTTTCCTAATAGATACCTTTGACAATCCCAAGCTTATAATCAAGCTCAAAAATACAGGATCAGCTTTTCTTAAAGCCCGCGGTACAATTACTTTGGAAAATCCTTTATCTAGCACAAAATATAATATACTACCTCAAAATATATTAACCAAATCCTCAAGATTCATTCAGACTACCGAAAGCCTTAAAGAAAAACACGAAACAAATTCTACTCTTACCATAAAAAAGTTCCTATTTGGTCCGCAGCGTATCACTAGCACAATAAAAATAGAGGGAACCAATATAGTCCTTACTAAATCCTCCTATGTTTTAGCTCTACCCTACAAAGCCATATTGATTATAACCCTCATTTTAGGAATATATATCTTTTTGAAATCACGAAAATTAACCTAAACTAAATACATCGAAGTATCCTATAAATTCAAAGAAAGTCTCTCATCTGATTAAAAACTACTTAGTATCATTTCCAGTATTTTATATAAAAATAAGGGCAAAAAAAGGCCAATTTTTTGCAATAAGTGATAAACAAAAATTATCTGGCCCATCTAATAGGCTAGAGTTCTAAAAAATAAAAATTAGCACCATAGGATTATAACTGCCAAAAACGTTTCAATGAACTCCTTTTATGCCGAACAAATTTCATCTTTTATATACCCCCTACACCACCCAATAAGTTACATAGAACTTATAGTAACTTAAGAGTGCAAACTCACAATATGCCTAACCATACAGATTAAACTATTAATTTTACCAATTTACTAAGTCTATATTCGGATTATTTTTCTTTAGCCTCGAATTGATAACCTCTAGTAAATTAAATAAACGATCTTTATTATAGGTTTCAATGGAATAATTAGATTGTCAAAATAGCCTAAAATGCCTGCGGGAATTTGTGAAAAGGGCTATGAAAACAAATACTATAAGGATAAATTCGGGACTTTTTATCTATATCTTAATACAAATCAACTATATCATTTACCTCTTGACACCCTTATTATTATTGTTTTTACTAGATATATGGGAGTTGAAGATGAATAAATTGTATAATTTCGAAGCTATATTTAAGTGCTTTCTGGATTCCCGCAAATTGCCCACAAAGGTCAAAAAAAGCCATTTGGTTTTCTTTCGTAGTTTCCTCAACTGGATAGTATTCAAATTGCAAATCGATGTAAATATCGAAACTATCTCCGATTTTCTCCCCTACCTCCAAAAAGAATACCTGGAAAAATACAGCAAATTTTTGCGTATAAGTAAGCTATCTAAGACTGGAACAACTTTAAGACTCTCATTACTCAAAGATTTCCAGAAATTTCTGGACAGAAGCAAAAATCTCCAATTAGATTCGCACAAGGATACAGAAGCATTAGTCAAGAAGGCTTTAGTCGATGAGTTTCTAACTGATCTAAAAGATCAGGGAGCCAAAGGAACTACTCTCAGAAGCTACAAAAGCGACATCAATCAATTTTTATATTTTTTAGGAACAATAAAACTGCTCAAAAAAATAGATCATAATATATTAATAGAATACAAAAAGTATCTATTATCCCATCATGGCTTCTCTCCCAAAAGCATCGACAGGAAATTATCCTCTCTCAATCAATTTCTCCAGTGGAACATACAGAAAGATTATATTCACTCTCTACCAGATATCAAAAAAATAAAAAAAGAAGAGATTATAGCTGTATCTAAATCACTCCCCAGATTTACTCTTCCGCATCCTCTTCCCCTGGGAAGATTTATCCCTTGGGCTCTGGTATGTATTATCTCACTTGGTCTATCCCTGGGACTCTCTAAACAATTTTTTAGTCAGGTCAGAAAACCTGAAGCGGCCGGCGAAAAAACTATCAAACCGCAAAGAATCCTCTCATTTCAAGGTAAATTAACTGATCCCCTGGGAAATCCTCTCACCGGCCCAACAACTGCCACATTACGCTTCTGGAATGAAAGTTCAGGTGGTAAAGAACTCTATAGCACAGAATCATGCAACATCAATCCAGATCAAAAAGGTCAATTCAATATCATCATTGGTGAAAGCTGCGGCAGTCCAATACCTGAATCAATCCTTACTGAAAATTCTCCCCTTTTTATTGGCATCACTCTCTCAGGAGATGAAGAAGCAAAACCTCGCTATCAGATAGCTTCAGTTGCCTATGCCCTAAATAGCGAAAAAGTCCAAGGACTTGAACCTACTTCTCCGGCTTCGATATCTACCATCCCCTACTTGGATGAAAAAGGCCAAATCATACTCGGAGCCCAATCGCCAAGCCTTATCTCTACAGATGGCACTTTCACTCTGGAAGGACAAATCCTAAACATTGAAACTGGGAAAAGCGGAAATGGCGACATCAACTTCAAACCGGATGGATTGGGAGGAGTAAATTTTCAGTTTAACGGTCCCTTTCCTTCAAGCGGCAAAGGCCTTCTCACACTGGAGGCAACCTCTCTTTCATCAGGATCATTAATTTATGGAAATGTTAGCCAAACCACACCCGGAACTAATCTTCTGGAATTACATGGAGAAGGAGCCACGGGCAGCAGTTTCATCGTAGATTCCGAAGGCAGCTTATATCTGACAGGCAAACTCAAAGTCGGCAACATCTTTGAAGTAAATGAAAACGGCATAAATATAAACGGTCCCGTAAACATAAATGGTCTCTCTCAAGATTCGGGCTTAGGAATATATACCAATACAGACCAAACTCTCCCCGTCACATTTGACTTCACCAAAGATATCACCATCGAATTTGATTTTAAAACTTCATCAAAAGATATCAATCTAAAAACAAATATAAACTCTGATGGTTCTAAATATTATTCCTTTAATTGGAGTACTCAAGGGGAGGTAGCCATAAAAAAATGCACGCCTACTTGCAGTAATATTGCTTCTCAAACTTTTCCTTTTTCAACGGATACTTGGCATCATATGCTCGCTTCTTTCTCCACAAATACAGTACGCATGGTTCTTGATGACAATCAAAGACAATTATCTACACTGACCTCAACCGACATAGCACTCCAGTCCAAAGGTAATATCCAATTCACAGATGGATTTAGTGCCATCTCTAATCTTCGGGTCTCCCCCAACACAAATGTCATCCTCACCGCAAGAGATGGAAAAATCTTAGGTAACCTCACAGTGATCAAAGATATAAGCTCCGGTCAAAACATTTCAGCCGCAGGCCAAATCCAGCCAGGCTCCTCAACTAGTGCCCCAACTGCTTTAGGTCCAGGATCCCTATACTTCAACACCACCGATTCCACTATGTATTACTGGAATGGTACGCAGTGGGTATCAGCAAGTTATGGTACAACTGGAGCCCAAGGACCGACAGGCGCTACCGGAGCAACCGGAATTGCTGGACCAACAGGCTCAACAGGCTCAACAGGATTTACCGGTCCAACAGGAAGTACAGGCTCAACAGGATCTACAGGTACCCAAGGTCCAACAGGTACTACAGGAACAACAGGTTTCACCGGACCAACAGGTGCAACAGGAGCTACAGGACAACGTGGGGCCAGTGGTGAAAATCTTTTTGATATAGCCAACAATGTTATATTCCCCTACCCTGTGGTTGATAGATCAATTGCTTTGGGTTCAACCTCAGGAGGTGGTCAAAGTACTACAGCTACATCAAGTGCTCTTATATTCCTAAATGGGGTAGATGGATCAATAACGACAAGACCAACCATAAGTACTGGTGTAGGTTTAAATATTGGTGCCAATAGTGTAAGTACCGGTGATGTTGCAAGAATATATTCAGGATCCACAACACTATCATCTGGTCAGCTATTAGATCTTGACTGGTCTCCTGGTACCTGGGCTACTGCCTCAGGTAATCTTGTCAACATAAATATAGGAGAATATGGAGATACCACAGGAAACTTATTTAACATATCAGACAATCTCTCCTCCCTTTTCTCTGTCTCAACTCAGGCTGTAACAAGT
>Ga0209542_10014446_pt1 | contig 13442 bp, 16 predicted proteins | sample RifCSPhighO2_01_FD_184028 | JGI IMG/M metagenome (GOLD analysis project Ga0209542, IMG submission 184028) | Soil microbial communities from Rifle, Colorado - Rifle CSP2_plank highO2_0.1 (SPAdes) (version 2) | ecosystem: Environmental > Terrestrial > Deep subsurface > Rock core/Sediment ... | reverse complement strand
AATACTTGATTACGCATTATCTGGCAACTTCTTAGCCGCAAGAGATAAGCTCTTAGATATTATGCTAAAAGAAAGTCTTCCAGGAACCGACATTATAAAAGCAATTCAAAAGGAAATCTGGAATCTTCAAATTGAACCCGAAATAAAAGTACGTCTAACAGAAAAGACGGGAGAAATTGAATTTAGAATGACTGAAGGCTCTGACGAATTCGTCCAACTCCAATCTCTCCTAGCCTCCTTTGTCCTGGCCGGACAGGGAAAGTCTGTTTAAATGGATTATAATTAATAATTTCTAGGTAAATCAAGTTTAATAACTTTGGGTGCACTCTTAAAAATTAATTTATAACTATCTTCAGGACTATTATGAATAATACTAACGTCCCATCCTTTTTCTCTGTAAGAAGCAACAACAGAATACCTAATTAATCTGTTATCCATAGCTTTATCTCCAACTTCTATTTCATATTTATATTCATTACTAAATCTAGACTGCCTAAATAAATCATTATCTATAGAAAAAGTTATCAAATCAACCTGTTCTTTCTCCTCACTAGTAAGCGCCTCCAGACTATCAGGTGAATGAACCATAATAACCAATCTTTTCCAACTTATTTAAAGATTATTGCAATAATAATCCAAGTGTTCTTTAAGATTCAAGAATACTCCTTGCAATTCTAGTTATATTAAGCTCTCCATATTCTCTTTCCACATTCTCACAAAGCCTCATTGTATATTCCTCGTATATTCTCCTTTTCTCAGGTTTCATCCATTCACCATCCATGAGGTTGTTTATCTTATCATAAAGTTTGTATAACCTTACTTCCTTTGGTTTGCCCCATATTTTTTCCATCTCTTCATTAAAACTCTCAAAAGTCATGTCTCTTATAATGGGTATTACCGATGCCTTGCATTCTTCAGGAATAGCAAGAGTTGTATCTTCTATTAAATCGTGGTAAAGAAGAGCTTGGAACCCCTCGTCTCTAGTCCTTTTATCAAGTTTTGTCTCAGAAGCAATAGTCATAGCACACCATAAAGGATGCACATAATATGGTGTTTCTCCATCCCACTTTCTAAACCTTTTGCTATTTTCTTTAGCAAAATGATTGTGCGCCTGCGTAACATTATTAATGTCGTTTTCAGGCAATTTCGGAATATCAGTATATTCAAATCCTGGAAAGTATAGGCGATCTGTTAATTCTGCATTAATACTTGTTGAAGGAAGAATCAACCCTGCCTTTTTCTGACTTTCAAACCTTGATACCTTGTGGAATCTTTCAGCATTCATGACTATATCATTAAGATTAACTGCCTTTCCATTCCCATCCCAATACATCCACCAATCGACATCAAACTCCTTATATTTAATTCCAGAATTGTCGGCCACTACAACATCAATATCTTTTCTTGGCAATTCATGTTCAAAGCAGCCTCCAACCAACATGCCCTTTATATTCTTGCTTTTAAGAAATTCATCAACTTTTAGTATATTCTCTATTGTTCCGGCTTTCGCCCACTCATAAGCAGGGTGTTTCAGTTCTCTTTCAAATCTTCTCACGAATCCTCTTGATCTTGACATCTTGATTTTAACCGCAGATAATCTGAGAGGCCATCCAGTAGGCCTTTTCTTGTCTCCAGCCCCTGTGCTTATCAAGCAGTTCTCTTTCAACCTGCTTAATCTTCTCTCTCAGTTTCTGCCTTTCGTTTAGTTTTTCTGTTTCCATTAATTTATACACAAAAATAACCTATTTAACGATATGTTGAAGAATTATCTACAACATTTATTTAACTAGTCTTTTTGTGAAAAATATTTGAGGACAACCCAATGAAGCAGCCTAAAACAGGACACAACAGGAGAAAAAGAAAATGGACTTCAGAGAATATGAGAAAAGGAAGGAACAGATTAACAGACTTCCACCAGAACTTAGAAACTCTAGACATGAAGAACTTGAGATAGAATGGTTATATGGATCTAGAGAAAAGAAAGAAAGGGTGGAAAAGCGGGCAGGGTACAACCATCGGATTTACGGCACCCACTTAGATGGCCCAAGTTCCGACGATCCTACCACTTAAATAAGCAGATAAAAATGAGCACGACGCAATGAAGCAACCAGAAATGGATACAATGGGAGGAAAAAATGAACGAAACAAAAGAAAAAGAACTTGAAAGAGAACTAGAGAAAGCAAAACTTGAAAGAAAAAAACAAGAAGCCAAACAAAGACTGGAAATAAAACTTGTAACATATAAAGAATTATTCGACTTAGGGAATTCAGACCCTACAGAAGAACAGGTTAAAGTATGGATAGACTACAAAAATACAACTAGAAACTCGCCAACGACTATTGATGAAGCGAATAACAGAATAGAAAACAAAATATATCTTTATAATAGAGTTGGGCTTAAGAAAAGAGCCGTTTCTCTAAAAAACGCCGTAGAAAAAATAGGAAAAACGGAAAGAGAAAATAAAAGACATAACGACTTAATCTCAACCCTTGAAGAAGAAGTCAGAACCTACAACCTTTTAAGACACCCTGAAAAACTACCTATAAGTGAGCGTTACGATGAAGAAAAGAAGAGAGAAAAGATATGGATTTCAACTCTCGCGGCCTTAATACAAGACTCTATTTTAAGAGATAAGGAAGACTATCATGAAAGATTTAGTATGATACTGGATAAAGCTTATCATGCGCCAAAAGAAATAAAGAAAACCAGTATAAAAGAAATAAAGCAAAAAATCTTCTTAGCAAGAAGGCTAAATATAAATGTAGAGTACGAAACTGGAATAAAACTCTCAAAAGAAACCTATAAAAAAGCTTATAGAGAACTTAGAAAATCTGACTGGGAAAAGCGTAAGAAAAACTGAAGAAAAGTGGAGTTCTTACCCATTCAGTTATATTGAAAAGATATGTTGAAGAGTTTTCTACAACAAATATTCAAATAGCCCGTATTGAATATAAAAGCGAGGACAACCCAATGAAGCAGCCTAAAACAGGACACAACAGGAGGAAAAAATGAGAAGAATTGATACCAGTAAAGAAATATGGCCAACCGAAGCCAAAAGAATAGTGGAACCTTATAAAGGATATGTCTACATACCCGACTATACAGATAATAGAAGAGATATCTGCCTTGTCCAGATTTGCGATTTACAATACGGTTCAGCACAGTATAGCTTACATCTCGTTTGGTTATGCCATAGCGAAGATCATCCCAAATTATTTCGAACTAGAGAAATTGCACAAAATCATCGCGCCGGTAGAGACCCAATAGAAGTTAAGGACTTTAGGGAAGATAAAACAGACATTATAGCATTGTACAGATTAAGCAGCGGATATACAGAAAAAAGGCAACCATCATTAGAGTTCAGAATAAGCAAAAAAGAACTTGGAATAAAATAACTTGTAGACTAAAAGTCTACAACAAAGCAAGACTTATAAAACTAGCTTGCTTTGTTTTGGTATGGACATTTATCAAGATAAAGCATTCAGAGATCTAGAGAAATTAGGATTCAGCGTAAATGAATCAAAAGTTTATCTAACATTATTAAAATTAGGGCCCTCATTAGCAGGCAAAATCGCAAAAGAGGCAAATTTAGACAGGTCAAGTACATATAACGCACTAAAATTATTAATGGAAAGAGGTATTATCGCAACTGTGCATGAAACAAAAAGAACAATTTTCGTTCCAAGTAGCCCTAAAAAAATTCTCGACTATTTCAAAGAAAAAGAAGAAATTGCAAAAAATATTATTCCTTCTCTAGAGGAAAGATATAAAACCAAACAAAAAAGCCAAAGTATTTATCATTTTAAAGGGTATAAAGGTCTTAAAACAATATTTCAAAATATGCTTGATAGTCTAGATAAAGGCGAAGAATATTTAGTAATCGGTTCAGAAGGTCAATTCTCAGAAAAGATGCCCTATTTCTCCCCAATATTTAGAAAACAAAAAGAATTAAAGAAAATAAAAACAAAGATATTAATTAGGGAAGGAAGAAAAAGAACATCAAAAGGAAAATATACCGAATATAGACAAATCCCGTCAACTGTTATCTCTCCGGCAACAATTAACATCTATAAAAACAAAGTAGCAATATTTATCTGGGAAGACGAACCACAAGCAGTTTTAATAGAAAATGAGAAAGTTAGTGAAAGTTTTAAGAATTACTTCGATTTTATGTGGAAACATGCTAAAATTTCTAAGTAATATTCTCCCTATCCCAACAAACTATAAATATCTCCCAATTTACAAAATAAAATGCAGCACCCTACTTTTATAGAAAAATACAGAGCAAAAAAATACGAGGACATTCTAGGACAAGATGAAGCAATAAAACAAATAAAAGAGTTCTTAGAGCATTATCCAAAGAAAAAAGCCCTTGTAATTCATGGTCCTCCAGGAACAGGCAAGACATCTTTAGTTCATTCAGCAGCAAAAGCAAACAATGTAGAAATCTTTGAGCTAAATGCCTCCGACTTAAGAAACAAAGCAAAACTAGAAGAGATACTAAAACCAGCAGCAGAACAAACAAGTCTATTCAAAAAAGGAAAGATATTACTAATGGACGAAGTAGATGGAGTCACAGGCTCAGATAGGGGAGGAATCCCAGAATTAATAAAAATAATCCAAACAACTGCCTTCCCGATAATTATGACCTGCAATGATGTTTGGCAGTCAAAACTCTCTCCCCTAAGGGCAAAATCTAAAATAATAGAATTAAAGCCCTTAGACATAGGAACAATAGTTTCAATCCTATCAAGAGTTGCTGAAAAAGAGAATCTAAAGAAAAGCCCTCAATATCTCAAACTAATAGCAATAAAATCGCAAGGAGATATGAGGGCTGCTCTAAATGACCTCCAGTCCTACTCTTCTCCTTCAGAACTCACTGTAAATACTGAAGAAAAAAGAGATATTGAAGAAAACATCTTTAATATCTTAAGAAGACTATTCAAAGAACGCGCCCCCTTCCTAGATCTCTTCGACTCCTCCTCTCTATCTCTTGATGAGATACTTCTCTGGATTGAGGAAAACATACCTAAAGAATATAAAAATGAAGCGTTAGCAAAAGCTTATCATGCCTTAGGAAACGCAGATATATTTAGAGGAAGAATATACAAAAATCAATATTGGCACTTCCTCACATACCAAAACATATTTCAAAGCGCAGGAGTCTCATTTGCCAAATCATCCCCATCTACTGGATTCACATCCTACGAAAGACCAAAGAGAGTTCTAAAAATTTGGCTTCACAATCAAAAAACTGAAAAAAAGAAAACAATCTCTAAAAAATACGCAAGACTGGCACACTGCTCAACAAAAAGAATAATGAAAGACTTTAATTTAATAAAGCCCATACTTCAAAAGCCAGGAGTCCAAAAACAATTAGACTTAAGCGAAGAAGAAATGGAATTTTTGAAGAGATAGATAACTTACTGAACACAAGCCCCATCAACACACTTATCGCACAAAATAACTCCTCTCCCTACAGAATCCCCTTCACTGCAATAATATTCTGTAAGTTCATTCCCACTACAGCTATCTTTAAAGTTAGAACTCCAACTAACAAATAAGAAATGTTGATCGTAAGAAACTTCGCCCTTATTATTGAAAAATATTCCCTTATCTGTATCTGAGCATCTTTCAGTATTGCTCAAAGTTACCCCGTCCTCCAAAGGAGAAAAAGAAAGACTAGTCTGAAGAGCGGCAAGCATCTTATAAGCAAGAATAAAAACGCTGAAAAACAATAGCCCTACAATTATAAGTACAAGAAAGAAAGATACAAGCAAGCTCTGAAGTCTCATATCAAAACCAAAGATTAAAGATATATAAAACTTATTATGGTGTCAAGCTCAATTCAAAAGCCAATACGTACAAAATTCATTATTACTTATAAAAGCTTATTCAAGTTAATTACTATCAATCATCAACTATTTAGGCATAATTACCGATTATTATCTTAAACTATGTCAAATCAAGCCATATCATCTTAAAGCACGAAAACATTTATATAACATATCGTTCTTAAAACAACATGAATAAATCCTATATTCTGGTTATCTTTAGCATTCTAATATTAAGTGCATTTACATATGCCGTACTAGCAAACGTTGAAGATGAAATCGCAACACAAGGAGAACTTGAAGACATTGATGAAGATATTGATGCAGACGATGTTGTATCTCTGAATGCCGAAGTTCAAAACATAACAAATAGAACTATTCCAAAAACAAAATTAAACAGTATAAGGGTAACTTCCCTTAGCGGTTTCGCACTCTCAGGAACCAATGGAAAAAAAGTGGAAGCATTATGGGTAACTCATACTTTAAGCAGAGAGAATACAAACACCACAAAAGGAACAGGACACTTCAAACTAGGTGTTGGAGACGATAAAGACCAATTCAAACTTCTACTAAAAGAAATCACCGACAACTCAATAAAATTTGATGTTTTCCAAAGAAACGCAAATCTGGAAAAAGAGCAAAAAACAAACTCAACAACAACTGAAGCCATTGGAGCATTAACTATCAGCTTCACAAAATATTCAGAAATAGTTATCTGGAAAGGCTCTCTAGTCCTAAACTCAGGTGATTCCCAAGGAACTTGGGAAATAACAGGCTGGAGCAGAACTAAAGAAATGCATAAAGAGAAGCTGGAACAAGCAAAAGAAAGACAGCTTAACAAGAGAGTAGAAGAAGCAAGAAAGAATATTGATAAAGCAGAAGAAAGACTCAATAAAACAATAGAGCGTGGTGAACAACAAGTTCAAAAAGCCGAACAGCAATTAGAAAGAGCAAAGAGATGGTGGGAATTCTGGAAGAGAGGATAATTAAGCATTCTTCTTACTGCGATTAGTACAATTATTATTTTGCTTAGCAAAACTTTTAGAATAATTTTTTGCTAAGTAATTTTAAGCAAAATAAAAAAACATAAGAAAAATTTAAATAGTATACAACATATAGTATCTGTATACAAAATGGCACTAATATCCACGAGAATTCCCGATGACTTGGAAAAGCAGCTCAATTGGTATGCTGAAAAGGAGAAGATAGGCAGAGCTATAGCCTTGAGAAAGATTATTGATAGAGGTCTGCAAGAAGCAAGGCTGGAATATGCCTTAGAAAAATTAGCTGCGCATAAGATAACCTTAGGAAAGGCGGCTGAAGATTCAGGAATCTCTATATGGGAAATGCTTGACATAGTGAAAGAAAGAAAGATTGATTGGATCGGACTTACTCCGGAAGGGGTTGAAAAAGATTTGGAAATAGCATTAAAATTCTCAAAAAAGCTAAGATGAAAGCTGTCTCTGACTCTACGCCATTGATACACATGATCAAAATAGGCTGTATCAACTTCCTTAAAATTTTATTTGATGAAATAATAATACCAGAAGAAATATATAAAGAGATTATTGAAGGAAAGAAAATTGGAAAAAACGAGATTTTTATGATAGAAAAACTTATAGAAGAAAAGTTCATCAGCTTAAAGAAATCTGCCTCTACTGCTGAAATAGAAAATCTGGACAAGGGGGAAAAAGAGTGTATTTCGCTTTGTAAAAAGCTTAATATATCGACTATCCTCATCGATGAAAAAGAAGGTTTTGCTATTTCTCAATTATTTAATCTGATTCCTATAAGAACAACAAGCATCCTGTTAATTCTTTTAGATAAAAAAATAATAAACTTTGACAAGTATAAAGACCTGCTAAAAAATCTTATTGAAGGAGGTTATTTTCTCGACACCCTAACATATGAAAGGCTATTAGCTGTCGGCAAGAATCTCCGCAAATAACTATTTCTTATTCTTCTTAAACAACTCATTAACCTTATCCCAATTTACAACATTCCAAAAGGCAGTAATATAATCTGCCCTTCTATTCTGATACTTGATGTAGTACGCATGCTCCCAAACATCAATTCCTAAAATAGGAATCTTCCCTTCGCTAATAGGATTATCTTGAAGTCCAGTATTAATTATCTCAAGTTCCCCCTTATTTAAAACAAGCCAAGTCCATCCGCTCCCAAATAATCCGAGTGCAGACTTACCAAACTGTTCTTTAAATCCTTCCAAGTTACCAAACTTCTTCTCAATAGCCTTAGCGACATCTCCCTTAATCTCTGTATCTTTCTTCAAAATATCCCAAAAGAAAAAATGATTAACAACTCCTCCGCCATGATTCCTAACTGCTGTCCTTATCTCTTCAGGAACTTTCTTTAAATCCTTTAACAAATCTTCAACCTTCTTCTTCTGCAAATCAGGATATTTCTCTAAAGCTGCATTTAATTTGTCAAGATAAGCCTGATGATGCTTATCATGGTGAATCTCCATTGTCCTAGCGTCAATATAAGGCTCTAGGGCATCATACTTATAGGATAAAGGAGGTAATGTTTGTATCATCTTTTTAATTAAATTCCATAGAATTTATACCTTTCTATTTGCTCATCCTTCTCTAACCATATCTTTAAACTCTTGCCCAGACATCTTTCTATCTTTAATCAATCCAAAAGTATTAGAGATATTAGCCTCCACTATACCAATAACATCATTATCTAATTTTTTTCCTCTAAAAACTTTACCAGACATAACAATACCAATAGAATCTATTATTTAATTACTTGCTTGATTTGAATCAGCACTAATATTAGCAATAGCGGCAGGTGCACCAGAATCAACTGTAGATGTGCTAGAACCGACAGCAGCCAATTCTGCATCAATAGCTTGCTTGAATACTGAATAAGGTTGAGCGCCAGTAAGCATCTTTCCATTAATAAAGAATGAAGGCGTGCCACTAACACCTAATTGCTGTCCATAAGCCAAATCTGCTTTAACAGCATCAGCATACTTGCCAGAATCTAAACATGTATCAAACTTCCCCTGATCCACACCGATTTCCTTAGCCCACTTCTTATAATTCTCAACACTCAAAGTCTCTTGATTGGCATACAATTTATCATGCATCTTGAAGAATCCTACAGCTCCCTTCTGTTCTTCTACACATCTAGCAGCCTCAGCAGCCTTTTGTGCTTCTGGATGAAGATTAGACAACGGAAAATCTTTGTAAACGAACTTAACTTTTCCAGTATCAACATAGTCCTTTATTATTGAAGGATAAGTCTCTGTAAAGAATTTTCCACAGAATGGACATTGAAAGTCTGAGAATTCAACAATAGTCACAGGAGCATTATCCTTCCCCTTAAAAGGACTATCTCCTAAGTCTACATTAACCGGCTCCCCCGTATTACTCGTACCGTCCGTATTACCTGTATTTCCCGTATTTGCAGGCAAACCGCTCAAAGGAATAGGGTCGGCAATCAAATACTTTCCATCCAGACTAACAAAAACTGGAATATTTTGACCCTGATAGTCTAAAGTAACTTTATACAGAGACCCGTCCTTAACGCTTGAAAGTACGTTAACATCAACAGGTTGCCCATTACTCTGACTCTTAATAAAAGAAATAAGATTATCACTAGCAACCTTCTCAGTTACAACATCTCCCGATCCCCCGCTGCTGCCTCCAAAGACAATAAAACCTATTAAAACAAGCACTAAAACCAAAGTAGAAACCATCCAAGGATTCTCTCTCATTTTAGCCAAAGACCCTTTCTCTTTAACAGGACTAACAGGTGCAGCCACATGAGCAGACTCGACTTTAACCTCATGAGAATGATTCTTAATCTCTTCAACCATAGAAAAAACAGATATTCCATATTTAAAAACCTTTGCTAACTATCTTCCATATTATAGTCAACGACATATTAAATTAAGCATTCATGTCTTGACTACATCAAGATTTGCTTAAAGTTGCAAACCTCAAGAATGCTGAAATTTGCATTCTTGATGGCGCTCAAGATGCTAATTGCAAAACGAGAAGCATCTTGACGTCTTGTGTGCTCAAGAACTACGTTCTTGACATCAAGGGAAAAACATAATATTTTGCTCAATTATTTACGTTTTTCACTATACTATAAAATAATCGATACACTATCTAACAAACACTAAGATCAAGAAGTCTTTGCTTTAAACCATTAGACTTCTGGATGCAAGAGAAATCTTTTATGGATTTCTCTGCACAGAGATTTGCAGTATCTAAAGCAAATCTCTTGTGCTCAAGATTCTAGCCTTGAAGAATCTTGACATAATTATAAATACTAAAACATCCCCTTTACTAAAAAGATGGCATACGATATAATACTTGGACGCGACTCTTCGGACAAAGAGAAATTCAAGGATAAGGGACTAATCTATCTAGGAAAAGGGTATGTTAAAATGGGAAATTACACATCCCTATCCAATAAAATCTACATGGATGTTGCGAGATCTCATGTCGTCCTCGTTGCGGGCAAGAGAGGAAGTGGAAAATGTCTGCATGAAGACAGCCTCATAACATTGGCAGATGGCTCACAAATTCCAATAAAAAATCTAGAAAATAACAAAGAGAAAATATTAGCTTTAAATGATAATCTAAAAATCCTAGAAGCTGCAAAATCTGACTTTTTCTCAAGAACAGTAAACAAACTTTTAAAAATAAGACTTAGAAGTGGAAAAGAAATTAAATTAACACCAGAACATCCACTATTGACAATTAACGGATGGAAAGAAACTCAGAATTTGAGGGTAGGAAGTAGAATAGCAACACCGAGAAAGACTTCTTCAGGAAAAGAGAAAATGCCTTTACATGAAATAAAGCTCCTTGCATATCTTTTAGCAGAAGGACACCTATCCAATGGATTCTGCCTATTCTCCAATTATGATGAAAAAATTATAAATGAATTTAAAGAGGCTACAACTTTATTTGATAGTAATTTAATGGTTAAAGAACATTCTAAGTTTGGATGTTTTAGAGTAAGTCAAAAAAATAAGAAATACATTGTAAAGAAAATCAATAGAAATTCAAAAGGACAATTTATAGATAATAACATAATCTATCAGAAGTCCTCTATAATTAATTGGTTAAATGACTTGAATATCTATAAAAAATTATCAGCACAAAAATTCATTCCAGATAATATAATTAAATTAGACAAAGAGCAATTAACTATTTTTTTAAGTAGATTATTCAGTTGTGATGGTAGCATTTACTACAAAAAAGCAGGTAAAAGTGGATGTTGGCAAGTTTCTTATTGTTCCTCTTCAGAAAGAATGATAAGACAAATACAAAGCTTACTTCTAAAGTTTGGGATTATTTGTAAACTAAGAAACAAGGTAATAAGAAGAGACGAAAAAGAATTCAAATCTTTTGAATTGATTCTTGATGGAGAAAATGTACTAAAATACGTAAATGAAATAGGATTCTTTGGAAAAAAAGAAGAAAGACAAAAGGTTGCACAAGAAGAATTATCTGTAAAGATTAAAAATCCAAATATAGATACTATCCCAAAAGAAATATGGGAGTTCTATAGACCAAAAAACTGGGCACACATAGGTAGAGAAATAGGATACAAATATCCTAAAGCTATGAGAGAAAGAATACATTATGCCCCTTCAAGACAATCATTACTTCAAATAGCAAAAATAGAACAACACCAGGGATTAATAAATTTAGCACAATCAGATGTATTTTGGGATGAAATAACAAGTGTTGAATTACTTGAAGGAGAGTTTAAAGTTTATGATATTTGTGTTCCAGAACACCACAACTTTATAGCAAACGACATCATAGTCCATAATAGTTATAGCATCGGAGTCATAGCAGAAGAGCTTGCTGCCCTCCCAAGAGAAGAATCTCAAAACATTGCTTCTCTGATATTTGATACAATGGGAATATTCTGGACAATGAGATACAAAAATGAAAAAGACTCTTCTTTATTATCAGAATGGGGTTTAGAAACAAAATCTCTTCCAGTAAAAATATTCGTTCCAGCCGGAAAATCAGAGGACTATAAAGAAAAAGGCATCCCTTTTGACAAAACATTTGCACTTAAGATATCCGAATTAGAACCAGAGGATTGGGTTACTCTATTTAATCTGGAATTAACTTCTCTACCCGCCGTCCTAATTCAAAGAATAATAACTGAACTTAAAGATAAGTTAGAAGAATTCTCTCTTGACGATGTAGAAATGATAATCGAGCACGACAAAAAGGCAAATCCCCAAGTTAAGGAAATCGTCTCTTCCCTATTTGCAATAACAAATACCTGGGGAATATTCTCAAAAGAAAAAGAAGGCACAGAAATCTCCGACCTAGTAACGCCAGGAACAACAACAATCCTCGATACCTCAGTTTACAGCTCAATAGGAGCATATAACATTCGTGCTCTAGTAATCTCTATAGTCTGCAGAAAACTATTCAAAACAAGAATGGAATCAAGAAAGAAAGAAGAATTAGATTCTATAGCTCACGGACAAGATTATCTTTCATACAAATCCCGTTCCGACCCTCTAGTCTGGATTTTTATTGATGAAGCCCAAGAATTTCTTCCAAGAGATTCTATAACTCCGGCAACAGAAGCACTAAAACAACTTCTTAGAGAAGGAAGGCAGCCCGGAATCTCTCTTGTCCTAGCAACTCAGCAACCAGGACAAATTCACAAAGACGTAATGACTCAATCAGACATAGTAATATCTCATAGAGTAACTTCAAAACACGATACTGAAGCGCTAAACGATATAATGCAAACCTATCTCCTAGAAGACATAAAACAACAAATGGACTCCCTACCATCCTCAAAAGGCTCAGCAATAATCCTTGATGACAACTCAGAACGCCTCTATCCTGTAAGAATTCGCCCAAGATTTACCTGGCACGGCGGAGAAGCCCCAACAGCAATTAAAGCAGAAATAAACTTATAATTTTCCTTCCCAATTAATATCTTTCCAATCAAGCCATCCGTCTCCCTCTCTATCAACCATGCCTCTTTTCTGCTCATAAGTCTCTTTAATATTACTTATATACCTCTCAAACTGCCCAGGACTTCTCTCAGCTAAATCTGCATCTAACTTAAAATATTCCTTCCACTTGCCTGCATCACTATCATCATAATCCATGACAAAAAAGAATAAATTTTCCTTTTTAAATCTAATTAACCCTTATATGTCAAGAACTTTCCACAATATTTAGTTCTTGATCACCTCAAAATATCCTATATTTTGATGGCACAAAAATCCTTGGTTTTTGTTGTGTTCAAGATGCTAATTGTCAAGCATCTTGACATCTGCCCTATACCTAAACTTCCTCGCCCCAATCTCCCCCGCTTCCTTTATCCTTAGAATCTTAACTTTCCTTTTAGCTTTCTTCCCCTCTTCCATTATCAAGTCCTTCAACTTCCCTTTCTCGTCTTCACTGTAGAAGCCATAATAATATATTATCCCTCCTTTCCTCACAGCCTTAAATCCAACATCCAAGAAACTATCTTCCAAATTAGGTCTTGCCATAATTACTCTATCATACCCTCTCCCAAATTTAGCTTTTCGTACACTGGAAAGTCTTTGATTATCTTCCTTAGACTTT